>ERZ808037.181-NODE-181-length-68643-cov-4.088513_pt1 | contig 68643 bp, 49 predicted proteins | sample MGYA00380190_ERZ808037 | MGnify/ENA primary metagenome ERZ808037 (study PRJEB31490, sample SAMN06133399) | mouse gut metagenome | isolation source: J9 | host: mice | place: China: Chengdu | collected 2015-05 ... | reverse complement strand
AACCCGAGACAGACATGCGCGAAATCGCTGTTTTGCGATTTCTGTGCATAGGCTGCTGTGAACGGAGTGAACAGTAACCTGAACTGTTATAATGCAACCGTTTGGCAGCAACACGTACTTGCTATTTTTTACAAAGTGTGTTATGTTATAAAAAAGCAAATTTTCTACAATATACCAAATACGGAAGTGTATTTTACCGTATTCTCAGATAATCGTCTATCTATGCGGAAGAAGCGCATTTGCAGTCTTCTGTTTCTTTCAGAAAATTCATGCTTTTAATCCCATTTTTAGCAGGAGTTTTCCGAGAGACAAACTCCTGAAATTTTACAGGAGGCTAAATGAAAAGAAAACAGAAGAATACCAGAGCGCTCCAATGGCATCCGGCTTTTTATGCGTGTGCCCGGATTGAGTTCTCGGAGGAAGCGGAGGAATTTTACTTCAATAACGAATATCAGCTGGGGACAAAACCAAAGGAAATTGATGTGCTGATAATCAAAAGGAATCCGGACAGAAAAATACAAAAAAATATCGGCCGCATTTTTCGCAGGCATAATATTATTGAATATAAAAGTCCCACGGATTATTTGGGGATAGATGACTATTACAAGGTATACGGATATGCCTGCTTTTATAAGGCAGACACGGGGAAAGAGGATGCCGTAAAGGCATCGGATATTACTATTTCCTTTGTGTGCTTTCATTATCCGTATAAACTGGTGAAGCATTTGAGGGAGCAGCGCCGCCTGTATGTGGAAAAGCAGGAGGCAGGTATTTACTACATAATCGGGGATATGTTTCCGATACAATTGATAGTGACTTCCCGGCTGTCTCCGAAGAAAAACTTGTGGTTCTGCTGTCTGACAAATTCTTTGCGGCAGGGAGAAATGGATCGGCTTATCAAGGAGTATGGAAAGCATTACAATGATAATTTATACAAATCGGCCATGAACCTGATCGTTCATGCAAATCAGGATATGTTTGAGGAGGGAAAAGAAATGTGCGATGCGTTGATGGAATTATTCAAAGATGAATTAGAGACTGCCCGTCGGACCGGACATCAAATAGGACGCCGAGAAGGACGTCAAAAAGGACTTATGGAAGGACGCTTAGAAGGAATTTTTGCCATGATTGCAGATAATCTGGAAGAAGGGTTTTCTGTCGGGCGAATTACACAAAAGCTGGAAAAGAGATTCGGGCTGACCGAAAAAGAAGCTCAGGAATATATGGAAAAGTATGAGGCGGTTCATTCGGCATTTTTGCCGAAAGTTGATTTCCGCGAGCAATGAGCTAAGCGGCTGCGAAGCAGACATTTGGCGAATGCCGCGAGGGTCACATACCATAGCGTTTCGGACGTATTGCGCTCTGCAGCGCTACAAGCTTGATGCCCCGTTGCTTGCAGTGGGGTTGTTGACTAAGGATAAGGCAAGCAGGATTTTTTGCATCACAGGAGGAAAACTTATGAAGATTATTGATTCACACATTCATCTCTGCCAGAGTTTAAACGGCTTTGGGGCAAGAGGAGAGCTGCGCTGCATCGGCGGCGGATATGTGGAGTATGCAGACGGGAGCAGTTTCCGGATGTTCCCCGAAGAACTGGGGGAGGACAATGTGACACCGGAAGCCGTGATTGCCTTGATGGACAAGGAGGGTGTGGAAAAGGCTGTGATGCTGCAAGGTAATTTCATAGGGCCTCAGAATCTCTATACATGGGAGGCCATGCGGAAATATCCGGAGCGGTTTACCGGAGCGGCGTGCTACGACCCTTTTTGCAGAAAATATGAGGATGTGCGTAGGCATCTTTTTGAGGAATTAGGTTTTCCCATTGTAAAGTTCGAGGTCAGCGACGGAAGCGGACTGATGAGTTACCACAGGGAATTTCCCTTGGACGGAGAAATGATGGAAGAACAGTTATGCTATGCGGAAGCTTTGGGGCTGACCGTGGTGTTTGACATCGGGAGAAGGGGCGGCTGCTGTTGGCAGGCGCAGAGGCTGGCGGCGGCAGCAAAGCGGCATCCCAAACTGCGGTTTGTGGTCTGCCACCTTTTGGCGCCTCAGGGGAGAAGTTATGAGGAGGAATGGCGGGAAGCGGTCAGGGCATTGAATCTGGAAAACGTGGTCTTTGACCTTGCCAGTCTAAGCAGTAACCAGAAGCCGGAAACCTATCCTTATCCCACGGCAGTCTGGTTTATCCGGGAAGCTTTAAGCATTCTCGGGGCAGACCGCATGATGTGGGGAAGCGATCTTCCCAGCAACCTTTGCCGGGATACATACCGTAATCTATTCGGATATATTTTAGAGAGTGACGCATTGACGGAGAAGGAAAAGGAATCTATTCTCTGGAAAACTGCGGACAGGATTTATTTTTCTGATTCCCATAACCATAAAAATGTGATAAAATGATATACAATGGTTCATCCCTACGGGAAAAATTGTACAAAATGACCATGGGAGTGAAAATATGGACGGGAAAAAGCGGTATCAGCTTCGAAAGGCCGCGGGTTTGTATTGGCTGATAGATATGGAGCAGAGCGGAGCAGTAAGGCAGGAACAGATTATGCTGAATGAGAGCGGAGCCCATATCTGGGAGAGGTATGAACATTTGCAGTCTATGGAAGCAGTGGCAGAAGAGCTAAGCAAAGAATTCGGGATTTCCGCGGAACAGGGGTTGGCGGATATCAGGCAGTTTTTCCGGCAGTTAGAAGAGCAGGGACTGGTTTTGTGATAGAAAGTACGGGGGCGCATAATGGACGTTTTGTTGATTGGAAGTACGGGAAATCTGATGCAGAAATTGGTGGATAAGCTGGATAAGGAAAAGCACAGAGTTTTTGTGCTGACCGAGGAGGGACCGGAGGTTCTCGGCTACCGGAGAGCTTTTGAAACGTATCGCTTTCAATACGATAATACCTGTGTCAGAGAGGTCTTCAACAGTGTGAAACCTGACGTCACAATTTTTCTGGGAGCCTATGATTGGAATTTTGACTGGCGGAAAGGGCAGAATGCTTCCGTGACATTTACGTCGGCGGTATTGAATACATTGATGGCCTTTGCAGCACAGCAGAAAGGGCGGTTCATTTATCTGTCTTCGGATGAGGTGTTTGCCGGACTGAGCATTAACAAGAAGCTGGAGGTGGAGAACCATACGGAAGAAAACTCTAAGGCGCAGGCCATTGCCATGGGGGAGAAACTGTGTTTGGATTACCGAAATTTAATTGACGGCAATATAGTAATACTTCGTATGGATCATTTGTACGGCATCCCTACCCGACCGGAAGAGGTTGATAATATTTGTGCAAAAATGTGTATGCAGGCCATTGATACGGGAGAAATATTGATTGACGGCGAAAGGGGTCTCTATGTGGAAGAGGCGCAACCGGCGGTGGAAACCATTAACCGGAATCAGTTTACCGTGGATATGGAGAAGCAGTTTTCCCCTGTTTATCTGCCCGATGCTGTGGAATACATCTATCAGGTGGCCGCGGCGGAAACATGCAGACAGGCGGTTTATCAAGTCTCCGGCACTGCGGCGGTGACGCAGGCCGAGATGGCGGAGCTGATACGGCAGAAATTGAAAAAGAAGTCCGACGAGAACGGTATCAACATAGTGGAAGATTTTGAGAAGGGGAAAAACAGTGTGTCCCTTTCCGGCTTTGCTTTTATGGAGGAATTCCGCCTGAGGGCCTTTAACACACCCAAGAAAGCCATTCCAAAACTGGCCGAATATTTGCAGAAGAACGGCTCACGATTTTCCAAGAGAACGGATGCGGATGAAAATATTCTGGTGAAAATGAAGAATAGCTTCCGGGAAGTGATGAAGGCAGCGGTTCCTTTTTTGGAAAACGCCGTTTTGTTTGTTCCCTTTTTTATGTTGAACAACCGCGCCGTCGGCAGCACCTATTTTGACAGACTTGACTTTTACCTGCTGTACGTATTGTTGTTTGCCATCGTCTACGGACAGCAGCAGGCGATTTTTTCCAGTCTGCTGGCGATTGCCGGCTATTGTTTCCGCCAAATGTACCAGAGAACCGGCTTTGACGTTATGCTGGATTATAATACCTATGTGTGGATGGCACAGCTGCTGATTCTGGGCTTGGTAGTGGGGTATATGCGGGATCAGTTAAGATCTATCCGAGAGGAGCATGAAGGCGAGGTACAGTTTTTGACCAAACAGCTGGCGGATCTGTCGGATATCAACGGCAGTAATGTGAGGGTCAAGGAAGTGCTGTCCGATCATTTGCTGAACCAGAACGACAGTATGGGTAAGATTTATGAGATTACTTCCGAATTAAGTCGTTATCAGCCGGTGGAGGTCTTATTTTACGCGGCGGAGGTTTTGTCTAAAATTATGCGCAGCAAGGACGTGTCCATCTATTCCGTGGCCAACCGTTCCTATGCCAGATTGTTTTCCGCCACCTCGGACAAGGCCAGAAAGCTGGGAAATTCCGTGAACTATACGGAGATGACCGATTTATATGAGGCCATATTGGAGCATAAAGTTTATATCAATAAAAATATGAAAGAAGATTATCCTTTGATGGCAAGCGCCATCTATGACGACGATCAGATTCAAATGATTCTGATGGTATGGGACATTCCGTGGGAGCGAATGACTCTGGGACAAGCGGATATGCTGGCGATAACCGGATCCCTGATTCAGGATGCGGTGCTGAGGGCCAACCGTTATATGTCCCTGTTGGAGCAGCAGCGGTATATCAAGGGAACGCAGATTCTGGAGGCGGAGGCTTTCGAGGAGCTGGTATCTGCTTTTATGCGTGCAAGGAGCAGAAATCTTACCACCTGTGCGCTTTTGGATCTGGATACGGGAGAGATGACGCAGGAGGAAATCAATGCGAAGCTCGGCAAGCTGGTGAGACAGACCGATTACCTCGGACAGGACGCAAAGGGAAGGCTGCATGTACTGCTTGCCAATACGGATGTGGCAGGGGCAGGCTTTGTGCGGCAAAGGTTCTTGGATGCCGGTCTTGGATGCCGGGTTGAGGAGGCATTGGCGGTATGACAACTGCAGAGAAGGTTTTTACGGTTATTATGGCAGTCAATACGCTGATTGCCATTGCTTACTATATATGGGGCTGCATTATACAGACCGCCGAAGGGGAGAAAAAGCCTTTCAAAGAGCAGAAAAAGACGCCGGAGAAGATGCGGGAAGACCGGAAAAAAGCTTTGGGCAAGGCGAATAAGAGGCAGGAGAAGGCATCGGAAGAGCAGCAGGAGAGTCCGAAGAGGGTATCCGGTCAGGCTCAGGCAGATCCGGAATCAGAGGAGAATCAGGAGCAAGAAGTAAGCACACCGGAGCAGAGACTGAGCAGGACGGGCTACCTTTTTAAGGCATTGGTAATCTTGCTCTGTCCGGTGGTGGGCATATTGTTCTTTTTGGTGACGCAGTTGATGTATGTGCTCTTCTTCCGGACGAAAGCGGATTTGACCGATGTTATTTTCGGCAAGGATAAAGTGGTGGCAAACAGAAAGGCGGACGAGGACAGCGAGCGCAACAGAGTGCCCATTGAGGAGGCCTTGGCGGTGGCGGACAAGGAGAGCCTGCGTTCTCTGGTTATGGATGTGGTCAAGGGGGATGTGTACAAATCGCTGGCCACCATTTCCTTGGCACTGAACAGTGAAGACACGGAGACTTCTCATTATGCCGCTTCCGTATTGAGAGATACGCTGAATGACTTCCGCCAGAAATCACAGGAATTATATAATGCTCTTCACAAAGGGGACGAGAACGCGGCGGATATCGCCTGTACTTTAATGGAATATATGAATGAGGTTCTCTGTCAGGAGGTATTTCCCGACATGGAACAGAAAGCTTTTGTCGAGATGATGGAGGAAGCGGGCGATTGGCTCTACAAAAGCGAGGAAAACAGATACCGGCTGACATGTGAATATATAGAATGGATAGCGCTCCGGCTGCTGGGCACAAAGCAGTATGATAAAATGAAAACATGGTGTGGCCGCTGTATGGAGATGTATCCCGAGGAACTTCCTTCTTATACTATACAGTTGAAGCTGTATTTCAGCATTCAGGATAAGGAAAACTTTTTCGGCACCATGAATCGGTTAAAAGAATCGGACATTGTGATTGACAGAAATACGCTGGATTTGATCAGAGTGTTTAACTGACGGATGCGTTTCTTTATTGTATGGGATAGAATGGATACATTTTGACAAAGGAGATGTGGAAAGCAATGTCAATGCAGACGTTGACGATCTTACAATTTATCGGCATTTTGACAGCATACCTTGGTATGACAGTGCTTTTGCCTGCCTTTGTGTTTTACAGGAAAGTCAGTGAAGAGCGGTTCTGTGTGCGGTTTATGATTTATTTTGTCATAGGCAATGTGTACCTGATGAATCTGGTTATGATACTACAGCTGCTGCACATTTCCCATTGGGTCACTCTGTTTCTGGGTACGGTGTTTCCCGCGGTTTGGACGCTGGCAAGGGTTCACAATACCACGGTGAAGGATGGCGTGATTTCCGCCGCAAAAGCAGTAAACAGCTTCCTGAGCGGAACCATGGGAGGCCGTCTGCTGCTGAGTAAAACGTTCCGTTTTTTTGGAGGGCTTTTGAAAAAGGGATTCTTAAGTCTGGCCCGGAGCATCAGACATAATTTTTTCGACTGGGTGGCTGTCATCGGTATTATTATGCTGGTTTTCTGGCAATACGGCTGCAACAGGATCTGGAATATGGGATATTGTTTCTTGGATATGCCGGTGCATACCTATTGGGTGAATGCAATGAATCGCAATGAAATGTATATTGCGGGCGTATATCCCTTTGGCTTTCACAGCATTATTTACTATCTCCATGAAATGTTCGGAATTTATACATATGTATTATTCCGGCTGTTCGGTTTGGCAGAGGTATTGCTGATACATTTGGTTCTTCTGGCATTTTTGAAGGCGTGCTGCAAGGTAAAGTACACTCCGTATATTGCCATGGTGTTGTATTTAGCCGCGGATATTTGGAACGACGAAACTTATAACAGATACTGCGGTACTCTTCCTCAGGAATTCGGAATGATATTCATTCTGCCGGCAGTTTATTTTCTGTTTGCCTTCTTTGCAGACAGAAAAAAGGAAAACGGGGCAAAGGGCCGGAAGGTTCACAGCACCCGGTATTTGATTTACTTCGGGTTGAGCTTCAGCGCCACGCTGGCCGTTCATTTTTACAATACTATGATAGCCGGACTGTTTTGCGTGGCGGTTGCGGTAGGGTTTCTGGGCTTGCTGTTCCGCAGGGAATATTTCGGAAGGATTCTGCTGACCGGAATTTTGAGTGTTCTTTTGGCGGTGCTGCCCATGGCGGCGGCCTTTGCCATGGGAAAGCCTCCGGAGGGATCTTTAAGGTGGGGGCTGGGAATTATATCCGGTGCAAATTCATCTTCCGGAGATTCCGCCGACAGAGAACAAGAGGAAGCCGATACCGTTGGACAATCGGAGCCGGGGGTTTCCGGAGGAGAGGAAGCCGATACCGTTGGACAATCGGAGGCGGGTGCTTCCGGAGGGGAGGAAGCCGATACTGCCGGACAATCGGAGCCGGAAGGTTCCGCTCAAGGTGAGGGGGAAAATTCCCATGGGACGCCTTCCCTTGCCGGAACGGAGGCCCAATCCCCGGACATTGAACCGCCGGCGGAAGTCCCCAAACCGCCAAAGCAGCCCTTGGGGGTGCGGCTGAAGACATGGATTGAGGGAAAATGGAGAAAGACGACACATTTGCTGGAAGGTCTGGTGTTTACGATAAATGCCTATGTCCTGAGCAGAATTCTTGTGGAAGCGGTGCCGGGTATTTTGATCATTTCCGTCTGCCCGATATTGTTGGGCTTATATTATCTCGGGCCGAGAAGAACAAGGCATTACGGAAGTATGCTGATATCCGTGGCATTCTGCATGGTGTTTCTGTACATGATGATAATGTCCAGCTGGCTGGGGCTTCCCTCGCTGATGGATCAAAACAGATGCCGTATTTATATTGCGTATATGCTGATGGCATCGGTGGCAATGGCCATTGACGGGATGATCAGTTTCTTTGTAGGATGGATTACAACACAAACACTTGCAGATGCATTCTCTCTGGGAATAGTCGCCTTTATTTCGGGGGTCTTAATAATCAGCGGCGCCTATAGGCAGCCCGTAAATATGAAAGCATTTGAAAGCAATGAGGCAATTACCTGTCTCACGAATATATTGAAGGGCAACCGGCGGTTTCATTTTACGGTGGTTTCGGCAAATGACGAGCTGAGAATGGTGGAAAATGACGGTTATCATTATGAAATTATTCATTTTTTACGTTCCATGGAAGGGGAGAATCAAGCCGAATACATGACTATACCGACTCCTAAAATCTACTTTTTTATTGAGAAAATTCCCCTTGACTACGGCGTAAATCAAGAATATGAGGGAAGCGGCCGAAGGGTTTCCCGGGAAGGTGCGGAGAAGCCTCTGCCGAACAGCGGCGGTTTGTCCGTATACCAGAAAGAAAACCGATATACGGTGATGTCGCGGATGTATTATTGGGTGCAGGAATTTCAGGCTTTATATCCCAACGAAATGAGGATCTATTACGAGACGGAAAATTTTATCTGTTATGAAGTAGACCAGAATCCATATCGTTTGTTTGATTTGTCCATAGATTACGGCTATAACAGTATGGAATATTAATGAATTGACTATGCACTGTAAGCGGTTTGAACGCTCCGGAGAAAGCATTTTTCAACGTACTCTAATATCAGAAAGGCTGAACGATGGTATCACGCAGAAACTTTGTGACGATAACTTTGATGATATTGATCATCATTTTTATGTTCCTGTTCACCGGAGTGGTGAAGCAGGAGCTGAATGAATATAATGTCAACGACTATGAGGAAACCTATATCATGGGGATGAATGCCACCAATATGTACCGGGCGGGAAAAGAGTACGGCGACATATTGGATACCCCCAGAAGGTATGCCGTTTTCGTGGGGACGAGTTTATCCCCCAAAATCCGTGAGGTAGTATCTTATTGGTGTACCTATACCAAGAGAGGATTTCAGGAGTGCGATTCGCTGGCCGGTTATGTCATTCCCGAAGAGAATCTTCCGGAGGTGGTTATCATTGACGGAAGATTTGTGGACGTGGATACGGAGCTGCCGATTATGAGAGAGTTGACGGACAGGGGAGTCCATTTGATTTTTGCCCGCATGCCCCATCTGGCCATTTTGGCGGAAAGCCCGGAGCTTTGTGAGTTCTTGGGAATCCGAGGTGTACAGAAGAGGGAGGTTCTGGTGGACGGGGTTCACCTGTTTGAGGGATTTCTGCTGGGAGGGGAGCGCATTTATGCCACGGACATGAACGATACCGACGAACAGAATCTGGAGATGGTGGTTCCGTGGTACATGCTGGACAGCGGCACTAAGACTTATATGATGGGTATGATGGACGAGGAAAAGTATGAAAACGAAAATATGCCCGCGATTCTCTGGAGGAAAAGCGCGGGCAAGGCCAAGGTGTTCTGCGTCAATGCCAATTATATGTTAAATATGTACGGAGTGGGCTTTTTAAGCGCTATGATGGCGGAAGCCGATTCCTATGAAATCTATCCGGTTATCAATGCACAGTGTTTGACGGTGGCTGAATTTTCGGGTTTTTCGGAGGATAATTCGGAGGAATTGGAGGGATTGTACAGCAGCGCGCAGCCTGCGCTGTATGAAAGTGTAATTTGGCCCTCGTTGATTTCCGTTACCGAGAAAACAGGCGCCCGCATTAATCTTTTGACGGCGCCCCAGTTGGACTACTATGACGATAAGGAGCCGGACAGTGAAATCCTGACTCGCTATTTAACCCTTGTAAAAGAGGAATACGGAGAAGTGGGCGTATCTATGGGGCGGGTATCGGATATTTCTCTGGAAGGCAAGCTGGCCAGAGACTATTCCTTTTATGTGGAAGGTGCGGACGGATATACTTTTATTTCCATGTATACGGAGGATCTGGAGGAAGTGATGTCGGCTCCATGGAAAAGATATTATCCCCATCTCCGTACCATCGTGACGGCGCCGGACGATGAAGAGCCTATTGTGGATTATTTGGACAGAAATATCGTAATGCAGAGGGGAACGGCTTACGCCAGAGATCATACCTTTGGAGGGAATCTGGCGATTATGGGGTATGAGACGGCATTAGGCTATTCGAATGCCGTGCTGGATATGAAGGAAGTATCCTATCCGGAGACGGAGAAAGATTATTGGCAGAATCTTTCCCGTGAAATCTCCCGGAACCTCTGTACATACTGGCAGGATTATGAGGTGTTTGAACAGACTACTTTGACGGAAAGTGATGCCAGAGTCAGGAAATTCCTGACTCTGGATTATAGGGCAGAGAGGACGGGCGATACGATTTTCCTTCATATTAACGAGTTTCGGGATGCCGCATGGTTTTTATTGAAAATAAACAACGGAGTGCCCGGCAAGGTGCGGGGAGGCGCGCTTCAAGATATGGGCGGGGGCTATTATCTGTTGGAAGCTGCGGAAACCGAAGTGGAGATAGAGGTAGAAAGCACAGTGCCGGAGCTTTATAGATAAACAGGGTATGGATTGATTACAGAAAAGAGAGCAAGATGAAGATTTGTATTGTTGCGGAGGGCTGCTATCCCTATGTGGTGGGCGGCGTGTCCAGTTGGATTCACAGTCTTATAAAGTCATTTCCCGAGCAGGAATTTATTCTGACGGCCATTGTGGCCAATCGATCCTTTCGGGGAAAGTTCGCTTACGAGCTACCGGAGAATTTGACGGAAGTACATGAACTGTATCTTCAAGACAACGACTGGGTCAACGAGGGAGCCGGAAAGAGGCAGAAGAAACTGAGTAAGGAAGAATATGAGGCGCTGAAAAGCCTTCTGCTGAACCAGAACGTTAAATGGAAACCGCTGTTTCGGCTTTTTGCCGAGAAGAGGCTTTCCCTGAACCAGCTCTTGATGGGTCCGGACTTCTTTCGGGCGGTGAGGGAGTGTTACCAGCTGCGGTATCCGGAAGTGGTCTTTTCCGATTTTCTATGGACCATGCGGTCTATTTATCTGCCGCTGTTTTTGACCATGAGGATAGATGTGCCCAAGGCCGATGTGTATCACTGCGTGGCAACCGGATATGCGGGAATCTTGGGGTGTATGGCAAAGTATAAACACAACTGCCGGCTTGTGATCTCGGAGCATGGAATTTATACCAGAGAACGTGAAGAAGAGCTGATCCGCGCAAAGTGGGTGGAGGGAATCTATAAAAATATTTGGATCGAACAGTTTAAGAAAATGTCTAAGCTGGCCTACAGTGAGGCGGAGCTGGTGACCAGTCTGTATGAACATGCCAAAGAGCTGCAGATAGAATTAGGCTGCGACAAGGATATTACACAAGTGACTCCCAACGGAATCGACGCCTCGCGCTTTGTGGTGAAGGAGAGCATGAAACGCACGCTGGAGGAGGATATGATCCATGTGGGCGCAGTGCTCCGCGTGACGCCCATTAAGGATGTGAAGACATTGATCCGTGCCTTTGCCTTTGCCAAAAAGAAGGTTTCGGCGTTGAAGCTGTGGATCATGGGACCGACGGACGAAGATCCGGAGTATGCGGAAGAATGTATGGATTTGGTACAGACATTGGAGGTTCGGGATGTGGTATTTACGGGAAGAGTGAACGTACCGGAATACTTATGGCAGATGGATATGACCATTTTGACCAGTGTCAGCGAGGGGCAGCCTCTGACCATACTGGAAGGATATGCGGCGCATAAACCGGCCATTGCCACGGATGTGGGAAACTGCCGCGGATTGATCTACGGTGAGGGGGATTCCTTTGGGCCGGCAGGCATTCTCACCCATGTCATGAACGTGGAGGAGATCACCGCGGCCATTCTGGAGCTTGCCTACAACAAGGAAAAACGTGTGGAAATGGGAGAGAACGGTTATAAGCGGCTGATGGCCCGTTATAAGATCGAAGACATGAAGGCGACATATCATAAGATTTACCGGGATATCGAGGACTGGCTCTAAGGAAGCGTTTGCGGAATCACCGCTTGCTCGGAGTCATCGGCGGATGCACACGGATTTGCGTTGTCTGCACCGGGGATGGATAGGAGAGGTTATATGGCTGGAATAGGCGTAAGGCTGAATCGAATCTTTGGGAAAGAAACCATTGCAATGAATCTGGTGGGATTTGGATACAGTATGATGATTACCGTAACACCCATGTTTGTTGTAATTGGAAACATTATGCTGATGAGCACAACGCTGGGATATGATACACTGGGATACGCACAGAGAAATCTTTTTTCCGCTACAATCCTGTATATTTTTATTTTTTCGCTGCTCACGGCGGCTCCTTTTAACGCCGTGCTTTCGAGATATCTATCCGATGTGATCTATGATGAGACCTATGAGGACATTATGCCTTGCTATTACGCGGGGTTGATTTTAAACATTTCTTTGAGCTGTCTTCTGGGAATTCCTTTCTGCATTTGGGAGTATGTGGCAGGGGGTGTGGCGCTGCATTTTGTGTTTACGGGTTTCTGCGGATATATCGCGCTGGTGCTGGTGTTCTATTCCATGCTGTATCTGTCCATATGCAAGGATTATTCCAAGATATCCATCTACTTCTTCGGAGGCATGGTATTTGCGTTTGGGGTGGCGTTTCTGTTGGTCACCGTATTTGAGACAGAGCTGACTTACAGTATGCTGTTGGCATTGAGCATGGGGTTTTTGCTGACGGCCGTGTTGGAAATGTCTACTGTCCGCCGTTACTTTAAGAAAAACAGCAACAACTACAAAAAGGTGTTTCTATATTTTAAAAAATATTGGAAATTGGTAGTGGTGAATACAGGATATACGCTGGGGCTTTACGTTCATAACTTTGTGTTTTGGGATACAAGGCTTAAGATGGTGGTAGCGGATTCCTTTGTGATGGCGCCGCTGTATGATATGGCTACCTGCCTTGCCATGTTTACCAATATTTCCGCCTCGGTGATATTTATTTCCAGAGTGGAAATGCATTTTCACGAGAGGTATAAGGTATATTCCGAGGCAGTGACGGGCGGACGCTGGCAGGATATTATCAATACCAAGACCAGAATGTTCCGGCAGCTTTCCCGGGAGCTGCTGAATCTGGTGCGGATTCAGTTTATCATATCGGTGGTACTATATCTGGTGTTGTTGATTTTTCTGCCGCGGCTGGGTTTTTCCGGCACCACATTGAGAATATACCCGTGTCTTGCCGCAGGATATTTTATCTTGTTTGTGATGTATGCGGAAATTATTTTCCTATATTATTTTAACGATTTAAACGGTGCGGTTCTGACGGCTGTCTCGTTCTGCCTGATCACTTTCTTGGGCAGTCTGAAATCCAGAGAGATGACGGAAATCTGGTACGGGCTGGGGCTGGTGATTGGCAGTTACGTGGGGCTGACAGTGGCTTATATACGGCTTCGGTGGGTGGAGAGGCATTTGGACGAGCATACCTTCTGCAAGGGTTCCCTGTTTCCGGCGGCTAAGGGAAAGAGGCCGGATGCAAAAGTATATGATAAGACAAAAAGACCTGACGGCGCCGCATAATGCAAGGGGAAACCGGATGTCTCGCGGAACCGGCGGTGGACCGGAGTTGACGGTTGTCGTAAAAAACATGGAAATGGGAGTAGGATGAGGTCATGGAGATGGTGAAGATTGCGGGAGTTGCAATGACCGCATTAGGGGTACTGCTTCTGGCGGGGAGCTTTATAGCCTATGCAAAGCACAGGCTCACGGAAAACTTTGGTATGATATGGGGGATTGCCGCATTGTGCCTGACGGTGTCGGGGATTGTGCTTATAGCGGCGGAACAGAGTATTACCACAGTGCTGGCAATTGTGATATTTCTGGGAATACTGCTTGTGCTCTCTCTGTTCGGATTCAGTCAGGCGATTTCCGTTCTGGTGATGAAGAATCAGGAGCTTGCCATGCAGGTATCGCTGCTGAATCAGGAGAATGAAAGCATTCTTCAGGAGCTTACAACGGCAAAGGAGCAAAAGACCCATGAATAAACGTATCCTTTTTGTGATGAATACATTGGGTCATGCTGGAGCGGAGACGGCCCTTTTAGAGCTCCTTGGCAGATTGAAGGAATCTTATGAGATTGATCTTTATGTGCTGATGGGGCAGGGAGAGCTGGTGTCAAAGCTGCCCCCCGGAGTGCGTCTGCTGAACAGATCCTTCAGTGACTGTTCCGTGCTTTCCGCCAAGGGGAGACTGCGCATGGCAGGCCGTGTGGCCAAGGCTTTACTCTGCCGCGGGACGGCGCTCAGGCTGTTCCCTTATCTGTGCCGTAACCTTTGGGAGATGCTGCAGAAGCATAGGGTTCGGCTTGATAAACTGCTGTGGAGAGTACTGTCCGACGGGGGAATGCGGATTTCCGGGGAATATGATCTGGCTGTGGCTTTTTTGGAGGGCGGTTCCGCCTACTATGTGGCGGATCATGTGAAGGCGGCAAAGAAAGCGGCTTTTATACACATAGATTACGAGCAGGCGGGTTATACCAGAAGACTTGACAGGGACTGTTATCTGCAGTTTGACGCGTTGTTCCCCGTGGCGGAGGAAATTATGGAAAAGCTCCTTCTTGCCTATCCGGAATGCGCAGACCGGACTCATATATTCCACAATATGATCGACCGGAACAAAATACTAGAAAAAGCAGATCGGGGAGACGGCTTTTCGGACGGGTATACCGGACGCAGAATCCTGACGGTGGGCAGACTGACCGGTCAAAAAGCCTATCCCGTGGCCATAGAAGCCATGAAGCTTTTGAAGGATTCCGGCTGTAAGGTCAGATGGTATGTGCTGGGAGAGGGAGAGGAGCGCCGGACTTTGGAGCGGAAGATCGGGGAGCTGGGGCTGGAGGAAGACTTTATTTTGGCAGGCGCGGTGGAAAATCCGTTTCCCTATTACAGGCAAACGGATTTATATGTCCATGCCACACGGTTTGAGGGGAAGAGCATTGCTTTGCAGGAGGCCCAGATTTTGGGATGCCCCATTATTGCCTCGGACTGCACCGGCAACCGGGAACAAATCATACATGATGTGGACGGCATTCTCTGTGAATTGTCCCCGGCAGCGGTGAAGGAAGCGATTCAAAGGCTGCTGGACGACGCCTCCTTGCGGGAGGCGCTGGGGCGTGCGGCCTCCCGTAAGCAGGTGGTCTATACGGAGGATATCAGACTTTTGACAGAATTGCTGGACGGATAAGGGCCGTTTTATCCGCGAGGCGTTTTTTGCACGTAAAATCCGATATTGCTCCGGGTGGGTGCGTCGGCTTACGGAGAGAGCCGTATGCATGGGGCTTTGGGGAGGACAATACTTTTTACAGATCATTAAGGGAGAGATGGATGTGAAGTACAGGGAACAGAAGGATTTGCTGATTATCATGCCGGCATATAATGAGGAACAAAATATTACCGGTGTATTGAAACAGCTGGCTTCTCCGGAAATATCGGAGATAGCGGATGTATTGGTCATGAACGATGCTTCCTCGGACTACACCAATTGGATTGTCAAGAAGCATGGCTACGCGCTGATCACAAATGTGTTTAATCTGGGTTATGGCAGCGCCATTCAGCTGGGATATAAATATGCTATTCGCAGAAGGTACAAATATATTATTCAAATGGATGCGGACGGACAACATGATGTCTGCAATATTCCCGTTATCTATGAGAAACTGAAAACACCGGGGGAGAACGGAGAATGTCCCGACATTGTGCTGGGATCTCGTTTTATGGAGGGAAGCAGCGAATTTCAGGTATCCGTCTTCAAAAAAATCGCATATGCCCTGTTCCGGCGCTGCATTAAGATTGCCACCGGACGCAGGATCAACGATCCCACCACCGGCCTTCAGGGCTTGAGCTGCAGAGCCGCCCTTCATTATTCCAAGTTCGGGAACTTTGACAATTCATATCCCGATGCCAATATGCTGATTCAGATGCTTCTTTTGGGTTATAATGTGGTGGAAATCCCTGCGGTGATGCATAACAGGGGGTTTGGGGTCAGTATGCATTCCGGCCTGAAGCCTTTTGTCTATATGTTCCGTATGATGTTTTCCATTATGGCGGTGGTGTTCCGCATTAAGGTTTTACATATCGGAATGGGAGTGAAAAAGGATGATATTTTTTTCTGACAGGAAAACGGCTTTCCGGAGCGCCGACCTCCGTCAAGCGGCGGGAGACGTGCCTAACCCCGGAAGAGGCTGGTATCGCATCTATACTTATACCATAGGGGAAGGACAAAGCTGTGACCTGCCGCCGGTATTGTATGAGACGGAGACTCTGGCATTGGTGCTTATCGATATCGGCGTGTACAGGGAGCGGCCTCTGGAGGAAGAAGGTCTGAGCCTGATCGATAAGATATTGGACTGCTTTGCGGCAGGCGGTAAAGATATCATCCTGAGGATCGCCTATGATACACAAGGGAAGGGACTGGAACGTGAGCCTTCTCTTTTTTCCAAGGTACAGCTGCATGTCCGGCAGCTGGCGCCGCTGCTGATCCGGCACAGCCGCCATATCCTTGTCTTTCAGGGGCTGCTGATAGGAAGCTGGGGGGAGATGCATACCTCAAAGTTTGTGACGGAAAAATATCTGTGTGAACTGTCCCAAAGCTTCCTGTTCGAAACCGAAGGGAAAGTACGCTTTGCGGTGAGAAAGCCGGTACAGTTCAGGATGATACAATCCCCAAACGACATGGACGGCACATTGGCAGGCTGTTTTGACGATGCCATATTTGCTTCCGATACGCATATGGGAACTTTCGGCACACAGGACAGCGGCAAGGCGGGATGGGTGCGGCCTTGGCGCCCCGAAGAGGAAATTGCCTTTTTACGGAAACTTGCGGTTCGGGTGCCTTTTGGGGGCGAAGTATTGAGCGGTGAGGATATGACGCCGCCGGATACCTTGAAACGTCTCCGAATGCTTTGTGTCAGCTATTTGAACTGTGTCCATGAGGAGGCCAGACTTCGGAAGTGGAAGGAGATGGAGTATTCTTCCGGAGTCAGCCTATACGATACCATAGGAGCCTGTCTGGGATACCGGCTCACGGCGGAGACGGTATCCTTTGAGAAAAAAGGGAGGGAGAGCTGTTTAAAGCTTAAAATAACCAACCATGGCTTTGCCTGCTGCGGGGAGGCGGTCCGATTTGACTTATCCGCAGGGGGGCAGTCCGGAGACCGCCGGATCAGCTTCTTGGACTGCGGGCTGGGAAAGCTTGAAGGCGGGGAAAGCCTTACACTGCGTATTCCCTTGGAGCCTGAACAGTGTACAAAAGGAACCTGCTTCTACGGAGAGCTGCGGCGCGTGAGAGACGAAAGCCTTATTCGGTTTGCCAATGAGCCGGCGGGAGAGAGACTGCTATTGGGCGGGATTAACTGACAGAGTTCCCAGCAGATATCCGTGTTCCGTCAATGGCATATCGTTTCCGTACAGGATGGCTTCTCCGGTGATGTCATCCGTAGTCTGCCAGTAAAGCCCGTAAGTCCCCGGAGAGAGAGTTTCCATCATCAGCGGAAGCTCAAATACGGCTGTCTCACCGCCGGACAGACAGGAGGAATCCGTTTCGGGAGAGAAGAGGAAGGTTTCTCCTGTCTCTGTGTTTAATACGGTGAGGCGGAAGGAAAAGCTGCGGTAGCTTCCGGAAAACCCTACATTCTCAACAGTAACCTTCAGGGAGGACTGCATCAGATCATAATCCCGCAGGATTTCGGAGGAACGCAGGACAAAACGGTAGCCCATATGACAGCGGATATAGTCATATCCGGAAATGCCGTTAAAGGGGCCGGAACCGGTGTAGACGGTGTTTTTCCATTTATCCAATACAGAGGCGTCATAAGCGCTGTTCAAATAGGATACATGCATCCGTCTCATATCTCCGATGGCATTTTCCAGATCATTGTAAGGGTTGTCGTGAATGACTTCTCCGCCGTTGGGAACGGTCAGGCAGAGCCGGTCTTGAAAAGCAAGCTCTTCCTCCCGGGAGAAACCGTCCATATAAGTACCGGTATCGGTGTCGCTTCCCAACATGCCGTCGTTATAGAGCCCCAGACGGTGCAGATAGGGACTGTCCGGCCAGGCTGCTAATTCTTCATAGTTTCCTGCCGCCGTTATGCGTCTCCATTGGCCGGGAGTGCGGACCGCCAGATAGACGGACGGGTCTGCCGTTTCCGCCAGCTTGGCCGCAAGCGCCTGCATATTCTCGGTACTGCCGTATTTGGTATTGTTCATTTCCCCATAATTGCCGGTGAAAAGTCCCTGCAAGGAGAAGATATGGTCGGCATATTGGTTGTAAACGGACGCAGTCTGTTCCATATGCTGCAGAATGACGGCGATTTCCTGAGGCTCCGTATTCTGCGCGGTGCCGTTCCAATCATAAATGAAACGCAGAAGAAGGCTGTAATCCGTACCGCTCCATGCGGCCAGTATGGAATCCAGCTGGGCCAGAGCGTCATCCGTCAGCGGCCTGTCCCTGTAATTCAGAAGATTGATTTGGATCAGCGCCAAGCGTTCTCCTGCGGTGTCTTCCGGGTCGGGAAGATTGGGTACGTCTTCGGCATCGGCATAAACCACATTATCTGCCAAAGTATATCCGTAGATATGGTAAAAACCCATGTAGGGATTAGCCAGACACTCCGTGCTTTCCTTATATTCCACAGGGGTATAGGTAAAGTCGAATCCGAAAAAGTGCAGAATACCCGTTGCCAAATATGTGATTATGAGAGCGGTGGTGGCTATTGCATTATTCATATAAACTCCTTATAATCTATTCTCGGTCGATGTCCTATTATAGCATCTAAGAATTAAAAATGCTACAAAAATGCGGGTGTCGAAGGGAAGCAAAAAGGGTATATTTTAGTGACGTTTAAAAAGTAAATTTAAAAATTTTAGAAAGTGATAACATAATTTGGGAAATGATGAAAAATATGACAGGCGAAACCGACAAAAAAATAATATGTTTTTTCTCCGGTGACATTACCAGAGAAGGGGGAACGGAAAATGTTGCCGTTTTGGTTGCCAATGCATTGGCAAGACAGAAAAAATATGAGATTATATTTTTAAGCCTGGTGGAACAGAGGGATATCCCGTTTTTCCCCGTCTGCCCGGAGATACGGCGGTATCATCTGGGGGAAAAGTGGATACAGCCGGGGCCGGGTTATCTGGCGGTGCTGCCCAAACTGAAAAGATTTCTGCGGGAGCGGAGAGTGGATGTGCTGGTGGATATCGATATTGTGCTGGACAGCCTTTCCATTCCCGTGAAGGGAAGCGGGACGAAAGTGGTGTCATGGGGACATTTCAGTTACTTTTACGAACAAAAAAGCCTCTATCGCCGTCTGATTCAGATGTACGCGGCAAAGAAGGCGGACTACTGTGTCACCATAAACGAGGAGAACCGGAAGTGCTATGAACGGTATCTGCACCGCACCCGGGCGCTGCGGACTATTTACAATCCCGCGGTAATGGAAAAGCGACAGGATGCCGTGGCAAAGGAAAATTATATTTTCTGGGCGGGACGTCTGATTCGGATAAAAGGGGTGGACTATCTGGCGGAAACGGCGGACAGGGTGCTGAAACTGCTTCCGGACTGGAGATGGCTGGCAGCCGGAGACGGTGAGGAACGGGAATGGCTGGAAAACTATATTCGGGAACACGGGCTGCAGGACAGGCTGGTGCTTCTGGGCACGGTGGCGGATATCGGGCAATATTATGCCAAGGCCCGGATTCATGTGCTTACATCCCGGGCGGAAGGGCTTCCCATGTGCCTGTTGGAGGCAAAGAGCCACGGACTGCCCTGTGTCAGTTTTAATATCAGCACGGGACCGGAAGAGATTATCAGGGACGGTGTCAACGGATATCTGGTGGAACCTTTTGATTGTGAAAAAATGGCGGAAAAAATTGTGCGGCTTGCATCCGATGAGGAGCTGCGGGAACGGTTTGCCCTGAATGCCGATCTGGACATGGAAAAATTTGATTTGAACAATATTATAAACGGTTGGAACGAGGTCTTCGAAAGTCTATGCGGTTAAAAAGCGCTGTAAAAAACGGTTTTTTCGGTGTGCTGGGGCAGGCGGCCCTGATTGTGGTGGGATTTTTCTGCCAGAGAACTATGAATCTGCTTCTGGGGGCGGATCTGGTGGGCATGAACGGTGTGATTTCCAATGTCATAGCCATTCTGTCCGTCTCCGAGCTGGGAATCGCTACGGCGGTGGTTTATAACCTGTATTCCGCAATCGCCGGAAGGGACGAGCAGAGGATTGCGGGGCTGATGAACTTGTACCGCAAAGCCTACCTGATTTTCGCGCTGGTGATTTTCGGTCTGGGCATGGGAGTGATGCCTTTTATTCATCATATAATGAACGAGACGGCATTTTCACAGGGATATATCCGACTGCTGTTTTTCCTATGGCTGGTGCGCACGGTGCTTTCTTATCTATTGTCTTACAAACGCTCCATTCTGATTGCGGATCAGAGGGAATATCTGGTGAGCATAACCGCATTGGTAGTGAATGTGTTGAATTACTCTCTCACCATTGTCATTTTGCAGCTGTCCGGAAACTATATGTGGGCCTTGGCGGTCAATATCGTAATAGAGGCTGTCAGCAATCTGTGGATCGCCGCTTATGTCAACCGGAAGTATCCTTTTCTGAAGCGGCTGCGAAAGGCACCCTTGGAACGCACCATCGTGGAAAGAGTAATGGACAACATCAAAAACATTTTTGTCACCAGACTGTTTACCAAATTGTTGCTGTCCACGGACAAAATTATTGTGTCCGGTATGATTACCACCGTGACTGCCGGACTTTACTCCAATTACTGTCTGGTGACGCAGTCTGTTGTCAATATCATGGTGGCTCTTTCCGGCGCTTTAAAGCCTACCTTGGGGAATCTTTTTCTGGAAGAGGACAGGGATAAGGAGGTGCGTGTGCTGCGCCAGATAACTTTCCTGTTTTTCCTGCCGGTATCGGTGGCGTCCGTGTGCATTTTCTGCTTGATTACACCTTTTGTGCGGGATGTCTGGCTGAACGGGGAATATCTCATGGAGGCGGGCTTTGTGGCGGCAAACGTGGGGCAGTTCTTTTTCACGGCCATGGGGCTGCCCATGGAGAGTGTAATGAGTGTTACGGGATTATTTCATAAGGAGCGGAATATAGCCGTGGTGACCGCGCTGGTAAATCTGGTATTGTCCTTGCTTTTGGTGGGGGGCTTTGGGGCAGCGGGGATTGCTTTAGGCACCATAGCCGCTTATCTGGTACAGATCGGATGCCGGATGAGAGTCTTTTTTACAGAGTATGTGAAGCAGCCCGCCTTTTCTTATTTGGCGGATCTTGTGCAGTATGCGGCGCTGACGGCAGCGGAGATTGTTTTGATCTATCCCCTGACGCTGCGCGTCTACAGGGGCGGGCTTCTCAGTCTGCTGGTTATTGGGGCCATGGCGGCGGCACTGGCGCTGGGGGCGGATTTGCTGTTGTACTGCCGCAGCTGGAAGCTGCGAAGCGTTCTGAGCTTAGCGAAGCAGGCGATACGGCGGAGCGTGTAAAATTTTAAAGCAGTTTGAAGAATGCCCGAAAGACGGGCATTTTCCGCATGGACTTAAAATTTTGCAGGGCGGAAGCATGGAGCGAGGGGTGCCGGAGACAAGAGAATGGCGGCTTACCCTGTGAATTAAAAAGGAGCAAGGAAAAGGATATGAGCGAAAAAATCAGTGTGATTATTCCCATTTATAAAGTGGAAGCCTATCTGGGAGAATGTCTCGACAGTGTGGTAAAGCAGACCTATCGGAATACGGAAATTATATTGGTGGATGATGCTTCTCCCGACGGCTGCGGGAAAATCTGTGACAGATATGCTGCCGGGGACAGCCGGATTAAGGTAGTTCATAGGGAGAAAAACGGCGGGCTGGCGGAGGCCAGAAATACCGGGATGGATCATGCGGCCGGAGACTACATATTCTTTGTGGACAGTGATGACTGGCTGGCAGAAAACACTTTGGAAATGCTGTATGAAGGACTGAACAAATATGAGGCGGACTGCTGCTGCGGCGCCTGTGTCACGGTATTGGAAAGAAAAAACGGAGAAAAGAGCTTTCGCCGCGGAAAGCAAAGGGGTGAGCGGTGTGAGACTGCTCATGAAGCCATGGAGCATGTGCTTTTGGCAGGTTCTTCGTCCTGCAACCGTCTTTATAAAAGGGAGGTTCTGGAAGGACTGCGGTTTCCTCAGGGCAGAATCAATGAGGACGAACCCCTAGTGCTGCGGGCGTATGAGCGTATGGAACGGATTGTTTTTCTGGAATGTGAGACATATTTTTACCGTAAAAGGGAGAACAGCATCACCACCTCCGCCTTCTCGGCAAAAATGGCGGACTGCGTGTATAACAGTAAGGAAAATCTGGAATTTGTTACTCGAGAGGCGCCGGAGCTGATACCTGCCGGAGAATATAAATATTGCAAAAGCCTTCTCTGGTGCTATGTCAATTTAAGAAAACTTAAGGGAGACAGGCAGGCGGAGGCATTGCGCAGGCAGTTCCGCAATGAGATTAAGGAGATCCGGAAAACGGCTCTGGTCAATCCCTATCTGAAATTCCCCTTGAAGGTCTTGGCGTTTCTGTGCCGGCTTTGAATGTTTTTGCCTGCCGTGTTTTCTGCCATTTCGGATAGCCGGATGCAAGGAAACGGGCGTATATATGCATATGCTGCCGGAAGGTTTAGGGCGGCGCTGATTCCCTGTCGGGAGGAGCTGATAAAGGACGCACCAAAGCATGGGGCAACAGGTCAGGACGAAAAGCTTTTCAGCCAGTGCTCATAACTATAGTTGTGCAAAATTGTGTCGGAGTAGGGCCGGAAGGGAACGTGGAGAAAATGACACAATTCTTCCGGAGAAGGGACAGCGCTTTCCGGAAGCACCAAGATATTATCGGGACAGTAAAAATCATAAGAAGGAATATGCCGGTTGTTGGTAATCAGCTTTTTGGAGAGGTAGAGGGCTTCTATGACCCGCATGGTCAAAGAACTCTGCCCCTCCTGATTTATGTCCAGAAGAATATCGCAGGATTTCAGTTCTGCCAAATATTCGTCGTAGGAAAGCCCTTTGTCGGTGAGGATTTCCCGAAAGCGTTTCCGATAGGCGGAGTCGCGGATCGGTGAAAGAATGCGGATATCGCAGATAAGACCGCTTTCCTCTAACACTTGTTTCAGGGAAGCGATGTAAGGGGCACGTCCCTTATCGGCGCCCAGAAAGAAAAGCCTGTTCTGCGCCGGAGAGGCAGTGTATGGAAGCTGAAATTCCCGGGGGTAGAAGATATGGTTATAATGCAGACCGTATTTTTTACAATCTTCCGTATCTGTGGAATAAATGGCATTCGCATCCGAAAAGAGGAGATGTTTCCTATTGTATTTGTTGACCTTATTCCAGAAAAACAGATATACCTTGCAATGAGGATTTATGCGGCGGATATAGTTCTCCATTCCCCGTTGGTAGCCATAGTCAAAAATAATAATCCGCTTTGCCGTCTTTATATGAGCCTTCCACTTGCCCCAGAACAGACTGCAACAAGGAAGGTGCAGCAGGTACAGCATCTTATAGGCCAGATAGCGCAGACCGGGCCGGGGAATGTCGAAGGGAGCAAACACACTGCCGCTGTAATGGGGGAAAAAATAGGCATCCGGCTTTTCATATAGGAGCAAGGTATCCAATGACTGCATAGGGACTCCGATCTTTGGTATAAACGGTTATTTTGTCTCTATCATACTCGGAAGGAAAAGTGGTTGTCAAGATTCTTTCGGGAAAATGTACATATGAAAGACATGTGTTAATCCAAAATGGTACAAAATGCATAAATCAAGTTAAAAGTTGGTCGTTAATGCTTTGATTTTTTGCCCAAAAAGATTTAGCATTTAAATAATAGCGTATATTAGTCTTTCGGAATATTCTTTGAATCTGCCTTTGCTGCCGATTTCCGTTGGCGGCACACAAATTTAGCCGGTGTACACGCAGTTTTGTACACGTTATAAGATGCACTTTGTGTATCCGGCATAATTTTGTGCACATCCGGCAAAAATTCATTTCACAAAATCGGATCAAAAGAAATTTCGGGAGCCTATATGAAAATTGAGGAGGATAATTATGCGCAAAAAACGAATGCTGGCATTTCTGATGGCGGCATGCCTTGCCCTGACCCCGGCAATGGCGGCGAATGCCGGAAGTGTGGACAACCAATGGGGGGGGGATGAAGGCCTGTCGCTTGACACGGTATCCAACGGTAACGGGAATCTCGTTACGGGCACAAATACCGGTGCAAACACGGGCATGCGGCCGGGAGCGGACGCTTCGGGCGGCTTTGCGGCCGGAGACGGTAACTCTTTGTCCGAGGACTTTGAATCGGTGGCGGATAACTGGGGGATGAGTGCCATAACCACCAAAGGAACCATAGAAGTGGTGGAAGACAACGGGAATCATTACCTGAAAATGACCACGACGGAGGGGGAGAGATCCACCTCTAAGGTGCTTGTAGAGAATGCGCCGGATATGGAAACGTCCACGATATCTTTTAAGTGGTATACAACGACTTTCAGCAGCACCAGCAACGCAGGGTATGCCGGAATCCGGATTTCGGACGGGGACAATGAGCTTGTGACGCTGTATCTGAATGATATCCGCGGAAAAGAAGGTAATCAGAACACGACCCCTTTATATTATACGGTCTATGGTTCTGCGGATAAGCAAGACACGGGAAAGACCATTGATGCAAAAACCGTACATGACATAGAAATTACCTTTGATTTTGCAGCACATCAGCTGAGCGTTAAGATGGACGGAGATGTGGCGGCGGAGGGAATTGACTTTTTGTCAACGGCCACAAAGGCAGATAAATTTATCATGCTTACCGAGGGGGCAAAGCCTTCGGTGAATATGGGAATTGATGATTTTTATATGTATTATAAAAAGACAAATTCTGTAGTGATACCTACTTACATAACGCTGTTGGAAGAATTACAGAATAGTACTTTGACGAAACAGCAGTATGAAGCCGGCGGATACCATCCTGCTGAAGTACAGGGGGAGCTTTCGGACGGGACGAAAGTGACGGTCCAGATCGACGCTTCTACATGGAAGGCCGAGAACAAGGACAGTAGTGTAACGAACAAGGACTTTAATCCGGACGAGATGGGACAGTATACTTGGACGGCAGATATCATACCTCCTCAGGGAGTGACAAATCCTTTGAATTTAAAGGTATCCTATGACATGAAATATATGTCCGATTTCTTGGAGACGGATATTAATTCCATAAAGAATCCGGAAACGGTCAACGTCAAAAAGGAACAATGGACAAGCGGTACATATACACATCCCACACAGGTGGCGGCAACCTTGGTAAACGGCAGAGTGATCGTGGTGCCCATTGACCAGACATCATGGACAAGCAGCCCTGCTTTTGATGTGGAAACCAAGGGAAGCTATGTATGGACGGCGGATCTTCTGGCTCCGGCAGAGAACCGCAATCACAGGAACCTGAAGGTATCCTATACCATGAATTATGCCGGAAACTGGGTGTCAACTCATGACTACGAAGACGATTTTTCTTTTGGGATAGATGGATGGAATGTCTGGGGAAAGGATCTGGACAAGACTTCCGGAACCGGCGGTTTCGGCTTTGAGCTTGGGGATAACGGCGGCGATCCGTATCTGCTTGCGTTCCAGAACGACGCCCTTGATAAAAACAGAGGATCCAGACTGGATCTTCCCGCCGATATTGTAAAGGGAGCCGTGATGGAATTTGACTTCCTGCCTGTCAATATCGGAGGCACCAAGCCGTTTAACATTCTTTTTGTGTCTCCGGCGGCAAAGCAGAATTATTTTACTCTTTGTGTGGACAGTAAGGGGCAGTTTAGCTACCATACCACCGAATATCTGGCCGGAAGCGGAGAGGATCCCACAAATAATAATTTCGACGGCGTGATTTCTTCCGACAGTCCTGTGGGCACAAATGTCGGCGCTATGAATAAATGGGCTCATGTAAAGGTGGAATTTGACTATGTGAATCACACGGCGGCGCTGACTTTGTCGGCGAAGGACGGCTCCGGAACACCGTACACGGTGACGGATATCCCTATTGACGAAAGGGCAAACGGTCTGTCCATTCTGGTGATACACAAACAAAAAGACTGTGACAAACCGAAAGCCGGCTTTGATAATATTATAGTGGACTATGACAAGTTTGGAGCGCTGGATATCGTGGATGTGATACAGCCCTCGAATGTAAACGTGTCAAAGACGACTTTCGACAGCTTTGAGTTCCCGAAAGAGGTTACGGTAAAGCTGGGAGACGGCTCCAAGGCTCAAGTGACGGTAGGCCAGTGGGTATCCGTCCCTGATTTCGATGCTGACACGGAGGCTGTCTATGAGTGGACGGCGCCTCTGGTGACGGACAAGTATACGAATCTGTTCAAGCTTCAGGCGGCTTTCCAAATGAATTACACCGAGCTGCCCTATGTGGTCAGCGTGAACAATCCGCCCACACTGGAGCTGGAGCCCGGTGCGGACTGGAGCGAGGATCAGCTGCCTCAGACGGTAACGGTCTGCCTGAGTGACGGAACGGTACGCACGGACGCCCCGGTGGAAGGCTGGACTGCTATCCGTGCTTATGACGGAGACACGGAAGGGATTTATGTATATGGTGCAAAGCTTGCACAGGGAACGGATTATGCCGTAATTCCCGAACATTTCATACCTAATGAGTATCATGGAGACGCCTACGGCGCATCCCAGACCACCTTGGAGGCATTTAACAAAGATTTGGCGGTATCCCTGAGAAAGCTCTGGAATTATACGCCGCAGCTATTTGAATATGACGTATTTTACCGTATCAGCTGTGATGCCAGCGCCAACGGTTATAATTCCAAGACACGTTCCATGGAATATTTGGACAGGGGCGTGACGGCGATTCCTTCCGGCAGCGGTATTCTGGTGTCTTGGAGGGTATTGGTGGAAGAGTACGGAACGGGCGTACAGTTTAACGTCCTGCGTAACGGCAAGGTGATTAACGATTCTCCCATCACTACCAAAAGCAATTATTTGGATCCTGCGGGGCAGCCCGGAAATTTATACTCGGTACAGATAATTAAAGATGGTAAGGTTACAACGTCACCGGCAGTGGAAGCGCTCTCTCAGACTTACCTGTCGATTCCGCTCCAGAAGCCGGAACCCCAGATGGACAAGGACGGTAACTTCCAGACCTACTCCATCAATGACGCAGGCGTTGCGGATGTGGACGGTGACGGACAGTATGAAGTGGTTGTAAAATGGTATCCTTCCGATGCCTTTGACTCCGGAAAACAGGACGGACCTTCGGGACCTACCATTTTCGATTGTTATGAATTGGACGGCACTCCTCTGTGGAGAATTAACATGGGACTGGAGCTGCCTTCCGGAGCGCACTTTAACCAATTTATGCTTTATGATTTGGACGAAGACGGAAAGGCCGAGTTCTTTGTCAAGACTTCCGACGGTACGGTCAGCTACAGACCCAATGCCGAGGGAAAATTTGATATGACGGACGAAAGCACCGAAGTGTCTTATATCGGTGACAGGAACATTATTCCGGGCTCAAATATCAGACCTACCGGACATGCGGATGTGACAAGTAATGAATATATCAGTATTTTCAACGGCGCTACCGGTGAAGAGATTGACACCATAGACTATGTAAATACGGTGACAAATTTTGAAGATTATAATGATAACTGGGGCAACCGTGCATCCCGCTTCAATATTGCCATGGCTTATCAGCCCAAGGCAGGCGGCAGCGGCGAGGCAGTGCCCACGGTATTGTTGAACAGAGGTTATTATGCGAAGACTACGGTAGCGGCTTATCAGCTCATAGGCGGTCATTTGACACTGGCATGGAATTTTGACGTACCTAACGGCGACCGTTATGCCGGAAAGGGCAACCATAATGTGTCCACCGGAGATATGGATAATGACGGCTATGACGAACTGGTAATCGGCGCGCTGGCTATCGACCATGACGGTTCCGTGCTCTGGGCGAAGGACGGTATGGACGGTCAGGATTATCAGGGACATTCCGATTCCATCCATTTGACGGCCATGAATCCGGAGAAACCGACCCAGCTATATGTATTCACACCCTCCGAGGAGAAGGAGTCCACTCTCAACGGCACCTTGTCCAATGCGGCCAACGGCAGCCGTATCAACGGCATGTGGCATGAACTGGGCGATATCGGACGTGGCGTGGCGGCAAATATTACGCCCAATCCCGGCTTCGAGTACTGGATCAATACGCCTAATAACGAAGGGGATCCTACCGGCGGTATTTATAATTTCTTTGGAGAGATTATCGCCAGTACCCCGCCCAGCACTTTCTCTACGAACTGGAGATTATACTGGGACGGCGATCTGCTCAGTGAGCTCGGGGACGGACGGAATCCCGGCGCAGGCGGTACGGAACAGACCATTTACAAATATGACTGGGAAAACAATGAGATGGATGTGCTGGCAGTATTTGAAGGAACGCACACGAATAACGGTACAAAGAATAATCCCAGCCTTACGGTGGATTTGTTCGGAGATTGGCGTGAGGAGGTTTTGGTAGGCGATTCGGACAACAATGAGCTGCGTATTTATATGACTCCTTACGAGACGGAGTACATGATTTACAGTTTGATGCAGGATCCGGTTTATCGTAATGCGGTGGCAAACCAGAATACCTCTTATAACCAGCCTCCCCATCTGGGCTTCTATCTGGGTGAGGATAACAGAGATCAGGTGCTTGCTATGCAGCTGCCCAAGGCAGATATCCGGTATACCACGGACGGCAGCCAGTCCGCGGACAAGGAGGATCCGAAAGAGAGCTATGACGTTAAGGTAGAAGCAGCATCGGATGCAGACAGCATAAACCAGTCACTGACGGAAGCGTTAAAGAATGAAGAAGTAAAGAATAAAACCGGATGCAGTACTCCGGAGGCCCTTCAGGAATATATGGAAAAGGCTGTGAAAGAGGCAGCAAAGGCAGGCGGCTTCGGCGATATTCCCAAGGAAAATACCAAGATGTTAGAGATACATGTAATGGTAAAAGTCAACAATAGTCAATGGGTTGCCGCTACCAAAGAAAACTTCCCGGCAGAGGGAGTGAATATTACGATTCCTTATCCTGACGGGACTACGAAGGAGGATTACGAATTTGTAATCAGCCATTTAATCACTATAGGATGTAATCGGACAAGTGCGGGCGACATGGAGAGCTTCAGCAGTGTGGACGGCAGCATCACAAAGACGGATGCGGGATTGGAGATTCACATTACGAGTGCCTCACCCTTTATCGTAGGATGGGAGAAAAAGGAAAGCATTACGCCTACTCCGGAGCCTTCACCCGAGCCTTCACCTGATCCTACCCCTACACCTACTCCTACACCCGACCCGGGAGATGATACCGATACCGATTCTGATGATGACGGGGATTCGGAGGAAAGCGGAGAGGATGTAAAGCAGGATACGATTCCTAAGACAGGTGATACTATGAACATTGCCGCGAATATTTGGATGGCCGTATTGATTGCTGCTGTCTGCGGAACGGTATCTATGGTTATCACGAAACGTAAAAAGGACAGGATGGAGTAAATTGTCTCAATCTTAAATAAAAAAGAAAGCCTCATGCAGGCTTTCTTTTTATTACTGTTCACTTCGTTCAAGCGGCATAATTTTCATTGAAAGAGGGAGCCGTTGATGATAAAATTAATAAAAATGCAGCCAAACCGCATTCTTTCCGCGTTTTGTATGCATTCTTGTAACAGTTCAGCGCCCTGTCTGAACTGCTGCATATTAAGTGAAGTGTAATACAAATGGCCGGCGGAAAGGCTTGATTTTCAGACACGCTCCGGCAGGAAGGATGAGGAAAATGGAACAGAGGGAAGCAGTGGTCAGCGTGGTGGTGCCGGTATATAAGACGGAAAAGTATTTGGATGCCTGTGTAAAGAGCATCCTGCGGCAGGATTATCCGGCGTTGGAAATATTACTGATAGATGATGGATCTCCGGATAACTGTCCGGCGCTCTGTGACGGATATGCGGCCGCTTATGAAAATATAAGTGTGATCCATCAGGAAAATAAAGGATTGGGCTTGTCGCGCAATACGGGAATGTATGCTGCCGGCGGAAAATATCTTTTTTTTATAGATTCGGATGACTGTCTGGACGGTGAGGCGGCCATCCGTCTGCTGGTGGAAAAGGCGGAGGCGGAACAGGCCGATATTACTGTGGGTTGTTACCGCAGATTCAATGATTCCGGTGTTCGTCAGACAAACAGCCATCATCTCCACGGAGGAGAGTACACCGAAACGGTGGATTTCCGGTTTAGGGGCTTTTATATGTATGGCCATTTGGCTCACAATTGGGGACAACTGTATAAAAAGGAATTTTTGGATGCCCATGATCTCCGGTGCCGTGCATATCCTTTCACACAAGATAAGGCTCATAATATGGACTGCTACGTATATCGGCCCAAGTATGCTTTTATAGAGGACAGTATCTATCTGTATCGTGTCAATGAGGAATCCGTCACCTTCCGCTATAAGGAGAATTTGATGCCTGTGTGGATATCCATAGCGGCAGATTTCAACCGATTTATGGCAGACCGCGGGATACAGGGAGATTATGGGGACTGGACTGCGCTGCATATCTTTTTCGGAAGTTTTTTTCTGGTAAAACAGGAGCTTCAATTTAAAAAGAAGGGCATTCGGGAAGGCACTCGTGTGATGAAAAAATACGGGAAGGATCCTCTTGTGAAGGAATCCATGGCAGCGCTGGCAAAAGGAAGATATATTAATGAAATTTCGGCTTCCTCTTGGCGGGTTATGATACGGGCGGCATCCGTGGTATTTCATCTCCGTGCATATTTCCTTTTTACGGCAGGAATCGCATTGCTGCGAAAGCTGCGTGTGGACGGAAGGATTACGGATTTCCGGAATAAAAAGGAGAAGTCATGAGTGCGAAGCTGAACAAAGAGCAAAGGCTTCTATGTCTGCTTCTCTCTCGGGCATTGACAGGGGCAGAATCCCAAGGACTTTGGGAGCTGTCCCGGGAGGCGGATACGGAAAAGCTTATACACATGGCGGGGCAGCATAAAGTGCTCCCCTTGCTCTATGAGGTGCTGTGTGAGGAGTGGCGGGGAGAGCCCCTTGGGGAAGCGAACGGAAAGTATGTGGAACATAGTGCCCGTGTTACGGTGAAACAGAGCTACCGCCTGCTGTTTCTGACCCGGTATCTTGTGAACCTGCTGGAGGGCGCAGATATTCCCGTGCTGGTGTTAAAGGGCTGTGGGGCGGCGGAACTGTATCCCGTGCCGGAGACAAGAAAATCGGGGGATATAGATCTACTGGTGCCGGAGGACAGGCTGGAAGCTGCGGCTAAGGTTCTGGCCGGGGAACATTTTCCGGTTAAGGAGAGCCAGCATGCCAATCACCATTTGACTTGCAGCTCCGAAGACGGGATTGATGTGGAATTGCATACCATGCTGGCGGAGCCGTTTCGGGATAAGGGGACAAATTTGCGCATGAAGGAGCTGCTCCCTTTCTTTTTTGAAAAAAGGGAATACAAGGAATGCATGGGAGTCCGTCTTCCCATAGCCGGTGAGCCGTATCAGGCTATGCAGCTGCTTCTCCACATGCTGCAGCATTTTCTTCGGGCAGGTTTCGGACTGAAGCTGCTCTGTGACTGGGTGGTTTTTTGGAACAGGGAGACGGTACAAAAGGCGGTGCCGGAATTTCTGGAGCTGGCGGAAAGCTGTCATGTAAGGGCGTTTGCGGAGGCGGTGACAATGGTCTGCAAAGAATTTCTGGGACTTAGAAAAGACCTGCCCATGGGGGACAGGCATGACGGGAAGCTGGCGGAAGAGTTTCTTTTGGATGTGTTTGCGGCGGAGGAGTTCGGAAAGGCGGACAAAGACCGCATGGTAATTGTACCGAAGAATAGTTTTTGGGCTTATGTAAAAGAATTTCATTATCAAATGAAAATGAACCACCCCAAAACATCGCGCTATGTTGTGCTGTGGCCTGCCTTGTGGGTGGTTACACTGGCGGTATTTCTACGCAACAATAAAAAATTAAACCGCGGCAGGGTGAGAGACATTCTGCGGAATGCGGGAAATCGCAGCAGGCTGCTCCAGCAGATGGGGTGGAAAGAGTGAGCCGCAGGTGTCGGCATAACGATTTAGACAGGTCATCAATCTGAACTTGCTGTCTGAACTATTACTTGCTGTCTGAACTATTACTTGCTGTCACAATTCCATGGCTGAAAAGGCGGCTTATGTCTTGACACTCTAAAATAAGTATACTATAGTAGAAACAGAGAAAAAAATTTTTATTTGATAAAATGCATACAATGATGGGAAGGAGGGAAAGAGTGGAAAATTATGTAAGGCCATTGGTGCTGGCAAACGAGGAATTGGCAGAAGGGATCTATGCGGCAAGCGGAAATGCAGGTGAGGGGCCTAAATGTGACAGTAAGCATATGCAGGGTGTTTTTCAGGCACCTGATTATTCACAGTGGGGACCTGAGGGAAGAGGTTATAGGCAGCAGTTCGGGTGTCTTGGGTGTCCCGCGTATACTGCGGAAGGGTGCGGATTGCAGAGCCATTATATAGAATCCGGAAATGCGGCTTCTTATGATGTTGATAACGGGAACAGGATGCCCTCATGGGAGAGAAAGGGATATGGGCCCGAAGATATTGTTTCGGATTGGGCGATGTGACAACGGGGTAGGCATAAGGAAATTGGTAACGGAATGTGGAGTCTGTGTCTGCGCTGCATCCGCAGGCTTCGATTGACATAAAAGCAGTGTAGAAATGGGGGCTGACAATGAAAACTTATGTAAAGCCGATTGTGCTTGTAAACGAGGAATTGGCGGAAGGCGTATACGCAGCCAGCGGTATTGCTGAAGGGGGCGATGAGGACTGTTATACGGTTTCGGCATATATTCACCAGACACCGGAAACCGGCAGAGAGGATTACCGTATTCAGGTTAACGGGGTTCATGCTGCGGGCAACGGGCATCACAGCGGTGTACAGGTATTGACATTGTTTTTTAATCAGGATGTAAACTATGTGGATTCCAACGGCGATTTGGATAGCGGTAACGGAAGCAGTTCCATTAGTATCAGATACAGCTATCATAATAACCCACAGGATAATATCGGTTTGGGAGATGTTATCGTAACGTCCGGTGAGGGGTTAGCCGTTACCGGAGCAGTGCTTTCCTGCAATTACAACTGCGGCCAGCATTAGTCGGTGTACCGGATTCCGGATACAGGATTGATTATGCAGGACGGGTTTATGCTTTGTAAGTAAGATTTTGCAGGATGGGTTTATTCTTTGTAAGTAAGATTTCCGTCGGCATGGCGGTGTCTGTGTGTGGCGAATCTAATGCGGCAGTTGAAAATCCGGACAGACAATGAGTCAGGCTGTCAGACCGACAGTAACGAATGAAGGGACAGAAAATGGAAAAATATGTGCGGCCGGTAGTACTGGCTAACGAGGAACTTGCAGAAGGCGTTTATGCAGCCAGCGGTACGGGTGTCGTTTCCGCGGCAAGTGTGACATTGGAGACAGAAGGCAACCAATATTATAAAGTGAATACCTATAAAGTAACCATAGTGAATTCCGGCAGCGAACCGTCTTCGGACTGGACGGTAGTCCTTTCCGTCACATTAGGCACGGCTACAGAGGCGAAGACCTATGACACTTGGACGGCCAATGCTTCGCTGAGCGGAAGCGCGATTACAATAGAACCCGGCAGCGGGGGAACCATTCCTGCGGGAGATAAGATTGAACTTATAATCGCTGTATCCTATAACAGCGATTCTGTTACGGTTCAGTGAAATTAATCGTATTACGGGGTCTGTGGTCACACTGCGCCGGCAGGCTCCGGCATGGAAAAGGGCAGTGTGGAAAAGGGGGCAGAAAATGAAGTATTATGAGAAACCAATAGTTCTGGCAAACGAGGAGCTTGCAGAAGGGGTGTATGCGGCCAGCGGCGGCAATTGCTGGGCACCGACAATTACTTCGGTACAAGATTATGTAGACGGAAAACATGTCTTTGAAGTAGGGAATTCACATTCTACGGATGTAGAGCATATTTCTGAAAGCTATACGATTGAAATCACTTGTTCGGCACCTGTTACCGTGGCGTCTGTCGAGAATGATTGGCCTTGTTCGTTCAGCGGTAATGTGGTTACTGTTACTCGTACATCCCATGCCAATGGCTATAAGTCAGGGGATGTGACCACTTTTAAGGTATGGATTGGCACAGGGGATGAAGCTACAACGAGGAGCTTAACCGCTACGATAACATGTACGGATTGCGGTAAGCTGGTGAATGTGCAAGGCAATGGTGGAAATGAATAATCGCCGTCATAGCGGGTATCATTTATGAGAAGGTTTAAGCAAAGAGAAATAGTTTTAGCTCTCAGGCATTTCAGGGCAGTGTTGGCGGTTCAACACTGCCCTTTACCTTATAGGAAAGACAATCGTTATGTCAGGAAGTGTCAATGTACTTGACCGCATGGTCTCTCGTCCGCCTTGCCGATGAAAAACGATACTGCGGATTTTTACCGGATATCATGTTCACCGGAAGGTTTTAAGCCTTCAAGAGGTATATTGATGAAAGAAAAGATAAAGTTTATTATAGAACGTATTCAGGCAGGCCGCCTTCAGGAAATGTGGGTACAGACTAAGTGGATCTACCAATATGTGAGAAAATATTGGATGGTCATGTTTTTTTATACATTTTTGGGGATATTTACCACAGGAATATCCCTCTTTTCCAGCTTGGTTTCCAGAAATCTGGTGGACATTATCACAGGGCACCAAACGGGGAGGGTAGTACAGACCTTTTGCATTATGATAGGTTTGGGAGTCGGGAACAATTTTTTGTCAAAGCTGTCGGATTATGCCTCCAGCTATCTGAGTATGAGGGTGGATGCGGAAATCAAATCGGATATTTTTGCTAAGATACTTGTGACCGATTGGGAATCTCTTACCAATTATCATACGGGAGATTTGTTGACCAGATGGGGGTCGGATGCCTCCAATATTTCCAACGGCGTATTGAATTTTCTTCCCAATCTCATCATATTTTCTTTCCGGTTTATCAGCGCCTTTGTCATGGTGATTTATTATGACGCTTCTTTTGCCTTGTTTGCCTTTCTGGGGATGCCCGTGAGCCTGATTCTGTCGAAGACGCTTATGAACCGCATGGTGAACAATAATAAAAAGAGTGCGGCTATGAGCGCGAAAATGTCCGGGTTTAATCAGGAGACCTTTTCCAATATCCAGACCATCAAGGCGTTCAACTTGATTCCTCTCTATGTGGAAAAGCTGAAATCTTATCAAAAGGAATATATTGACATGCGGCTGGGGTTCCAGAGAATGGCTATGGGGACTTCCATTCTGCTGTCCGCCGTGGGGCTGCTGGTCTCCTATGCCGCTTACGGATGGGGAATTTACAGAGTATGGAGCGGCGCTATCAGCTATGGAACCATGACCATGTTCCTGAGCCTGTCGGGGACTTTGACGGGAACACTGCATAATCTGACTTCTTTGATTCCCACGGCTATCGGACTGACCACTTCGGCGGGGCGTCTGATGGATATTGTGGAGATGCCAAGGGAGGATTACAGCCATAACGATGAAGCGGATGCATTCTTTGAGGCGCATAGAAGCCGGGGAATCGGTCTGGAATTACGGGAGATGGATTATGCTTATAAGACCGGAACACAAGTCTTCTGCCAAGCGTCCATGGAAGCCCGTCCCCATGAGATTGTGGCATTGGTAGGTCCCTCCGGAGAGGGCAAGACCACCATGCTCCGTTTGATACTTTCCCTGATGCAGTCTCAGGGCGGGCAGGCAGTGCTTTGCGGCGGGGAATCCGGGAAAGGGGAGGAGAGCATTCCGCTGACGCCCTCCACCAGAAAACTGTTTTCCTATGTGCCGCAAGGAAACACTATGTTTTCCGGAACCATAGCGGACAATATGCGGAATGTGAAGCCGGACGCCTCCGACGAGGAGATCATAGAGGCGTTGAGGCTGGCTTGTGCATGGGAGTTTGTGGAAAAGCTTCCGGCCGGAATTGACAGCGAGGTCAAGGAACGGGGAGGCGGCTTTTCCGAGGGACAAGCCCAGCGCCTATCCATTGCACGGGCTTTGCTGCGGAAATCACCGCTGTTACTTTTGGATGAAGCGACATCGGCTCTTGATGTGGCTACGGAGAGAAAAGTGCTGAAAAATATTATGCAGGACAGATATCCCAGAACCTGTATCGTCACTACCCACCGTCCTACGGTTCTGGAAGCATGTACCCGTGTATATGCCATCCGGGACAAAAAATGTGTGCTGCTGGACGATGCCGAAATCCAAGAGATGGCGAGGGTGTTTTGATGGGCTTGTCCGTCCGATGTCCATGTGGCTGTGCATGCAAGCATGCCCATCTACATGGCCGCCGTCCGGGACTGTTTATGAAAGCCGATTGCTCCGCACTGCGTGCTCCCGCAATCGCCGCCTGTATTCGTATTCCGGGCTGTCGCCCTGCATGCTCATACAGGCTTGCCCGTCCGATGTCCATGTGGCTGTGCATGCAAGCATGCCCATCCACATGGCCGCCGTCCGGGGCTTTCATAGTAAATAATCGTCGATGGCCTTTTTTGCCGTCTCCGCGGCATCACGATTTTTCGTACAATATAGCCGTCGTATCAGGATATGGGGAGCAAGCGCCTCTGCAAAGTCAAGATTTTTCCGCAAAAGTGTTTCCGTCCAGCTGGGAGAAATCAGTCGTTGGGACACAAGCAGCCGTGCTTTGTCGTCGGAGAGAGATACACAATGATTTTCCGATGCTTTTTTTACAAGCAGGATGCCCCCCAAGGGGTGGGAGGCCGTATCGGAAATGCCGGAGGTGCCGCACCACGGCAGGCCGTGGACAATGGGCAGCCCGTCTTCTATGGAAAGCAGATTCAGATCCCCGTTGAGCAGCGGAACATGGTAAAGTTCCCTCCACAGATTGGTGTGGGTAGATTTTCCCGCTCCGGAATGTCCCGAAAAGAGCCATGCCCTATCCCGGTAAAGCAAGGACGCAGAGTGCAGAACTGCCATGTGGTGCAACTGGGCAAGATAGAGGAAGGAAAGTCGGATGGCATGGAATAAATCCTGCCGGAATGCATCCGTGTAAGGAGGGCAGCAGTAATAACAGGCATCCCTGCCGTCTTTTGTCAGACGGGCCTGTCGGATTCCCGGAGCGGCGGGGAAATGGAAGACGTACTGCAAATCGCTTTCCCATACGATTAATTCCTTATCCTGCAGCAGCATTCTGCCGTCGTGAGGAGGCGGGGGAGTCTGTTCTGTTACGGTTACGGTCTGGTGGACATGGGATGCGGCCGGAATTTCGAAAGCATTGAATTCCGGAGAGAAAACCGATTGGGGGCCGCGGAGCATTAGAGTCAGCCCGCCGATTCGGAGAAAATGCCGGTCCGGACACGGAATATCGAAAGAGCAGGGATATACCTGTGGGTCTGCCTCCCGGCGGGGGGAGGCAGCCGGAGCGGCACATGCTTCGGAAATGGTCAAGCAATTGCCGGAACCGTCTGAACCGTCCTGAGACTTGTTTACTAGAATATCGTACCGGCGGAGCATTTGCAGAAATTGGGAAAGATCTGCTTCCAGCTCGGAGGGCTCTGCGCCGGAATTGCCGTAACGGGCGGTAAAACGGGATAAGATTTCCTCTTCGGAGAGGTCTTCTTTTAATAATTCCCACAGATAGATGCCGGTATCGTTAATCCGAACTCCCCTTTTATGCTTTGCGATTCCCTGTCCGAAGGGCAGCAGATAAGGCACCCCCGCTATTTTAAAAAGTGAAAATTCGACGTTTCTATACATTTTCAGCCATCCTTTATCTAATACCCCATTCTGCCGGAAATTGAGTTGCTGTTCACTTCGTTCACAGCAATCTATGCACAGAAATCGCAAAACAGCGATTTCACGCATGTCTGTCTCGCAAATAATTATAGCATTCTTCTTTAGGAAATGCTACAATAGGGTAAATGTTTTAGCGGTTTATGTGTATATGTTGTTACCGTTCACTTCGATCACAGCAACTTATGCACGGAATTCGCAAAATCGGAGGGACGGAACCGGGATAGAAAGGAGATCATTCATGAAAACGGATAAAATTATATTGACAGGGGACAGACCAACCGGGAGGCTCCATGTGGGCCATTATGCCGGTTCATTGCGCAGAAGAGTAGAATTACAGAATTCGGGGGAATATAAAAAGACATTTATCATGATCGCCGATGCGCAGGCGTTGACGGACAATATTGAGAATCCGGAAAAGGTGCGGCAGAATATTATTGAGGTGGCGCTAGATTATATGTCCTGCGGTTTAGACCCTGAAAAATCAGTCTTATTTATTCAGTCCCAGATTTCGGAACTGTGTGAGCTGACCTTTTATTATATGGATTTGGTTACCGTGGCGAGACTGCAGAGGAATCCTACGGTAAAAAGCGAGATTCAAATGCGGAATTTTGAGGCCAGCATACCGGTTGGCTTTTTTACCTATCCCATCAGCCAAGCAGCCGATATTACGGCGTTCAAGGCAACTACTGTGCCCGTGGGCGGCGACCAGCTGCCGATGATCGAGCAGACAAGGGAAATCGTGCACAAATTCAATACGGTCTACGAGCCCGTTTTGGTGGAGCCTGCTGCGTTGCTTCCCGAGAGCGAAGCCTGTCAGAGACTTCCCGGCATTGACGGGAAAGCGAAAATGAGTAAATCTCTGGGCAACTGTATCTATCTAGCAGACAGCGCGGACGAGGTGCGCACTAAGGTGATGAGCATGTATACGGATCCTCAGCATTTGTATGTGAGTGATCCCGGACATTTGGAAGGAAATACCGTGTTTACGTATTTGGATGCATTTTGCAGACAGGAGCATTTTGAGAGATATCTGCCCGATTATCCGAACTTGGATGAGCTGAAAGCACATTATGTCCGGGGCGGTTTGGGAGACATGAAGGTGAAAAAATTCCTGAATAATGTTATGCAGGAGATTTTGGAGCCTGTCCGCAGCCGCAGGAAGGAATTGGAGAAGGATATCCCTACCGTATATGACGTGTTGAAAAAGGGCAGCGATATTGCGAGAGAGGCTGCCGCACAGACACTCTCTGAGGTAAAAAGCGCTATGAAGATCAATTACTTTGAAGATCAGGCATTGATTCAGGCACAGAGTGAAAAATATAAGTATCAGGCGTAGAGTGTCAAGTCGGTGATGAGTTTGTGGCATAGTGACGGCAGGAGGTCTATATGATAGAAAAAAAATATGAACATATAGAAAATTCGGCGGATAAAACGGAATCAAAATTTCCGCGGGATGCAAAAACGGACGATTTGGAAGAAATTGATCTGGAAGAAATTGATTTGGAAGATTTCCAAGAGGGATGGATTTCGGAGGAGACCGGCGGAAGGAGCCGGAAAGAAGATTTTCCGGTAGAAGAGTCCCGCGGGGGGGATTGGGAGGAGGACATTGCTCCCATGAATCCTTGGATGATGGCGGCGGCATTTGCCGGACTGATAGTGCTTGCGGCGATTATCTGTGCCTTGTTGTGGCATTTTACCCATTTGGACAAGGGGGAAGAGGAGCAGCTTTCCCGGTCCGATGCCGTGTCATCCGCGGAGAATTCGAATCCGGCGGACGCCTTGCCGGAGCCTTTGGTTACTCCGGATCCGAATGCCGTCTTACCGCCGGAAACGGGGACAATCCCTGACTCGGTACCTGCCCTGCCTACAACCGTGCCGGATGCTTCTCCCTCCGCATCTGCAGAGCCTGCATTGCCGTCATCTTCCGCACTTCCGGAACCTACGCCTGCATTGCCGTCATCCACTGCATCCGCACCGGGATCTTCGCAAACGGCATCTTCCGTAGAACCGTCCTCCGGAGCCGTACAGGAACCTGTTTCCGGTACGACGACAATGGAATTTACCCAGAGTGTTATGGATGTGACACCGAAGGATGTGGTGAATCTACGCTCGGAGCCGACTACTTCAGAACCGGATAATATTGTGGCACAGGCGAGAAACGGGGAAGTGTTACACCGGCTGGGAGTGAATCAAAATTCGGGCTGGACAAAATTGGAATATAACGGTGAGATTGTGTATGCGGTTTCCTTGCTTATGACCACGGATCTGACTTACAAGACACCTGTTCAGGCGGCTGATCCGAACAGGGTGACGGTAGCGGACGGAAGGATTATTCTGTTTACCGACTGCGATGACAATCTCACTCCAAAGGAGTATGTAAACTTGAGAACGGAGCCAAGCACTTCTCAGGGAGACGCCACTGTACGCTGTCAGATCAGCAACGGGGAAGCTGTTCATAGGACGGGCTACAGCCCCGATGCGGGATGGTCGAGAGTGGAGTATAACGGCGAGGTTCTGTATGTGGTCAGCAGTTACATGTATACCGTAGAATAATGTGAAAGATATATTTCACAATCCTGATTTGCGTCTCCGTCGGAGCGGGCTGACATCAGGTATCGTGAATGAATTTCCTCCGGACAGGAGATAATGATACAAACGAGAATCATTAATCTTTGTCTGGAGGTTTTTATATGAGTCAAAATTTGGGAAAGGCAAGTGTGAGACCGGAAGTGCCGGTCTATATTTTAAACAGCGGAAGCATCGTGGGAACCAAGGAAGGGCAAGGGCCTTTGGGGCTGCTTTTCGATATGGTGGGGAATGACGATATGTTTGGCTGTGAGACCTGGGAAGAGGCGGAAAGCAGTCTGCAGAAAACGGCGGTTCAATTGGCTATGGAGAAGGCCAAGGTAAAGGCGGAGGATGTTAAGTTTATCTTTGCGGGAGATTTGCTGGGGCAGTCCATAGCATCCTCTTTTGGTATCTCCTCTTACCAGATACCGATGCTTGGCGTGTACGGAGCTTGTTCCACCTGCGGGGAGTCGCTGACGGTAGGAACCATGACAATTGCCGGCGGATTTGCGGATAAAGTGGTCTGTGTCACTTCCAGCCATTTTGCCAGTGCGGAAAAGGAATTTCGTTTTCCTTTGGAATACGGAAACCAGCGGCCTTTGTCGGCCACATGGACCGTGACGGGCAGCGGCGCGTTTGTGCTGGGAAATGAGGCGGCGCTTTCGGCTTACGGTAGCAGGCCCAGAGCAAGGATTACGGGAATGACAGTGGGAAAAATAGTGGATTATGGGCTGAAGGATTCCATGAATATGGGAGCTTGTATGGCGCCTGCGGCGGCATCCACGCTGGAACAGCACTTTACGGATTTTGGCAGTGAACCTTCCGATTATGACAAAATCATCACCGGGGATCTGGGAAAAGTAGGGCAGACGGTACTGATTGATCTGATGAAAGAAAAAGGCTATGATATCTCCGAACAGCATATGGACTGCGGTATTGAAATTTTTGACGCCCAGTCACAGGATACCCATGCCGGGGGAAGCGGCTGCGGCTGCAGCGCGGTGACGCTTTCCGGATATATATTGAAGCAGCTGGAGGAGGGCAACTGGAAAAAGGTTTTGTTTATGCCCACAGGCGCATTGCTTTCCAAGACCAGTTTCAACGAGGGTAAAAGCGTTCCGGGAATCGCCCATGCATTGATTCTGGAGTCTTGACTTTCCCGCTGTTTTCCTATATTCTGAGTATGATGTCCTGACAGAGGCCGAGCGCCGGATATCCATAACACATGCAAAAAAGAAAAAGTGTCGGGAAAAAGTTACTTTCTGAGGGTAAAGGACCGGAGGGAACAGTATATGCGGAAAATGGAATTTAAGATGGAACGTCCGGGACTGCTGAACGTGGGACAGAAGATTACGGTGACGGAAGGATTGCTGCCGAGTAATTATTACTATATTATTAATCCTGCGCTGGCTATGTCCGCCAATATTCCGTTCCGCTGCCGTCTTAAGAGCAGAGAGGGCGTGGTCACGGATGTGGTGGAAAATGCAAGAGGGTTCTATGTGACGGCGGAATTTGACGAGCCGGAGGCGGATATACGATAGAGTGATTATGAAAGCATTTTGCAATTTCGCGGATTGTTTGTGTCTGCATCGATTTTAAGATAAAAGCGTGCTCGGAAAAGCCGGAAGTCTTGAAAAGAGGCGGCGGAATTTCCGGGCACGTTTAAATATTTAAATATAAGAAAAGAGGATGAGATTATGTTACAGAAAATTTCAACGGACAAAGCGCCTGCCGCAATCGGCCCCTATTCTCAGGGAATTATTGCAAACAATATGCTGTTTGCATCCGGACAGATTCCCATAAACCCCGCCACGGGTGAGATTGAAGGAACGGACATTACAGCACAGGCGGAGCAGGTGTGCAAGAACATAGGCGAGCTGTTAAAGGCAGCAGGCACCGATTATGCCAATGTGGTAAAAACAAGCTGCTTTCTGGCAGATATGGGCGATTTTGGAGCCTTTAACGAAGTGTATGCAAAATACTTCACCGAGAAACCGGCCAGAAGCTGCGTGGCAGTCAGAACACTGCCTAAAAACGTGCTGTGTGAGGTGGAAGTTATTGCGGCATGTTTGTAAATATGCATAAAACCGTAAATCCGGCAGATACTATTTTCAAGAAAGCCCTATGCTGGACGCCGCGATGTGGTCGGAAATCTTTTCTGCGGAACGAGTATTCATTCTGCGCAGCGGGTCCGATTGTAAAGCGGTCAGTACACTAGAATATCAGGGTATATAAAGGAGTAGGCTGTGATGATGGATTATGTAAATGCATTCTGGGTAGGCGGACTGATTTGTGCGCTGGTACAGATTCTGATGGAGAAGACCAAGATGATGCCGGGAAGGATTATGGTTCTGCTGGTGGTATCGGGAGCCGTGCTCAGCTTCTTCGGCTGGTATGAGCCTTTTCAGGAATATGCGGGGGCGGGAGTCAGTGTTCCTCTCTTAGGCTTCGGAAACGTGCTCATGAAAGGTGTCAAAGAAGCGGTGGACGAGCAAGGGCTGCTGGGAGTCTTCGCAGGCGGCTTTAAAGCCGGAGCTGTGGGCACCTCGGCAGCATTGATTTTCGGATATCTGGCAAGTATGGTATTTAAGTCAAAAATGAAGTAGGGATGCCTTTTCCCTCCAGATATTTCATCAAGGCTTTGTCCCAGATGGCATCCGGTTCCTTGGAAAGCAGGAAGGTCTGATATGCGGTTGCGGTGGTCAGGACAGCCTTGGCGCCGTCGTAGCGGATATTCAGCACCAGCGCTTTCACCAGAGAGGGCTCTACGTCGCTGCCTTCTTTGCTGAGAAGTGCGGCGGCTTTTTCCGGCATAAGATACAGAACAAATCGAAAGAATAAAGGGGTGCGCTTTCCTTTAATCAGGTCAAAGCACAGCCCTTTTATTTCGCTCCAAGGGCGGAATTCATAGGGCAGTTCCACGGCTTCCCCGCCTTCGCTACCGTAAAAGTCCCGGTTGATATGCCCGTCTATGGTAAAGGTGCAGGAGGTGCTGATAACTGCCTCCTCCAGCAGAAACATATCGAAAGTGTCGGAAGTAAGCAGCTGATTCATAAATTGTTTCATAGATGTAATTTGTAATGCGATCATTCTATTCTCCATAGCTTTCCAATTATGATTAATTGTAGTATACTAATCATAATAAAGATAGTCAAGCACATAAGGATGGTATGCACAGAAATCGCAAAACAGCGATTTCGCGCATGCCTGTCTCGGGTTTATCACGCGGAAACAGCGTGAAAACACCTCGCGGAAACAGCGAGTCGGTCTCTGGCAATCTTGGATTTGGCTGGAAATACGGGGGAATCATCTTTTGGCTGGCAGCAACCGTTATAGTACTTCGACAATTAGCAGAAAGGCATTATTTATGAGTGAATTTACATTTGAAGACATTGAAAGCTTATCCGTTGATCTTCCGGAGGATATTGCAAAGCGGAAATGGCATGGAGATTTTAAAGGGGCTGACAGGCTGATCGGGCTGTGGCTGGAAAAGGACATTCCCGCAAATCTTCGAAAGAAGCTGGCGCTGGAGAGGGAAATTTTAAAGAGGCTGCCATCGGAATATCCGTATACCTATCGGGAGGCCGTTGCGAAGCTGCAGGAGCCGGTGCCGGATCTGACGGAAGAGGAATTCCGCGCCTTGCAGGATCAAGGGAAAATCGATTGGATTTATGTGGATGGGGAAGAGAAATTTTTCGAGCGCTTTGTGGAGACGCTGCTGAAGGTCGATCTGCCCATCATGGAGCGGGCTGCCAGAGCGCGGGAGAACAAGGAGAGAGCCGACAGGGCATGTGCGGAAAACGTTAAGACCGCCAAAGCACGGGCCGGCATGGGAGATGCGGAAACCCGTTTCCCGGAGACACGGCAGAATCCCGCGGAAAGCGCTGCGGCGGACGCTGTACAGCCTCCTGTGTCCCGAGAGAAACAAACGCTTCTGGATGTAATCCGGCAGATCAGAGAGGAAGGGAGGGCAGAATACCGTTTTCAAATCAAAGCGTCTCTGCGCATAAAAGAAGAAAGCTTTCGGAAGGGGCGTGTGACGGTACATATCCCCGTTCCCGCAAAAAGTCTCCAGCTTCGGGATATCCGCATTCTTGCCGCTTCCTCCGAAACCTATGAGGCGGCTCCGGCGGACAGCTCTCAGCGGGCCCTCTGTTTCCGGGAGGATATGCAGGAGAATCATGATTTCTGGGTGGAATATTCGTATGTAAACAGGGTGGACTATGTGGAAATGAAGCCGGAGGAGGTACAGCTTGTCAATCCTGCGGAATATGGGGAGGATTTAAAGGAACAGCTGCCCCATATCCGTTTTACGCCCTATATGCGGGAGCTGGCGGGGCGGCTGACGGAAGGGCTGGAGAATCCTCTGGAAAAGGCCCGGAGCATTTACGATTATATTACAACCCATGTGGAATATGCTTTCGTGAGAAATTATTTTACCATAGAGAATCTGGCGGAGTACGCGGCCGTGGGGGGCAGAGGCGACTGCGGGATTCAGGCGCTGATGTTTATTACGTTATGCCGCATAGCGGGAGTTCCTGCGAGATGGCAGTCCGGCCTGTATACCACGCCTTTTTCCGCGGGCTGCCACGACTGGGCACAGGTGTACATTGCGCCTTACGGCTGGCGGTATGTGGACTGCTCCTTTGGGGGAAGCGCCCGCAGAGAGGGCGATGAGGAGCGGAGAAAGTTCTATTTCGGCAATCTGGATCCCTTCCGCATGGTGGCAAATTCCCGCTTCCAGCAGGAGTTTGACGTCAAAAAGAGCTTCTTGCGCGCCGATCCCTACGATAATCAGAGGGGAGAGGCCGAGTATGAGGACAAAGGGTTAGGATTTGAGGATTTTATATGGAAGGCGGAAATTCAGGCATGTGATGCTTTGACAGAGGATTTCCAGTAAAAAAAACTTGATTTTCTCGGAGAATAAAGTATACTAATAATAATTGGCGGGTGGTTACGATGGAGTAGCTTCAAGGTGGATGCTACTCTATTTTTGTAATTTGGTATATCGCCTTTTACGGCGCATTGTAAATGATTTCCCGATGACGCTGCGGATGAAATTCAGGCAAGTGAGTTGGGACAGTAATTTGCGAAACGATGTACCGGATATACCGATGACTGAAAATTAACGGCATATATTCATTTTCTGTTATACCGGCTGATTGGAATCGAATGCACTTCCGGGAAAATCAAGATTTCGTTTTCGGAAGCGCGGTAATATGATAGGAGGAATGTTATGAAGAAGAAACTGCTTTCCATGATTTTGGCTGGGGCGCTGGCAGTTACTGCGCTGACAGGCTGTGGGGACGGCCAGTCGGCGAACGCTTCCGGAAACGGCAGTAACATGTACCGCGTTCTGTATTCCAGCGAGGTTTCATCGCTGAATTACCTGACGACTGCAACCACCAATGAATACCAGATCGGCGCAAATGTAATTGATACGCTGGTAGAATACGACAGCTTCAGTAACCTGCAGCCCGGTTTGGCCACGGAGTGGAGTTACGACGAAGCCACTCTGACATGGACTTTTACCTTGCGGGAAGGACAAAAATGGATCGACCATACCGGCGCAGCGGTTGCCGATGTGACCGCACAGGACTTTGTGGATGCCATGGCATATGTGCTTGATCCTGCAAACAACAGCGCTACCGCAGGCAATCTGTTCGGCACCATTGCAAATGCGGAAGAATATTACAACGGTCTGGCGGGAGCCGATGGAGCGGCCAAAATTGACTTCTCCGAGGTAGGTGTAAAGGCGGTGGACGCAACCACCTTGCAGTATACGCTGGCATCGGAGTGTCCTTATTTCCTGTCCATGCTTACATATGTATGCTTCATGCCCGCATACGGCCCTCAGCTGGCGGAGCAGGGGACGAATTTTGCTACGGCTGCCGACAAGATGTATTACTGCGGCGCATATTATATCTCGGCTTTTGAGCCTCAGGTGCAGATGGTATTGACCAAGAATCCGAATAACTGGGATGCGGAGCATGTATACATTGATGCCATCCAGAGAACCTACAATGCCGAGGCGGCTACCATCGGCGCGGAGATGGCAAAGAGAGGGGAAATCGACCAGACCACCCTCGGATCCGATATTGTAGACGCGTGGATGAACGATGCCGCTACCAGCAGCATGGTCAGTATGCAGAGACCTAAGATTGATTTTGACTATTTCTATTGCTTTAATTTTAATGTACACGCATTAAACGAAGATTTTTACAGGGACGGAATGACCGGCTACAGCATTGACGAGAAGTATGAGCCTGCGAACTGGGAGATTGCCGTAAACAACGAGAACTTCCGCCAGTCCATCATGCACGCCATCAACCGTACCAGCACGGTGTATATCAGCACCGGCGACTATGCCGATCCTGCGAACTATATCCAGAATACCATTACTCCCGCAGGCTTTTCGGTAGACGAGGCAACAGGGAAGGATTATACGGAGCAGGAGGCGTTTGCGGATATTCTTGCGAAAGATTTCTTTGATGCCGACGCGGCAGTGGCTTACAAGGAAGCGGCAATGGCGGAGCTTGCCTCTCAGGGCGTTACATTCCCCGTTAAGACGCTGGTTCGTTACAATCCCACTACCACCAACTGGGAGGAAGAGTGCGTGGTATTGGAGCAGCAGCTGGAGAGCGTTCTCGGCACCGACTATATTGATGTCATTGTGGAAGCAGGTCCTGCCGACAGCTTTCTCACGGATGTGCGCCGTTCCAGCGATTATATGCTGCTTCTCTGCAACTGGGGCGCTGATTACGCCGATCCTGAGACCTGGACGGATCCCTTTTACCAGTCGGCAAACGGCGACGGCACTTATAACAGGGGCATGAGATATGCTTATATGGCATATGCTATAGAAGATAACACTGCCTCCGCCGAGACCGTGAAGGAATATTTCCGTCTGGTGGAAGCCGCAAAAGCAATTACCGATGACATTACGGCGCGTTATGCCGCATTTGCGGAGGCGGAGAGCTTTTTGATCGAACATGCGCTTGCGGTGCCTTACGGTGTGACTGTCAGCGATTTCGTGGTTTCCAGATTGAACCCCTGGGAGGGACAGTATGCCGCATTCGGTGTGTCCAATCTCCGCTACAAGGGCCAGAAGCTGTATGACCATCCCATTTCCATGGAGGAATTCGAGGCTTCAGCGGCAGAGCATAAATAGAGTACCGGCTGGGCTGCTGTGAACGAAGTGAACAGTAACCCGGCTGGACCGTAACCAGATAATCTGTGAATTGAAAACTTGACAGAAGGAAAGTGTTGGAATAAGATAGTATAGGGCAGGTATGGGAGGATTCCTGTACCTGCCCGTTCTTTTTTTGCTGTTAGCCTGTATACTTGTATATCGGCATAGGGGCATTGTAATGAGGTCCGTTTGGCAGAAATTATAATAGGCTCCCGGAATCTCTTTGTGCCTGTTTTGGCGCCCGCAAGTCTCGCAAAATTGCATAGAAAAGGCATTTTGACTTCGCGGCAGGGAGTATCTGAACTGTTACAATTACAATAAAGAATCGGAGGAACAATATGGCAAAGTACTTGATAAAGAGAATCGGAAGATCCCTCTTGACACTGGCGCTGATAATATGCATTGTTTTTATCCTCATGCGGCAGATGCCCATCGAGGGCTACTTTCAGAATTTTGACAAGCTGACGGATGCCCAGATACAGGCAGGCTTGCAGGAACAGGGACTTTTAGACCCTATGCCGGTGCAGATCGTACACTTTTTCCAGAATATGTTCCACGGAGACTTCGGTGTGTCCCACAGCTACCGGGTCAATGTCCCCGTGACCGAGATCTTAAAAGATAAGCTGCCGGTATCCATTAAGCTGGGCAGCATGTCCATCCTCGTGGCAATGTGCCTTGGCATTCCGCTGGGAACGCTTATGGCCAGATACAAGGGAAAATTCTTTGATAAATTCGGCACGCTTTTCATCGTCTTTATTCAGGCGGTGCCTGCGGCTGTCTATTTTCTGTTTATTCAAATGTATGGGACTACCTTGCTGAATATACCTTTGCTTTTTAATCCCGGTAATTGGCGGAGCTGGATTCTGCCGGTAATTTCCATGTCTCTTGGCAACATTGCTTATTACGGAATGTGGCTGAGACGATATATGGTGGACGAGAGCAATAAAGATTATGTAAGTCTTGCCAAGGCCAAAGGCGCTTCGGGCAACAGGGTTATGTTCCGCCACATTTTCCGGAATGCTTTTGTTCCCATGGTGCAGTATCTGCCCTCTTCCTTTTTAAACACGGTCAGCGGCGCCATCTATGTGGAGTCCCTTTACAGCATTCCCGGCATGGGCGGACTGCTGGTGACGGTGATTAAGGACAACGACAATAATATGGTTCAGGCAATTGTCCTGTTATATGCGACGGTAGGAGTTATCGGCCTGCTGTTGGGGGATATTATGATGACGATTCTGGATCCCAGAATCAGTCTTGGCAAAAAGGAGGGCGGACGCTGATGTTGTCTTTGAAGGATAAGCTTTCCAAGAATCTGGAGAAAGCCACGGAAGAAAAAATTGCGGAAGAAACGGAAAAGATTGCGGGAATCAGTGATAAGGAGCTCTTTTCCTTTGCGCGGTATGACGAGAAAGAGGCGGAGAAGACGGGCTACAGTAATTACTCTTACTGGGGCAGCACGATCCGCATGTTCTTTAAAAATAAAGGGGCGGTGGCGGTAATGCTGCTTATGCTTGCCATTTTATTGTTCACCTTTATCCAGCCCTGCCTGCCGGGACAGTTTGACCCCAATACGGTGAACAATGATCCCAATACTTCTATGGCTCTGCGGAATGTACCGCCCAATGAAACTTTCCGCTTCGGCACCAACAATATCGGTCAGGATCTCTGGTCACGGATCTGGGCGGGAACCAGAACATCCATTTTAATAGGGTTTGCGGTTGCCATGATAGAAGCGGCGGTGGGGATTACCATGGGAGTACTGTGGGGATATCTGCGGAAGCTGGATTTCTTTTTTACCGAATTGTACAATGTTTTGGACAATATTCCCCAGACGATTATATTGATTTTGGTGGCATATATTCTGACGCCCAGTGTAAAAACATTGATTTTCGCCATGTCTCTTACGGGTTGGATCGGTATGGCGCGGTTTATCCGGAATCAGATCCTGATCATCCGCGACCGAGATTATAATCTGGCTTCCAGATGCCTTGGGACGCCTACCAGAAGGCTGGTTCTGAAGAATCTGCTCCCGTATCTGGTATCCGTCATTATGCTGCGGATGGCATTGTCCGTCCCCGGAGCCATCGGCAATGAGGTGTTTGTCACATACATAGGTCTGGGGCTGCCCACATCCACGCCCAGCTTAGGGAATCTGATTGATGCCGGACGTGCGGTAATGATGAATGTTTCACAGAGATACCAGCTGATTTATCCCACGGTGATTCTGTCCATCGTGACCATTTCCTTTTACATTGTGGGAAATGCTTTCTCCGATGCGGCGGATCCGAAAAACCATAAATAGGTGAAGAACCGAAAGCTTGAGCCGTTGCTTTCGGTATGACGGGAAGTGTGAAGGAAATCACTAAGCTCGAAAGGACCTCGCTAAGTGATTTCACGCTCTGCGGAGCAGAGCTTCTTCCCAAACTGCTAAAGCAGTTAGAAGAACGCAAGAGCAGCGTTCTTCCGGACTTGCACCGATTCATTGATTGTTTGTGCCGGCTGCGTCGGCATGGCTGGAGGTTTGAAAGAAAGACTCTTTCATATAATAGAATCCGAAATAGGATTCTATGGTCAAAAATATTGATTGGTAAGTTTGTAAGAGGTATTGGAATATGTATGACTTTGATAAGATAACTGAGCGGAGAGGCGTCGGCTCTTTGAAGTGGGATGTGCCGGAGAGGGAGCTTCCCATGTGGGTTGCCGATATGGATTTTGAGACGGCTCCCGAGGTCACGGAGGCCCTCAAGGCGCGTGCGGCACATGCCATATTCGGATATTCCGTTATCACGGAGGATTGGTATGATGCTTACATCCGCTGGTGGAAACGCCGCCATAATCTTGTGATGGAAAAGGAGTGGCTGATATTCTGTACCGGTGTGGTGCCTGCCATTTCCAGTGCGGTGAGAAAGCTTACCACGGTAGGAGAGAATGTATTGGTACAGACTCCTGTGTACAATATCTTTTTCAACTCCATCAGAAATAACGGGCGCAATATACTGGAAAGTCCTTTGGTATACGACGGGCGACAGTATTCCATAGATTTTGCGGATTTAGAGGACAAGCTTTCCGATCCCCAGACAACATTGATGCTGCTTTGCAATCCCCATAACCCTGTGGGGAAAATATGGGACAAGGAAACCCTTGCCCGTATCGGTGAGTTGTGTGCCAAGCATCATGTTTTGGTGCTCTCCGATGAAATTCATTGTGATCTTACCGACCCCGGATATGAGTATGTGCCCTTTGCTTCTGTCTCGGAGGTATGCCGGAGCAACAGTATTACCTGTATGGCTCCTACCAAGGCTTTTAATCTGGCAGGCCTGCAGACGGCGGCGGTTATGGTCCCTGATCCGGTGATACGTCATAAGTTGAACCGTGGTCTGAATACGGATGAGGTGGCGGAACCCAATGCATTCGCCGTGGGAGCCGCTGTGGCGGCATTTGAAAAGGGAGAAAGCTGGCTGGAGGAGCTTAGAGAATATCTCTATGAAAATAAGCGGTGGGTGCGTAAATTTATGGAGGAGCAGCTTCCTGTGATTAAGGTAGTTCCTTCCGATGCCACATACTTATTGTGGCTGGACTGCAGTCAGGTTACGGATGACGCGGGAGCGTTATGTAGCTTCATCCGTCAGGACAGCGGACTGTACCTGACGGAAGGGGTAGAGTACGGGAGCTGCGGCAGACAGTTTGTCCGTATGAACACGGCCTGCCCCAGAGAACGTCTCATGGACGGGTTGACCCGCTTAAAAAAGAGTGTGGAGGCTTACGGTGCGTAAAGCGCCGCAAGCCTTTTTAAATATTCGTAACGTTCCTTTGCCTGCTTTTCCGCCTGAGCAAAGAGAAGCTGCGCCTGATCCGGCTTTTGCCGTTTCAATACATCATAACGGATTTCTCCGTCTAAAAATTCTTCATAGTTTAATTGCGGTTCGTCACTGTCCAGAATAAACGGATTTTTACCTTCGTCTTTTAACAGAGGATTGAAGCGGAAGAGATGGAAATATCCGCTGTCCACAGCTTTTTTCGCCTCATGTGGTGTGGAGCCTAAGCCGCTTCGGATCCCGTGGGCAATACAGGTGGAGTAGGCAATGATGAGGGAAGGGCCGGGGTATTCGGCAGCCTCCGTAAATGCCGCCAGTGTCTGGTTGAAGTCGGCTCCCATAGCGATCTGGGCAACGTACACATTGCCGTAAGTCATTGCGATGGAGGCCAGATCCTTTTTGCGTGTGGTCTTTCCGCCGGACACAAATTTTGCGGTGGAGCCGGTGGGAGTCGCCTTGGAAGCCTGTCCGCCGGTGTTGGAATAGACTTCCGTATCCAGAACCAATATATTGATATTGCTGCCGCTGGCAAGAACATGATCCAGACCTCCGAAACCGATGTCATATGCCCAGCCGTCGCCGCCGATGACCCACTGGATGGTATCTGTATTTTCTCCCCGTTTTGCTGCTGTCTCTTGAGCCAATAGCATACCGTAGCCGAATTCGGCGCCGTCCTCGAAAAGTGAATTGGACCATGCAGGGCCTTTTCCCTCATCATCCACGGTATAGGCACAAGAGGGAGAGGAATTCGCCCAAATGGAGCTGCAGCCGGTGGCATTGGCAATGAACATGCGGTCACCGAAAAGCTGGGTAAGAAGCTTTACATAAGGTGTTTCGCCGCATCCTGCACAGGCGCCGGAAAATTCCAGATAAGGGCGCAGGAACTGACTTCCCTTGACCGTATTTTTCCGGAATTTTTCTGCGGCCTCCTTACAGGGCAGCAAAGACTTTCCGAAATCAAAGTATTGCTGCCGTTCCGCATGTTCCGCTATGGGAACCATTTCCAGAGCCTTTTTGCCTTGTTTTCCCGGACATATGGCGGCACAAGTGCCACAGCCGGTACAGTCCACTTCCGAGACGACAATGGAAAAAGTGTGTCCTTCCATACCCATCATGGGAAGAGACGGCATACCTTCCGGCAGTGTAAGCGAAGAATCTTCTTTTATTACGGCAGGCCGGATTACCGCATGGGGACATACAAAGGAACAGCGGTTGCATTGGATACAGTTTTCCGGTTTCCATACGGGAATTTCCGTGGCCACGTTGCGCCGCTCGTGTGCGGTGCTGCCGGGAGGGGTAAAGCCGTCCGCATAGGGCAGGAATGCCGATACCGGAAGGGAATCTCCCCGCTGGTCGGTAACGGGCTGTTGAATGTTTTTCACAAAGGAAAGCATTTCGGGGCGGTCGGGCAAGGGAGGATTGTCCGGGGAAGCGCTATCGTCGGGAAGATGCTTCCAAGCCTCCGGAAGCGGTATTTCCCGTACCTCCTGAAAACCTCTGTCGATGGCTTCCTCGTTCATTTGCAGGATGTTTCCGCCGGATTTCCCGTAGCTCTTGGCGGCGGCTTCCTTCATAAGCCGTTTGGCTTCTTCGGAAGGCAGCAATCCTGACACGGCGAAGAAAGCGGCCTGTAAGATAGTGCTGATCTTGTTATTTAATCCGATTTCTTTTCCGATGCGTATGGCATCAATGACACAGAACCGGATATGATGGTTGGCCAGATAAGCTTTTACCGCATCGGGAAGATATTCTTCCAGTTCTTTCTCTTTGAAGTAGCAGTTTAACAGAAAAGTCCCCCCGTCTTTTAAATCCTGCACCATGTCATACTTATGCAGATAGACAGGATTATGGCAGGCCACAAGGTCTGCGTGCCGAACCAGATAGGCACTGTGGATGGGGCTTTTGCCAAAACGCAGGTGGGAGATGGTGAGACCTCTGGACTTTTTGGAATCGTATTCAAAGTATCCCTGTGCCTGTAAATCCGTGTGGTCGCCGATTATTTTAATGATATTTTTGGTGGCGCTGACGGTGCCGTCTCCCCCCAGTCCCCAGAATTTGCAGGCAGTCAGATCCGCCGGCGCAGTGTCGGCGATCCGGGGGATGGGCAGTGACAGATTGGTGACGTCATCCTCTATTCCCACGGTAAAGTCGGAAAGCGTTTGGTTGAGATAGATTGCCGCAATTTGTTCCGGGGTGGTATCCTTGGAGCTCAGACCGTATCTGCCGGACAGAATGCGGCAGGGCATACCTTGAAGAGCCGCCGCCACGTCTAAGAACAACGGTTCTCCGGGGGCGCCGGGTTCCTTGGTACGGCTTAGGACGGAAATCTGCTTCGTGGACGGAGGGAGAGCCGCTTTCAGGTGCTTTGCGCTGAAAGGGCGGTACAAATGGACGGCAATCAGTCCGTAGGGCCGGTCGGGAACGGTTTCCAGATATTCCCGGACGGTTTCACAAATACTGCCCATAGCCACAATGACATGGGTGGCTGAGGGATTACCGTAGTAATCAAAAAGACCGTAATTTGTGCCGATGGCCTGATTGATTTTGTCAAGCTGCTTTTCCACGATGGCAGGAAGCGCAATATAGGCGGGATTGGAAGCTTCTCTTGCCTGAAAGAAAATGTCGGGATTCTGGGCGGAGCCGTAGACCTTCCCGTGGCTGGGATGGAGGCACTCTTCCCGGAACCTTTGGACGGATTCCATGGAAAGCATGGATTTTAAGGTCTCGTAATCCCAAACCTTGATTTTTTGCAGTTCATGGGAGGTGCGGAAACCGTCAAAGAAATTGAGAAAGGGAATCCGCCCTTCTATGGCGGCAAGGTGGGATACGGGAGACAAATCCATGGTTTCCTGTACGCTGCCGCAGGCAAAGATGGCGCAGCCGGTCTGACGACAGGCATACACATCAGAGTGATCACCGAAGATGGACAGGGCATGGGTGGCGATGGATCTGGCTGCCACATGGATAACCCCCGGAAGAAGTTCTCCTGCAATGCGGTACAGATTGGGAACCATCAGAAGCAGTCCCTGAGATGCGGTAAAGGTAGTGGCCAGAGCGCCCGCCGCCAGAGCTCCGTGGACGGCGCCTGCGGCTCCGGCCTCCGACTGCATCTGGGCGATGGTCATGGTCTGCCCCCAGATATTCAGCTTTCCGGCGCCTGCCCATTGGTCACACAGCTCCGCCATGGGGGAGGAGGGAGTGATGGGGAAGATGGCGGCTGCCTCACTGTAAGCGTAGGCTACATGGGCAGCGGCATGATTACCGTCTATGGTCTGTAAAGAGCGGGTATCTTTTGGATCATTTATTGTATTGGACATAAAAAGGCCTCCGATCAGATTAGTAGATTGAATACTATTCTGTCCCGAAGGCTTGTTGTTTATGCGCCGCAGTTCAGGCAGCCTTACCGGCGAAGCCCAAATTGCGCCTATGCTATTTCAAAAATCCGTTGACAATCTGGGCTTCCGCCTGCTCCTCGGTAAGGCCTAAAGTCATCAGTTTTGTAATCTGTTCGCCTGCAATTTTGCCGATGGCCGCTTCATGAATCAGCTCCGCATCCAAATCATTTGCGGTGATTTCCGGAATGGCGCTGATCTTTGCTCGATCCATGATAATGCCGTCGCATTCCGAGTGTCCGGCACAACGGTTATTGCCGTTGATTTTCGAGAGAAAAAGCTGTCTGGAGTCGTCCCTTGCCACGGAACGGGAAATAATGTTAGCGCTGGATCCCGCACCGTTTAAGTCTACCTGGAAGGATGTCTCCGCGGTCTGGCTGCCATGGGTCATGAGCTTCTCGGTGACAACCAGCTTCGCGCCGTCTGCGAGAGTGGCAGTGGTGGAACGTTTGGTAGAGTCCACGCCCTTGATCTGTACCGTTTCCAGTTCCATAAAGCTGTCCTCACCCAGAGTAATCACTGTCTCGGGGTTCATGATACGTTCGCCCTTGCCGTCACCGCTGCCGTAGTGTTTTTCCACATACTTTACATGAGAGTTTTTCCCGATGTAAAAGGAATGAACGCCGTCATGGCGGCTGTCGCTGTCACCGCTGTTATGGATGCCGCAGCCGGCTACAATGGTGACGTCGCAGTCGTCGCCCACGTAGAAGTCGTTATAGACCATTTCGGTAAGGCCGCTTTGGCTGAGCAGTACGGGAATGTGTACGCTTTCTTTCTTAGTGCCGGGTTTGATCACGATATCGATGCCTTGCTTGTCGTCTTTTGTTACAATGTCAATATGTGCGGTGGTGGAGCGGTTAACGCTTTGCCCGTTGGCTCGGATATTGTATGCTCCCGCGGGCATTTCATGAAGTCCCGCCACCTGCTCCAATAGGTTTTTTTGTATATCGTCCATATGAGTTCCTCATTTCTTTTTCTAATTTTTATTCTCAGAATATATATGTCTGTTTAAAAATCGGCTGCCGGGTTTATTTTTAAAGTTCTGCATCTAAATGTTCTGCATCTATAAGTTCTGCATGATAAGGTGCTGTATCGTATTAGGGTATTTGGACTTCTGCCGGGTTTGCTGACATTCCGTATATGGCCCCTGATTCAAAGGCATATGCCAATGCCTTACAAAAGGGGGTTTATGATATACGCGGTAACGGCAAAAAATATTAAGGCTCCTGATTGTAAAATTTGCAGCCTCCCGTACCGTTTAACAGCTCGGGGAGAATATCTGCACGGCGTCCTCTGGCCTGAACGGTTCCTCCCGCCAATACAATGATTTCGTCTGCAATATTCAGGATGCGTTCCTGATGTGAGATGATAATGAGGGAGTTATCGGAGCTGTTGTGCATTTCTTCAAACACCTTGATCAGATTGTTGAAGCTCCACAAATCGATTCCCGCCTCCGGTTCGTCGAACACTGCCAAAGGGGTGTTCCTTGCGATAATGGTGGCTATTTCGATACGCTTCAGCTCGCCTCCGGACAGGCTTGCATCCACTTCCCGGTTAATGTAGTCCCTTGCGCAGAGTCCTACCTTGGAGAGATAATCGCAGGCGGAGGCCAGTTTGATATTATTGCCTGCCGCCAAAGTGATCAAATCTTTGACCTTGATGCCCTTGAAACGCACGGGCTGTTGGAAGGCAAAGCTTATGCCCAGCTTGGCCCGTTCCGTGATGGACATATGGGTAATATCCGTGCCGTTAAATAGAATTCTGCCGGAAGTGGGCTGTTCGATTCCCATAATCAGTTTGGCTAAGGTAGATTTTCCGCCGCCGTTTGGACCCGTGAGGGCGATAAAGGTATGATCCTCAAAGGTAAGATTTATATTTTTAATGATTTCTTTCCGGGAATCCGCATCATCGGATACCTGAAAGGAAAGATTCTGTAATTCCAGCATAATGTACCTCCTGTTTCTTAATCCGGCTGTTGTGCAAAACCGTATGAGCCGTCTGCAGCTCTGTGGGCGAAACCGCTCTTAAAGTATATCACATATAAGATAAAAACTATACTTTTTTTTTGTATTATTTGTTTTAGGCGTTTTCACGTGATCAAACCAAAGCGATAAGAATAATCGTTTGGACAGCCGTTGGCGAAACCGCTGTTTTGCGGTTTCTGTTCATGTGTTACTGGCCGCGGAGTGAACCATAACGTGTTTTGGAACACATTTTCCGGTCGAAGGCAGTAATTTTTATTTTACAAGGACAATCATTGGTCCATATGAATTGTTATTTTAAGTACACAAGGTACCTGAGATGCAGACAAAATATAAAGTATGGAGGAAATGCAATGGCAGAAAAAAGAATTATTGAAATAGGCACACTTTCACCCGGCGAACTCCTTGAAGATATGCCCGACCAAAGGCACGGAACGGAAGACGGTTTAAAAGAATTCAATGGAATTTATGCACGGGCCGACAATGCGGAAGGAGAAAAACAAAGCATTTATGATCTGCTGGAAGAGGAGATTATAAACTCTGAATTGCCGGACAGCGAGAAAACAAAAAAGTTATCACGCTTACTGAAGGTACGGGGCAAGAAAGTGAACATTATGCTGACGGGGGCTGCCGGTGTGGGAAAGAGCTCTACCATAAACGCTCTGTTCAATATGGAAGTTGCAAAAGTCGGTGTGGGAGCGGATCCGGAGACAGACTGTATATCTAAATTTGAGCTGGATAATTTGACCCTTTGGGACACGCCGGGGCTTGGCGACGGGGTGGAAAGTGACGAGAGAATTACAAGGGATATCGTAAGAAAACTCAATGAAATGGATGAGGACTGTAATCTGCTGATTGATGTGGTGGTGGTAATTCTGGATGCATCAACGAAGGACTTGGGAACCTCCTATGACCTGATTAATAAAGTATTGATTCCGTGTTTCGGAGAAGCCGAAGCTCAAAAACGTATTTTGGTAGCATTGAACCAGTCCGATATGGCAATGAAAGGAACGCACTGGAATGCGGAACAAAACGAGCCCGATGAAGTACTTCGGGAATTTTTAAAGAAGAAGGCAGAATCTGTGCGGAAACGAATTCAGGATGGCACAGGGATTGACATAAAGCCCATATGCTACTGTGCCGGATATAAGGAAGAGGGCGGGCAGCAGAGGAAGCCTTATAATCTCACAAAGCTGTTATATTTTATCGTAAAAGCCATTCCGAAAGAAAAAAGACTGGCTTTAGCCGATAACATCAACGAAAATAAGGATAATTGGCTGTATGGCGACAACGAGTGCGACTACAGGGATTATACGGAAAACGGATTTTGCGAGACGGTATGGGACTGTATATCGGACGGTGCGGAAACCGGTTCTGATATCGGCGGGGAAATCTTAGGGATACCCGGTAAAATCGTGGGCGGTGTGGTCGGCGGCATTGCCGGTGCGGTAAAGGGATTATTCGCGGCTGTTTTCGAATCATAGTGGTAATGTTTGTTTAGGGGCAGGCAGGTAAAAACCTGTCTGCCTTGAAAGAAAATATTTTCGCGGACACAGAGGAATGTGCTAAAATGAATAAGATACGAACCGAAAGAAAAACAGGGGGCTAAATGTGTGGGCAGTACAGGAACAAAGAAAAACAGGATGCTGGAAATTTTTTTCAGAGCCATGAAGGGCGAGAATATTTCCGTAAAAAGTATGGCTGACGAGTATGGAGTGTCTTGTAAGAGCATTTCCAGAGACTTGGGGGAAATCAAAAATTTCTTGTGTGAAAACAGGGAACTTACAGGCAATACCGAATTAAAATATGCGGCTAATTCAAAAACATATTATTTGGAATTTGACAATTTTTTGCTTAGCAAAGAATTGATTTCCATAATCAAAATGATGATCGGATGCAGGGCATTCAGCAAGATGGAAATATTGGAAATCATTTCCAAGCTGAAAAATTTTACATCCTTTCATGACAGAAGCATGCTTGAAAAAATAATTATGAAAGAAATGTATCATTACAATGAAGTAAAGCATGACTGCGAGAGTGTTATTGATACCTTGTGGCAGCTGACAAGATGCATATACGAAAAAATCGAAATTACGGTAAGCTATTATAAAATGAACCGGCAAATGGTGGAGCGGAGACTGATACCGGCTGCGATTACGTTTTCGGATTACTATTTTTACCTGATTGCATACCGGTGCGACGAAGATGACTGGAAGCCGCTCTATTACCGCGTTGACCGTATCGTAAACGTGGTGGAACACAGAAAACATTTTGAAATGGACAGGGAACATGATTTTGACGAGGGGGAGCTCAGAAGCAAGATACAATTTATGCTTCCGGGGGAATATAGGAAAATCCGGTTTGCATATACGGGCAATTCCGTGCAGGCGATTTTAGACAAGATCCCTACGGCAAAAATCGTTGATAAAATAGAGGGCGGAGCCGTCATTGAGGCGGAAGTATTCGGGGCGGGCGTGAATATGTTTTTACTGTCTCAGGGGAAGACGGTGAAGGCGCTGTATCCGGAGAGTTTCGTAAACGAGATGAAGGAAGAAATTGAAAAGATGTTCAGTTTATATAAATAATGTATCGGGCAATAAAGGAAAAGTCATTGTTCACTCGCTGTCGCCGCGAACGAAGTAAACAGTAACAGGAAAAATGCGTTTTGCAGGAATATCGGCAATATCATATTGATAGTCGGCTCAAGGTCACTTATAATATAACCATATACCTTTGCAGTATGTCCGTTATGCAAAACCATATACCGGATTAACGAAAAGGCATGAAACATCTGTAAGGCAAGATCTTGGCAACAGGAATGAGGATACGGAGGAACAGAGGATATGGAAAAAGTACTCTCGGCATTGGGAGAAATAAAAAAGATAAACGATGCGTATGAAATATCAACGGATGCAATCATGCGGCTTGAGAAGGAAATAGCGGAAGCAAAAGTCTGTACCCCGATTATAGGGAGATTCAGTTCGGGCAAAAGCGCATTGGTGAACACTATTTTAGGTTACAACAGAAAACTGCTGAGAGAAGATATCACTCCCGAGACTGCTGTCCCGGCGGAGATTGTTTATACTGACGGAGAGGATCTTATTACCGTCCTTCAAAATGACGGAACCGTTAAAACCATGTCGGTGGAGGAGTACAGAAACTTTGAAGCCGATGCCAATACCGTAAAAAGCGTCAGAATTCAATTGCGGAACAGCTTTTTAGAAGATATACCGGATGTAATGCTTGTGGATATGCCGGGATTTGAGTCCGGATTTGAGGTACATAATAAGGCTATAGACAACTATCTGCCTCAAAGTCTGGCTTATATTGTTGCTTTTCCGGCAGATGATATGATTGTCAGGAGCAGCGTAGGGAATATTTTGAAGGAGCTGTGCCTTTACGATATGCCGTTGTGCATTGTTATTACAATGTATGATAAGAAAAATGATGAATTTGACATTACCTTCGAAAAGATGAAAGAAAGCCTCCGGCGGTTTGTGGGAGACAGGGAAATTACATACTGCCGCACAAGCAGCTTTACCGGAGAGAGGGAGGAGCTGGAAGATTTCCTGAAAGGGATTCAGGAAAAATCACAGGATATTTTGGCCGCCAACTATAAGAAGGCAGTGTATGTAATTATAGAAAATACGGAAAATTATCTTAAGACTATTTTGAACAACAGCCAACTTTCGGAATCCGAACTGGACGAGCAGGAGGAGAAGCTTGGCAGGCAGATGTCATCCCTGACTTCAAACTTTTCGAAAGAGCAGAAAGATTTTGAACTTGAAATAAGGGAATGCGTGGAGGAGATAAAAGCAGATGTCCAATGTGCTTTGGAGGCGGAAGAAAGCACTTTTGTCACCATGGCCCTGAACAAGCAGGATATCAATGGGCGTTTGAATGTGGTGGTAAGGAATGCCGTAGCCGTGAGTGTGAAGAAGAGATTTATCCCAAGGATGGAACGCTATTCAAAGAAGGTGTCGGATACCATCAACAACGGGTCTTTTGGTGATGTGAACGTTTCGTTCAGCTTTAATTCGGATAAAGTAAATAAAGGCATGACATTAGGCATTGTGGGGGTTGCCGCGATGATCTTAACCGGCGGCCTGATTACCGGATTGATCACCGGATTAATTCTGAAATTTTGTGGAGATAAGAAGAGGGAAGAGGCAAAGCAGGAGATCCGCAGTAAGCTTCGGAACGAAGTGTTCCCGCAGGTGTTAAGAGATATCGGAAACGGAATCGATACAACGATCACAAAACAGGTTATGCTTGTAAACACAGCCATAGAGGAAGAACTGTCAAATCAAAAGGACATTCTTGATAAGGCTATGGCGGATGTGCGAAATAAAATGAAAGATGAAAAAGAAAAAAAGGAGAACCTTGCAATAGACATTCATAATGACTTAGAAAGAATAGGAGAGATAAAGGATGGCTTACGATGAAGAAGTATATGAGAAGCTTCTGAGCAGCTTCGGCCTTCTCTGTAATATAATCCGCCAGAATGCCGGAGGAAATTCATTTAAGGTTGACTTGTCAAAGCTGGAAGAAATCATTCACAAGAAAATACCGGACACGTTAAAGAAAAATGCCCCGGAGGACTTTTACGAACTCTATATGGATTTCAAATCGGAATATGAAAGGTTTCGGGACTTCATTCTCTATGACAAGCTCATCGGCAAAAATATCATTGCACTGGGCGGAGGATTTTCCAGCGGGAAGTCCAGTTTTCTGAATGAATTAATGGGAAAACAGGTATTGCCGTCGGATATTGATCCCTCTACTTCGGTGCCTACCTATATTGTAAAAGGCGGCAAACATGAGGTTATGGGGGTGAATGTGTTTGACGCGAAGATTCGGATGCAGCCAAGGGATATTAAAAAAGTAGCCCATGGATTCGGGGAAGTGGAGGACGAGGATGGCGAGAAGGTGACGGAAGCGGTCACCTTGGGACATGTACTGGAAAACATTTTTTTCTCTACCCCTCTGCATCAATATGACAATATTGCGTTTCTTGATACGCCCGGATATTCTAAGCCGGATTCGGAAAAATATTCGGCGAAAACGGATGAACAGATTTCCAGAGGGCAGTTAAATTCCAGCAATTATATTCTCTGGTTTGTACAGGCGGATTCGGGAACCATTACGGAAGAAGACATTAAATTTATCAGGACTTTGAGAGAAGATATCCCTAAGCTGATTGTTGTCAATAAGGCCGATATGAAGAACCTGACGGATCTGAGGAGCATTATAGAGAAAATCAAAGCCACATTGGATGTGAAAGGGGTTCGTTATCTGGATGTGCTTGCTTTTACCAGCAGGCCGGGGCAGGTTCAAGAGAGACAACTCGGGGACTTTATTAAGAAAGACACCGCAAAGATTAAGGCACAGATCGAAAAATGGAACAGCCAGATTTATGAATCGAATTTTGCAAGGAATTTTAAACTCATTTTTGTAAGATGTAAAGAGTTTTACGAGGAGGAGATCAATCAGGAGAGTAAAAAGCTAACGAGACTGAATACATCCATTACCAAGCTTTCCGCAGAGGATATAGATTATGAGATTCTGGAACCTTTACAATGGATGGTAAAAGAAGCTCAGCGGAATGTGAATGAGCTGAAGGATATCGGTAAAAAGCTGAAAGAATTACAGAATGAATTTTTTACCGAAATCAAATTTATTGCCGATATTGTGGGAATATCCATGCCGGAACCTTCCGAGATTGACCTGATTCAGGATAAGGTAAAAAACCCCTTGCAGATGTTGGAAGAATACAAGAAGGAAAAAGGAATACGGACAGACTCTTCCGTGGCGGATCTGCTTCAGGATATATTCGACGGGATAGAACCTGTAATCAATAAGTCCGCCGGCGGAAATACATATAAAAACGAACTGCTGGATGTCATTTTGGAAAGATGTGATCTGGCGCCGGAAGAAATACACATAAATGATGTGTACAAAAGCATGGCAGAGTATACGCAGCTGATTCAGGCAAGCCAATGAGCCGGACGGATAACAGCGATAAATGATGGAAAACGGAGGAAAAGGACATGGAAGACCTTAATAAAAAAATAGAGGTAATCCGCAAAGCAATGGAGGATTTAAGGGGGGAAAAGTATGCTCTCGTAAATCCCCATAATGCGGCGCTGGACGGATATGTAAAAAATTTGTATTTAAAACTGCTCTGTACGGTGGTTCAGTATAAAAACGAGCCCACAGAGCTTCAACTGCTGTACTTAAAGCGCATACTAAGCGGTATGGAAGCAGAGTATCCTTTGGAAGAGTATATGCGCATGGCTGCGGAAATAACCCTCGATGATGTAGTGGAATTTCTGAGCCTGATGAAGGATTCGGATACCAAATATTATTTTGCTTTAGAGGGAGTGTTATTGACGGTGATGGGAGGCTCCTCCGAGGAAAATTGCGTGTATCTGGCGGAGATTATGGAGCTGAGTGAAATCACCAAAAATGAGCTGCAGCATCTCTGTGAAGTGGCAAAATCGGTGCTGCGGCAGGATACGGCCCTTTTTGATCAGGCTAAGCTCTTGGCGGACGCTCATACAAAGCACTTATACTTTTGGCCTTATATCAATAATTATTACGCAGGCGCCATTGTGGATACGGAAACGGAAAAACATTATGTGGCGCCGGATCAACAGAAATCATCAGGCATAATTTTCAAGACAAAATATAAAGAAAAAACCGTGATTTTCGAGAACTTGGTGATTCCGATAGATGAACAGTGGAATTTCAACGGATGTGAAGAAGTTGTCTTCCGGAATTGCCGGTTTTCCGGGAAGGGGTATTTTATCCGTTTTGACTCGGTGGGAAGCGTGAAGGTGGAAGACTGCCGGTTTCAAGATTTTTCGGACGGAGTGTTCTTGACGGATTCCGTTAAAAATATGAGGATCCGTAAATCGGAATTCTTAAATTGCGGACGGAGGGACGCTGATTACAGTCGAGGAGGGGTAATTCAGGCCTGCGGGGATCCTTTTGATACATTGAGCATATGCGACAGTAAATTCCTGAATTGTTATATAACTGCGAAGAAATACGGAGAAAGAGCTACCGGAGTGGTGCTTGGTTTTAACGACTGCATTAGTGGCGCAAATAAGCTGATTGTGACCGGCAATGAATTCACCGGATGTAAATGTATAAACAATAAGTGTTATACCGATGCAATTATTGGAATTGATAAAGAGATAGACTTTGGCGATAAGAGGATAAAAGAAATAGAAATTCATGATAACCGGCTGTGGGGCGAGGTCACAAGAATGTATGAGTATCAAGTGTGAAAGGAATGAAGTTTCTCTAAGGTTGTAAAGAGGGTGTGTAAACACCCCTCTTTGTACACAACCTAAGAGAAACTAAGTCATTCCTCGAAGAATCGCTAGCGCGATTCTTCCGGGTTTGCACCAGTTCATAAATTGTTTGTGCCGCCTGTGTCGGCATTGAATTAAACAATTACAAGGATGGCGGTTATTCAGGAAAATAAGGGATTCCTTTGAAGTGATTGCAAACCTGTCGGAAAAGGCATCCGCAATAGATGTAGATATAAGTGCATACAAAGAGCATGGTGAGGACTGGTTTTACTATACGGATTAGAGGCGGCGTTTATGAAAAGTTTATTGGATATACAGCAGGATATGCGGGAGCTTGAGGATAGTGTCAAAGAGATTGTGGATCATGTGAAAACGATTCGTTCGGACATTGAGGATCTGCGGAATGCGGATCAGGATATAGTAACAGATTACGGCAAAATAATGATATTGGCGAAAAGGATCCCTTTCGGAGGGCATCCGTTGGCGCGGCTTGAGGATAAAAGAATATGCCGGATTTATCTGGAAATGTTATTGCTGATTGTGAGGCTGGGCGGTGATGCGGAGACAGTCTTGAATCGTCTGGTCTTTCTGCAGTGGCTGCAGATGCAGTCCGGAATAGATTTGTCCTTGGCGGAATTGTATGAGGACAGTCATAAAATAAAACAGGATTCCTATTATGAATTTGTGGATGCCATTCCGATAGAGTACAGGGACTTTTTCTTGGTTGACGGACTTATCATAGCCGGGATTTCAGGCGTATTGAACCGTGAAGCGGCGGAATACATAGCGGATTTGGGCATGGTTTACGGATTGGGAAAAGAGAAGCTGCGCGGTTTATTTTCCCTTTCACGCGTGGTTCTGATCCAGAACATAGAAGGGGTTGGCAAGGGCGATTTATATAGAGCTCTCCAATACAGAAAGGATTTCGGACATTATTTAGGTGAAGCCGTGGCGGAACAGGGAATCATAACCCTTAGAGAACTGGCGGTAAAATTTCCCGAGAACGCAGTTACGGGATTAGAGTGGAAAATTAAAAATTTTGAGATGGTGAAAGCGGGAAATACGATTGCCACATACAAAAAAGTAAAAAAGAACAAGGATAATGCGAACATTTTTTTGGGGGGAAATGAAGACAGGCTAGAAGCTATAAAAGCCGTGATTGCAAATTCTGCATGTAAGAAGATCGACTCTCCGGAAGAAGAGTCTAAGAAGGAACAGATTTTGGCCGCTGTTTCCGGAAAACTGTTTCAGTTCAGATTCAAGGGAATCTGGTATTGTGTCATAGCCCATGAAACGGATGATATAGATTCCGTAAAAGAATGGGTGAAGAACAACGGATTATAAAGTATTGTAACGCAGTATTTGCGGGCTCTGCCCGGCCGGATGTAAAGAGTTAATATAAAAGAGGTTCCTTAAGTTTGCGGGATAAGAGGCGTTAAAAAAGCAGGAGGATTTGTGATGGCTGTATTTACGGAGGATAGCAAGGTATTTCAAGGATTTATCGATGAGGTGGGAAGGATAGCCGGTGACGCTGCCGGATATGCAAAGGAAGACGAGATAAAGGCCCTGAACCGGCTGGCGGAAAATTTCAGGAGAAAGACGGATGATTTTTACAGGGAAAACAGAAAACTGAATATCGGCGTGGTAGGGCAGGTCAAAGCCGGAAAATCTTCGTTTTTAAACACACTGCTTTTCGGAGGGCAGGAAATCCTTCCGAAAGCCTCAACCCCTAAAACGGCAACTCTCACCAAAATGGAATATTCCAAAGACAATATGATTCAGGTGGAATATTATTCCGTGGAGGAATGGGAAGTGTTGGAGGAAAACGCCGCAGTGGATCTGGACGACGAGATTTATTCTTCCGCCCGGGAAATTGTGGAAATGGTAAGGCGCAATGGGGTGGATCCTCTTACTTATCTGGAGAAGGGATATGACAGAAAGGAGTTCGGAACATATGAGGAGTTGGTTGCAAATCTGAACGATTATGTGGGGGAGGACGGAAAATTTACGCCCCTTGTAAAAGCCGTGACATTATATTTGAATAAAGAAGAATTTCAGGGGCTTTCCATAGTGGACACGCCGGGATTAAACGACCCCATCGCATCCAGAACCATACGGACCAAAGAATTTATGGAAGTGTGCGATGTTGTGTTCTTTTTGAGCCAGTCAGGAAGTTTCTTGGATAAAAGTGACTGGACACTATTGTCCAGCCAGCTGCCCCAGAAGGGGGTTAAAAAGCTTGTCCTGATAGCAAGCAAATATGATTCGGGGGTAAGAAACGTACTTCGGCTGCAAGAGGAGGATGATATTTTCGGTGAAGATGACAATACGGCCGATACCATTCCGAAGGCCTGCAAGATTGTCCGGAAAAAGCTGCGGAAGCGCGCCAAGATGAAAGTAGAAGAATTTGTGAGGGATTTGGAGGGGCGGGGCAGTTCCCCGGAGCTGATTGAGGTGATTAAGCAATGCGCCGACCCTGTTTTAGTTTCTTCTATGGTTTATAATATGACGGGGAAACAAGTATCGGAGTATACGGCGGAGGAAAGAAATATTTATGAGGCGTTGACCCTTTTTTCCGAGGATATGGAGCAGGACTTAAAGCTGCTGGGTAATTTTGATGAAGTGAAGGAGCTGTTTGACGAAGCCGTAAGGGAGAAGGAGCAGATCTTAGAGGGGAAAGCCAAAAGCTTTATCCCCAACGCACGAGAAGAATTAAGAGATCTGCTGAGGAGCTGTCTGGAGAAGACGGAGAAACGGCTTCAGGTTCTGGAGGAAAGCGACAGGGAGCAGCTGCAGGGACAGAAGAAGTATATCGAAGGGCAGATGGGAAGCATCCGGGCCGACATTGCCGTTTTATTCGGAGAAATTCAGGCAAAGCTTGAGTCCGAAAAGGTCATCGCCATCCGGGAACTCAGGGATGTCGGCAAGGACTATCTGAATGTCAAGGAGAGGATGGGAAGTATTACCAAAAAGGGTACTTACACAACGGGGCATTTATTTTGGAAAAAGAATCATGTATATACCTATGAGGAGCATTATTCCTACTGTATCGCTGCGGATGCCATTGAAAATTTGAAAAAGTTTGCTATGGATGCCAGCAATCAGGTGGAAAAAGTGTTTTATGAAGCTTTACAGGTAAAAGAAATCAAAAGGAAGCTGTTGAACGTGGTGGTAAATAATTTTGATATGGGCGATGAAAAATATGACTCTTCGCTATTCAGAATTATGATTGAGGAATCCGTGAACGCCATAGAATTCCCCGTTTTTGATATGGACATTTCGGACGCGGTGGATAAGATTGCAGGAAAGTTCAGCGGAGAGCTGACATCGGCCGGAGAAAAGACGGAATTATCGGCGGCATTATCCAAGGCCGTTTCCGGAATTTACAATGAGCTTTGCGGCAGGTTAGGGGAAGCGGTACAGGAAATCAAAAGGGAAGTGGCACAGATCGGACATAGGACAGAGGAGAATCTGCTCTCCGGTATCATGGAGGAGCTGGAAACCTTGTTGAGCCAGTGTGAGCACAAAGACAAGGAAATCGCCCATTATAAGGAATATGCCGAATTACTGCAAAAAGAATTAAAGTAAGCAGCATACGTTTTCGAAAGTATGAAAAGAGGACAAAGCTTCCGAAATGCTGTCAGTATATAAGGGAGGGCTTTATATGCCGAATGACTTGGATATCAAACAGAAGGAATTGAACACAGCTTTAAACGACTCGTTAGTGAATGCAGCTGCGATTATCACTAAGGATTACTTGAGCAGGTTAGAGAAATACGAAATTATGAAGCCTTCCACGGAAGATATCGATATAGATATTGCCCAGTGCGGTAAGTTTTATCAACTTTCCAGACTTGTTATGAATTATGAGGAAAACTTTTTAAATAAGCTTACCACAATTGTGAATGTGGCTTCCTCTATAGGATGCAGTATAGCAACCGTTATAAAAAGCAACGGATATAAGATTGACTACTATTTCGGCATTCTCTCAAAAAACAACAGGGGGACAACGGAAGCGGACGAGACAAGAAGATCGGCAAATGCCGCCGCTTTTAAAGGTGCATTACAGGGAAATCTGATGGGAGCCGAACTGACGGAGCTGTCATCGGAGGAAGTGAAAGCCTTTCAGAAGCTTGCCTTGTCCAAAGAAGGCAGCTGTTACTCGGCTGTGTCAGGCATTGTGGCACTGCGTGATGAGGACGACAAGAGGATGGAAGGATATGTACAGGGAAGCGAGAATCTTGTGGATTCCTTAAAGGGACTAAAGTATACCATAGTGATGCTGGCGGATCCGGTGGACACTGCGGAAATACAGGTCATGAAGCAAGGCTATGAAATGCTGCATACACAGCTTGCAACCTTTGC
>ERZ808037.177-NODE-177-length-69653-cov-8.943831_pt1 | contig 69653 bp, 69 predicted proteins | sample MGYA00380190_ERZ808037 | MGnify/ENA primary metagenome ERZ808037 (study PRJEB31490, sample SAMN06133399) | mouse gut metagenome | isolation source: J9 | host: mice | place: China: Chengdu | collected 2015-05 ... | reverse complement strand
TTGGCGTGGGCGTATCTTGTTGGTGAACATAAGGATATCAATGTAAAAGCTATCAGAATATTGAAACACGGCAAGAGAGCCAAATCACTAATCAAGTATGGTCTGGAAGAAATCGCAAACGTTCTTCTAAGACCGCTCTACAAGCCGAAATTCGATGTGTTCAAATTTTTGTCATGTACTTAAATTCTATCCATACTTCGGAACTTAATGCTATTTTTCCATCATCTGTAGCCCAAACAAAATATTCCTCAATCACCTCATAGTCCAGAGCTATAGCAAGTGAAACGAAATCAACATCATACGTAAGGCTGATGCCAATGATGGCAAACCATTCATCTTTGTCACGGGCATAATCTTCGAGAGAAGTATAACCCTTTACCGTTTCCGAAAGAAACGCATGGCGCTTGCGCATCATGGCATATCTTTCTTTCAGGGGCATATTTATGAGATCCATAAGCGGTTTTTGTTTTTCTTTACTACTGCAAAGTTAAATCCGGAAACTGCCAGAAACAGTCAGTCGAAGGTTAAAGATATTCACCTGTAGATATATCGATTTCAAGACTGGTACACCAATCTTTGAAGGCAACCTTTGAGCTTACCCCGCCAATCTATCATTCAAGCCGTCCTCAATCCAAAATTGCTCGTAGTCGTAATCTCCAAGCTCAAGATAGATTGAACAGTTCGTCTTATCATCGGATAGTTTCAATTCTATTCCATACATTTCAAAATGCTCTTTAAATCTATCATAGAATTCTTTGGCAGTTTTGATTTTGCCATCATTAATCAGTTTGGTATAGTGGGCGTGACGGCGACGCATCATTTCTATGGTTTCCTTACGCTCCTGAGCCAACATATCGGAAAAAAAACTGCAAATTTCTCCCTGATCTTTTCGATAATAAGCTCCCTTTATTTCGCAAGTTGCTTACGCTCATCTTCTGTAATCTGATTCATATCCATGCCAATCTAATTTTGGTGCAAAGTTAATTCCATCGACTGCCAAAAGATGTCAGTGGGTTGTATTATTGTCGAATATAAGAGGTTTCAGACCATTAGTCAAAGAAAATTGCAAAGATTCTGACTCTCCATTATTCTCGATTTGCTGACGCGACAAGAATAACTTTAAAAGAATCGCCTAACGACTCGTCTTTCGCCATACCCCATTTCACATCCATATTGTGGCAGGCTTTCGACAAAACCGATGTAATCTTTGACATGTCGGTCATGTTCGGCTGTAGGATACCATAATGGAAACTGATGAGCAGATTGTTTATCTTATCTATAGGATACGGCAACTCATTGATTGCTTTTGTAAAGGCTTCGTCAATATGGTTGTCCGTTCCTGTTGTCACCCGGCTCTCTCCTTCGGCTGAAAGTACTCCGATAACATCATATTTATCAAGATTGATGAGTCCGGTTGATTCTACAATCGCATCCAGCTCCCCGATGTCGCCATAAACATCGTAGCCGTTCCAATTTGAAAGTTCAGTAGTCATATCTTTTTCCATTATTATTTTGCAGCCCGGGCCGGATTCGAACCGGCAACGTCCCGTTCAGGGCACTTTCCATCTAATATAAAGCGCGTCTGACCAATTCCGCCACCGGGCTGATATTATTGTACCGCAAAATTACACCATCGGCGCCTCATCTTGCGGTACACCTTTAGTTGGAAATTTATATCTCAGTTTAGTGAGTGTAATTGTTCAAAACTCCGTCAATTATAGAATCCACATATTCAGCTCGTTTCATTTTCGTATTATTAGGATGCCACGCATCGACGAGCAAGATGCCACTTTCCGATTTATATATCGGGGTTTTGCCTGATTCTCCTCCAACTTTTATGGAGTTTACAGCAAAATCCACTTTCGCCGACTCGAATAAAGAGAATGTATTTCCGAAAATGATGACATCCGGAGCATAGCTTTCAATCTGGCGCAGTAAAATATCCCGCCATAGTTTAAAAGACTTTTGCATACCACCGGAATGTGATTTTGCCGCGTATTTGTTCACGTTGATATAGGCAATTGCTTTCAGCATGTTGAGCATTTCGACATTAGGCTCTGGCATATCGCTGAAATGGTTGCCCGTTCTGATTCCATACAAAGCATACATCATGACTTGCCATGTAGGCCTGTTTAGTGTTTGCTCTAAATACTCGAATCCATCCCATATATCCCAGTCAGTTCCATCTCCATAGGCTTCTTTCAGTATCCACATTATTTTAGGAGATGAAGCACAATATGCATTGATTTCTGCGACACCATCGAAAATCAGAGGTGATGAATCCTCCTTCGAAGAATCGCCGGCTACAACATTACGAATTTGTTTGTGCAACTGAGCCTGGATTTGTTCTAGTTCAACAGCTTTCATATTAATTACATTTTCTTTGATTCAAGTTGATACTGCATATTCATACTCCTGAACTTCCTTGCATCAAAGCCGTATTTTTCACTGAAGGCGTCTGCAATCGCGAGCGTACCGTCACCATATCTGATAGGATCAGTTGTGGAGTTTGTAGAAATGTCTACGGACATACTAGCTTCAAGTCTAAGCCCGTTGACATTTCCTCCTTTCTTTACAGTTATTTTCCAAAGTGCCATTGTTGAAATATTTTAGGTTACGGCTCTCACGGTGAGTCGGATACCGGTTGCACAATAAAAAGAGGACACAACGCTCTTTTGGTTCGTTCTTTCGGTAAGGCTCTGGTAAACCCGGAATCAAGATTGAAGCAAAAGCAACCTGCGCCCTCAGGTGAGGATACACGGCCTGCCATTGACTTCCATCTTATGATTCCTTGTAGAATTTACCAGATTTTACCGAATCGGATGGTTGTCATTGCATATGGTGCAATATCTTATGGAGTTCTAAACTGTCTGTTTCGTAAATTTGCGGTATTGGTTAACACTGCAAATATACGAATTTATTTTTGAACCACAATGGATTATGCGCAGGTGCTTGCTATGTTTTACAGCACAAAATTACAATAACTCACTGCCAAAAGTTGTCAGTGGCAAAGAAAATTTCAATTATTCTTTCTCTACGGGTTTGCGGAGGTCTTGCGGGAGTGCGGCGATGGAATGGATAAGTCCTTCTATGCGTCGCTCCACTTCCCCGAGGTCCGGGAAGGTCTTGAATTCGAGGCTGAAAAGCGACTTGTCCTCCGGTTCGTACCACCAGTATCCGTGGCGGTAGCGCTCCCCGTTGTCAAGGTGGAGCAAGCGTGCCACCCGTTCACGATATTCCGGGTCCTGAACTGAGGTGACGATATAGAAATAGACAGCAAAATCGGAGATTCCCACGGATAACCAAAGGTCGGTACGACGGTAGTCGCTTTTGTTCCAGACGCACACGTAGCGCGAGTACCAGCTGTCCCACTCCGCGGAGTCAGCTCCCGGAATTTCGCAATTCTCAACCTCCTCAATCAGCCGTTGCCCATATTCAAAAGGAATGTTCTGAAGCGTGCGGGAAATCGTTTTCAAGTCAGTCATATCTTCTTCAGCGAGCTCCGAGCCGTTCAGGAGCAAACCCATGATGTCGCGCAAAGTCGATGATCCGGACTCGTCCTTGTCTACGGTTTTACTGATAATCAGGTCCAGCAGTCCGTGATTACCCGGACCGAGATCCTGTTGCGCTATTCTATACCGCGTCTCATCGCTTTTGACAAATTCGATCTCAATGCCGAAAACATATTCCAGCGTCCGACGAAGGCGGAAGAAACTCCGCTCGGGAAGAGGCTTTCCGTCGTCGTTCAGGGATGAGTTCTTCCATTTTCTGCTGAGCTCCTCAATGGAGATTCCCCGCGTGGATGAGGCAATGAGCTGACTCATCACCCAAAGGGGCAACTTAATGCTTAGTTCTGACATATTGCTTAGATTTTTATCAGGTTAGGTGTATTCAGTTTTGTATAATCCTCGTTCATAATAGCGCCGTTGGAGAAAACCGTGCCATTGAGCGGGAGGAGGCCGTGGGCGCGATGGATGTGGCCGAAGAGATGGGCTCCTGGGGAGACGCGCCCCAGTTCCGCGAGAAGCTCTTCCGAACCATAGTGGATGAACTCGCCACCAATGCCGTCGTCGAGATCCAGTATGCCGAAAGGAGGAGTGTGGGTGACGAGAACGTCCGTGTCGGCGGGAATTCCCGCATAGTTGTGGCGCTGACGCGCGGTCACACAGTCGCCCATGAACATCGGCACGCCATAGAAACGCACACCTTCAATCTCCACTCCCGAATTGCAAAGATAATGCACATTCGGGTCAAGCCCATCGATTCGTGCCCCGTAGAGACATTCGTCGTGGTTGCCGCAAATAAAGATCTTGTGCGCGTAAGGCAGGTCGCAGAACCATTCGAGAAAGTCCATAGCCTCTTTCTCCGTGCCGGTCATTGTGATATCCCCTGAATGCACCACGACGTCGGCCGAGGGAAGGCCGATGAGGCGCCGGTGGCTGCCGTGGGTGTCGGAAAGATGAAGCAGTTTCATGTTGAATAAATTTTCGACTGCAAAGATACGACATTCCACTGCCAAAATTGGCAGTGAAGCGTTTTTTTTTCTTAAAAAAAACTCTTATTCGCTATCCGATGACCGCCATTTTTCGTAACTTTGTCCGGTATCAATACAATCCACCTGATAAAAACAAGACAATTATGTGCGTATATACTCCTGAAAATATTACTTCGCTGTGGCCGGACGAGGTGTTTGTGTTCGGCAGCAATCTGGCCGGGAATCATGCCGGAGGTGCGGCGCGTGTGGCCCGCGAGCGCTTCGGCGCTGTGATGGGCCAGGGGGTGGGAATGCAGGGGCAGTCCTATGCCATCCCGACGATGCAGGGCGGAGTCGAGACGATAAAGCCTTATGTCGACGAGTTCATCGCCCTGGCCCGCGAATGGGACCAGACTACTTTCTGGGTGACCCGGATTGGCTGCGGCATCGCCGGGTTCACCGACGAGGAAATCGCCCCGCTTTTCACCGAAGCCCTCGACCTCTACAATGTCCGCCTCCCCAAGTCCTTCGCGGATATAATAAACAAGGGCAAATGAGCCGCCTGCGGGCGCGATAGGTCAGAGTAGTTTTTCGAAGGCCAGGCGCTTTCCCTGAGGGTAGCGGACTTCGCCTCGGAAGCCGAAACCGGCTTTGCGGAGGAGTCCGAGCATGGCCGTGTTGTCGTAGTTGGTGTCTATGCGGAAGCTCACGGCCCCTTTCCCGCGGCCATATTCCTCAATGGCCGAGAGCAGGGCAAGTCCGAGTCCCCGGCGTTTCTCCTCGCGCAGGACAGCAAAGCGGTGTGCCGCCACGTAAGGGCCCTCGCCCTGCCATTCCCCGTCGATGTCCGCGTATGCGGGTTCTCCGTCAAGAACCACGGCGGCATACCCTACGACCCTACCCTCGCTCTCGAGCACAAAGGCTCTTCCGGCAGCAATGTCCGCCCGGACATGAGTGGCGTTGGGATATTCCCTCGTCCACTGCCTTTTGCCTTCGGCGAGCATCGTCTCCACGGCTTTCGCGAGAATATCCGCCACGGCGGGGAGGTCCGTGTCCTGAGCCTGTCTGAAGAGAGGCTTCATCATTTGGAGTCGGAATCGGTCTCCGGCTTCACTTCCGTAGCTTCGACGTCGATGGGCGGAGGAGTCTGCCCCGAGGGCTCGGAGGGCTCCGAAGCCTGGGAGGCGGGGTCGTCGGCCTTCTTTCCGAAGAGCTCGTCGGTGCGGGAGGTCCAGGGCCGCGGACCAAAAATGTTCTTGACGTCCTCGGTGTAGATTACCTCGCGCGTTACGAGCGTGTCGGCGAGGCGTCCGTGGCCTTCTGCATATTTGCGGAGGATGTCCTTCGCGCGCTCGTACTGCTCGGCTATGATGCGCGATACTTCCTGGTCGATAACCTGAGCGCGCTCGTCGCTGTAGGGCTTGCTGAAGCCCATGTCCTGGCCCGTGGAGTCGTAGTAGCTGAGGTTGGGCATCTTGTCGCTCATGCCGTAGTAGACCACCATGGCATAGGCCTGCTTTGTCACGCGCTCGAGGTCGTTGGCGGCTCCTGTGGAGATATGGCCGAGGAAGAGCTCTTCGGCGGCGCGTCCGCCGAGAGTGGCGCAGATTTCATCGAGAAGCACCTGCGAGGGCACAATCTGACGCTCCTCGGGGAGATACCAGGCCGCACCGAGAGCCTTTCCGCGCGGGACGATAGTCACTTTCACGAGCGGATTGGCATACTGGAGATGCCACGACACGGTGGCATGCCCGGCCTCGTGGACCGCGATGGCCTTTTTCTCCGCGGCGGTTGTGATTTTTGAACGTTTTTCGAGGCCTCCGATGATGCGGTCTACGGCGGCCGAGAAATCTTCCTTGGATACTACGGACTTGTCGTGGCGCGCGGCAATGAGCGCGGCCTCGTTGCAGACGTTGGCGATGTCCGCGCCGGAGAATCCCGGCGTCTGGCGTGCCAGAAGCTCGATGTCGAGGTCGGGTGCGGTCTTCACCTTGCGGAGATGCACCTTAAAAATCTCCACGCGGTCGGGGAGGTCGGGAAGGTCGACGTATATCTGGCGGTCGAAGCGCCCGGCGCGCATCAGGGCCTTGTCGAGGATGTCGGCACGGTTTGTGGCGGCGAGAATGATGACGCCGCTGTTGCTGCCGAAGCCGTCCATCTCGGTAAGAAGCTGGTTGAGGGTGTTCTCGCGCTCGTCGTTGCCGCCCATTCCGGCATTGCGTCCGCGGGCGCGGCCCACGGCGTCGATTTCATCGATGAACACAATGCAGGGCGACTTCTCCTTCGCCTGCCTGAAGAGGTCGCGTACACGCGAGGCACCCACGCCCACGAACATCTCGACAAAGTCCGAGCCGCTCATGGAGAAGAAGGGTACATTGGCCTCGCCGGCCACGGCCTTCGCCAGGAGGGTCTTGCCCGTTCCGGGAGGGCCTACAAGGAGGGCGCCCTTGGGTATCTTGCCGCCGAGGGCCGTATAGCGCTCGGGCTTCTTGAGGAACTGGACGATTTCCTCGATTTCTGTCTTGGCCTCCGAGAGGCCGGCCACGTCCTTGAAAGTCACCTTGTTGTCGGCGTTGTCCTTGTCGAAGAGCATCGCCTTGGACTTGCCGACGGAGAAGACGCCGCCTCCCCCTGGACCGCCGGGGCCTCCGCTCATGCGCCTCATCATCCATATCCAGAAGCCTATAAGAAGTATGAAGGGCAGGAAATTAATGAAGATGTTGCCGTAGGGACTGGCCTTCTCATAGTCCACACTGCCCTTGAAGGCGCCGTCCTGTCTCCACTGGTCGATGCGGCGCGTAAGGTCGTCGGCCGAGGAGATGTTGGTGATGACGTAGGCGTTGGATGCGCTCCCCTTTTCGGAGAAATTCGTGTTTTTGAACACCTTGCGGGCAAGCGAGTCGGTCAGAAGACCCTGAGCCGTCTTGCCGTCGGTGTTGATGATAATCTTGGAGATGCCGTGGTCGCGCTCGACGAAGGAGCAGAACTCCGTGAAGGACACCTCTTTGGACACTTCGTTCCGGTCGAGATATACGATACCGAAGATGACGGCGAAAATGATGGCGTACATCCACCAGATGCTGAACCTCATCTTGAAAGGTTTCGGCGGTCCCTGGAGGGGATTATTGTTCTGAGCCATAATGCGGTGAATGCTTGGGGATTAGTCGAGGTCAGGGATTTCGGTTATGCGGGCATCGCTCCAGAGGTCCTCGAGCTTGTAGTACTGCCGGGCCTCGCGGGTGAAGACGTGCACCCAGATGTCGCCATAGTCGAGCACTATCCATTCGTCGCCGTCGGCGCCATCGGCGTTGAAAGGCTTTTCGTCGCCGTGGATGCGCACGTAGTCGCCGACGCTTTCGGCTATCGAGCTTACCTGCTGGCGGGATGTGCCTTCGGCGATGATGAACTTGCGGGCGGAGGCCGAGTCGATGTGCGAGAGGTCCACGACGCTGATGCCGCGGCCCTTCCGCTCCTGGATTCCTTCGATAATCAACTGTTGCAAACGGTCGGTTTCAATCATATTTGGGGTTTCGGGTGTATGCTTGTTGCAAAATTAATGAAATTAAAACAAACGGCACTGCAAAAAGTGGGCCGAATACATTGGATTAACAATTATTCGTATTGCATGGTTTTCGCAGGGTCGATTCTTGAAGCCAGTCGCGCCGGGAGAATGAGGATGAGCCACGCCACGGCGACTACGCCGACGTTCAGCAGCGCGAATGCCCCCCAGGCCGTGCGCACGGGCACGAAAGCGAGATAGTACATCTGAGGGTCGAGCGGCAGGAAATGGTAGCGTGCCTGCGCCAGAATCAGCGTAAGCCCCACGGCGTTGCCGATAATAAGTCCCAGCCCCACGAGCCGGAGCGCCATCCACACGAACACATTCGACACCATTCCCTTCCCCGCGCCGAGCGCACGGAGGATGCCTATGTCCGGAATGTGCTCCAGAATGAGTATGAACAGACTCGACACGAGCGTGAAGCCCGCCACAAAGAGCATCAGCACAAAAATCACCACCACATTCGTGTCAAGGAGCGAGAGCCAGTTGAAGTACACCGCGTCGGCCCGCTCGACCGTGGTAACGGAGAAGACTCCCGGCAGCCGCCCTTCGGCCGCGGCCGTCTCGAGCGCCGCGAAAAGCCGCTGGGCCGAAGCCTCGATGTCGTCGAGCGCCAGCCCCCGGATGTCAACCCTCATAGCCGCCGAAGAGTCGCGGCACGCCACGCGCCTGAGAAGCTCGGGCGAGACGTAGGCCACATTCTCGTCGTATTCCCCGAAGTACGATTCATAGATGCCCGTCACCGTGTGCCGCCGGGCCTTGATGTCCGAGTCGATGAAGAAGTTGGAATAGAGCTTGTCGCCGAGGCCCACCCTCAGCTTGTCGGCCATGGGCCGCGAGATGACGATGTCGTTCACATGGGCCGTGTCCGAGAAATCAGGCCATATACCCGCCCGTATATTACCCCGCTCGAAGGTGAAGGCTGAATCCGGATTAGCCCCCGCCGGCCGCTGGGCGTGGAGGATGATGCCCTGAAAGTCGCTGTTGGTCTTGATGATGGCCGGCTGACGCATCGAGAGCCGCACCTTCCCTTCCGGAATCTGCTCACGCACAATGCCGAGAAGTTCCGGAGTGGCCTCCAGCCACTGTTCGAGCGACCCGGAATAGGGGTCGTACACAGGCAGAACCGTCACCTGGGCGTCAAAGCCCATGAGCTTCCGCCGGATTTCGTCCTTGAAGCCCAGGGTAATGGCCACACAAAGCTCCAGAACAATCAGCGCGAGAGCCACGCCCACGACCGCTATGACGGCCCCGGCGTCGGCGCCCGAACCGTTGCGCAGCCGCAAATGACGGGAAAACCAGTAGGATAGAATCAATGTGCCGTTTAAGATTTATTTTAATTCCTTTTTGAACTTGTTATAGGCCCGCTCGAGCTTCGTGTGGTATCCGCGCGAGGCATAGGAGGGTCCGTTGTAGCCCTTCGCGAAAGCTCGCCAGTCCTTTTTGCGCAGAGCGTTCAGAAGTCCCGAATTGCGGATGAACTCCGCGAACATCCTCAGCTGGTCCTGTTCGGAATAGGATATGCGCTCGACAAAATCCTGAGGCGACTCCGCCCCGCACCTCTTCCAGTTGAAGCCTCCAATCTGGAACATACCCCAGAACGTGCCGTGAATCGCCGCAATCGAGTCTATCGTCATCGCCGCGTCGAGGCGCGCCTGCTGGCCTTTCTGCCATGACCCGTACTTCGCCACATTCGGGCGGTTGAAAATCACGCTGTGCGATTTCGAGTACTTCGACAGGTTTATCCCCCGCCGGGCCGCCATCGTCCGGAACACCGTCAGGTCGAAATTGATTACCGGCTTGCCCACCTCATAGAATCCGCGGTGCGTGCCCCCGGCCTCGATGCTTACAACAGCCTTGATTGCCGCGGGCTCGACTCCCAGCTCCTCGCCCATCAGTATATAGTCCGAATTGTCGAGCGGCCTGAGTTTCTTGGGGAAGACGCCCGGAAGATAGGCGGCATGGACTGTGTCGCCTTCTATTATTATGTACGGACGTCCGAACTCGTCGACTCCCGCGCCGTTGTCGGGTTCGTCGTCGAAGGCGATGCCGCCGGTCACCATCTTTGGCGCCGACGCATGGCAGGATAAAAGCACGCAAGCCGAGAGAAGGGCTGACAGCGAGGTCCTGAGCGGGTGTTTCATGGGGGAGAGATGTTTTATGTGAAGAACGGAGAGACACAGACCCGTCCGTTCCCGCAGGGCATCCCTGCAGGAACGGACGCTGTGGTTAGCCGGGCGTCAGGCCTTGAGGTCCGACACCTTTTCAAGTGTGCGCGTGAGCTGGCCCCAGAAGCGCTCTACCGCGGGAATGTACATCCGCTCGCTCGGGGAGTGGACGCCCTGAAGGGTCGGGCCGAAGGACACCATGTCGAGATGGGGATATTTCTCGAGGAAAAGTCCGCACTCGAGGCCGGCATGGATTGCCTTCACCGCCGGCTTGATGCCGTAGAGCTCCTCGTAGGCGTCGGAAGCCAGACGCATGATTGTGGAGTCCATGTTGGGAGCCCAGCCGGGATAGCCGTCTCCGTGGGTCACCTTCGCGCCGGCGAGCTTGAAGAGAGCCTCTACCTGACGGGCGATGTCCCACTTACGCGATTCTACCGACGAGCGCTGGCTCGTCGTCACGAGGATTTCGTCGGGAGCGGGCATCTTCACGGATGCGAGGTTCGTCGAAGTCTCGACGAGGCCTTCGAGCTCGCGGCTCATGGAGATTACTCCGTGGGGAGCGCTGTAGAGCGCCTCGATAAGGTGGATGCACGTGTCGGAGTCGATGCAGTATTCCGGGCGCTCGATGCTCGAGAGGTCAAGCTCGAGTGTCGGCTCCAGTCCTTTGTACTCGTTCTCGACATCGGCGGCGAACTTGTTGAACGCGGCCACTACCTTCTCCTTGCTCGAGGTGTGGACGCCGAACACCACGTGTGCGGCGCGGGGGATGGCGTTGCGGAGATTGCCGCCGTCGATTTCGCAGACGCAGATTTCGTGCTCGAGGCTAAGACCGAAAAGAAAGCGGGCCACGAGCTTGTTGGCGTTGGCGCGGCCGAGGTGGATGTCGCCGCCTGAGTGACCGCCGAGGCCCTTCTCGACATTGAACTTGAAGTAGTGGAAGTCCGTGGGAGCGAAGGAGCGCTTGTACTTGAAGGTGCAGGTCGTGTCGACGCCGCCGGCACAGCCGATGAAGATTTCGGCGTCGTCCTCGGAGTCGAGATTCAGGAGAATGGAGCCCTTGATCATGCCGTCGCCGATATTGTTGGCGCCCGTCAGGCCCGTCTCCTCGTCGACGGTGAAGAGTGCCTCCACCGGGCCGTGGACGAGCTCCTTGTCAACCATCACGGCCAGCGCGGCCGCCATACCGATGCCGTTGTCGGCGCCGAGCGTCGTGCCTTCAGCGCGAAGCCAGTCGCCGTCGACAACCGTCTTGATTGGCGAGTTCTCGAAGTCGAAGTTCTTGTCGTTGCTCTCGCAGACCATGTCCATATGGGCCTGAAGGACCACGCAGGGAGCCTGTTCCTTGCCCGGCGTGGCCGGCTTGAACATCGCTACGTTGCCTATCTCGTCTGTCTTGGCCTCGATGCCGTGCTCGGCGGCGAAGTCGAGGAGGAACTTGCGGATTTTGCCTTCCTTTTTGGAGGGACGGGGCACCTGGTTGATCTGGTCGAAGATCGAGAACACAAGTGCCGGCTTGAGATCTTTGATAGTCATATGGCTTAAGAGGATTTAAATGTTGCTGTTTCGGGGTTTGCGGTGATTAATAAAGTTTGCTTAAATAGAAAAGATGTTAAATTCAAAGCTTTTCGCCCTCTAAATTACAAAATAAATTTTAGATGAGGAAAAAAATCGCATTTTCTTTCCTATATTTGCGGTGCAAAAAGACTGAAGCCACGCCATGAAGACCGTAGTTCTGACCGTAATCCTATTGCTTGCCGGAGTATTGCTTTTGGGCGTGAAAGTTTTTTTTGTGAAGGGCGGTCGCTTTCCGCAGGCACACGCCCATGAAATTATGAACCGCGCAAGAAAAAATTCCAAACACACACCTGACACCAATCGAAGGTAATGACTAAAAAAAACATCACCGCAAGAGCGCTCATCGCCGCGCTCGCTATCGGAGCCGCCGCATGCACCGACAAGGCTTCTGCTCCCGCTCCCGCCAACGCCCCCGCTGACGGCGATGCCGCCGCCGTGACGAGCATCAACATCCGCTACATCGACTACGATTCACTCCTTTCGCAGTACACCCTCGCTCAGGAAATCGCCGCTTCCTCTCAGAAGCTCATGGTTCAGTACCAGCAGCAGGAGCGCCAGAAACAGCAGGAAATCCAGACTCTCGGTGCCGAAATACAGCGCAAGCAGGAGAACAACATCTACCTCTCCCAGCAGTCCTTCGAGTCCGACGTCAACAACTTCAACAAGAAGCAGAACGAGGCCGCTCGCTACCTCAGCGCACAGCAGGAGCGCGTTTCCAACGAAATCAACATCCAGCAGCGCCGCCTCACCGACTCCATCAACAGCTTCATCGAGCAGTACAACGCTTCCCGCGGTTACGACGCTATCCTCTTCCGCGAAAGCGGCGTATACTTTAACCCCAAGCTCAACATCACCGAAGAAGTAGTCAAGGGTCTCAACGAGCGCTACAAGCCCGCTGCAGCTCCTGCCGACGACAAGAAAAAGAAATAAGTCCCTCCACGGGCCTCAACCCATCGAACTGTAGGGACGCACGGCTCGTGCGTCCTTATTGTTCATACGGCTACCTCTACCGCAATGAACAACCCCTCCATTCTCATCATCGGCGCCGGGGCCATGGGCTCCGCCATCGCCCGCGGTCTCGCCCGCGCAGGCCGGCCCGTCTGCGTCTGTAACCGCTCCGAAGGCCGCCTCGCAAAATTCGCCGGAACAGAGCATATCACCACAACTACCGACCTCCCCGAGGCCCTCGCCGCCGCGCCCGCTCTCATAATCCTCGCCCTCCCCTTCGAGCCCCTGAAGGCCACCCTTCCCCGGCTCCGCGACTTCGCACCCGACTCCGCCGCTATCGCTTCCCTCTCGCCATTCACTTCCCTCGAAATGCTCGCTGAGGTTCTCCCCGGCCGCCCCGTGCTCCGCATTATGCCCAATATAGGCATAACCCGCGGTGAGTCCATGACCTTCGTCTGCGCCCCTGACTCTGCCGCCTCCGCCGCTTCCGAAGTCGTCAGCCTCTTCCGGTCAATGGGCGACGCCGCCCTCATCCCCGAAAGCGAGATGGGCGCCGTCACAGCCCTCGCTTCCTGCGGAATCGCATACGCCCTCAGATATATTCGGGCGTCAATGCAGGCCGGCGTGACAATGGGACTCGAATCCGCCGACGCCTGCCGCTACACCCTCCAGACCCTCCGCGGAGCCTGCGCCCTCCTCGCCGACGCCCACACCCACCCCGAGGCCGAAATCGACAAGGTATGCACCCCCGGCGGACTCACCGTCAAAGGCGTCGACACCCTCGACTTCGAAGGTTTTTCCTCAGCACTCATCAAGGCCGTCCTCGCCTCATACAAGCCATGAACAAGGCAATTCTCCTCGGTTTCGTGGGACGCGACCCACGCATGCGCATGTCCTCGGGAACAGCCATCGCCGAGTTCCCCCTCGCCACATCCGAGCGACAGGCCGGAGGCGTCGAGATTACCGAATGGCACAACATCGTCATGCACGGCCCCGCCGCCGAATTTGCCGAACGCTACATCCGCAAAGGCTCGCGCCTCCTCGTCGAAGGCCGGATCCGCACCCGCTACTGGGAAGACTCCGCCGCAATCCGCCGCAACATAACCGAAATCTACACCGACACCTTCGAACTCCTCCCCGGAAGAAACAGCTGAAAGCCCCTCCGCCGCCCGTCCGGAGGGCAGTTGAGTGGAATTCTGGGCCCCGGAGGGCAGTCGCGCGTCAATCTCCGCCCCGAAAAGTAAAAAATTTCCTCTTCCATTCGTTTTAAGCGAAAATTTTTGTAAATTTGAGGCGAAATGATACGACTCCGCCTCCCCCAGCCTCTTGCCCCCCGGCGCCTCCCCTTTTTCCTCGCCTTGGAAGAATGGGCAGCCGACTCCCTGAGCCCCGCCGACGAGTATTTTTTCAGCTGGCAGCCCGCCGGACCCACTATCATCTGCGGCCGCAACCAGTCCATGCCCCTTGAAGTCGACTTGCCGCGTTGCCGCGAGCTCGGAATCGACGTCGTGCGCCGCCGCAGCGGTGGCGGAGCGGTTGTCTCCGACGGCAACAATGTCATGCTCAGCTATCTCTCCGGGCGCGGAACCGGCTCCGTCTCCGAAATCTTCGCACGCTGGTCCGCCATCCTCGCCGACGCCCTCCGTCACATGGGCCTCCCCGCCGAAGCCACAGGACGAAACGACATCTGCATTCGCGGCCGTAAGGTCAGCGGAGGCGCTTTCTACGCCAAGCCCCGCATGGCAATCGCACATTCCACAATGCTCCTCCGCCTTCCCTCCCCCGAACTCGTCTCAGCCCTCACGCCCTCACGCGCCAAACTCGAGACCAAGGGCGTCCGCTCCGTTCAGGCCCGAATCTCTTCCCTCCACGACGAAGGCATCGACCTTGCCCCGGAAGAATTCGCCGACCGACTCGCCGCAATAATCTGCGACAGCGACAGCGACCGCACCCTCACCCCCGCTCAGGTTCTGGAAGTCGAAAAAATCGAAAAAGAATACTACGACCCGCGTTTCCTCCGCGCTGACGAGCGCCCAGGCGCCCTACACCGACTCCGCACTCCCAGAACCGGCGAAATCGCCGCGGAGTACGGACTCACACCTGACGGCCGGATAAGCTCCGTGCGCTTCCTCGGCGACTTCATGCCCTCCGGCGACCTCGACAGGCTCTGCGCCGCGCTCCGGGGACTGACTCCTGCCGAAATCCCCTCCAAAGCACCGCAACTCGACCCCGGCAAATACATCGAAGGACTCGACGCCGAGACCCTGCGCGAACTTTTTTCTCAAGAACCTTAAACAACACCTATACTCCCCACCACACTCGCATGGAAAACTCCACTGTAAAAAAAACCTGCCTCCACGGCCGCCACACCGCTCTCGGCGCGAAAATGGCGCCCTTTGCCGGTTTCGACATGCCCATCGAATACCCCGCGGGCCTCGATGCCGAACACACCGCCGTCCGCACTGCCGTCGGCGTTTTCGACGTCAGCCACATGGGCGAACTCCTCATCGAAGGCCCCGACGCCGAGCGCTTCGTCAACCGCATCTTCACCAACGACGTCCGCACTATCGCCGACGGACAGATTCTCTACGGAATGATGACCTACCCCGACGGAGGCACCGTAGACGACCTCCTTGTCTATAAGGTAGGCTCCGACTGCTATCTCCTCGTGATCAACGCCGCGAACATATCCAAGGACATAAAGTGGATTGTCGACTGCGCCGAAGGATTCGACGTCGGCATCACCGACCTCTGCGACGCTTACGGCGAGCTCGCCATCCAGGGCCCCGACGCCGAGCGCATTCTCTCCGCGGTGGTGGGCGTCGACCTCTCCTCTATGGGATTCTACTGCTTCGAGCTCTTCGACGCCGAAGGAGCCACTCTCCCCGTTGTAATCAGCCGTACAGGCTACACCGGCGAGGACGGCTTCGAAGTCTACGACACCCCCGAGCGCATCGTCGAGCTCTGGGACGCCCTCATCCAGTCAGGCGTCCAGCCCTGCGGCCTCGGTTGCCGCGACACCCTCCGCTTCGAGGCCGGACTGCCCCTCTACGGCGACGAACTCTCCGCCGAGATTTCGCCCGTCGAGAGCGGCCTCGGCATGTTCGTGAAACTCGACAAGCCCGAAGGCTTCATCGGATCCGAAGTCCTCGCCGCACAGAAGGCCGAAGGCCCGGAAAAGAAAGTCGTCGGCCTCGAGATTGACTCCCCCGCCACAGCCCGCCACGGCTTCGAAGTCCTTGATGCCGAAGGAAACAAAGTCGGCGAAATCACCACCGGCTACCGCTCCCTCACCCTCGGCCGAAACCTCGCGATGGCTCTTGTCGATGCCAGTTTCGCGGCTCTCGGAACGCCCCTTCAGGTCCGCATCCGCCGCAAGACTTTCCCCGCAACTGTCGTGAAAAAACGCTTCTACACCACCCGTTATAAAAAATAATCTCACTAACCTCACCCCCACACAAAAAACTGAAGTCATGATAAAGTATCTCCCCACCCACGAATACATCCGCGTTGAAGGAAACGAAGGCTACATCGGCATCTCCCCCTTCGCCGCAAAGGAACTCGGAGTTGTAACATACGTCGACATGCCCGAGGAAGGCGACGAAGTCACCGCCGGCGAAGAATTCGGCGCCATCGAGAGCCGTAAGGCCGCCAGCGACCTCTTCTCTCCCGTCTCCGGCGAAGTCCTCGCCGTGAACGAAGCACTTGAGGAGGACCCCACCCTCATCAACGCCGACCCCATGGCTAACTGGATCATCAAGGTCTCCATCGCCGACCCCGCCGAACTCGACGCCCTCATCGACGAGGACACATACCTCGCCGAACACTGCAAGTAAGCCCAGCCATGAATCCCTATCTTCCTCACACCGCGGCGGATATCCGGGAGATGCTGGAGCGGTGCGGCGCCCGGTCGCTCGACGACCTCTTCGCCGACGTGCCCCCGGCACTCCGCTCCAGGGGCTACAACCTCCCCGCACCCGAGTCCGAGGCCGGCGTCAGCCGCTATTTCCGCGGGCTCGCCCGCAGGAACCGCGAGCTCGTCTGCTTCGCCGGCGACGGCTGGTACAGCCACTACTGTCCCGCAGCCGTCGGAGCCATCGTCGCGCGCTCCGAGTTCTACACCGCCTACACCCCCTACCAGCCCGAAATTTCCCAGGGCACACTCCAGTACATCTTCGAATACCAGTCGATGATTGCCTCCCTCACCGGGATGGACGTGGCAAACGCATCCATGTACGACGGCGCGACAGCCACCGCCGAGGCCATGATTATGGCCGTCGCCGCCGCTAAGAAGCGCAAGCGCGTCCTCGTCAGTGCAACCCTCCCACAACGCGTCGCCGAAGTGCTCGCGACATACGCCGAGGGGCATGGCATCATTATCGAAATCGTCAACGAGCACGAAGGCGTCACTGACCGCGAGGCCCTCCGCGAACAGCTCGGAGCCGGCGACGTGGCCGCTGTAATCCTCGCCACCCCCAACCGCTTCGGAATCCTCGAGGATTTTGACGGTCTCGCCGACGAAGTCCATGCCGCAAAGGCCCTCCTCGTCATCAACACCCACGCCTCGACCCTCGGCGTCCTCCGCAGTCAGGGCGAGTGGGGCGCAGACATCGCCTGCGGAGAGGCCCAGAGCCTCGGAATACCCCTCAACTACGGCGGTCCCGGCCTCGGATACCTCGCCTGCCGCCGCGCGCTCATGCGCAAGCTCCCCGGGCGCATTGTCGGTGCCACCACCGACGCCCTCGGCCAGCGCGTTTTCGTCCTCACCCTTCAGGCCCGCGAACAGCACATACGCCGCCAGAAAGCCACATCCAATATCTGCTCCAATCAGGGCATCATGACCCTCCACGCCGCAGTCTACCTATCGCTCCTCGGCCCCGAAGGCCTGCGCGAGGTCAACGAGGCCGGAGCCCGCGCCGCACACGACCTCGTCTCCCGGCTCTGCGCCACCGGGAAAGTCAAGGAAAAATATCCCGGCCGCACGTGGCTCAACGAATGCCTCCTCGAAGTCCTCGAGCCCCTCTCCGCGGATAAAATCATCGAAGCCGGCATCCAAAAAGGTTTTCTTGCAGGAAAAGCCCTCGGAGAAAAGGAACTGCTCGTCTGCGCAACGGAATTGTGCACCCCGGCCGATGTCGACAACTACGTAAACACCCTCTCCGCCTTATGAACACGAAACTCTATTCCAAGCTTATTTTCGAGCACACGTGTCCCGGCAGGAAAGGACACAGACTCCCCGCATACACCGCCGGCAGCCCCTACGAAGTTCCCGCCGGTCTCGCCCGAAAGTCTCCTCTCGACCTCCCCGAGGTCGACGAACCCACCGTCGTCCGCCACTACACCAACTCCTCGACCAACAACTTCGGCGTCGACACCGGTTTCTACCCTCTGGGTTCCTGTACGATGAAGTACAATCCCAAAATCAACGAGGCCGCCGTCGCCGGGGCCGGAATCGGTCAGCTACATCCCGCCCAACCCGCGTCCACCGTTCAGGGTGCCCTTGAAATCTACTGGCGCCTCCAGTCGCTCCTCGCCGAAATCGGAGGTATGGCCGAATTCACCCTCAACCCCTTCGCGGGTGCCCACGGCGAGCTCACCGGCCTCATGGTCATCCGCACCTACCACGCGTCACGCGGCGAGGGCGCCGTCCGCCGGAAGGTCATAGTCCCCGACTCCGCCCACGGAACCAACCCCGCCTCCGCCGCCATAGCCGGTTATGAGGTTGTCGAGTGCCGCAGTCTCCAAGACGGAACGGTCGACACAGCCGACCTCCGCTCCAAGCTCGGGCCCGACGTAGCCGCCGTGATGATGACGAACCCCAACACAATCGGAATGTTCGAGAAGAACATTCCCGAGATTGCCGGGGCCGTCCATGAATGCGGCGCCCTGATGTACTACGACGGCGCCAACCTCAACGCCATGCTCGGCGTCGCCCGCCCCGGCGACATGGGTTTCGACGTCATGCACATCAACCTCCACAAGACCTTCTCCACGCCCCACGGCGGCGGCGGTCCCGGTGCCGGGCCCGTCGGCGTCCGCGCAGGCCTCGAGAAATTCCTGCCCCTGCCGAAGGTCGTCCGCAATCCCGACGGTTCGTTCTCGGTCCTCGACTCCGACAACGAGACGGCCCGTCAGCGTATAGACCTCGACCCCCTCGGACGCGTCAGCGCATGGCTCGGAAACTTCGCCGTCTACGTCAAGGCCCTCGCCTACATCCTCTCGATGGGCAAGGACATCGAACTCGTCGGCCCCCTCGCATGCCTCAACGCCAACTATGTGATGAACTCGCTCGCCGACCTCTACGAGCTCCCCGTCCCCGGTCCCTGCAAGCATGAGTTCGTCTTCGACGGCCTCCGCGACAAGTCCACCGGCTGTACAACAATGAACGTCGCCAAGCGTCTGCTCGACATGGGCTTCCATGCCCCGACAATCTACTTCCCCCTGCTCTTCCACGAGTCGCTGATGATCGAGCCGACAGAGACCGAAAGCCGCGAGACCCTCGATTCTTTCATCGCCGCAATGCGCGAAATCGCACGTGAGGCCAAGGAAGACCCCGAAACACTCAAGTCGGCACCGCTCTCGACACCCGTCCGGCACCCCGACGAGAACGAGGCAGCCCTCCACCCCAAGGTTACTTACAATGACCTCTCCGACAATGCACTATGACGCTATCGTAATCGGCGCAGGCCCCGGCGGGTATTCCCTCGCCGAGGCCCTCGCCGCCGGCGGTCTCCGCACTGCCGTCATCGAGCGCGACGAGCCCGGTGGCACATGTCTCAACCGCGGATGCATCCCCACTAAGACCTTCTGCGCGTCCGGCTCCGCCCCATGGCCCGAAGCCGCCGCCAAGGCACGTGAGGTCGTGCAGGAGCTCCGGGAGGGCGTCCGCGGCCTTCTCGCCGGCGTGGAATACATCCACGGCGACGCGCGTCTCCTCCCCGGCAGTCGCGTGGAAGTCAACGGCTCCGAACTCCGGGCCGACCGCATCTTCATCGCCACCGGTTCCGCCCCCGCGCGCCTGCCAATCCCGGGCGCTGACCTCGCTCTCGACTCCACTCAGTTCCTCGCTCTCGACCAACTCCCTGATTCCGTGGCGATTATCGGCGCAGGAGTAATCGGTCTCGAATTCGCCTCCATTCTACTTGATAAGGGAGTGGAGGTCACGGTCATTGAATACTGCAAGGAAATCCTCCCACCCGCCGACGCCGAAGTGGCGAAGCGTCTCCGCTCCCTCATGAAGCGCCGCGGTGCGGAATTCATCACCGGAGCGGCCGTAAAGGCCATAAAGCCCGGCTTTTCCGTCGAATACGAAGGCAAGAAAGGCCCTGCATCCGTCGAGGCCGCTCTTGTGATTATGGCCACAGGCCGGCGTCCGGTGCTCCCCGAGGGCTGCTCCGAAGCCGGAATCGCCCTCACCCCACGGGGCTTCATCGCCGTTGACCCCGCCACAATGGAGACCTCCGTACCCGGTATCTACGCCGTCGGCGACTGCAACGGCCTCTGCCTCCTCGCCCACGCCGCCGAGGCCCAGGGCGCTCGCGCACGGGGTCTGGACGTCAACCTCGACGCGATGCCCTCCGTTGTTTTCACCCGTCCCGCCTGCGCCTGGGTAGGCCCGACCGAAGAACAGCTCGCCGCCGAAGGCACAGGATACCGTGCCGCAAAGGCGCTCTACGCCTCCAACGGAAAGGCCATGGCCGACGGCACAACAGAAGGCTTCGTAAAAGTCCTCGCCGACCCGGCATCCGGCCGCATTCTCGCCGTACACATCCTCGGCGCCTCCGCCGACGCCCTCATCGGCGAGGTTACTCTCGCCGTAGCTTCCGGTCTGACCGTCAGGGACATCGCCCTGCGTACCGTTCACCCACATCCCACCCTCACCGAGCTATTTGCTTCCGCGTGCAGGAATCTCCTCTGACTGAAAATGAAAAGCCCCGCAAAGCTCCTTCTCATCGCCCTCGCCGCCTCCCTCTTTGCCGCCTCCCCGGCCGACGCATGCACATCGCTTGTAGCCTCCGGACGCGCCACTCCCGACGGGCGGCCAATCCTATGGAAGCACCGCGACACCGACGCCCCTTCCAACTACCTCGCGCGCGTCGAACCCGGCTCTCCCGGCGAAATTGGCTTTGTGGGGCTCTTCAACGCCGGAGACAGCATCATGCGCGACGCCTGGGCCGGAATGAACGACGCCGGGTTCGCCATAATGAACACCGCCTCCTACAACCTCGCCCCCGACACCACCGACTTCAAGGACCGCGAGGCCGTGGTAATGGGCATCGCCCTGCGGCGCTGCCGCACAGTCGCCGACTTCGCCGCCCTCCTCGACTCGCTTCCCAGACCCCTCGGCGTCCAGGCCAACTTCGGCGTCATCGACGCCCGCGGGGGGGCCGCATACTTCGAGACCTGGGACCACGGCTACATCCGCTTCAATGCCGACGAAGACCCCTCCGGATGCCTCATTCGCACGAATTTCTCCTTCTCCGGCAAACAGGACGGCTCCGGTAGCGGTTATATAAGGTACGACAGCGCCCGCAAGCTCATCGAGACCGCCGCTCTCAGGGGTAAACTCATGCCCGGCCGCCTCACCGACATCGTATCCCGCTCCTTCTACCACTCTTTAATGGAGCGCGACCCCCTCCGAGACGGCGACAAGGTCATTGCCGACGGAGAGTTCATCCCCCGCCGAATCTCCACGGCTTCGATTGTCGTATCCGGAGCTAAACCCGGCGAAGAGCCCGGCGAATCGATGAAAATGCGCGCAGCCCTCGGCTATCCCCCGCTCGCCGAAGTCTTCGAGTTCGACCTCAAGTCCGTTCCGGAGCCCCTCGGTCCATCGCTCCCGGGCCGGGACGCCCCCGCCGCACGCCGCGCCAACGACCTCCGCGACAAAGTTTTCCACTTCACCGGCTCCGACCGTCGGAAATACATCGACCTCGAAGTCCTAAGAGAACTGATGAAAGAGAATGCCCTCAAGGATTGAACGAATAAAGACACGCGCCATCGACCTCTGGCAGTACTGCTCCCAGGGCGTCTGGACCGACACCCGCCAGAAATGGTGGGTTACTGTCCTGAAGACCCTCAACCTCTCCGCCCGGACCTTCCTCAGCGGAGACGTCCAGACTCAGGCCTGCGCCATGACCTACCGCACCCTCCTCGCCCTCGTTCCCGCCCTCGCCCTCCTCCTCGCCATCGCAAGGGGATTCGGATTCCAGAGCTACGTCGAGATGGAGCTCTACAAACTCTTCCCCGCTCAGAAAACTGCCATCCAGTACGCCTGGAATTTCGTCGACTCATACCTCAATCAGGCATCCGAAGGCATTTTCGTCGGTGTCGGAATCGTTTTCCTCCTCTACACCCTCATCTCCCTTATCGGGAACACCGAAGACACCTTCAACATGATATGGGGCGTAAAACAGGGCCGCAGCATATGGCGGAAAATCAGCGACTACACTGCCCTCCTCCTAATCCTCCCCGTCCTCATCATCTGCGTGAGCGGCATCAACCTCATGCTCAGCTCGACCCTCAACGCCATCCTCCCCTTCCCCTCCCTCTCCCCCGTCATTTCCTGGCTCCTCGAGGTCACGTCCTGGATTCTCACCGTTCTCTTCTTCACCGCCGTATTCCTCCTCTTCCCGAACACACACGTCCGCTTCATCAACGCCCTCGTCGCCGGAGTCTTCGCCGGAATAGGATTCCTCGTCGTCCAGTGGCTCTTCGTCACCGGACAGATGTACGTCTCCCGCTACAACGCCATTTACGGCTCCTTCTCCTTCCTCCCGCTCCTCCTCATCTGGCTCCAGCTCGTCTGGATGATAACCCTCGCCGGAGCCGTCCTCTCATACTCCTCCGCAAACATCTTCAGCTTCAGCTTCGACGAGGAGATACGCAACATGGCCCCCCTCTACCGCCGGAAGACCTACATAGCCGTGGCAACCCTCTTCACTCAGCGATTCGGGACCGACAACCCCGCCTTGACCGCACGCGAGATTACTTCCGCATACGACATCCCCGCCCGACTCGTCTCCGACATCTGCAACCACCTCACCATGGCCGGCATCCTCGCCCTCGTCGTCCTCGATGAAAAGAAAAACATAACGGGATACCAGCTCTCGCAGCCCGTCGAGCGCATGACTATCGGATTCGTCCTCCAGCGCCTTGACTCCCTCGGCATCCGGGGATTCATCCCCTCCTTCACCGCCCGCTTCCCCGGCATCGAGAAAGCATTCCGCGAAATAACCGCTCAGTCGCAGGACCTCACAGACAAGTACTATCTCAAAGACCTTAACATAAACTAAACCGACAAATGAAAAAAGTAATATCCACCACCGCCGCTCCCGGCGCAATCGGCCCCTACAGCCAGGCTATCGACACCGGTTCATTCCTCTACGCCTCCGGACAGATTCCCATCAACCCCGCCACCGGAGAAATCCCCGAAGGTATAACCGCACAGACCGAGCAGGCCCTCGCAAACGTCCGCGCCATCCTCGCCGAAGCCGGACTCTCGATGGCAAACGTTGTCAAGACAACCGTCTTCCTCGCCGACATGGACCACTTCGCCGCCATGAACGAAGTCTACGCCCGCGCCTTCGAAGCCCCCTTCCCCGCCCGCTCAGCCGTTGCCGTCCGCACCCTCCCCAAGAACGTCCTCGTAGAAGTGGAAGTAATCGCCCACCGCTAAACATCCCTCAGCGCCCCGTAGGGGCGTCACAACGTTAGGCTGGGGTTTCAACCCCAGCTCTGCGCCCCCCGCTACCAACAAAAAAATGCACCGCTTGCGCGGTGCATTTTTTTATCCCTAAGTTTGTTGCTTGTTTTATTATTCGCCGGGGATGATTGCTTCCGACGGACAAACGCTGGCGCAGGTGCCGCAGTCGATGCAGGTGTCCGGATCGATGTGGTAGATATCGCCTTCGCTGATGGCGCCCACGGGGCATTCAGGGAGACAGGTGCCGCAGGCAACGCAGGAATCGGTGATTACGTAAGCCATAGTAGTAGTTTTTGTTGTTTGTTATTGGTGAATTGTTTTGCAGTGCAAATTTACGCCTTTTTTTCTTTTCAGCAAATGAATTTGCCGAAAATTTACTGGTCGACGGCCTCAGCCTCCATTTCCTCTGCAAGCTTGTCCTTCTTCACATTCGGCTCCTCAAGCCCGTAGTTGTGCTTGGCATTGAGCGCCTTCAGCCAGATGCCGAACAGGATGGCCAGAACGCCGAACGACGAGAATATCAGCATCGGAACACGGTAGCCGCCCGTAGCGTCCAGGACCTCGCCGATCAGCAGCGGCACAAGGCAAAGCCCGATGTTCTGGATCCAGAATATCAGACAGTAGGCCGAGCCGAGGATGTTCGCGTCGATAATCTTCGGAACCGACGGCCACAGCGCAGCCGGTACGAGCGAGAACGACACGCCCAGCACAAGAATCAGCACCACCGCAAGCCACGTCTGCGGCACGGCCGGAAGCAGGAAGGCGAAGCCCAGGTGGCAGCACGTCATGATTACCGCGCCGACAATCAGCATCGTCGCCCCGTGGCCCTTGTAGTCCAGGAATGCGCCGAGGAACGGCGTCAGAACCATCGCAAGGATGGGGAACAGGCTGAAAATGCGGGCCGCCGTCTCCGCGCTCACCGAAAGGGTCTCCTGCACGTAGTTCGGCGCATAGCGCTGGAAGGGGAAGATGCCGCTGTAGTAGAGCACACAAAGCATCGCCACGAGCCAGAACATCTTCGACGAGAATATCTTCCCGAGGTCCGAGATATGGAATTCCTCGTCCGTGCCCTCTGTCGTCTCCGCGGCCTTGCCTTCGGCCGTAAGGTCGCGGTCGAGGCTCCGGTCCATGAACGTGAACACGATATAGCAGATAAGGCCGATAAGCAACAGAGCCGTGCAGAACGCCACGGGAGCCACAACCGACTCATCGAAGGCATTCGACACAAGAGGCGAAATCCACATCACGGCGAAAACGCCCAGACGCGCAATCGACATCTCTACGCCCATCGCAAGTGCCATCTCCTTGCCTTCGAACCACTTCGCTATCGCCTTCGACACTGTCGTCCCGGCCATCTCGCAGCCGCAGCCGAACATCATGAAGCCCAGCGACGCCATCTTCGCGCTGCCCGGGAAGGCCGTCCACCAGCTGTCGAGCCACTGGCAGAAGCCCGTGCCCTGGAACCACTCGCTGATGCCCACAAGTTTGATGGTCGCGCCGATTACCATCATCGACGCCGAAAGAACGCCCGTGAAGCGGATGCCCGTCTTGTCAAGGATGATACCCGCGAAAATCAGGAAGAAAAAGAATACGTTCAGAAAATACTCCGAGGCGGCATACGTCCCGAAAGTCGCGCTGTTCCAGTCAAGCTTCGTCTCCAGAAGCGACTTCAGCGGCGACATTACGTCAACGAACATATAGGCGAAGAACATCATCGATGCTATCAGCACCAGCGCTGTCCACCTCGCCCACGCCTTGTCGTTGAGCGCTTGTTTGATGGCTTGTGTCATGTGATTTGTTGTTGGTTGGTTTGTTATGGTTTTGTTTATTTGTTTCGCTTTTTCCGTATATGTTCTGCAAAGTTATGAATTTAATGCGACTTTTTGCCTCCTCCGTCTGAAAATGTCAGTTAATTTTAATAATTTTGCACCATAATCCGCCTTTTTCATGAGCCGTATAACAACTTCAACCCTTCCCCAGCCCCCCGCCGATCCCCGCCGCCCCTACACATTCGACCGCGTCGTGCGCATGCTCATCACCCTCGTCACATTCCTCGCTCTCGTCTGGCTCGTCGACATCCTCCGCAACGTCCTCCTGCCTTTCTGCGTCGCATGGCTCGCCGCCTACATGCTCGAACCCTTCGTCCAGTACAATTCCCGCATCCTCCGCATGAGGCGCCGCTGGCTCCCCGTGTTCATGACCCTCTTCGAGGCACTTCTGCTCATGGTAGCCGTCGGAGTTTTCATCATGCCCTCCATTCTCGAAGAAATGCACCAGGTCGCCCTCTTCTTCACCCGCTACGCCGACTCCGCCAGCCACGACCCCTTCCTCCCCGACTCCATCCACCAGTTCATAAAGGACAACATCGACTTCCGCGACCTCTCCAAGCGCCTCACCTCCCAGGACCTCCGCTCCATCTTCAGCGCCGCCGGGTCCTTCCTCAGCGGTGGGCTCAACCTCGTCCTCGGAATCTTCAACTGGTTCGTCGCCATCCTCTACCTTGTATTCATCATGCTCGACTACAACCGCCTCTCCCGCGGCTTCAAGCGCCTCGTCCCCCCCAAGTACCGCTCCATTGTCGCCTCCGTCGGGCGCGACATAAAGGACTCCATGAACCACTACTTCCGCGGCCAGGCGCTCGTCGCTTTCTGCGTCGGCGTCCTCTTCAGCATCGGCTTCTGCATAATCCACCTCCCACTCGCAATAGTCCTCGGCATGTTCATCGGGCTCCTCAACATGGTCCCCTACCTCCAGCTCATATCAATCATCCCCACCACAATCCTCTGCCTCGTGTATTCCGTCGACTCTTCCGTCGACTTCTGGACAATCTGGTGGGAGTGCATGGCAGTCTACGCCGTGGTTCAGGCCATCCAGGACCTCTTCCTCACCCCCAAAATCATGGGCAAGGCAATGGGCCTGAATCCGGCCATCATACTCCTCTCCCTCTCAGTCTGGGGAACTCTCCTCGGCTTCATCGGACTGATTATCGCCCTCCCCCTCACGACCCTCCTCCTCGCCTACTACGACCGCTACCTCTCTTCCCGCGACGACGGCGAGACCCCCGACGAGCTCGAAAAAGACGCCCGCACCTTCCGCAACATAATCTCCGACAAATAGCCCCGGCCCAAGGTCTCCCACCCTTACACTGCCCTCCCGTGCGTGCACCAGGAGGGCAGTTCTGTGTAATCCCCCTCAATTATGAATTAAAAAATTTCCGCCCCCCGGAAAACCATCCCGCCGCCTCACTTGTTAAGAAGATATAAAACAAACTTCAATACTAACCAAAATTCAACCCTAAAATGAAAAAGTCAATCCTCCTCACCGGCTCGGTCTTCGCCGTTGCGGCTCTCGCCGCCCCCGCCGCTTCCGCTCAGGAAGAAACTGTCACGGTTGTGGAAGAAACTACAATCGTCAGCGACATCCCATGCAAGACCCATTATTATTCTTCCTCCAAGGACAACTGGTTCATCCAGATTGGCGCCGGTATCGCTTCGCCTTTCATGGAAGACCATCCCAAGGGTGCAAGCCCCGAACACCACATCACCGTGAACTACAACTTCGGATTCGGTAAGTGGATGTCGCCCTATCTCGGCTGGAGACTCAGCTTCTACGGCGGTCCCCTCCACTGGGAAAACGTAAGCTGGGAAAAGAGCAAGTACGTCAACGCCAACTTCGACCTCATGTGGGATATGTTCAACTCCTTCGGAGGCGTCAACTCCCGCCGCGTATTCTCGATTGTGCCCTTCGTCGGCCTCGGTGGCACCTACGCCTGGGACTTCAAACCCAACAACGCCAACATCCTCAACCACCACGGCAAGCAGAAGACCAATTCCTGGACTCTTCCCGTTTCCGCTGGTCTCCAGCTCCGCTTCCGCCTCTGCAAGTATGTCGACTTCTTCGCTGAAGGCCGCGTTAGCTTCTACGGCGACAACTTCAACAACTACGCCTACGGCTCGCCCATCGACATGAACATCACCGCTACCGGCGGCTTCTCCTTCAACATCGGCGGCTGCGACTTCAAGAGCTACAACCCCTGCGACTACCTCGACTACATCAACTCCCTCAACGGCCAGGTCAACGACCTCCGCGCAGCTCTCGCCACCACCGGCGCCGCCCTCGCCGCAGCCGAGGCTCAGCTCCCCTGCCCCGAAGTACCCGAAGCCGCTCCCGCTTCCGCAGCAGAACCTACGCCTCTCATGGCCACCGTCCGCTTCCGCATCAACTCCGCCAAGATCTCCGATGAAGAGATGGTCAACGTCTACAACATCTCCAAGTGGATGAACGAGAACAAGGACCAGAAAGTCGCAATCGTTGGCTACGCCGACAAAGACACCGGCACCGCCGCCTACAACATGGGCCTCTCCAAGCGCCGCGCCGAAGCCGTCAGAGACGTCCTCGTAAACAAGTACGGCATCGACCCCGACCGCCTCACAATCACCGCCGAAGGCTCCGACTCCCAGCCCTACGACGTCAACAACTGGAACCGCATCGTAATCTTCAACAAGAAGTAACAGAATCTTTCCCCTCTCCGCACCCCGCCCCCGGACCCACCTCCGGGGGCGTTTTTTATAAATGCGCCCGCACCTCCCCCTCCCCGTCAGTTATCCGGACGGAGGTCGGGTGCCGCGTCTGTTATCCGGAGGGCAGTTGAGTGGAAGCCCGGCCCCATGCAAAAAATGCGGCCCCCGCAAGTCGCGGAGGCCGCAAATCCGTCAGAAAGAGGGAGGGACCGGTCAGCGAAGCATTATCTTACTGACCCGCGGACCCTGCTTCCTGATATAAATCCCGGAGACGGGCTCGCTCACGCGGATACCCTGGAGCGTGAAATACTCCACGGGCGCCTCTTCGGCCACGGTCACGTCCTCGACTCCCGAAGTCGTCTTCTCCGTCAGGGCCGTAGGTGTGGCAGTGAACCGGTAGTCGCGGCCGCCCACGATGGCGTAGTCGGGGAGCTGGAGGCTGCGGTTCCAGTTGTTCACGATAAGGCTGTACGAACCCGAGTCCTCATTGTGGCCGAACACCTTGTAGGTCGTGCCGTCGATGGTCTGCTCGTCGATGGAAGCCTGCCCGGGCCATGCGCCCCAGATTTCCTTGTCGCCGTAGGCGTAGACGCCCATTGCATCGTAGCCAGTGAGGTCCTCGATGTAGATGTGCCACTTATATTCGGGCACGGCTTCAGGCGTGGCCTCCAGCGTGAAGTTGTCGATTGCGAGGGCCGGCGCTCCGGCGCAGTTCGTGCCGGAAGTCACGGAGATGTTCCACGCGAGATAGAGCTCGCATCCGGGCGCGAGTGTGCCGTCGAGCGTGCCGCTCACGCCCTTGGTCTCCATAGGCACCGTTGCCGCTCCTGCGGTCGCCGAAGATGCCGGGAACTCAGTGGTGAAGTCGGCTCCGGCCTCAGTCCAGTTGCTGCCGTCGGCGCTCGTGTAGAGCTTCACCGTGAAGCCCGCGCCATTGTTGCCGTTACGGTATTTCTCCACATCGTAGCTTACGTTTATCGCCTCCAGAGCCTTGCGGCCCGTGTTGACGAAGCGGGCGTAGATGCTCACGGCGCGGGTTCCGCCGTCCACTCCCGTGGTGATGCCGCCGGGAGCGCGGTCCGTATCATCGTCGGAAGCGCCGAAGTTCCAGAGTCCGTTCTTGGCGTTGGAGGGAAGGCTCGTGCCGCCGGCATACATCGTCTTGTCCGTGGCGCCGCGGAAGGTGCCGACCTCCCGGGGAGTGTAGAGGCGCGCTATTCTCCAGCCCTCGGGCATCGAAGCCTCGGCCTCGGAGCCCATGCCGTCGAAGTCCTGCGCGTATTCGCTCGCGGTGGCGTCAAGGCTGATGGAAGGAAGCTCCGTAACGGTCTCGATGTGCTTGGCTACGGTCACGGTGGCCCTGCGCGTGAAGTCCCCGGCCTTGGCCGTCACCGTGTACTCGCCCTCCTCCGTGGCCGTGAAGACGCCCTCGGGGGTGATGGCTCCCGTCTCGGGGCTTACGGTGTATGTGATTTCAGCATCCATCGGCATTCCGAACTCGTCGAGCACCGAAGCGGCGAAGCGGATGGTCCCCGCGGCATTGTCCACGGTCTGGACATAGCTTCCGAGAGCACGGGCGGCGCGCGAGCGCATGTCGGCAGCATCGGCGTCGCCGACACTTGCAGGATGCTGGCTGATGGTCGTCGGGTCGACGCCCATGATCAGTCCGTACTCCATGCAGGCGGCCATATAGGTCGAGAGGTCCGTCGGATGGCGGTCGTCCTGGAACCAGGGAGCGAGACCCTCTGCGCCATTTTCGTCGTACATCGTCTGGTAGGCGCTCATCACGGGGCACACCACCAGCCCGAATTCCTCGGCCACGGCGCGGTAGTTCGCGAGGAAAATCTCGTTGTAGGTCGTGAAGTTGTTCCAGTCGCCGGAGTAGGCCCAGTTCACGGGAAGGATGATTACCGCATTGGGATTCGGGCAGCTTTCGCGGATATAGTTCACCCAGCGCTCCACGTTGGCGCGGAAGGTCGCGAGGTTCGTGCGCGGCAGGGCGCTCTGCTCCTGGAGGATGATGTGGGTCCAGGGTTCGGAGCGCACAAGCATCTTCGCGCCGGGCATTCCGTCGGCGGCGAGGCCGTCGCCCTCGTCCCAGTGCGTTGCCAGCGACTTGCCGAGGAGCGTATGCTTGGTCCACTCGGCGTCGGCGCCCATAGCCTTGGCGATGTTGTTGAACATCAGCGCCTGGTCGTTGTAATGGATAAGGGAGTTGTTGAGCGAGAGGACACGCACGGCCGCGGGCATCGCGGGCGTCAGCACGGCCTTCGCGGGCGAGAGAACCATCTCCGTAGCCACGGAGCTGACTTTCGTCAGGCGGTAGGCGCCCGTCGTGAGATTGAACTCTACGTCGTAGGTGCCACCCTGCGAGGCGGCATTGCCCTTCTTGCCCTTCAGGAGCGTGCCCTCGGAGGAGGCTTCCGAGGCGTCCGCCTCAAGGCCCCATGCGCCGGCCATGGCCGTGCGCTGGTAGATGCGCCACCGGCTGAGGCCGTCGGCTCCGGGGGTCATCGACAGGCGTCCCTTGAAGAGGCCGTCCGCCGCGTCGAGCTTCAGCTCGCCCGTAGTGTCCATATAGTTCCAGGCGTTGAAGTCGCCTACCATGTAGACGCTCTTCAGGCCCGTGGCGTCGTCGTCCGCCTCAAGCAGCAGGGTGGCTTCGCCGCCTTCGATTGTGAGGAATATGCGTTTGCAGGGATAGCTGTTGCTCCCGCAGGAAATATTGCCCGACGTCTCGCCGGACACCGTGGCGTAAGGCTCGTCCATGAGGATGTTTCCGCCGTTGGAGCCGTAGTTCACGCCGTCGGTCCAGCTCATGCCGCCGATCTTGAACGCTCCCGAGAGGGTCTTGTTCTTCAGCTCGAAAGTCGTCTCGCTGAGCTTGTTGAACTCCCACTCGTCGTCAGCCGCCCAGCCGTTCACCTCTCCGCGCACATAGATGCCGGAATGGTTGATTTCAGGCTCGGTGGGGTCCGTCCAGTCGGGGTCGGAGTCGGCGAAAGTGGCCTTGATGCTTACGTCGTCCAGGGCGAGGCCGGGAGCGGCGTTGGGCGTCGTGCCCGAGGCCACGGAGATATTCCAGGCCACATAGAGATTCTTTCCGGGCTCCACGTGGGTGCGCAGGGCCTTGTTCTCCACCTTCGTGACGCTGATAGGCACCGTGGCCGAGCCCTCCGTAGCGTCGTCCGCCGGGAAAAGGGTCAGGAAATCCTCGCCCGCGGCCGTCCATTTCGTGCCGTCGAAGCTCGTGTAGAGCTGAACGGCGAAACCCGCGGCATTCGCCCCCTTGCGGTACTTCTCTATATTATAGGAGAGGGTGAGGCCCGTGATGATGCCCGCGGGGTCCTCGTTGCTGAGCTCGGTAACGACGCTCACGCCGCGCGTGCCGTTGGCAACGGTGGTCGTCAGGCCGCCGACGGCGCGGTCCGAGTCACCGGCGCCGAAGTTCCAGGTGCCGTTCTTGGCATTGGAGGCGAGCGACACTCCGCCTTCGTACATCACTGTCGGCGAGCACTCGCTCCATGCGCTCACGCGCCGGGGTGCCGTCAGGTTGCGGTCCACTCGCCAGTTTGCGGGAAGAACAAGAGTGGCGGCTCCGTTGTCGGAGTCCCACATCGAGTTGAAGTCTTCTCCCATGGTCGGCGAGGCCTTCGTGAGCCCGATTCCGGCCCACGCGCACGATGCCCCCATCAGCAGGGACGCCGCGCTTGCAAGAAAAATTCGCTTGGTCTGTTTCATGGTCAATTGGATTGGGGATTTGTCCGGTGCAAATTTACGGCGCCTCCCGCCTCCGTCAAAGACCATCAAGTGCGATTGTAGACTTTTGTTAGCTATAATAGCTTGGTTAGCTAATATTTAGCTAAATTAGCTACTATAGAAATTGTAGACTTTTCTCAAAGCCTCAGCGCGGCGAAATCGTCCTCGAATGTGCTCCGGTCCTTGGCGCGGTTGCGCATCTGCGTCCGGTAGTTGTAGACCGTCGACTCCGAGCAGCGCAGGAACTTCGCAATCTCCGCGCCGCTCCCCACCCCAAGACGGACAAGAGCATAGATTCGCAGCTCCGTGCTGAAGGGCGCCTCATCCTCGAAGCGCTCATCATCCCTGAGCAGTGAGTTCAGGCTTGCGATAAAGCCGGGATAAAGCGATAGGAAGGCCTTGTCGAACTGGCGGAAGAACTGGTCGACCTCGCGGTTGACGTAGCGCGACGATTTGATGGTCTGCGTCAGCGTGGCCCAGTCGCCCTTCGCCGCGATTTTGCCCAGCTCGGCGCGGTAGCTCTCCATCTTCCGGAGATAGCTCAGGCAGAGGTCCATGAAGGCCGTGATGTACTGCTCCTTCACGCGGCTCTCGGCCTCGAGGCGCATGTTCAGCTCCCTCATGCTCTCGTTTGCGGCCTGAAGACTGTCGCGGGCCTCGGCGATGGCCTTCGCTCCGGCCCTGAGCTCGCGGTTCTTGCGCCTCACCGTCACGAGCCTCAGCCCCACGCCCGCCCCGGCGAGCAATGCGCAGAGACAGACGAGCGCCGCCGTGAGCGTCCGTCGGTCCTGATAGCGCTCGAAAGCCGCGTCTATGGCCGGAATGCTCGCCGCAATCTCGAGTTGCCGCGCCGAGGCGTGGCAGGCCACCGCATCGCGCGCGCTCCTGTGTATGTAGGAATAGGCCCGCGGAATGTCGCCCTGAGCGAGAAGTTCCACCGCCAGTTCCGGCAATGCCTTGTACTCCCGGACGCCTCCGCGCAGATCGCTCTCCGCGGCAAGGGCGAGATACCTCACGGCATCCTCGCGCATCCCCTGCCGCAGGCATATGCCCGCGATGGTGTGGTAGACGGGCGCGTGGCCCTTGTCGACAGCGGGCTCCGGAGGCAGCTCGGCTTCCAGAAGCCCCCGGGCCTCGGCAAGACGGCCGTCCTCCGCCAGACGGTTGGCGGCGATAATGGCGCTCGTCCCGGCCCCGGAGGCCATCACCGAGTCGCGGTAGTCCGCGGCGGCGCGGCGGTAGCGGTTGCGCAGTGCACGGTCGAAGGCCGTGTCGGCCAGCGAGCGGTTGATCTGCACCCCGAGGATATAATACTGCCTGCGCACCTCCTCCGACATTCCCGCCGGGTCCAGCGAGTCGAAAATTGCCGCCGCGTCCTTCACCATCTCCCCCTGCGAATTGTAGAGCGAGGCGAGCCTCAGCCGGGCCTCCGTGGCCGCGTCCGGCCCGCAGCCCGGGTCCTTGAGCGCGAGGTCCAGGGCCGCACGGATGTGCCCGAGCGACTTCTCGAGGTCAAGCGAGGCATACATCCCGGCCACATCGAGGTGTCCGCGGTAGAGCCCGGCGGCGTCCCCGTCGTCCACGAGCGCGGCAGCTGCCGAATCAGCCGCCGCGAGGGCTCGCTCCTGGGCGCGGTCAGCCGCGCGCAGAGCGCTGTCCACGCCGTCGAGGGCCGCTCCGCCCCCTCCGCAGGAGGCAAGAAACAGCACGAATGATGTAAGATACAGTGTCTTGTTTTTCATTGTGATGCACAAAATTAGGCATTTTTTACGGACCCTCCAAATTCCCGAAGCGTTTTTTCAGCCATCCCGTATCACAAACGTGTCACAAAATCCAACAAAAAAAGAAAAATTTTTAGCAAAAGTTTTGTCAATTCAAATATTCTGTATACCTTTGCGCTATTCAAATCTCGTCGCCGCACATCAACGCTTCAAAAACATCCCCGCGGTCGGCGAAGAAACGTCTAATCCTCCAATCAACCCCCAATTTCTAAGTATGAAGAAATTCTACTCAATCCTCGCCCTCGCGGCAGCTGTCACCCTCTCAGCTTCCGCCGAGCGTCATCAGGCCAACCTCAGCGTTCTCCCCGTTAAGAGCGTCGACGTTGTTACTCCTTCCCGCACCCTCGCTCCCGGCCTCAAGGCCAAGGCTCCTTTCGCCAAGGCTGCCGAAGCAAAAGACATCGAAGCTCTCAACGTATGGGGCTTCTACAGCCTTCTCACCGATCAGACAATCGGTGAAGCTCAAGGTGAAGGCGCCGATTACGTTTCTGTAAGCGTAAGCGCCAATAACGAAGTGTCCGTTATTCTCGGCGAACTTGAAGATTTCGCCATCAAGGGCACCTTCGATCCCGCCACCGGCACCCTCTCGCTCAAAAACAATCAGAAGGTAGGTGAGGATGTCGACGGTCCTATCTACTTCTATGTGAAAGTTCTTAACGCCGCCGGTACAGCCTACGAAAACTCCAAGGCTGCAACAGTAGACGCTGTATACACCGACGGCGCCGTGACCTTCCCCGCCAACGACATCTGGGCTCTCGGCGACCCCGACCACGAAAACATCGGCTTCTACGCCCTCACCGCCCAGAACGTCTTCATCGAATACGTAGACCCCTTCACCACAGTCGACGCTCAGGGCAAGTTTGTCGAGAACATGCTCTATCCCCTCTTCAACGCCAAGAATGTCGGCACAGAGACCAACCCCCAGTACGAGTCCATCCGGAACACGACTGCCTCTACGGTAGAAGTTCAGTCCGACGGCGAAGGCACATACCGCGTGCTCAATCCTCTCCAGGCCCTCTACGCTTCTGTTGAAGTGGATGGAGAAAGCCCCTCCTTCGATATCGACACCACCGACCCCGACAACTGCCTCATCGCCATGACCTCCTCCGGTCTCGGCTCCCAGACCGCCGGCACATACGCATACTTCAGCGAAAGCTGGTATGCCGCCGAATATGGCGATCAGGAAGAGGGCTACGTATGGGATCCCTCCCTCGCTATCACCAAGAAGGTTGACGGCGACAACGTTACCATCACCATCCCCTACCACGCCATCACCGTCTTTGCAACCACCGCCCAGAAATTCTACTACGGCTCCGAGTTCCCCAGCACCCTTACCTTCAAGGACGCTACTAACGCCGGCATTCAGGGCGTGGCTGTTGACAACGCCGACGCTCCCGCCGTTTACTACAACCTCCAGGGCGTACGCGTTGATAACCCCACCTCCGGTGTAGTTATCCGCGTTCAGGGCGGCAAAGCCACCAAGATGCTCGTGAAGTAATCCCCTCCACCATACTCCATTTCCAATAGCCCCGGCCCCACAGCCGGGGCTATTTTTTTGCTCTTCCGTTATCGCCATGTCGCAATTTTTACCTACCTTTGCATCAAATTGTTCAATTTCTCATTTTATCTATGAAAAAAATCTACTCAATCCTGACTTTAGCCGCCATCAGCGCCGGATTCTGTCTGGCCGCCGCCCCTGCAAGGCATGAAATCACCCTGAGCGAGAAAGTCTCCGCGCCCCGCGTACTCCCTGCCGCTCCCGCACCCCGCAGTCTCGCCGCCAAGGCCCCGGCAATGGTAGCCAAGGCCTCCGCACTCTCCGCCCCCGACATCGCCGGTAACTACATGCTTCAGGCCTACAACGCCATTGAAGACGGCGGCTTCCAGACCCTCAGCTCCTCCGCCATCGAGTTTGTCAAAGGCGACCAGGTCAACGTCCTCGGATTCTGGGTCGGCTCCGACGAACAGGGACGCCCCAACGGCTCCATTGCCTCCACCTATGACCAGGGCGCCGGCACCCTCACCATCCCCTGCGGCCCCATCGGCAAGTACAGCGGCAAGGACTACTACCTCTATTATCAGGACTGGAACACCTTCGAAATCATCGACAAGGACCTCGTCCTCGAGCAGGAAGGCAAAAACTTCATCTGGGCTGATCCCGCATGGGTACAGACGGGCCGCGCCAAGTTCAACTACATCATCACCGACGCGCCCCACAAAGCCGGCGACAAGGTTGAAATCGGTTTCGGCTACTTCCTTCAGGTAGAACTCAACAAGTGGAACTCCATCCAGCTCCTCGGCGACCTCTCCGACCCCACAGTCGCTCCCGCATGGACTGAAATAAGCGCCGACGGCTTCATCGTCGACAATCTCGGCGGCCTCTCCTTCGGTCTCCCTCTGAGCTTCACCGCCGACAAGGCCAACAACTCCTGCTCGGCTCCGCGCCTGCTCTACGGCGAGGACATCGCCCTCTCCGAAGACCTCACCTCCGACGTCTACATCGCCTCCCCCGGCGGCGGCGACATCACCGGCATCTTTCAGGTGTCCGAGGAAGACGGCGTAACGTCGACAATTGTCAAAGTCAACCCCTTCTGCCTCTACTCCCCCACCGTGCCCCAGCTCGCCACCAATACAACCATCTCAACCTGCTTCCTCCAGCTCAATTTCGACCTCACATCCGGAATCGGGTCCGCCATAGTCGATGACCCCGCCGCTCCCGCCGCCTACTACAACCTTCAGGGCGTCCGCGTCGAGAACCCCCGCGGCCTCGTAATCCGCGTCCAGAACGGCAAAGCCACCAAAACCTTCGTGAAATAAATCCCCCGCATACCCTATTCCCAAATGGCCGCAGCCACAAGCCGCGGCCATTTTTTTATCCATATGACACATATCCACGAATTGTAGGGACGCACGAGCCGTGCGTCCTAAATAACCGACTAAAGGCCAGCGCTTTGCAAAAAGGACGCACGAGCCGTGCGTCCCTACAATATGGATATTTGCAACACCTTGCACCGAACAAGCGAAGTTGAATTTTGGCACACCTCCGCCTGAACATTCCAATCTCGGGCAAAAAATTACCATCAACGAGGCGGACGTGCCATGGCACGTCCCTACTGCATTTATTGCCAGATTATTACACCACAAACGCGCCGAGGCGCGTGGTGTAGTCGGGGGATTTCATGGCGCGGCGGATGGCGTTGACGAACTTCACGCTCTTGCCGTCGGGCGAGCGCTCGCGGTACTGCTGCGCGCCGAGCACCACCGAGTCCGCCCCGAAGCGCCGGGCGATGGCGTCGATGGCGGCCGACACGGCATTGTCGCGGCGGCGTAGCGCCGGGTCATACTCGAAAAGGTCCGGCTGCACAGCCGAGGCGGGAGTTATCCCCGACACCATCACCCCGGCGCGCTTGTAGTGGATGCCCTGGCGGAAAATCCCCGTGAGCACCTCCGTGGCTGTGTCGACGAGCTCGCGGGTGGTCGAGGTGGAAGTCGCAAAACAGCGGAAGCCCTCGGCATTGTACTGCGGAAGGTCCTCCCGGAAATGATTCGACCGGACGAATACATGGAGCATGGCGCAGACCGAACCCTGCCGGCGAAGCTTCCCCGCACATCGCGCGGCATAGTTCGCCACGTGCGAGCGCAGGTCCTCGAAGTCCGTAATCATCCCCGGAAAGCTCCGGCTCGTAACAATCGACTTCTTCGGGCGCCCTCCGAGGATATCCTCGGCGATTACCGGGCGGCCGTTGAGCTCGTCCCATGTGCGCTCGCCCGTCACGTGGAACTTCCCGCGCACCCATCCGCGCGACTGCCGGGCGAAGTCGAGGGCCGTGGAGATACCGTGATAGCCGAGCGCGCGGGCTATGCGCCGCCCTATGCCCCAGACATCCCCCACCGCCGTCAGCTCCAGAGCCTTCTCCCTCTGCGCTTCAGTGGCTATCATGCAGCATTTCCGGTAGGCCGGATATTTCTTGGCGAACTTCGCGGCCATCTTCGCGAGAGTCTTCGTCGGAGCTATCCCGAGACTCACGGGGAGCCCGGTACAGCGCTCCACTCTCGCGCAAAGAGCCTCCCCCCAAGCCTTCAGCCCCGCGGGGTCCATGCCGTCGAGGTCGAGAAAAGCCTCGTCGATGGAATACTGGGCTACGCCCGGCGCGGCCTCGCGGAGCACGGCCATCACCCGCGCCGAGAGGTCGCCGTAGAGCGTGTAGTTCGAGGAGAAAGCCGTGATTCCGGCATCGGGATATTGCTCGAGAAGCTGGTAGTACGGCAGCCCCTCGGGAATGCCCATGGCCTTGACCTCGCGCGAGCGCGCCACGACACAGCCGTCGTTGTTGCTGAGCACCACAAGGGGGCGCCCCTCGAGGTCGGGCCGGAACACCCGCTCGCAGGAGCAGAAAAAATTGTCGCAGTCGATGAGCCCTACCATAAGTGCGCGCCGCGCCTCCTGCGCCGGTTGGCCTTGATTGTGAACACCACCACGCCCCAGACCTTGAAATCTGCGTCAGGCGCCACGGGAATGGGGCTGTAGCGTGGATTAGAAGGCATGAGCACGAGGCCGCCCCCCGGCAGGAAGCGCAGACGTTTGAGGGTGAACTCGCCGTCGAGACAGCACACGGCGAGGTCGCCGTGCTCGGCCTCGAGCGAGCGGTCCACCACGAGCAGATCGCCCTCCGAGATACCCTCGCCCTCCATCGAATCGCCGGCCACACGGGCGTAGAAGGTGGATGCGGGATGCTCGACGAGCTCGCGGTTCAGGTCGATGGATTCCGAGAGATAGTCCTGGGCCGGAGAGGGGAATCCGGCCCTCACGCCGCCGTCGGCAAAAGGCAAAGCAAGCGCAGACGCAAAGTCGGCGATAAACAGTTGAACAGTGTTTCCCATACAGATGCAAAATTACCACCCACCCGAGCCAAAATCCCGCCCATAAAAATTAAGAAATGTTAAAAAGAGTGCCCTACGGGCGCTCGCAATGGCGCTGGTACGAAAGAAAAAGGACGCACGGCGGGGTGCGTCCTTTTGATTGGAGAATTGTGTTGTCAGCTATTTAGCAGACGCCTTCGCCCATCATGGCGTGGGCTACTTTCATGAAGCCGGCGATGTTTGCGCCTTTCATGTAGTTGATGTAGCCGTCGTCCTCGACGCCGTAGCGGAGGCACTGCTCGTGGATGTCGCTCATGATGGTGTGGAGCTTCTGGTCGACTTCCTCGGCGCTCCACTGGAGGTGCATGGCGTTCTGGCTCATCTCAAGGCCGGAGGTCGCCACGCCACCGGCGTTCACGGCCTTGCCGGGGGCATAGGTCGTGCGCGACTCGATGAAGGCGTCGATGGCCTCGGGGGTGCAGCCCATGTTGGAGACTTCGGCAACCATCTCGACGCCGTTGGCCACGAGGGTCTTGGCGTCGTCGCCGTTGAGCTCGTTCTGCGTCGCGCAGGGAAGGGCAATATCCACCTTGCGCTCCCAGGGCTTGCGGCCGGGGAAGAAGGTCGAGCCGGGGAATTTCTCGGCATAGGGAGCGACAACGTCGTTGCCGCTCGCGCGGAGCTCGAGCATATAGTCGATTTTCTCTGAATCGAGGCCGGCGGGGTCGTAGATGTATCCGTCGGGACCGGAGATGGTCACTACCTTCGCGCCGAGTTCGGTAGCCTTGAGGGCTGCGCCCCAGGCCACGTTGCCGAAGCCGGAGATTGCGACGGTCTTGCCTTTGATGTCGTCGTTCTTCTGCTTGAGCATACTCTGGACGAAGTAGAGGGCGCCAAAGCCCGTGGCCTCGGGACGGATGCGGGAGCCGCCGAACTCGAGGCCCTTGCCGGTGAAGGTGCCGTCGTGCTGGTTGACGAGGCGCTTGTACATGCCGTACATGTAGCCGACCTCGCGGCCGCCCACGCCGATATCTCCGGCGGGCACGTCGCGGTCAGGACCGAGGTTCTTCCAGAGGCCGAGCATGAAGGCCTGGCAGAAGCGCATGATTTCGCGGTCGCTCTTGCCGCGGGGCGAGAAGTCGGAGCCGCCCTTCGCACCGCCCATGGGGAGGGTTGTGAGAGCGTTCTTGAAGGTCTGCTCGAAGCCGAGGAACTTGAGGATGGAGAGGTTTACGGAAGCATGGAAGCGGATGCCGCCCTTGTACGGGCCGATGGCGTTGTTGAACTGGACGCGGTAGCCGATGTTGTTCTGCACCTCGCCTTTGTCGTCGAGCCAGGTGACGCGGAAGGTGACGATACGATCGGGCTCAACCATGCGTTCCACAATTTTGTTGCGTTCGAATTCGGGGTGCTGGTTGTAGATGTCCTGCACGCACATCAGTACCTCGCGGACAGCCTGGAGATACTCTTTTTCGCCGGGGTGCTTGGCCTCCAGCGACGTCATGATTGAATTGATATCCATAACGTTTCGGGGTTTGGGTTGGTATGTTTTAAGGGTTATAGACTGATTGGGGGGCGAGGCTCCCTGCGCTTCGCCCAGCACAAAGATAAGCCGAAAAATCAGAGAAAACAAATAAAATCGTAAAAACTTTTTAATACTTCCGAGGGGGCAAATGTGGACAATTATGCGTAACTTCGCCACTTGAAAGATTTAGGAAACAATTCAAGGCAGAAATGAAACTTTTCTCCAGCACACTGATATGGCTTGTGGCATTTTGCACAATGCCGTTTTTCGCCTCCGGGGAGTCGGTCCTCGGCATCGAAGGCGAGGAAGCAAGCTCGATAGGGATATACATCAAGGATATCCGCCCCGGGGTGGCCGAGAGCCGCCGCATAGTTCTGGACCACAACTCGCGTCAGGCCCTCACGCCGGCCTCCGTTCTGAAGTCCGTGACCACGGCCACGGCGCTCGAGACCCTCGGCCCCGACTTCCGATTCTCCACCGCCGTGGAGCTCCGCGGCACCCGCGCCGGATCGACATGGCAGGGCAACCTCGTGATAAAGTCCTCGGGCGACCCCACCCTCGAGAGCGAGAACTTCAAGGAGAACAACGGCTTCTGCCGCGAGATTCTCGAGGGCCTGAAGAAGGCCGGAATCACGAAAATCACAGGCCGCGTGGTGGTCGTGCAGACCCTTTCCGACGCCGGACCAATCCTGCAGTGGGAATGCGAGGACATCGCATGGCCCTACGGCGCCGGGCTCTTCGGCCTGAACTGGCGCGATAACATCTTCACCCTCTCCCCCGCCTCCGGAAAGACCACGCCCTACGTCCCCGACCTCCGCATCGACATCCGCAAAAGCGCCTCGGGCAACGACCTCGTGCGCGGCGTCGGAAGCGACCGCCTCATCATCTACGCCACCAACCCAACTAACCGCAAGTGGGTGACGCGCAGCACAATGCCCGACCCCGCCGCCGTCTTCGAGGCCGAACTCCTCGGCGTGCTCCGCAAGGGAGGCATCGCCGTGGGCGACTCCGAGCAGAAAACCACCGGGAGCGACACCCTCGCCGTCTGCACCCACCGCTCGCCGCACTCGGCCGAGATTTTCCGCAGCCTGATGGTGCGCAGCGACAACCTCTTCGCCGAAGGAATGCTCCGCGCCTCCTCGCCCGGCACCTCCCGCAAAAAGGCCATAGAGCACGAAAAGGCGCTCTGGAGCGGCCGCGGCATCGACGCTAAATTCACCATCATCAACGACGGCTCGGGCCTGACGCGTGCCAACCGCATCTCCCCCCGCTTCCTCGGCGGAATCCTCGAATGGATGGCCGCGTCGCCCAACGGCGAGCTCTACTCCTCCTTCTTCCCCCGCGCGGGCCTCGAGGGAACCATGAAAGGCTTCCTGGCAAAGAGCGAGCTCGAGGGACGCCTGGCGCTCAAGACCGGAAGCGTCAGCTCCGTGCAGTGCTACGCCGGCTATCTCCTGGACAAGGACACGGCCAAGCCCACACACGTGGTCGTTGTGATGGTCAACGGCTTCTTCTGTCCGCGCAAGCAGGTGAGGCTCGCCGTCGAGCGCCTGATGCTTGAAAAATTCACAGAACAAAAATCCGAACAATGAACATGTCATACGAAATCCGCGAGCTCCTCCGCCTTAACGTGGAGATGGAGGGCCTGCTCCGGGTGCTCGCCGAGCGCGATAACATCCCCGCCCTCGAATCCCTGGCCGTCAAAGCCGCCGACTTCGACGCCCGGATCCGCGCCTTCCTCGACGCCGCGCGCCCCGAAATACTGAAGGAAGACGAAGCCGAAGCCACGGAGCTCCCCGACTCCTTCGACGCCGTAGAAGAGGCAGAGGGAAGTGGGACCGAAAGTCAGTTATCGAACTGTAGGGACGCACGGCCCGTGCGTCCTGACGGCCCGCAAACGCCCGAAGAGCCGGAGGAACCGGAGATGCCCGTCACCGTAATTCAGGAGCACCCCAAAGCCGGGGGCTGGGCCGACCTCTCCAAGACCTTTTCCATCAACGACCGCTACCTCTACTCGCGCGAACTCTTCGGAGGCAACATGCAGCGCTTCCAGGACGCCCTGGCCGGCATGTCGCGTATGCCCGACTTCGCCCACGCCCTCGAATACATGACCGGGACACTCGGCCTCGACCTCTCAATGCCCGTGGCCAAGGAATTCGCCGACCGCGTGGCCGACAAACTGCCGAAGTAAGAACAATATGGGCAGAATCTACATCGTACCGACCCCTGTGGGCAACCTCGAGGACATGAGCCCCCGCGCCGTGGAGGTGCTCAGGAGCGTGAAACTCATACTCGCCGAGGACACGCGCACCTCCGCCGTGCTCATGCGCCGCTTCGGAATCGACACGCCCATGGCCTCACACCACAAGTTCAACGAGCACGCAACCGTCGGCCCAGTGCTCGACCGCGTTGAGGCCGGCGAGGACATCGCGCTCGTGAGCGACGCGGGCACCCCAGGCATCTCAGACCCCGGATTCATGCTCTCGCGCGAGGCTCGCCGCAGAGGCGTGGAAGTGGTGACACTCCCCGGCCCGACGGCCTTCGTCCCCGCGCTCGTCAGCTCCGGGCTCCCATGCGACCGCTTCTTCTTCGAGGGCTTCCTCCCTCCGAAAAAGGGCCGCGCCTCCCGCCTCGAGGCACTTGCCGCCCTGCCCGTCACATTCGTGGTCTACGAGTCGCCCCTGCGTCTGGTGAAGACTCTCGGCCAGCTGGCCGAGGCCTGCGGAGCCGACCGTCCGGCCTCCGTCTCCCGCGAGATTTCCAAGCTCCACGAGGACACCGTGCGCGGCACACTCGGCGAACTTGAAAAGCATTTCGCCGAAAACAATCCCCGAGGAGAGATTGTTATCGTTGTAGGACCGGCCGAAGACGACAGCCGCGCGGGCCGGAAACACCGCAACAAATACCGCCCGGACACCGGCGACGGAGATACGGACGACACCGAAGAATGAACGTTCAACCACCACAAACAAATATCGACTATTTATGAAAAAGACCTTGTTTATAGCCATCCTTGCCGCGGCAGTCGCCACGCTCGGAAGCTGTTCCGATAAGAAAGAACAGCAGCTCAAGGAAGCCCAGGAGCTCAACAACGCCACCCGCGAACAGCTCGCAACCGCTGTGGCCGACCGCGACCAGCTCCTCCAGCTCATGAACGACATCAGCGACGACATGCAGAAAATCAAGCAGATCGAAGGCGTGATGTCAAATCCCGAGGTTGCCGAGACTCCCGACCGTCAGGCCCAGCTCCGCAACGACTTCACGGCTCTCCAGCAGACTCTTCAGGACCGTCGCGAGCGCCTCGCCGAACTCGAGAAGAAGCTCAACGACTCAAACATCACGAGCTCCAACCTCAAGAAGACCATCCAGACCCTGCGCCAGCAGATCGACGACCAGGCCAATGAAATCAGCACTCTCCGCGCCTCCCTCGGCCAGGCCCGCGAGCGCATCGGACAGCTCGACGCCGCAGTCGACTCGCTCAACACCACCGTCACGGAAGTCACCGCCGCCCGCGACCAGGCTCAGGAAGAGAACACCAACCTCACCAACGAACTCAACCTCTGCTACTACGCAATCGGCAGCGCCGGCGAACTCAAGGACCACAAGATTCTTCAGGGCGGATTCCTCCGCAAGACTAAGATCATGAAGGGCGAATTCGACCAGAGCTTCTTCACCGCCGCCGACAAGCGCACCCTCACGACCATCGACCTCAATTCCAAGAAGGCCGAAGTGATGACCAACCAGCCGGCCGACTCCTACACCATCGAAGAACGCGGCGGACGCAAAGTGCTCCGAATCACCGACCCCGCCAAGTTCTGGAGCCTCACCAACTACCTCGTTGTCAAGATTGACTAAGAGCACTTTTTCCGATATTCCAGGCCCGGAGCACCGCGCTCCGGGCCTTTTTTGTCACCGGCGGTGGCGCTTGCGGCGCACAGTCGAGGGTCTGGCGCAGGGCGAGGCGCCTCAAAGGCCGGAACCTCATACGCGGTTTCTTCATAGGCCTTATAGGCCATATAGGGCTTAGAGGGCATAGTGGCTTCCTCCGAGACCTGCGCCTCCCCGGCCTCTTCGGGTGTGGCGAAGATAATGGTGTCGATGTAGGGTGCGGTGCCCTTGGGGAGATGCTCGGCGAAGGCGCCCCCTTTGCCTATGCGCCTGCGGGCATTGGCGCCGATGAGTATGGAGATGCCGAGGTTATCCTTGATTTCAAGGAATTTGGTTATGAAGTACCGCGCGGCACCGGCCTTGTTGTACCACTCGCAGAGATAGAAGAGCGAGTCGACGACACACACCTTGGCGCCGGACTCTTTGATGGTCCGGGCAAGGTCCTTGAGGAAGGCCATGGGATCCGTAGAATCAATGTCAGCGAGGTCGATTTTGGCGTGGAGGAGATTACGGGGCTTTGTGGCGCGGCACCGCTCGGCGAAGCTGCGGTAGGTGCCGCTGATATTGATGTACAGAACTTTGCGGGTCTCCGAGACGGCCTCGGCGACGCGGAGGGCCGCATCCGCGGCTGCGGCGGAGTTTTCGCCGAGCACGCAGGCAAGTTCGCGTTCGCGCCAGAGGTTAAGATAGAGTTTGTCGGACATTGGGAGGGAATTCGCGAAAGCGACAACCTCCTCGGCATTGGAGATTTTGAAGGGAAGCATGTTTTTCGTAGTTTTAAATTTTGTAACAGCCCTGAGGGCGCCCGCGCAAGCGGAAGTTTGGAATTTGGAGTTGCTTTTCAGCCCGCTTAGCGGAATCAGCCAAGTAAGCTGTCATAGCTGAGTCAGTCGACGACAATGCAAAGTTACAACTGAAAACCCCGGCTCCGACATCCGCCCGGCACAAGTTGCCGTTTAAGCTATTTTCACAAACCGGCACCACGCGCATAAAACATTGCAAGTAAGCAGACAAGCGCCACAACAAACCCACCCCGCAAAATGTAATTTTTTTGAGAATATACAACAGGAACGGGCGGCCGTCTCACGACGTCCGCCCGGCCGGTTTCTAAACCTTAAAAATCTAATCCTATGAAAAAACTAATCAATCTTGCCTTTTTATGTTCATTGTTTGCTTGTCGCTGTTTCATTGTCTTTGAACCTTATACGCTTTCACAGGGACGATGGTTGAAGGCAAAGCGCTCTTTAACACAGAATTTATCCCCTTTTAACCATGAGAGTGAAAGATTTTTACTATCTTTGCACTTCCGCCCTCCGAATGCCCCTCAAATCCAAGAAGATGACAGAAACGCCCTCCCCCGAATCCCTGTTCTACGTCCGCATCCTCGGATGCGGCTCGGCCAAGCCTTCACTCCGTCACAATCCATCGTCGCAGGCTCTTGTCTACCATGGCCGTGTGTTTCTCATCGACTGCGGAGAGGGGACGCAGCTACAGATGGCCCGCTTCGGAGTGTCGCCGCAGAAAGTGACGGACATATTCATCTCCCACCTCCACGGCGACCATTTCCTCGGCCTTCCCGGACTCCTTGCCACTATGACGCTCCACGGACGCACGGAGCCGATACGGGTCCACACCACGGAAGAAGGCGCGTCCCTGCTCCGCCATATCCTCGGCGTACTGTCGCCCATCGGCTCCGACATTGTGGAATACTGCGTCTACGACGCTTCGCAGGGGGCCCGCGTATACGAGGACGCCGCGCTGACAGTCGACACCGTGCCTCTCCACCACCGCGTGCCATGCTGCGGATTCATCTTCCGCGAGAAGCCCAAGGCGCGCCACATCCGCCCGGAAGCCATCGGGACCTACGGGATTCCGTACGATAAAATCCGAGAAATCCGCGAAGGGGCCGACTTCATCGCCGCGGACGGCACCGCCGTGGCCAACGAGGCGCTGACTCTCCCTCCATCGCCCTCGATGAGCTATGCCTACTGCTCGGACACGGCCTGCGGAAGCGACGTGGCCAAGGCCGTGCGGGGCGTGACGGTGCTCTATCACGAAGCGACTTACGGCGACTCCTGCGCCGACAAGGCCGAGGCCCGCGGCCACTCCACAGCGCGTCAGGCCGGCGTCGTGGCCCGCGAGGCTGGAGCCAAAGTCCTGATAATCGGGCATTATTCACAAGCCATACGCGACGAAAAAGCCCTCGCCGCCGAGGCGGAGGAAGAATTTCACGGTCCGGTGATACTGGCCGACGAAGGCCTGACAGTCAATGTCGGAGAGTAGATTATTTGGGGCTGATACGCTCTACAATAGACCGCAATATAGATGTAGGGACGTGCCATGGCACGTCCGCCTCGTTGATGGTAATTTTTACAAGAATTGAAATGTTCAGTCGGGGCGGACGCGCCATGGCGCGTCCCTACCTTATTGTCAATAAGTGAAGACTAAAATATGGAGCCTCAGCCCATCCGGGCCGGGGAGCCGTCGGTGGTGAGGATGCGGTAGAGGAGGTCGTGGAAGAGGGCGGCGGCGTCCTGACGCGAACCCACGCCTTTGCTCCGCACGTCGTAAGTCCTTATCGACGAGATGATATCCACTACGGCGAATGGAGGATAGTTCGCAAGTCCCGTCTTATAGTTGCGGGCCTGAAACGAGGTTTTCAGTCCCAGCACCTTCTGGATTCCGGCCTCGGAGCGGTCGGCGCTGTACCAAACGACCATAAGATTGGCGAAATAATTGAACACGGCGGCCGTGACCATCACCCAGGGCGCGGCCTTCTGGTTGTCGGCGAAATAGGCCGCGATGCGGAAGGCCTTGGCGGCGTTGCGCGCGGCGATGGCGTCCGTGAGCTCGAATACGTTGTATTCGCGGTTTACGCCCACGTTGCGCTCTACGGCCTCGGGCGTCACGGTGGCGCGGGGCGGAAGGATGGTGGCGAGCTTGTCTATCTCGTTGTAGAGCAGGCTCACGTCCGTGCCGATGAACTCCACGAGCATCTCCATGGCCTTGGGGTCGATGTTGAGCTCCTTCTCCTTGAGGCGCGCGGCGATGAGCGGACCCATGTTGCTCTCGTAGAGCTTCCGGCTCTCGAAGAGGGTGACGGCGGGATTCTTCGCGAGGGCCTTCTTCAGCTCGGAGCCCTTGATCTCGCCTCCGCGCCAGCAGAGCACGAGCACCGTCGATGGCGAGGGCGAGAGGACGTAGCTCCTGAGCTTGTCGAGAAGGTCGGCGCGGGCATTCTGGCACTCCTTGACGATGACAAGCTGGCGGTCGCTCATCATCGGCACCTGACGGCACTGGTCGACGATGCGCGGGATGTCGGTCTGCGGTGCGTAGAACACAAACTCGTTGAACTGCTTGTCCTCCTGAGGCACAATCTTCCCGAACTCCTCGACCAGGGCGTCGATGAAGTATCCTTCGCCGCCGTAGAGGGCATAGACCGGCGTCAGACTGCCCGAGCGGACGGCGCGGCGGAGGGTCTCGAAATTCTGGATGGAAGAGGGCTGGGCCATGATGTTTGCGACAATGAGAAATTTTCCGTAAATTTACGCAATAATTTCCATATGACGATGCCATTCGACAAATTAAATCTCCCGCCCTATGAAGAAATCCGCCTCCGCGAGGAAGGCGGCGTCGTTCAGGTCTTCGACCGGCTTCGCGGGAAATGGCTCGTCGTCACCCCCGAGGAATGGGTGCGCCAGCACTTCGTCAATTTTCTGATAACCGAACTCGGCTATCCGCACGAACTGACCGCCAACGAGGTTGCCCTGAGGCTTAACGGCACCCTGCGGAGATGCGACACCGTGGTGTTCGACCGCACGCTCCGCCCTCTTGCCATCGTAGAGTACAAGGCCCCCCAGGTGGCCGTGACGCAGAAGGTCTTCGACCAGATTGCGCGCTACAACATCGTTCTGGAAGCCCCCTGCCTCATCGTCAGCAACGGGCTGCGCCACTACTGCTGCCGCTTCGACCGCGCCCGCGGCACCTATGCCTTCCTCCGCGAGGTCCCCGACTATCCCACGCTTCTGAAATTCCGATAGGTCCTATCGGAATTATCCTCAACCGAGGCTTTACGGGCTGCCGTATCCGGAATAACTTTGCAGCGGAAATAAAGAAACTCCAACTGCAAAATTATGAATCAGGCAATGACTGTATGGTTCCTCATAGCCGGAATATTGGTTATGGTATTTGTATTTCAGGCTCTTGGCCACCGCCATGGCGCCCATAGCCGCACTCACGCCCGAAATCGCACTCGGCACGAGTGTGCTCTACCTCGTGCCCGGCGTGCCCTACATCAACGCCGTCAGCGACATCATCGACCGCCACTATCTCTGCGCCCTGAGCCGCATCATGGACGCATCAATCACTACAATATGCCTTTCCGCGGGCCTGTGCCTCGGCATGATGGTGCTCGGCCTGAGCTGGTTCTGATTCAACTTACACGAAACAATGATTCAGGAAATACTCGTCAAAGTTCTCGAAGACGGGCTGTTCGCGGCGATAGCGGCAATCGGTTTCTCCAGCATCAGCAGCACCCCGCGCCGCGCCTATCTCACGTGCGCGCTCATCGCCGCCGTGGGCCACGCCGTCCGGTGCATCCTCACGATGCCCGAGACTCTTGGTATGCACATAATTCCCGCCGGCACGATAGCCTCCGTGGCGGTCGGCACCCTGGCCGTCGTTCTCTCGCCGAGAATAAAATGCCCCGCCGAGGTGTGCTTTTTCCCGGCGCTCCTGCCCATGATTCCCGGAATGTACGCCTACCGCACGGTCGAGGCCCTTGTCTACTGCCTCGCCCACACCGACGAGGCCGCTTTCGGCCATTATATCTACCTCCTGTGTCTGAACGGCCTCACTTGCGCGTTTATAATAATAGGGATGGTTGTGGGCGCCACCATCCCTGTATTCGCGCTGAAGAAAATCGCCTTCCGTGCCACGAGATGAAAAAAATCAGTACATTTGCATTCGATATGGAACTACGACAGCTGAAATATTTTGTAAAAACGGCTGAGTCGCCGAGTTTTTCGGAAGCGGCGAAAGCCCTGAACGTGGCGCAGAGCACCCTCTCCCAGCAGATCCGCCAGCTCGAGGACGAGCTCGGGGTGAGACTCTTCGAGCGGAACACCCACTCCATAAGCCTCACGGAGGCCGGCGCCGAGGTGCTCCCCGCCGCACGCCTGACGCTCCACGACGCCGACCAGTGCGCCGACCGCATCCGCGACCTCCGCGGACTGAACACCGGAAGGCTGAACATCGGGGTGACTTATTCGTTCAGCCCGATTCTGACGGAGGTGCTGATCTCATTCATGAAAAGCTATCCGAAAATCAGGCTCAACATCTGCTACAAGCCGATGGAGGAGCTGATGGAGCTGCTGCGCAAACGGGAAGTGGATTTCGTGCTGGCCTTCAAGCCCCTCCACCATCTGCCGGATGTGGAGTCGCACATCCTCTTCCAGAACAGCCTCGCCGCAGTGGTGGGTCCGGGCCATCCCATCGCCTCCCGCAAGAAGGTGAGCCTCGCCGAGCTCGCGGAGTATGACCTCGCGCTTCCGGCCCGCGGCCTTCAGGCACGCAACGCCTTCGAAGCCATCCCTGTCCCCCGCGAGCGCTTCAACATACGGGTGGAAATCAACGAGGTGAACATTCTTCTGAAGCTCGTCAGACAGACCTCCCTCGTGACCGTCCTTGCCGAGGACTCGGTCTACAGCGAGCGCGAGGTCAGGGCCGTGCCGCTCGACATTCCCGGCAACGACATGGACGGCTGTGTACATATCCTCAAGGATACGTACCACAAGCATTCGATGAAAGAGTTTATCAGGCTGCTGGAGGAATCCCTGGCCGTGAAGGAGCGCCGGAATTCGTGGATATAGGCGCGGGTCAGAACAGATATGCGAGGCGCACGGTCCACTGGTTGGTGCGGGCGCTGAAATCGTCGAGAAGGACGGTTTTCAGCGTGTAGGTCATACCCCAGGTGTAGGAAGCCGACACCTGCCAGTGCTTCCACAGCTCGAAGCCGAGACCGGCGGTGAGGCCAAGCTCGCCGCCCGAGAATTTGTAGGGGTTGCCGACTCCGGGATTGCCCTTGGGACGGCTGTGGCCCACGGCTATCGAGAAATCGGGACCACCGTAGACAAAGGGCGCGATTTTGTCCTCGAGGCCGTTCATGCGCGTCCATTTGAAGCGCACATGCAGGGGAATCTGGAGCTCGTGGACCATCACGTGGTCGCGGCCGAAGCCCTGGCTCGACCATATCAGGCGCTTCCCGAGGTCCACGAATGCCCCCTGCTGGTTGTAAAGAAGCCCGAGATCGATGCCGAAACCTATGCCGGGGAACATGAGCTCGCCCTGGATGCCTGCCTGCCATGCCACGGCCTGATCGACGGGAACGAGGTCCTGCTTGAAACTGAAGTTCGTGATGTTGACGCCGGCCACGGGGCCGTATCTGAATTCCGCGCGCGCCACGCCCGCAATCGCGGCAAGGACAAGCACAAGAGTGAAAAGTCGTTTCATATTCCTTCGGTAGATTATGGCGACAAAGGTAAGAAAAAAACTTTGTACGCGCGTGTTTCTTAACTCATTTTATAAATTAGAGGGAAGCGAGAGTTGCCGAGGCGCGAAAAATGTTGTAACTTTGCACCTATTATGATTCATCAGATAGAACAGTTCATAATAGCCGCCGCCGACGTGCTTTCGGGTTATCCCCTCTTCTTTCTGCTCATCGGGGGCGGTCTGTACCTCTTCATATCCTCGGGCGCCGTATCAATCAGGCGGCTGCCCCACTCCATCCGCGAGCTCCGCAAGCGGGGCGCCGGCGACTCCGGCGCCGGGCAGATTTCCTCGGTCCAGGCCCTGACCTCCGTAATCGGCGCCACCGTCGGAATGGGCAACATCGCCGGCGTGGCGATAGCCCTCGTCATGGGCGGACCGGGAGCCATCTTCTGGATGTGGGTGAGCGCCGTCGTGGGCATGGCAACGAAATACCACGAGGGCGTCCTCGCCATCATGTACAAGGGCAAGGACGACATGGGCAACCCCCAGGGCGGCCCGATGCACATCATCGAGAAGGGCATGGGCCCGAAATGGAAGCCTCTGGCCCGCTTCTTCGCCATCGCGGGCCTATTCGGCACGATGTGCATCATGAACGCCAACCAGCTCACCGAGGCATTCATGGCCGCCTTCACCAACCCCGACGACATCGCCGCCAGCGCCTTCCTCTCGAAAATCGGAGCATTCTTCAGCCTCGAGAACTATCAGGCATACCGCCTCCTCTTCGGCTGCGCCATAGCCGTGATTGTCGGCCTCGTCATTCTCGGAGGCATAAAACGCATCGCCAACGTGGCCTCCGTCCTCGTGCCCTTCATGGTGGGGATGTACTTCCTGATGGTACTCTACATCATCCTGACCAACCTCCACGCCGTTCCGGCGGCAGTGGCGAGCATATTCCGCGAGGCCTTCAATCTCCGGGCCGGAATCGGCGCTCTGGCGGGAATAGCCATCATCGGCGCCCGCCGCGCGGCCCTCGTCAACGACGCCGGAATCGGCACGGCATCCATCATGCACGGCGCCTCCGCCAACAAGAACGCCGTGCGCGAGGGCCTCATCGCCATGCTCGGCCCCAGCATCGACTCGGGCCTCGTCTGCACCCTCACGGCCATCGCCATCCTCATCTGCGGCAACATCGACGTCGAGGGCATCAAGGGGCTCGAGATAGCCATGGGCGCCTTCGCCAAGGGCATTCCGATGGGCGACATCCTGCTGATGCTCGTGGTGGTGTGCTTCGCCCTGTCATCGATGTTCAGCTACAGCTTCTACGGCACGAGCTGCGCCACATACCTCTTCGGCACGCGCATCGGCAAATACTACCGCTGGTTTTTCCTCGCCACGCTTATTGTCTTCGCCGTGGTGCCCATCGAGGCGGCCGTCGGCGCCTGCGACTTCTTCTACGCCCTCATGGCCATCCCCACGATGATCGCCATCCTCACGCTCAGCCCCCGCGTCCGCAAGGCCACGCGCGAATACTTCAAGAAAGAGAAATCCGACAAATAAGATATGTTAGCCTCTGTCACCTGGGACGTCAGTCCCGACCTCTTCACTCTCGGCCCCGTCACCGTCCGCTGGTACGGCCTGATGTTCGCCATCGGCTTCTGGATTGGCTACCTCCTCGTGGCCAAGATGTTCAAACGCGAAGGCGCTCCCGAAAGCTGGCTCGGCATCCTGCTGATATACGTGGCCGTGGCCACCATCGTCGGCGCCCGCCTCGGCCACGTGTTCTTCTACCAGTGGGACTACTACAGCCAGCATCCCATGAAGATACTCGCCACCTGGGAAGGCGGCCTCGCGAGCCACGGCGGCGCGATAGGCATCATCATCGCCGTGATTCTCTTCTCGATTTTCACCACGAAGCGCTCGCCGCTCTGGACCTTCGACCGCCTCACCATCGTAATAGCCCTCGTGGGCGGCATGATCCGTTTCGGCAATCTCATGAATTCCGAAATCTTCGGCCATCCCACCACCCTGCCCTGGGGCTTCTGCTTCGTGCGCTCGCAGGAATGGCAGATGATGTTCGCCCCGCAGGCCTGCCACCCCACGCAGATCTACGAATCGCTGACCTATCTCGCGCTCTTCGGCCTGATGATGTGGATGTACTGGAAAAAGAACGCCGGCGAGCGTCCGGGGCTCCTCTTCGGCACCTTCCTCGTCGGCACCTTCGGCACGCGCATCCTCTGGGAAATGCTCAAGAACGACCAGGTGGCCTTCGAGGCCGACATGACCCTCAACATGGGCCAGTGGCTCAGCATTCCCTTCGTAATCCTCGGCTTCTGGCTTATTATCAGGGCCTACCGCCGTCCGAGACTACATCTGAAATACCCCAACCGCTTCGCCCCGGAGAAGAAATGACGCCCGAAGTCATCTCGCGCCTCGACGACCCGCGCGTGGCCCCCTACGCCCGCCTCACCGAGGCCCAGCTCCGCTCGCGCCTGCGGCCTGAGGAGGCGCTGTTCATTGCCGAGAGCCCCAAGGTGATCCGCGTGGCCCTCGACGCCGGCTACACGCCCCTGAGTATGCTCTGCGAGGAGCGTCACATCACCGGCGACGCCGCGGACATCATCGCCTGCTGCCCCGGAATGCCCGTCTACACTGCTCCGCGGCCGCTTCTCGAAGGACTGACGGGCTACACCCTCACCCGCGGCGTGCTCTGCGCCATGCGCCGTCCTGCCGACCGCTCCGCCGCGGACGTATGCCCTCCCGCGGGGCAGAGGAGCCGCGTGGTGGTAATCGACGGGGTGACGGACACAACCAACATCGGCGCGATTTTCCGCTCCGCCGCCGCTCTCGGCATCGACGCCGTGCTTCTCAGCCCCACATCCTGCGACCCGCTGAACCGACGCTCCGTGCGCGTGTCGATGGGAACGGTTTTTCTCGTGCCCTGGGCTTATACATCGGCTGACTATCAGGAAGAAATGCGCAGACTTGGCTATAGGACCGTGGCCATGGCGCTGACCGACCGCTCCGTCGGCCTCGACGACCCGGCGCTCAAGGCCGAGCCGCGCCTGGCTATAATCATGGGCACCGAAGGCGACGGCCTCGCCGACCGCGAAATCTCCGGCGCCGACTACACCGTCCGCATCCCGATGGCCCGCAACGTCGACTCCCTCAACGTAGCCGCCGCAGCCGCCGTGGCCTTCTGGGAGCTGAGATAGGAGCGGTGTGCCATGGCACGTCCGTCTCTTTGATGGTATTTTCCCGTCTTCCCAGTCGTTTCAGGAATTGGGAGATGGACACGATAGTCGGCAAGGACGGCAAGGGTGCCATAGTCACCCTTACAGAAAGAAGCACCAACATGCTCCTTATGGAAAGGCTGCCTGAGGAAAAGCATCCGGAACCATTGGCAAAAGTAGTTATACGCTTACTCTTTCCTTATCGGCACACGGTTCGGTCAATTACGACAGACAACGGCTCGGAATTTTGTTGCCATAAATTGATTTACAAAGCCTTAGCTCCTAAAGACACGCACAATCCAAACCTCTTGTTCTTTGTGGACTCTTATTCATCATGGCAGAAAGGTGCTATTGAAAATGTATTCTTCCGAAAAATCGCTAATTTTGCACTTGCCAGTTTAGAGCGAAGCCACACCTCCGGCTATAGAGTCTTCCGCGTTCAACGATATCGATAAATGGAACTGTACGTTGCATGTTCCCGAAAATTCTTTTGAAAGCTATTCGATGAGCAATGGCTGGAAAGATTTTTTCAAGATTGAGAATGATCTTGAAGTAATTGAGATTTCGGAAACCTCTGACATCAGGATAGATCAGGAATCGGACATCAAGGTGTTCAGTGTAAAAGGCAACTTGGTGGATGAGGCCGGGTGTTGCAAAACCCCAATCCGCCCATTCGTCGCGGACGCGCCATTGGCGCGTCCCTACATGTTTTCAATGGGTTACGACAGACTCCATTAATGGACATGCTTCCAAAACCGCGTTTTGCGACATCCGGTCAGGAGGGGTCAGCCGAGGATTTTTTGGAGTTGGGCGGGGGTGGGATTGTGGGCGATGATTTTGCCCTGGGGGTTGATGAGGAGGGTGCCGTAACCGTCGCGGAGGGCGTAGTTTTTGCGGATTACGGCGGCCTGGGCCGAGTCGGCATGGTACTGGGTGGCGGCGTCGAGGCCGTCGCGGCGAACGATTTCTCGGTAGAGGCCCTCGGAGCGGTCGAAATTGACGCTCCGGAAGGCGACGCGGGCGCGGGGATGGTCCTCGACCCAGGCGTCGTACTCGTTGGCGGCAACGCGGGAGGCGGCGTCGGTGCTCGTCCAGAAGTTAAGAATGACGTATTCGCCCCGAAGGCTGTCGAGGTTGAGCGCGCGGCCTGAATCCCTGAGGTCCAAGGCCGGAGCGCGGCGCCCGATGCCGGTGAGCCAGTCGCTCTCCGAGTTCATGGTCATGGCTACGACCACGCCGATAAAAAGAGCGAATATCAGAAGGAATTTCTTTACCATGGCGTTGTCTTTCTTTATATAAAGGGAACACATTGGGGCGGCCGGGGGTTCAGTCCGGAGAATAGTCCACGAGGCTGAGGGCGTCGGGGCTGTTGTAGAAGTCGGGGGAGAGGAGGTCCGAGAGGCGCTTTTCGGGATGGCGGGCGAGGTAGCCGCGGACCATGCGGTAGCCTATGAAGCGGCCGACGCGGCCCGGGGAGTAGATGCTGAGGAGGGGTGTGGCGGGAGCGGGCGAGACGAGTCTGTCGGCGGTCTGGGGGTCGGTGTCATAGACAAGCTGCTTGGCCACGAGTGTCCTCCACAGCTCGGCCTCATGCTCGAGAAGCCACTCGAACTGCTCCGGGGAATAGCCGAGGGCGGCGGCCTCGGTGGCTCCGTCGACGCTCAGGAGGCGCCCCATGGCGATGGCCCCGGAGTAGAGCATACGGCTCAGGACGGTGGCGCCGTCGGGCGCGGGCGCGAAGGGGCGGGCGGTGCCGAGGAGGGCTTCGGCGATGTCGTAGGGGAGCTGTTCGGGGGTCTTTAGCACGCGCTCGTACACGGGGAAGCGCTGGTAGCCCTCGTAGTCCGGGTCGAGGTAATGGTTCATGGCTATGAACATGGTGCTGTCGAGGAAGCCGATCGGCTCGCGGCGGCCGTAGACCACTGCGGCGTATTTTCGGGGGGGGAGGTCGATGCCTTCGAGGCGTGCGGCGGCGAGGGCATAGCCGATGTATCGGTCGAGAGGGGCGCCGGCGGGACCGTATATGCTGTCTACGGCCGGAGTGAAGACCCTGACGGGAAGGGAGTTGGCCCACATGGATGCATCGGCGGAGAGGGAGTCGTGGGGATAGTTGACCACGGAGAGGAATTCGCGGAGGAGGGCCGTGTCGGCGAGGACGGCGGCGCTGTCGCGGTCGGCGAAATAGCGGTAGAGAGGTACAACTTCCACGGAATCAGGAGCTTCGGGAGCGGGACGCGCAGACTGCCGGGTGCATCCGGGGGCGAGCAGCATGCATATGAGGAGGAGCGGGAGGCTAAGTTTCCTATACATATTTTCAGATTTTGACTTGCAAAAATAACACTTTTGCGCGTAAAAACAAAAAGAATGTCAAAACGAGGCTTACGATTTAAACCAAAAGGCGAGAAAAACGTCCTAAAGATGTACGAAAACGAAAGACATCAATCACAATCTCTCCACTAAACACAAGAAAACATGAAAAAGAAAATCTTCGCCATCGCACTGATGGCATTCGCAACCGCCGGCGCTTCGACCGCCTTCGCCGCTCCCGATAAGAACGACAGCAAGGGCACGTGCCCCCAGACCGAGTGCACCGCACCGGGCGAATGCCGTCCAGAGAAGTGCCGTCCGGACAACTGCCCCTTCGAGGGCCTGAACCTCACCGCCGACCAGCAGGCCAAGGTGAAAGCCCTCAGCGAGGACTGCGCCAAGCAGCGCAAGGCCGACAAGGAGCAGCTCAAGGCCGACGCCAAGAAGGCCCGCGACGCCCGGAAGGCCGACGCCCTCACGAAGCGCGCCGACTACCTCGCGAAGCTCAAGGCTATCCTCACCCCCGAGCAGTATGTGAAGTTCCTTGAGAACTCCTTCACTAACCAGGGACCCCGCGGCCCGAAATACGACGGCCCCCGCGGCTACCGTAAGGCTCACGCCTTCCACGGCAAGCTCTGCGACGGCGGCAGACGCGACGGCGGCAAGCGCATGAGCGACCCGCGCCCCCAGGCTTCCGCCGAGAACAAGTAAAATTCTCATCTCCTCTCTCACAATCGATTCTCGCGCCCCTGCAAAAGGGTCACGCGGGATATTTTTTTGCCCACGTATTAATATTTCCGGGGGAGGTGTATGTCAAAATTCCCATTTCGCCCGTTCGGGGCGGACGTGCCATGGCACGTCCCTACTGGTTTTCAATGAATTATAACGAAGTAGTCCGGGGAATTTTTGTGCGGGGCTACATTATGCGTTCGGCGTTTTGTTTGAGCCATAGGCGGTAGTCGAGTATGTCGCCGTTGAATGTGTTGAGGTCCACTTCGCCGGAGATGCCGGGGATGCGTCCTTTGTGGCTGTGCTGCCATATGCGCCATGGGATGCCGGGTCCGGCGGGGGGATTTGTGAAGGAACAGATCCATATGTCGACATCGTCGATGCGGTCGCCGACGAAGCGGGAGAAGCCGTTCTTGTTGGTATAGACGAGAGAGGAGATTCCGGAGGCTTTCAGACGTGAGCGCATGGCCTCGAGGCGCTCCACGATAAGCTCGGTAGGCACCTGGGCGGGATTGCCCCACTCCTCGACGTCGATAGCCACGGGGAGGTCGATGATGCGGCCGTTGAGGGTCGTGATAATGTTCTCGGCCTGAGCGGTTCCGTCGGTGTCGAAGCGGAAGAAATGGTAGGGGCCGACGTCAAGACCGGCCTTGCGGGCGGAATCGAAGTTGCGCACGAAGCTGGTGTCGCGGAAGTCGGCGCCTTCCGTGGCCTTGAGGTAAACGAATGTGACATGGCCCTCGTCCTTCACTCTGGGGAAATCAATGTTGCCGTTGTGGGCTGAGAGGTCGAGACCGACGAGGGGATATTTCCCGCGGTCGACCTCGACATGGGGCTCACGCGGACGGAGGACGCGCCAGGAGAAGACTCCCGCGATGGCGAGGGCCGTGAATGCGATAATGACTATGGCATAAAAGCGTGCGGAGATTTTCCCCATAATATATACAGAGGAGGTCCGAGTTCCGCCGGACCTCCCGAAGTGCAAAGTTACGAAAATTTTCCGGAAATCAGTACACGAAGCCGACGTTGTCGACCCAGAAGGTCATGTCGGGGGTACCGGTGTATGGTTCGCCGGAGCCGCTGCTCATCATTAGGATGACGTGTGTGGGAGTGGCGGATGCATCGTCCCATCCCACTTCGCGGACGGGCACCATCTTGCCCTTTGAATTGCGGGCATAATAGCTCTTGGCCTCGGGAATGAGCCCCATGAAAGGCTTAAAGCCGGGGGTGGAGGTGATGTCGCCGTAGTTGATTTTGAGGCGGTGGTCGTTTACCCAGCCGGATGTTGAGCGTCCGAGGAGCTCGCGGCCCGTGCCTACGCGCTTGGCGAAGATATTACCCTGAGCGTCCTCCCAGCGCCTCTGGAGGAATACGAGGACTTCGGCCTTGTCGGTGCCGGGGAGCTGTTTCTTCGAGCCGAAGCCGGAGGAATATATGCGTCCGGCGCCCTGAGGGATGGAGAGCTTATAGTCGTACCGGAGGGCTTTTGGACGCTTTGTAAAGGGGATTCCCATTTCCATCTTGGAATAGGGATTCTTTGTGTTCCTGACGGGCTCGAGCATCTTGCCGAGGAAAATGGAGCCGGCCACCATAACGTCGACATTTATTACGCCGACGGCCTTGCACTGCTCCATGTGGGTGGTGAGCTTGGCGCAGCGGTTGGAGCCTGAGCGAGTGTCGGGATAAACGGCATTCGAGGTCTTGGTGACACCCATGACCTTTGCGAGGACATTCGAGGTAGCCCAGGGGGAGCCTCCGCGGTTGGTGTAGGGGCGGTCGCCGGGGATGGTGGCCTCTGGCCCGATTTCATATACATTCTTGGTTTTGCCGCCGATAATCGCCGACTCCTTGATGGAGCGCGTAATCCAGTTTTCGAAGTCGCCGTATCTGATAATCTCGACATTCTGAGCCGGGGAGATGAGCGGAGAGACTGCAAGAATACAGATTACTATAATAAAGGAGTAAAACTTTTTCATAAGACAAATAGTTGACGTTGATTCTTCCTGCAAATTTATCAATAAAACGTGTCGGGAAAAAGCATTGTTCTGGAAGTCCGGCCATTTTCCCCAACATTCGGGGCAAAAAGGACACGTTTCAGGAAATTATTTATAACATAAGCTTAATTTAGTTAAAAAGGTTGCTGTTTTAAACTAAAAAGGATACCCATGTGTATTTTTGCTCAGATTTTTTTTGGATATATTATGGTTTTTTGAGTAACTTGCGCCGAAATTCAAGGAAAGACAGAGAACAATCAATTTTCCAATCACTCAATATTCATTTCCTTTATAAAAAAACTTTACACACTGATGCTGCTTCTGGCAACAGTCACCGTGTCGTTCACGGCGTCGGCCAAGAGCTTCACACTTGTAGTTGACGACGCCTCACGCGTGGTCGTGCGCAATTCTCTCGACGGTTACAATATCGTGACCTTCGAGAACAACAGCTACACCTTCGAAGGGTCACGGAAGAGTCCTATGACTTCCCTATCCAATGCAATTCGGGCTATCAGATAGCCAGTGCCAACTATGAGGGAACCGAGACAAGCGCGGCCGGAGCCGGCACAACCTTCCCGACCGAAAGCTTCAACCTTCCCGTAAGGTCTATCACGGACGGCGCCACTGTTGTAATCACCACGCAGGAGAAACAGGTTCCGACCATCACCATCACCACATCTGACGCATCGGTGCTTGCAGTGGATTGCAATTACGAGACCTTACAGGCCGTCGACGGTGTGTTCACGGCCAAGGTCACAAATTCCTGGGGGAGCCTCAACATCCGCATCGCTGAAGACAAGCAGGATGAATGGGCCCTCGTAAAAGCCACGGCAGACAACGGATTGGAATACACGCCTTCCTACGGTACGATTTCCATCTATCTCGGCGGAATCACATCCGACATGGCCCTGACGGTCGAGACCATCAACCTCACCACCAGCCGCACGGCCACGATGACAGTCACAGTAAACGGCAATCCCGAAGATGTGATTCTCTCCCGCTCCAGCGGCAGCCAGGTAGCCCTCACGGGAGAAGTCACAACCGTCAAGTTCAATCCCGAGACGGAGACCGCCTTCACGGTATCTCCTGCCGTTTACGGCAAGACTTTCTATCAGGTCATCCTTGATGAAACTCCCGTACCTGCCTCCGGCAGCAACTACAACATCACCGCCGCCGACGGATGCAATCTCGTCATCAACACTGAGTGGCCTGAACTCTACGCTCCCGTCAAATTCAATTTCACAAACGAGGGTACAGAGAATGCAGTGGGCTCAGTGCGCATAAACAAGCAGAATGTAACGAACTGGCAGGACGAGGACTTCAAGGTGCGCTTAGGATCCAGCTTCAACTTCATCTGCAACACCAACAGATTCACCATCAGTCAGATTACTGTCAACGATCAAAATCTTGGTACCAGCACGAGCTGGAGCACGACCAACCCGAAGATAACAGTAACGGGCATCTGCTCACGCAAGATTTCATCTACTGTATCGCATATCATTTTCTTGGCCTCGATAAAAATCCCCGTCAATATGATAATGCCTAACAATTGATGGACGCAAATTTCAGCTTCTTGCAATCAAGAACTCATCTGATTCGTAACTTATGAGCAATTTGCGCAATGATACGAATATAGGGTTCGCTAAATTTTCGTAACTTTGTAGAGCAAATTTCAAATAACACGATAATGGTAGCAACAGTACATCCAGCGAAAGGTTATCTCAATACTTCATTCTATATTCATAACACGAGTGAATCGATAATCTCGTTTTCCATAAAAAACGAAAACGGCGAGGTGATGGCTGGTGATGTACCTGTAAAATGCAAAAAAGAGTTTTTTGCAACCTCTCCCGGGGTGCATAGAATTCTATTCAATGATGGAACTGTGTCTACCTTCATGGTAGAAGATGCTTTACGCTTTGGCGGTAGCTCATACAAACGTTCATTCATCTTCGATAAATGCCCTTGGTGTTTTGTCGTGATGCGTGATAGAACTTACGTTTATAATCGCTTAACTCAGGAAGCATATATGGAGTCGGTTTCTCCAGATGATATAACAGCTATCTCTGAAGATTACGTAATCTTTGCGAATAAGCAAAGTACTGAGCGTACCATCTATTCCTTAAAAGAGCAAAGGCCTGAAATCGTCGTTGAAAACATCGAATTTTACAATTCCTGTCTCGTTGTCTATGCGGATAAAAAGAATTGTATTAATGCCGTCCGTGGCTATTCGCTGGATAAACATTGCGAATGCTTTTGTATTGAAGCTACAGACTATTGTGTAAACGCCGATAATAAATTTTTATCCTATACTCACGAAGGTGGTCTGTTCATTCGCAATCTGGAAACCGGATTTGATGATTCAGTCGCTGTTCCAGTCAAAGGTGAATTTATCACCTTTGTTGGCAATCAATTAGCTTTCGTTAAATATCAAAAAGATATTTATCATATATGGTCGCTTGTTGACCAAAAGTTTCTTGGGACAAAGACATTCAAGAATCTTGCTGGAGTGGAGAAGAGGCAGCTTATTGACCTCGATGATCGCTGGAAGGGCATTCATTGTATCGACTTGACAAATAGTGATTGTCCGGAAGCAATTGCTTACGCTGACTATGTGGAATTAGAGGTTATTCCAGTGCATGAAAATGTGTTCTTTATTGAGAAACGCACACGCATGGAGTCTAATTGCTGGAGCAAGTCGCTAGGAAGAACGACAGAACTAACATCTCTCAATAGCCACCTAACCATAGCCTTAAACGGTTGGTGGTTTGGCACCCCAACTACCATTGGCGATAAAATCGTTATTGAAGATAACGGTACCAATTCTTCCGAGAGAAGATATATTATTCTCTCGCAGGGCTCTGCGCCTGAAATATCTTCGACCAAGCCGACCGAAGACATTAATCATTCATCAACGAGCAATTACCCCAACCGATTTGGTAACCCTTCCGAATCCGGCCGTTATTCGCTCGGGGTGGAAGGGCAAAGAGTCTTACTTTGCGACTACACACTTCAAGAAGTAAAACGTATTACCATCCTTGAAGACCTTTTTGACGCCACCGGCTACAAAAACGTCTATTTTTCTGAGGATGGCAAATCTGTTGTCCATAATGAGCCGGATGGTCAGTCCCTTCTTGATACCGAAACCTGTGAAACAATTCAATTTGAAAGTAAGTCATTCATTAAGAGCGTAAACGGATTCCGCCCGACTTTCACACGTGAAGGTGCACGCGCAGTTAAACTCATAAATCCTGCAACTGGGCTTCCCATCAATCTCACTATAGTTTCAAGCTTTAAATTTGTCAGTCCTGACGGCTCGCTTTACACTGATGGAGAGTTAAAGCAGTATGTGAAATACTACGATGAAATTAAACGTACTTATCTAAGCCCGGAACAATATCGAGACTTAGAGCGTAAGTATAGCATCTTTGGTGTACCCAATAAAGATGATATAATGGCCCTGAGAAAACAATTTGCCGTAGAGCATCTCGCTTTTTTCAAGGAAAAATATAGTGATTGGGCTTCAAGAACTGATGAAGAGTGGATTAAGGTTTTGACGTACGGCGATTCATTCATAGAACATTTCGTTACACCGATGGGCTTCGCAATGATACGTTCAACTGAAACTAAAGAAGTCATATCCGAAATACCCCTTGGCCCAGCTCTTTGGTATCTTAATTATGTGTCGTTTTCCTATGACTTACGGTATGTGGCCATTGCTGGCAGATACCCTGACCATACACATTATGAAGGCCGGCAGGTAGGAGGACTTTTTCTTATCTACGACCTTAATGATGGCAAGGAGATATATCGTATGACTGACTCAGATGCTGTCTGGACAACATCCTTTACTCGTGACGGCCATGTTGGAGCTTATTCATCCAACCCCATAACGTTTATTGCCCACGCACCACAGTCAGAGAGAAACAGCACATTAAAAGGTTATAGTTTCCTTACTTTTAGCCCCGATGGAAAGTATATGGCTCTTTCGCGGCAAGGATATGTTCGATATAGTGACGGCAAAGGCGGACACCATACTTGTTGGGGACATCAGCCTTCATCAGAAGTATTTATCTTTCCAATTGCAAGTCGCAACGAGTCAGAGTATAAAGCTCACTTCGATGACCTTTCTGATCAAGATATAGAAGGTGTAAATACCACTTATCCCAGAGTCCCTGCTTCAGTAGCTTCTGTTTCCTTCTCGAAAGACAATCGCCGACTCATGATGGTTGGCAAAGACGGGGTAATCATCATCCGCAATCTACATCTCGACTGATATGCCAACGAATAAGAACGCACTCGCACGGATTTTTTTGCTTGACAAGTTGCTTGCCGACCGATATCATGCTTATTCCATTCAGGATATGACTGATTATCTTGAACGGGAACTGCCGCAATATGGACAGGAAGGTGGTGTTTCCAAGCGCTGCGTTGAGAAGGATATTGAGTTTTTGGAATACAATAGTCCTTTCGATGTTGAGTTAGAGCGATATTCGGTCGATGCTTATTCGGCCTCCACAGAAAAGGCGTATCGCAAGCGCTGCCTTCGCTATGCCGACCCAACATTCTCAATCTTCAAGGGGAAACTTACCGAGGAGGAGAAAGGTCTGCTCGTCACCGCACTTTCAACCATCGGCTCGTTTGACGGTCTCGACGCCTTCGGCTGGCTTGACGACCTCAGCAAAAGTCTCGGCCTTGTCGAGCAACGACCTATCATCCAGCTTTCCAAAAACCTTTTGGAAAACCGTACGCTGATTGCCGAGTGTTTCACGGCAATACTAAATCAGTCTGTCGTAAAAGTCTTTTATTATAAGTTCGGTGAGAATAAAATCAAGGACACTGTCATATCGCCATACCTGCTGAAGGAATATAACCGTCGATGGTATCTTGTAGGTGCTGCTTACGATACCGGACGTATTCTTAATTTCGCTCTTGACCGCCTCGACCATATTGAAACGCTCCCGGGTTACGACTATCGTCCTATGTCCGATGATCTAATGGAGCGATTTGAAGACATAATCGGCGTAACTTATTATGATGATGCCCAGCCGCAGAAGATTCTGTTTTGGGCTTCCGACAAATCCGCTCCATACATTGAGACCAAGCCCATCCACGGGTCGCAAATTCATCTGACATCTGACAAGTCGGAAACCGTCAGAACGAATTACAATGCGCCCACTGGAGGCGAGATCTTCTCAATTGAATGTGTCAACAATTATGAGCTAACCCGAGAATTGTGTTCCTTTGGAGGAGAGCTGAAGGTCCTTGCTCCCCAAGAGATAGTGGACAGCGTGAAAGCGAGAATCGAATCGATGTACAAATTATATAATTCCATTGAGCGAACATAGAATTCACACTGCGGTGCTACTTTTGCATTGTAATTCAAAAACGACAATGAATATGGAACACGAATACAACGATTACCCCGTGGACGATTACGGAACGCATTATGGTGAGTATGCCAGAACCTACGCGCAGGATGTTGCCGGTTATTCCGACGATGTTATTAACGATGCTTTCGATGGTGAACCTGACGCATACTGGAACATCGATTAAATCAATAATTGCGAATATACAGTTCGCAAATTATGCTTAACTTTGTAACTGAAAACGAACATTGACATGGTGGACTGAGGCTGACATTTGAACATGCCCGACGAATTGCCGGGTACTTTCCCGAAAGGGAATTTCCAATGGTCAATTGGCTTTTTCGAGAATCCTTGCCTCCTTGCGGTGCAGTGGCTCCTCATACGACAAGTATTCTCGTTGAATGTTCAGATTTAGTAAATATGAACAGTTTATATTTTAATAGTCTGATAAGACATAAAGAAACGAAGCCTCAGTCTGCCTGCCATTTTTTTTAAGAATATGGATAAAGAACAACTTATCATCAAGGCTCATGCCATGCAAACCAAAACCGACCTACTAAATCTCCTCAACGAGGTTAAGGCCGATTTGTTGGGTGATAAGTCTTATCCATTTACGTGGAAGCAACTCAACATCCTTTGTAATCCCAAAAACGACAAGAACCGCTATACTCTTTTTCAAATTCCAAAGAAATCCGGAGGAACACGTGAAATTTGTGCACCTTGCGGCAATCTAAAATGGTTTCAGCTTTGTCTCAATGAAATTTTCAAGGCTCTATATACGCCAAGCCCTTACGCTATGGGATTTACTGTCGGAAGGTCGATTGTTGACAATGCTCGTGTGCACGTCAACCAAAACTACGTTTTCAACATCGACCTTAAAGATTTCTTCCCGAGCATTGACCAGGCGCGAGTGTGGAAACGCCTCCAACTGGCACCATTCAATTTTACTAAGGAAGTTGCAAGTGTTGTTGCTGGACTATGCTCAATGCGTAGCGTCCGTTATAAGGATGACCAACCATTTGAACAATGCTTTGTTTTGCCTCAAGGGGCACCAACCTCCCCGCTACTGACAAACGCCATCTGCGACACTCTTGACCGCCGTTTACACGGACTGGCAAAACGGTTCGGCCTACACTATTCCCGTTATGCCGATGATATTACATTCAGCTCAATGCACAATGTATATCAGTCGGGCAGTGATTTCCGCAAGGGACTTCTGCGGATAATCACTGATCAGCACTTCTCAATCAACGAAAAGAAGACACGACTTTGTCATTGCTCCACACGGCAGGAAGTAACCGGTCTTACCGTAGGCTCAAAAATCAATGTAACGCGTAAATATGTCAAAGACATTAGGGCGTTGCTCCATATTTGGGAAAAGTATGGCTATAATGCCGCATTTGCAATTTTCTACCCAAAATACAAGAGTGAGAAGTGTCAGCTTCATCGTGGCGAGCCTAACCTTGCTAATGTGCTTAGTGGCAAGTTGTGCTATTTGAAAATGGTCAAAGGCGAAGCCGACCCCATTTACATGAAACTGATGGAACAGTTCCTGCGGTTGACCAAGACACCGGAACGCCCAGAACCAAAGGCTGCGCAAATCGAATATCTATTTACAATGAGTAAAGCAGACTTCGAGAAGAAGCTCCGTGTTACCATCCGTTTTGACAAACGAGTCAATGACGGGAAACCATTCGCTTCTTTCGATTTCCAAGACCGCCATTTCATTGTCGCTGTCAGTCGGAATATCGACATTGCCAATATACCGGCCAACGCTCAAATATCGTTGTGCCGAACAACCAAGCCGGTTGAATTTTATCATCACCCGGGAGACCCGATGCCGACCAATATCCCAACTGTTACGACGCTCGGTTATATGCTACATCGTCCTCACTTTGGCAAGAATGCTCGGTCAGAAGAACCTCAAGTGCAGCTTAACGTCCCGGACGACCTCAAGGAATTTGTGGTCAATCTTGCCAATTCATATCCAGAACTTGGATTGAAGGACGAATACGGCATCATCGAAAATGCCAATCAAGAAAATCTCCTGTCACGATTAGTCGACTCTAACTTTGACCTTTCAATATTGCCATGACAGACCTAGATACAAATAGAGAAAACCTAAGCAAACTCCTCACATTCCTTAAAGAGAGAATATTTTCTCGTACTGAAAACCGCTGGTTTTCCGAAGCATTGCTCGCCGAATTGTCACCGTCCTGCAGCGACAAAATCTCTGATATATACGAGCAATGCATCGAGTCAATACTGACCGAGCAAGCCAACGAGTTCTATAAAGACTTTGTCATTGATGAACTTCGTCCTCAACTCATCCGAGACTTCATTAAGATGGAGCATTGGCGCCGCCGTAACGACATTGGCGAGTTCGGCATGGCTTTATACCAGCAGGTTGAATGCATCGTGAATCATCTTAGCAATGATGTTGTCTTAGATGAACTTTGTCACTCACTACAGCCTATTCCTTGTTATATTAAGTGGGAAAACTCAAAGATTAATGAACGCTATTTGCCAAGCCCCAAAGAGTTTCCTAAGACTGTAAAGGATCTCCTTTTTTTGAAGGATACAAAAAGTAATGCAGATAAAAAACTGATTGATCTGACTGCATTTTACAAGTTCAAATGCGTAAATTATTTTATCTGTCATCGTGCTTGCTTGATTAAGCAACATTATACCTTGTTCAAAAACGAAAACGACATTCTTTTTTCATTATATTCTTTGAGAAATACAAATCATCGAGGAAATCCTTCTGAGTCATATAATACAGCGGAGCTCGAAAAAGTCTTTGCAAATCCCAGTAGAGCTTATCTGACTCTAATTGCGTTTTTAACTCAATTCATAGATCGAATAAATGCAGGTTGGCCACTTTCTCAAGATCTTATTGAATTTTCAAAAATCGATTTTAGTAACATTGATTATACCCGACTATCATGAAATCGAACCTACTTCTTCTTACATCACTGCTTGCTACGACATCGTCCGTACCCTTTTCAGCTACCGCACAATACGCTGGTGCTTCGTATGAGTCAGGTCCTGCAAAGATGGAAATCTTGCAGGTCGACAACCGCGAATTCAGCACTATGGTATATATGGCATATACCACCCCTGATGACGATAACTTCAAGGATACCTCGAACTGGATGAACTTTGGCGACAAAACTCACATCAAAGTTCCCGGCAGTAATAAACAAAACCATATGGTTTCGACCATCAATATGCCTATTAACAGCGAGGCTGAGGCTAAGTATATGATGTTCGACCGTAAAAATCAGCGGCACCAATTTGTCCTTGAATTTGAGAAAATACCGGAGGGTACCTCCTTCGACATCATTGAAGATTCTTCAAACCCAAACGGTTTCATTTTTTACGGCGTAAAATAAAATCAGACCGATTCAACCTCGTATGTTGACATCGATGAGTTCATAGCCGACTATCCCGTCAAGGAGTTCGGGCAGTTCGCAGTGAACGGCAATACCGTTTCCTCTGTGAAATTCAAAGACGTTGTGATAAACATTGTGCCGTATTTCCTTGACCAGTATGGCAAATATTTCAATATGAATATCAGCGTTCAGAATTTTTCCAATCGCAGTATTCTGTTCACTCCGTCAAACATATCTATTCAAGCATACACTTTCAAGAAGAAAAAGGTTGACGGACAGGAAACCTATATTCCAGAGGAAGTTAATCTCCAGCTCTTATCCTACAGCGAGTATGACAAAATCGTGAAGAAAAAACAACGCTGGGACAACTTCTGGGTTGCCCTCGGCGAAGGCATGGCCGCATACAATGCCGGTTATTCGTCCTCGACCACGAACTATTCAGGTAGTTCCTATACGACAGCAAACGCTCATGCCTACGGCTATGTCGGCAATACCTATGGTTATGCCAGCGCCTATGGCTCGTCTTATACCACTGCATACGGACAAGCGACAACGCGTAGTAATAACGGCGCCGCCGCATACGCAGCTCAGCAACAGTCCAACGCCAACTATTCAGCTTACACAGAAAATCAGCGACAAATTAGGCAGCAGATTGGTGATGGTTATGTGCAGATGCACACTATCCCAGCAGAAACCGAATACTTAGGCTATTTCAATATCAAGTATAACAAGAAGGTGCAACGAATCTTAATGAACATAGTCATCGATGGCGAAGTATATCCCTTCATGTTCTAAATCAAAAGGTCTAAATATAATGGCAGAATAAGTGAGATTTTACTCCTTCGCCTTATTGGGACCAGAAGAATGAATACTCAACGTAAAGGAGCTTGTCCTTAACCTATACGCCCTCTCGGACAGTACAACCGTCCGCGATAGCGTATTGAATCCTGCCTGTATAAGTTCTAACTTTGCCGTAAAAATTGAATTATGGACAAAGTGGAACTATACAGGCAGGTTTTCTTGTCATTCAAGGGGCTATGTGCCGAAGGAAGGCAGCCGTGTTCGTTCCGAGCCTATTGTATAGCCAATGGGGTTGACCAGGGCCAGATGCGGCAAGTGCTCAAGCAAGACTTTCAGAATGTCAAGACACTTCCCGGATATTGTTGTGTGAACAGTCGCCTCTACGCAGATATTTATGAGCGGTTCAAGCAATTATGCGCGCAAGGCAGACAGCCTGGAACATTCTCTTCTTATTGCAGCAGTTTTGGCGTTACACGCGCCCAGATTCATTCTTATTTGAAGAATCACAATTTACGCGTGGCCGGGTTGCCAGGCTATACAGGACCGACAGGCATGGGTAACGGCGCGTGTCAGGAGGTGCCGTTCGAGGATGTGATTTTCGAGGAGGCCGGTTTTCTTCCGGCAGGAGGAGGCAATGTGATAACGGTAAAGGTCGACGGTCATGTCGCTGTCAGTTTTCCGGCGGACTCTGATGTGGCCGTCATTGCAAAGTTTGTCAGAAAGATAGGAAAGGAGGGCGGCCATGTGGGGTCTTGAGCAGGGATTAAGGCTGTGGGTATGCCAGCAGCCGGTGTCAATGCGATACGGGATACGCGGTCTGACGCAGATGGTGTGGTCATGGAAAGGACATTCCCCGGCATCGGGCGATGTCTATGTGTTCTTCTCAAAGGACCGCAAGACGATGAAGGCGTTAAAATGGGACGGCAATGGATTTTTGATGTATGTCAAAAGGCTGTCGCAGGGTCGTTTCCGGGAAGTGCTGAAAAAGGGCGATGACGGTGTCCGCAGGCTTCAGTGGGACGATTTCTATATGCTGATGAGGGGCCTCACGCCTGTGAAGGTGATGGTTGAGAATCGCTTCAGAATGGCCGTTAAATAGTCTATAATATTTTAATATTCAACAAAATAAATGGTATAAAAGTTGCATATGTCAGATATTTTTCGTAACTTTACATCATGAATGACACCTTTGCTGAACTCGCAGTATACCGCCTCCTTCATCGCCGGACTCGCCGAACTGCGCTACCTCCACTGCATGCCTCTTGAAAACGCCGTCGAATACTTCCGTTCCCACGGCTTCGATCCCGACAAGGGGACGGCGCAGAAACTCGTCAGCAAGGTAAAAGTACAGCTGGAGAATCTCTACAAGGCACTCGGCAAGGCAATAACGGAGGATGACTATATCTGTGGAGACGAGACCTATCCAACCGCTACATATCGCTTACACGCCGACGGCTGACAATCGGCTCCCACACAGGAGCCGAAGCCGCCGCCCTGTATCACTCGCTGGCAATCACCTGCCACCGGTGCGGAGTCAATGTCTATGATTACTTCTGCGACATCATCGAACGATGTGC
>ERZ808037.176-NODE-176-length-69875-cov-5.017479_pt1 | contig 69875 bp, 61 predicted proteins | sample MGYA00380190_ERZ808037 | MGnify/ENA primary metagenome ERZ808037 (study PRJEB31490, sample SAMN06133399) | mouse gut metagenome | isolation source: J9 | host: mice | place: China: Chengdu | collected 2015-05 ... | reverse complement strand
CCTCCAAACGTACCAACGGGGAACCCTGCTGCGGAAGCAGGACGCTTCTTCTGGATATTCTGCGCGGAGAATGGGGCTTTCAGGGCCATGTGGTTTCGGACTGCTGGGCGATCAAGGATTTCCACGAAGGCCACTGCGTTACCGGCGGGGCGTTGGAATCTGCAGCCATGGCAATGAACAATGGCTGCGACTTAAACTGCGGACAGCTGTTTGCTTATCTGGCATCGGCAGTGGAGCAGGGCATGGTATCCGAAGAGCGGCTGGATGAAGCGTTGGTCAATCTGTTCACGGCTAGAATGAAGCTGGGTGTATTTGAGGAAAAGGGCAGCACGCCATACGATGATATTCCCTATACGGTGGTAGACTCAGGGGAGATGAAGGAATTGAACCTGCGGGCGGCGGAGAAGTGTATCACACTGCTTAAGAATGAAGACCATTTGCTGCCGCTTGACCGATCGAAACTTAAGACCATCGGCATCATCGGCCCCAACGCTGACAACCGTAAGGCGCTTGTGGGCAATTATGAGGGAACCGCATCCAGATACTACACGGTTTCCGAAGGCATACAGGATTATGTGGGAGACGGGGTGAGAGTTCTTTTCTCCGAAGGATGCCATTTATATAAAGAAAAGATCAGTAATTTAAGTCAGGGAAGCGACCGGCTGGCCGAGGTAAAGGGCGTCTGCGATGCGAGTGATGTGATCGTTTTGTGTCTGGGCCTCGATCCGGGACTGGAAGGCGAGGAGGGCGACCAGGGCAATCAGTATGCCAGCGGCGATAAGCCGGGACTTGACCTTCCGGGTAAGCAGCAGGAGCTGTTGGAGACGGTTTACGCCAGCGGCAGGCCGGTGGTACTGGTTCTTCTGTCAGGCAGCGCACTGGCGGTTCCCTGGGCGGATGAACACATTCCGGCGATCATCCAGGGATGGTATCCGGGGGCACAGGGCGGCAAGGCGATCGCCAGAGTCTTATTTGGGGAGCAGAATCCGGAAGGAAGGCTGCCTGTTACGTTCTACAGGTCGGCGGAGGAACTGCCGGAATTTACAGACTATTCCATGAAAGGGAGAACCTACCGGTATATGGAAAACGAGGCGCTTTATCCCTTCGGTTATGGTTTGTCCTATACAGATTTTACCTACAGCAATGCGGCGGTATCTTCTGACGTGGTGGAGGAAGAAGGCGTCACAGTCCGGGTGGAGGTTGCCAATACCGGCGACAGGGAAGGCACGGAGACGGTTCAGGTATATGTGAAGGCATGCAGGGAAGGGACGCCCAATCCACAGCTGAAAGGAATACGCAAGGTATCCTTAAAGCCCGGGGAGACGAAAGAGGTCAGCATAGCGCTTTCTTCTGCCGCGTTTGCCCTGTATGATGAGCAGGCGGTGAACCGGGTGGAAGAAGGAGCGTATGAAATCTACATTGGCGGAAGCCAGCCGGATCGCAGAAGCGTGAAGCTGACAGGCAAAGAACCTGCAAAGCTGCGGATCATGGCAAAGCAGGAAATGATTATAAAGTAACAGACCGTTACCTGTCCCCCGGCTTTTGATGGGCGCATGCAAAAGCCGGGGCCGGAGAGCGGTTTGGATCAATGCGGGAGGAGCAGCAGGATGGGATTTGAACAGGCATGGCTTTCCTATCGGAGGATAGAGGAAGACAGCGAGTGGAGAGGGATCGGCAGAATCTATGCCGATGAGGATGATTTCATTACAGGGAATGCGGTAAGAGAGCTCCGGAAGGCATGGAGTGAGATGACGGGGGCGGACCTTATGCTGTGTCCCGGTTCGCAGGAGACACAGCAGGCCGGGAGCATCATCTTCAGGCGGGACGAAGGATGCGGGCCGGAAGGGTATCATGTGTTTGAGGAGAAAGGCAGCGTGGTCATTGGGGCTTCCACGGACCGTGGATGGCTTTACGGCGCTTTTGAACTCATACACCAGATGCAGATGGAAAATCCGTTTTCGGGGCTGGATGTCAGGAAAGAACCGGTGATGCCGCTGCGTATGCTGAATCACTGGGATAATATGGACGGAAGTATCGAGCGGGGCTATTCGGGGAATTCCTTCTTCTTTGAAAAGGATGAGATCCTGATTGACGAGAGGACGGTTACTTATGCAAGGCTGCTTGCATCGGTGGGGATCAATGGAGCGGTGATCAACAATGTGAATGTGAAGGACGCCGCCACCTGGCTGATCACGGACCGGTATTTTGATAAACTGCGCAGATTATCCGAGATTTTTGCCGGTTATGGAATCAAACTTTTCCTGTCCCTGAATTATGCCGCTCCTGTGGAGCTTGGACAGTTGGACAGCGCGGATCCTCTGTCGGAAGATGTGAGGGAATGGTGGAAGAGGCGGATGCAGCTTGTTTTCGGGCAGATCCCCGATCTGGGCGGTTTTCTGATCAAGGCTGATTCGGAAGGGCGTCCCGGGCCGTTCACTTACGGAAGGACGCACGCGGATGGCGCCAATATGCTGGCCGAGGCGGTGGAGCCTTACGGAGGACTTATCATCTGGCGCTGTTTTGTATATAACTGCAAACAGGACTGGAGAGATTACATAACCGATCGGGCGAGATCGGGCTATGACAATTTTATAGAGCTTGACGGCGCTTTTCGCGACAATGTGATACTGCAGATCAAGAACGGGCCGATGGATTTCCAGGTCAGGGAACCTGTGCACCCTCTGTTTGGCGCTCTTAAGGCCTCCAACCAGATGCTGGAGGTACAGATCGCACAGGAATACACAGGACAGCAGAGACATGTGTGCTACCTGATTCCCATGTTTAAAGAAGTTCTCGCGTTCCGTACTTATGCGGCCGGGACGGACGATACGGTGATGGACATTGTATCGGGTAAGACTTTTGATCAGACAACATGCGGCATGGCGGCGGTGGCAAACACCGGAAATGATGAGAACTGGACCGGTCATGATCTGGCAGCGGCGAATCTTTACGGATTTGGCAGACTGGCGTTTACCCCTTCGGCCACGGCAGAGGAACTGGCCACGGAGTGGATCGTCAGGACCTTCGGTAAGGATCAGGAAGTTCGCGAGGTTCTGTTGTTCATATTGATGAATTCCTGGAAGGCGTACGAGATGTACAATGCGCCGCTTGGAATCGGATGGATGGTCAATCCTGCCTATCATTACGGACCGAGTGTAGACGGCTACGAGTATGACAGATGGGGCACTTATCACCGGGCCGACCATGCGGGAATCGGTGTTGACAGGAGCCATCACGGAACAGGATATGCAGGACTTTACGAAGAACCCAACGCTTCCATGTATGACAGTCCGGAGAGCTGCCCTGATGAGCTGTTACTTTTCTTTCATCATATGCCGTATGTGCATAAGCTGCACAGCGGTAAGACGGTGATCCAGCATATTTATGATACCCATTTTGAAGGGGTGGAGCTGGTAGATGAGATGGTGAAGCGTTTCGAGGGTCTGGAAGGAAAACTTCCGGATAAGGCGTTCGGGAGAATGCTGGAGCGGTTCCGGCATCAAAAAGAACATGCCAGGGAATGGCGGGACCAGATCAATACCTATTTTTACCGGAAGAGCGGTATTGCGGATGAAAAGGGAAGAAAAATATTCTGATAAGATCAGGATGGGAATTTGGGAGGTGTTCAAGTAATGACTAAGGTGAAAACAAGTAAACCGGCCGTCGCAAAGAAAGACAGTACCCGTTCGTATCTGAAAAGATACTGGCAGCTTTATCTGCTTCTGAGCCTGCCACTGCTGTACCTTTTGGTTTTCAAGTATATACCGATGGTATATATTCAGATCGCATTTAAAAAGTACAGCATCATTCAGAACGTATGGGAAATGCCATGGGCCAAGAATCATGGGTTCGAGTATTTTATCCAGGCCTTTGGAAGCAATGATTTCCGCCGTGCACTGCGCAATACGGTGGTCTTAAATCTGATGGATCTGGTGATCGGGTTCCCGGCGCCGATCATCTTCGCATTGATTCTGAACGAATTGTGTTTCAAACGTTTTAAGAAAGTAGTGCAGACAGTTGCCTATATGCCGCACTTCCTTTCCTGGGTCATCATCTACAGCCTGGCGCTGCAGCTTTTTGCACCCGGTGAAGGTCTGGTGAATATGGCGATCGAGCGTCTGGGCGGTTCCTCTATTCCGTTTTTGAATGACGCGGCCCACTGGGTAGGCACGTATATCGGCGTCGGCGTATGGCAGAACTTCGGCTGGGGATCCATCGTATATCTGGCAGCGATCGCCGGCATCAACTCGGAACTTTATGAGGCGGCTTCCGTGGATGGGGCGGGACGTTTCCGCAAGATGTGGAATATCACCCTTCCGGGTATCAAGCCTACGATCGTGGTCTTACTGATCATGAATCTGGGTAACATTCTGGGCAGTAATTTTGATCGTCCTTTCGCGTTCCAGAATAATCTGGTCATGAATGTGGCGGATGTAATTTCTACCTATGTATATCGAACCGGTATCAAGGGACTGCAGTTCTCTTTGACAACGGCGGTCGGCCTGTTCCAGTCGGTGGTCGGTGTGCTCTTCCTGCTGATGGCTAACTGGCTGTCCAGAAAACTTGGAGAAAGGGGGATCTGGTAATGAAAGTAAAATCAACTTCCGCAAAAATCGGCGATTGGGTTTTTGTCCTGATCTGTGTGCTGATCAGTATCATCTGTGTGGTGCCGATGATCAATCTGCTGGCAAAGTCCTTAAGTTCAACGGATTATCTGGTAAAGAATGCGGTTTCACTCTGGCCCAAGGGCTTTAACCTGGACGCGTATAAGACGGTCCTGAGTGATCCCAAGTACATCAGGGCATTCTTCTGGACGGTATTTTTGACGGTGGTCTGTACGTTTGTTTCTCTGACCATGACTGTGCTGTGTGCTTATCCGCTTATCTTTGACAAGTTAAAGGGGCGCGGCGTGATCAATATTATCATCACGATCACCATGTTTTTTAACGCAGGTACGATTCCCAACTATCTGCTCATGCAGAACCTGGGACTTCTGGACAATCCGCTGGTGTTGATCCTGCCCAGCTGTCTGAGCGTTTATAACATGATCATCATGAGGAGCTTCTTCTATGGCATCCCGGACAGCTTAAGGGAGTCTGCGGAAATAGACGGCGCCAGCTTTTTCCAGATCATGATGAAGATCTATGTACCGCTGTCCAAACCGGTTATGGCCACACTGGCATTGTTCTATGCAGTGGGACGCTGGAACGGTTATTCGGACGCACTGCTGTATATGAAGAAGGCGGAATTCTATCCGCTGCAGCTGCTGCTGTACAACATCATCAACAATATTAACTCGGTAGAGGTTGCAACGCAGGAGGGCTTCTCATCCCCGGGACTTACGGCATCTTTAAAGGCAGCGATCGTTATGTTTTCCACAATACCGATCCTGTGCGTATATCCCTGGCTGCAGAAATATTTTATCCACGGTGTGACCATGGGGGCTGTAAAGGAATAACCGGATCCTTTCTACGGATTCGTTCATTCAAAATAAACTAAAAACAGGGAGGTAAGACGATGAAGAAAAAATTAATTGCGATTCTGCTGTCAGGTACTATGGTAGCCCTGACGGCATGTGGCGGCGGCAATGCAGACGGTTCATCCGCTTCGGATGCCGGTTCTTCCGCAGGGGATTCTCAGGAAGCGGCAGAGGATTCCGGGGATGCGGGAGAAGGCGCAGAGGCAGCCGGAGACGCGGCAGCAACCGGTGAGCTGGTGGACGGCAAGTTTGCAGAGACCAGACACATTACGGTTGAGGTCTATGACCGCGGTAACGACGGCGGTTCCGATCCGACCAACAATATGTACACAGAGTATATCAAGAAGGGAATGCTGGAAGACCACAATGTTGAGGTGGAATTCGTAAAGGTGCCCCGCTGGACTGAGGTGGAGGAGATCAACAACCTGCTTGCGGCAGGAACGGCTCCTGATATCTGTGTATCGTACAGTTATCCTACGGTTCTTACTTATGCCGAGATGGGAGGAATTCTCGATCTCAGCGGTTATGTGGAGGATTATAAGTCCGAACTGACCAATCTGTGGGACTGGCTTGGCGAAACCAATATCTATTGGGACAAAGATCCCGTAGACGGCACGATCTGGGCGATTGAAGGAAAGATCGCAGTTAATAACCGTATTAATACTTTTGTCCGTAAGGACTGGCTTGACACATTGGGACTGAGCGCGCCTACGACGACGGAAGAGTTTGAAGAGATGTTGATCGCGTTTGAAGAGAATAAGGATACGCTTCTCGGTGCGGATGCAGATAAGTTGATCCCTTATTCCGTAAGTTTCGATGTTGGCTGGAGAGCAGCTACTTTGATCGAATCCTTTATCGATCCGGATATTTCCGACAAGGAAATGTATGTCAACGGATATGATGACAGAAAGCTGACCCAGAACGGTACCAAGGAAGCCGTAAGGCTTTTGAACAAATGGTACAATCAGGGACTGTTGTGGGATAACTTCGCATTATACGGCAGCGGCGATACAACGGAAGACGATATGATGAAGGCAGGCTATGTGGGCGCTTTCACGCATAACTGGGATTATCCTTTCCGTAACGGTGAGGACAGCATCAATGTTAACCTGCAGAGAAACGTAGGGGAAGATGCATGCTATATCGCGATCGATCCTTTTGATGACTCCAAGGGAACCCATACCAAGTATGTATCCAGTACGGCCGGCGATCGTAAGATCTTCTTCCCGCACACCAACGATGAGCCTCTGGCTTGTATGCTGTATCTTGACTGGATCAGCGATCCGGAGCATATTCAGTATCTGCAGATCGGTGACGAGGGCGTGACGCATAACGTATTGGAGGGCGGCGCGATCCAGACGGTTGCAGCGACAGGCGATGCCATCATGAACTCCGGTATGAATATCGACTATACCATTACCTGTAACGGCCTGCACTTTGCAGACGAAGAGCTGACAAAACTCTCCCAGGCATACAACTATGCAGGCATTGATCCTGATATCGTGGCAGAGGCGGATAAGATCGCGCAGACCGATGCGGTTCCGGCCAAGAATGTTAACGTAGGAGCGATCGAGGCGGAAGCAAATATCGGTGATACTTTGAGCGCGAAACGCGATCAGGTTTACGATAACGCAGTGATCGCATCGGAAGCTGATTTCGACAGTGTTTGGGACAGCATGATGGCGGATTACCTGAATTCAGGCGGCCAGGCGATCATGGATGAGCGCGCTGCAAAATGGCAGGAGACATTTGGCGATACAGATATGCTGCCTTAAGTGTTCGGCCAGATTAATTAAAGCATCGATTTAAAGGGGCTGTTGTAAAAGCGGATCATGATCTGCTTTTGCAACAGCTTCTATGGTTACATTTTACAATAGCAGTAGATTTATTCCCGCGGGCAACAAGCCGAACGGTTGCCTGCAGCGGGGGCTTTGATTATAATGATGGTAGTTGTGAACAAATGGAGCAGAGGCAGGGCGGGAGAGATGGGGACGCCCTGGAATGGAGGTAACTATGGAAATGACACTCAGATGGTATGGAAGCAAATTTGATACGGTCACGCTTAAGCAGATTCGTCAGATCCCGGGGGTGACGGGTGTAATAACCACACTTTATGACGCGGCGCCGGGGGAGGTGTGGAGCAGAGAGAGGATCCATGCCCTGAAGGAAGAGGTGGAAGCCTCGGGACTGCACATTGCGGGAATCGAGAGCGTAAATATCCATGATGACATTAAGATCGGCGGGGGCGACAGGGACCGGTATATCGCCAATTACATTGAAACCCTCGAGAATTTAGGCAAAGAGGGCATTCACATGGTATGCTACAATTTCATGCCGGTGTTTGACTGGACAAGGACGGAGCTGGCAAGGGTAAGGCCGGACGGTTCCACGGTGCTTGCCTACACGCAGGAAGCGGTGGATGCACTGGATCCGGAGAAGATGTTTGCGTCTATCGCGAAAGACACGAACGGAACGGTGATGCCTGGCTGGGAGCCGGAGCGTATGGCAAGGGTAAAAGAGCTTTTTGAGATGTATCAGGATGTGGACGGAGAGAAGCTGTTTGCCAATCTGCAGTATTTTCTGGAAAAGATCATGCCGGTGTGCAATCAATATGATATTAACATGGCGATCCATCCGGACGATCCTGCATGGAGCGTTTTCGGGCTTCCCAGGATCATTATCAACAAAGAGAACATCCTGCGGATGATGAAGATGGTGGACGATCCGCACAACGGCGTCACCTTCTGTTCCGGTTCTTATGGGACGAATCTGGAAAACGACCTGCCGGATATGATCCGTTCCCTGAAAGGAAGGATTCATTTTGCCCATGTGCGTAATCTGATATTTATCACGCCCGATAATTTTGAAGAGGCGGCACATCTGTCTTCTGACGGGAATTTTGATATGTATGAGATCATGAGAGCGCTCTATGATATCGGATTCGAGGGACCGATCCGCCCCGATCACGGAAGGATGATCTGGGATGAAGTGGCAATGCCGGGCTACGGCCTGTACGACAGGGCATTGGGAGCGGCATATCTGAACGGACTTTGGGAAGCCATTGTGAAAGGAGCTGAAAAAAGATGAGATTAGACGAACAGGGGCTGCAGAACAGGCAGGCCTGGGAAGCGGCCGGCTATGAGCTGCCGGGATTTGACCGGGAGCAGATGATCGCCAAAACAAAGGAAGCCCCCTTCTGGGTGCATTTCGGAGCGGGCAATATTTTCAAGGCCTTTCTGGCAAATGTGGTGCAGAGACTTTTGAATGACGGCACATTGGACAGAGGGCTTGTGGCGGCGGAGGGCTTCGACTATGAGATCGTCGAAAAGATGAACCGCCCCCATGATGATTACAATATCCTGGTCACGCTGAAGGCCGATGGGAATGTGGAAAAGACAGTGATCGGGAGCATTGCGGAATCGTTGATGCTGGATTTCGAAAATCAGGCTGAGACCCTGCGGTTAAAGGAGATCTTCCGCATGGATTCCCTGCAGATGTGCACCTTCACCATCACGGAGAAGGGTTACAGTCTGGTGGATGGAACGGGCCGTTATCTTCCGGCGGTGGAAGCAGACTTTAAAGGAGGACCGGATGCTCCTTCCAGCTATATGGGTAAGGTGGCGGCGCTTCTTTATACCCGCTATCAGGCGGGGCAAAAGCCCATCGCCATGGTCAGCACGGACAACTGTTCCCACAACGGGGATAAGCTGTATGCGGCCATCAGTACCTTTGCCGGGAAATGGGTGGAGAATGGCAGGGCAGAAGAAGGATTCCTCCGGTATGTGGACGACCGGAATAAGGTGACTTATCCCTGGACCATGATCGACAAGATCACGCCCAGACCGGATCCCTCCGTGGAAAAGATTCTGCTGGAGGACGGCGTGGAAGGTCTGGAGCCGGTGATCACTTCCAGAAATACCTATGTGGCTCCCTTTGTCAATGCCGAAGAGTGTGAGTATCTGGTGGTAGAGGACGCCTTTCCCAACGGCAGGCCCGCGCTGGAAAAAGGCGGCGTGATCTTTACTGACCGGGAGACCGTCGATAAGGTAGAGAAGATGAAGGTCTGCACCTGTTTAAATCCCCTCCATACGGCGCTGGCGGTTTACGGATGTCTGCTGGGCTACCAGAAGATCTCAGAGGAGATGCAGGATGAAGAGCTTGTAAAGCTGGTGCAGAGAATCGGTTATACGGAAGGGCTGCCGGTGGTGGTAGACCCCGGAATCCTTGCTCCCCGGGAATTTATTGATACGGTCCTTACGGTGCGTGTTCCCAATCCTTTTATGCCGGATACGCCCCAGAGAATTGCCACGGACACCTCGCAGAAGCTGGCGATCCGCTTTGGCGAGACGGTGAAGGCTTATCAGAGATCACCGGAGCTTACCGTGCAGAGCCTCGAAATGATCCCCTTGGTATTTGCCGGCTGGCTGCGTTATCTAATGGCGGTGGATGATGCGGGAAATGCCTTTACGCTGAGCCCGGATCCCCTCCTTGACACGGTGTGCCCCTATGTGAAGGGACTTGCGCTGCAGCCGGATCAGGATGTGGAGGCGCATGTGGAGGAAGTGCTTAAGATGAAGCAGATCTTCGGGGTAGACCTGTATGAGGCAGGACTGGCAGAGAAGGTGTGCGGCTATCTGCAGGAGCTGACGGCCGGAGCAGGAGCCGTGCGCAGTACGCTGCAGAAGTATGTGTGAAGCGGCAGCGGAAGGTGCAGAAGTATGTATGAGGCAGGACTGGCAGAGAAGGTGTGCGGTTATCTGCAGGAGCTGACGGCCGGAGCAGGAGCCGTGCGCAGTACGTTGCAGAAGTATGTGTGAAGCGGCAGCGGAGTATCGCTGCGCCGAAACGGTCGAAGATGTGTTCCGTGCAGAAGTATGTATGAAGCAGCGGCGGAAGGTGCAGACTGGAAGTGACATTCCCGGTGGATTGTGGTAAAATAGGAACGCAGCAGCACGTAGTATGATTTTTTGACAGTTCCTGGGAAGGGGAGCGTGAGGAGAAATTTTCCACACGCAAATCTGTGCCTGCAGCCCAAATTCTCAGGCTATGGAAAGGCATGGTTATTTTATGAAATTTGCGGCACCCGAGGCTTCTGTACTGATCGTAGATGACAATGAAATTAATTTGGAAGTGACAGCGGCTCTTTTGGAACCGCTTAAGATGAAAGTTGATCTGGCGGACAGCGGCAAGCGGGCGCTGATCCTGGCGCATCAGAAAAGATATCACCTGATATTTATGGATCAGATGATGCCGGATCTGGACGGGGTGGAGACGACGAAAAGGCTTCGCCGCCTGCCGGATGCCTATTGCCGCACGGTGCCGGTCATCGCCTTGACAGCCAATGCATTCTCGGAGGTCAGGGAGGAACTGCAGCAGGCCGGGATGAATGATTATCTGGCAAAGCCGGTGGAAGCGAAGGATCTGTATCGGTGTGTTCTGAAGTGGATTCCGCGGAAGCTGATCATTGTCTCGCAGGAGCAGCAGAAGCCGGGCGGCTCACCGGCGGCAGCCGGCAGCGGTAAAGTACAGGGCAGCAGCACACTGCCGCAGCTGCCGGGCATTAATCCGGCGGACGGCATCCGTTATACCGGCAGTGAGAAGATGTGGTTGAAGCTGCTCGGTGATTTCTACAAGTTGATCGATTCCAAGGCCAAAAAGCTGGAGAACTGTGTGGAGGACGGCCTGATCCGGGATTATACGATCGAGGTACATGCATTGAAGAATACGGCACGGATGATTGGTGCAGCCCGGTTGTCCGAACATTTCTTCCAGATGGAGAAATGCGGCAAAGCCGGAGAGGTGGAGACGATCCGGCAGGAGACGCCCGGCCTGATCCGGGAACTGAAAAGCTATAAAGAAATCCTGCGTCCTTTTGGGGAGAAGAATGACCGGAATAAGCGGGAAGTACCTGTCTCGGAGTGGATCGCGCAGTTGAAGGTCATGCGGGATGCCATGGAGAGATTCAGCCTGGATACGGTGGATGAGACCATGCAGCAGCTGGAGCAGTACCGGGTGCCGGAACAATGCAGTGAGTCGATGGAGCTTCTGCGGGCGGCGGTGGCGGATGTGAAGATGAAGGACGTGATGGATGCCGCGGAGCGGATGATCGCGGAATTGCAGGCCTGAGGCGATTCGTTACAAAGGAAAAGAGTCTGTATCATGGTGTGGCGGCTATAAGGTATATTAGCGGTCATGCCGTTATACGGACTCTTTATCTATGTCACTTTTTTGTTCTGTTATTTCTGACTTTTCTGTATGTTACAGCTTCTTTCCGGTCAACAGTTCATATCCCTGCAGGTACTTGTCGATGGTCTTCTGCACGATCTCCTGCGGGAGGGTCCAGTCGTGGCCTTCGTTGCTCTTTAACCAGTCTCTTGCAAACTGCTTGTCGAAGGAGGGCTGTCCGTGGCCGGGTTCATAGCCTTCCGCGGGCCAGAAGCGGGAACTGTCGGGGGTCAGCATTTCGTCGCCCAGAACGATATTGCCTTCTTCATCCAGTCCGAACTCAAACTTGGTGTCTGCGATGATGATACCACGCGTCAGAGCGTATTCTGCACATTTCTTGTAAAGAGCGATGGTATAGTCACGCAGTTTGGAAGCGTATTCTGCTCCCCTGCCGGGGAATCTCTTTTCCAGATAATCCACACTCTGTTCGTAGGAGATGTTCTCGTCGTGATCGCCGATCTCCGCCTTGGTGGAAGGGGTGTAGATGGGTTCGGGCAGCTTGTCCGATTCCTGCAGGCCTTCCGGCAGCGTGATGCCGCAGACAGTGCCGTCTTTTACATAGCTTGCCCAGCCGCTTCCGGTGATGTAGCCGCGCACGATGCATTCGATGGGCAGCATCGTAAGCTTCCGGCATAACATGCTGTTGCCGTCAAATTTCTCCTGACGGAAGAACTCCGGCATGTCCTGAACATCCACAGAGATCATATGGTTGGGCAGGATATCCTGGGTCATATCGAACCAGAATCTGGACATCTGTGTCAGTACGGTGCCTTTCTTCGTCACCTGATTCTTTAAGATCACATCGAAACAGCTGATGCGGTCTGTAGCGACCATGATCAGACTGTCGCCGTTGTCGTAGATCTCTCGTACTTTGCCTTCTTTGATGGGTTTTAATTCAGTCATGATAAACCTCCGTGTATTGTACTTTTACAGGATCAGTATTCCAGTTCGGGATTTTCGCCGGTTTCATACTTTCTGATGTGCTACAGCAAATATTATAGCGGATTCTACAGCGGGTGTAAAGCAGGTCACGGCAGATATTTTCACGATAATAAACTGCACAATACGCCTGTGGCCACCGTTCTACATTTTTTTTTAAACCGTTTGCGGTTCTGCTGCATCTAATTAGTAAGAAACAACAAACGAGTTTGAAGTTTCATACTTGCATTCCATGGCAGATTCTGATACAAATACCCGGGGAAGTACTTATAGTAAACGACATAACAAATTTCTGTTTCCGTCTCTTGCAGGAGCCATATACGGTAGCTTCTGCAAGGCCGAAAACGAAATTTCCAGTGTCGTTAACTATAAAATTTACCCAAAACCATTTTACAACAGGTATGGACAGTCATATAGTAATAAATCAGATAAATGATCAATGTCAGCGCAATGGCCAATATCGTAGGGGCATATAAAACAATGCTGTTCGCCAAAAGGTTCTGCAGAAGCGCTGTTTTATATACTAATGTGGCAAAGATACTGTCTGCCAGTCCGAACAGAAACGGAATGCTGAAAAATGTGATTGCCTGTTTCCTGATGATTTTTGTAATCTTCCTGTTCGTATATCCCATTTTTACGAGGATATCGTAATCGGATTTTGAATCGGCTATGGCAGAAATGTTATTAAAATACAGAATGCTGCCTGTTGCTATAAAGAATAATACGACAAGAAAGCCTATCAGCAGGAAGGTGGAACTGCTCAGGGAAACCACTTCATGTATCCTGTGGGAATTGCCCTGCAGGTAAGGGCTGTTATCCAAATATGCAGACAGAGCCTGAAACAGGTCTTCGTTTCCTGTTATGGAACTTCCGTTTATACTTAGGATTTTCGTTTCGGGGGCAGCATTTTCAGATATCATTTTGTATAAACTGTCACTTAGGATCAAAGTACCAACACTGTTCGCAAAAGAAAAAGGATTATTCAATGTGGTCATAGTCACAGTGACAGGTATTTCAGTATTGTTTATGAGCAGTGGATAAGTGCTGCCTGTTTCGTCCTTGCCGGAAGCCGGCTGATATCTTATATAAATACACTCATTGTTGTTTAGTTCTGTAAATTGCTCCAAAGCCTTTTGCCGCCCTTGTGCTTTCAGAATGGCAGTATAGTCAGAATATGAGATACATTCAAAACCTGCATCCCGAAGGATTTTTTCGTTGTCAGCATCTCCCTTGGAAGTTCCGACACTGTATTCCATGGGAAGCTGCCCGGCAGTAGAAGTGACTTTATAAATATCGGTCTGCAGGAATGTAATATCATCTCCGGATGAATAGTTGTTCACGATCTCCATGATTGCGGACAGATCGCTCTCTTTTTCAATACGGCACTCGATTTCTGACGGCGCAATGCGGGATATTGCAGCGATAGGATAATACAGAGTCAGAGCCATAATACTTGAAACAGTCAAAGTTGCGGCTGACAGTAATGTGAGCATGATCAGCGTTTTTGAATTGGAACGCATCCGGTATATAAAACCCGGTGAAGTAATGATTCTTGTTTCCGTATAAAATTTCTTCTTATTTTTCTTGCCAGTCTGTACCGCATAAGGGAGAAAAGATGCAATAAAAAGCACTGTCCCAAAAAGAATGAGTGCAAATGTAAGCATTCCAACAGCATAAAACCCGACTGAAAACCAAACAGATTTTTCGCCCCGCAGGATGTCAAGGGCAATACAGTATCCCAAAATGACAGATACAAACCCGATTATGGAAGGAACGGCATGGAACTTTGTGTGCTTTTCCGCACTTTTTTCAAACCGCACTAAATCCATAAGGGAAGATTTAAAAAGAAATCTGCTGTTGGACAGCGATAATATGATAATAATGGCAAAAACAAAACAAGCCGTCTTTACCATGGCAATCAGGTTAAAAAACGGTATTTCTGAATTGTTGACTGTCAATCCCAGTAATTTTGTAATGCCAAACACAATGCCTTTGTGGAACAGACCGCCCAAAAGGATTCCGATTACGAAAGCCCCGAAACAGGAGAGCAGATTTTCTGCTGTAAGCAGGGACAGTATCGTGGATTTCCGATATCCCAATAATGCATAGATCCCTAATTCCTTTGTGCGGCGGCGCAGGAAGAAACGGTTTGAATATGACATGTAAAAAATAACGAATGCCATAAGGAATATAGAAATCGTGCTGCACATGGTTTCCACCCGCCCGTCACCTGATATTTTCTCAAGCATAACTTTATTCATGGAAAATGAAGTGAATGCAAAAAATATAGTAATCACAAAGGAAATGGATAATAAATAGAGGGCATAAAAGGAAAAATTATTTTTCAGGTTCTTAAGTGCCATAGATAAATGGTTCATGGGTACTTCCCTACCTTTCTGTGTCTATTTTTGCGGTTGTCTGTGCAATGGATTCATAGAATGCACGCCTGTCAGCATTTTGTTTCAATAATTCCCGAATGATGCAGCCGTCTTTAAAAATCAGGATGCGGTCAGCAAAACTTGCAGCATAAGCATCATGTGTGACCATTAGTATCGTAGTATGGAGACTTTCGTTTGATTCCCTTAAAGTGTTTAACAAATCCGTTGCGGAACTTGAATCCAATGCCCCGGTCGGTTCATCAGCAAATAAAATGCCTGGATGTTTCACAATAGCCCTGAGAGCAGAAGCACGCTGCCTTTGCCCGCCTGAAAGTTCACCCGGATATTGATCTAACTGTGCATCAATACCAAAGCGTTTCGCCAGGTTCCGTATCATGCTTTCTATTTTTTTCGGCGGGAGTTTCTGTAAAGTGAGTGGAACAGCGATATTCTCAAAAATAGTAAGGCTGTCTAACAGCAGATATTCCTGGAAAATAAACCCAAGATTATCCCTGCGGAAATCCGCTGCTTTGGAATCAGTCAGATTCTTGAGATTGACACCGTTTATGGTAATGCTGCCGCTTGTGGGTGTATCAATCGTAGAAAGAACATTAAGCAACGTAGTCTTTCCTGATCCGGAAGCCCCCATAATGGCAATAAATTCACCGTCCGTTACGCTGAATGATACTTTATTAAGGCTTGGATGCTGTGAGTTTGCATAAATTTTTGTTACGTTTTTTGCTTCTAATAATGCAGCCATGTTTTTATTCTCCTTTGCTTTCGATAACAGTATTGTAATTTGGGGCCTGTAAAAAAGAATGAGTAAATTACGCAGTCTTTGCGTGAGTTACTCATTCTTTTTAAATTCATTATCATTTCACCGGCAGTCTGTCGGATAGGGCGGGGATATCACTTTATTCGGTGTTTACAGGAGTGAAACATGCAGTAGATAGAAGAAAGAAAGGCTTGCCATTTGGCAGAAAACAGTTTATAATTAGAATAATTCTAAAAGAGGACAGAGCTATGACAAAATACGCGGAAAGGATCTTGAATATCATAAACGAATCTTCTGATCATATGACGGCAGAACAGATCTTCCTTATCTTAAAAAAGAAGGAGCCGAAGGTCGTGCTGGCAACGGTCTATAATAATCTGAATATGCTGTGCGATAAGGAATTGATCAGAAAGATCTCGCTGGAAGGTTCACCGGATCGTTATGACAGGAAACGGCGTCATGACCATCTGGTGTGCAGAAAGTGCGGCAGATTGTCGGACATGGTGTTCGAAGATCTGACGGCAACGCTGGCAGCACAGTTTGGCGGGGATATTTTGTATTATGATCTTAAGGTGTTCTATCTTTGTCCGGAATGTCGGCAACAGGAAACGGAAGATAAATAAGAGGAGGGTATGGCAATGGTATTTAAATGCAGTGTGTGCGGGTATGTGTATGATGAGGAGGCGGAAGGAAAGCCTTTTTCCGAATTGACGGAATGTCCCATGTGCAAACAGCCGGCAGAGAAGTTTGAGCCGGTGTTGTCTGACGGAGCGGATCAGGCAGCAGGGGTAACGGAAGCGGCGGTGGATGGGAATGCGCCGGCAGGAACGGTTTCCGGGGAAGGCGTGGATCTGCATTACCCGAAGGAGACGCGGAAGACGGACAGTAATTACCGTTACATGAAGGAAATTCATGAGATGGCGGTCACGGGCAGATCCGCCATCGAGGCGATGGGAACACAGATGAAGATGCCCGGCTGGGACGATATTCTGGTGCTGGGCGCACAGTTGAATCCGCCGCCGCTTGAGGAACATGCGGATGTGTCCCTGCAGACGGTGATCGGCAAACATGCGAAGAAACCGATGGTACTTGATATGCCGGTGTACATTTCCCATATGTCTTTCGGGGCGCTTTCGCGGGAGACGAAGATCGCACTTGCGAAGGGCAGCGCGATGGCAGGGACGGCGATGTGCAGCGGCGAGGGCGGCATCCTGCCGGAGGAAAAAGCGGCGGCCCACAAGTATATATTTGAGTATGTTCCCAATTTATACAGTGTGACGACGGAAAATCTGACGACCTCCGATGCGATTGAGATCAAGATCGGACAGGGCACAAAACCGGGTATGGGCGGTCATCTGCCGGGCAGCAAGGTAACGCCGGAGATCGCGGCTATCCGCGATAAGCCGTTGGGTGAGGACGTGATCAGTCCGTCCAAATTCCCGGGTATCGACACGAAGGAAGATTTAAGGACACTGGTGAAGAATCTGCGTGACTGCAGCGGCGGCAGGCCGATCGGGATTAAGATCGCGGCCGGAAAGATCGAGAAAGATCTGGCATACTGTGTCTATGCGGAGCCGGATTTCATCACTATCGACGGCAGAGGCGGAGCGACCGGCGCTTCTCCCGCGATCATCAGGGATTCCACGAGTGTGCCCACCATCTATGCGCTTTACCGGGCGAGGAAATATCTGGACAGCGTACAGGCAGATATCGACCTTGTGATCACTGGAGGACTGCGGGTTTCCTCGGACTTTGCCAAAGCTGTTGCCATGGGAGCGGATGCGGTGGCCATTGCTTCGGCAGCGATGGTGGCGGCAGCCTGCCAGCAGTACCGTATCTGCGGTACGGGTATGTGTCCGGTGGGCGTGGCGACCCAGGATCCGGAGCTGCGGAAACGGCTGCACGAAGAGGCGGCGGCAAAACGCGTAGCGAACTTTTTGAACTGCTCTGCACAGGAGCTGCGGACCTTCGCAAGAATCACCGGACATGAGAATATTCATGACCTGTCGGTGGAAGATCTGTGTACCATCAGCAGGGAGATCTCGGAATATACGAATATTGCCCATGCGTAAGTCGGGCAGGTTCGGACAGGAATGTTGATTCCCACGCGCGATAAGCCGGCCGGATGTGATGACGCATCTGTGCGGCGAATGGCGCAGGATCAGATACAGGATACAGTAACGAGGATACAGTAACGAAAGAAAAGGAGAACAGTAACATGAACAAGTATGCAGGAACACAGACAGAGAAAAACCTTCAGGCGGCATTTGCCGGAGAGTCACAGGCCAGAAATAAGTACACTTATTTCGCATCCGTGGCGAAGAAAGAGGGCTATGAGCAGATTTCCTCTTTATTCTTAAAAACCGCAGACAACGAGAAAGAACATGCGAAGATGTGGTGTAAGGAGCTGAGCGGCATCGGCGACACGAAGGCGAACCTGGCAGCGGCAGCAGACGGCGAGAATTTCGAGTGGACGGATATGTATGAGAACTTTGCCAAAACTGCCGAGGAGGAAGGCTTTAAAGAGCTGGCGGAGAAGTTCCGGCTGGTGGCGGCGATTGAAAAGCACCATGAGGAGAGATATCGCGCACTTTTGAAGAATATCGAGACGGCTGAGGTATTTGCGAAGAGCGAAGTGAAGGTATGGGAGTGCCGCAACTGTGGTCACATCGTAGTGGGCACGAATGCGCCGGAAGTGTGCCCGACCTGCAATCATCCGCAGAGTTATTTTGAAGTAAGCGCACAGAATTATTGATCGGCCGGTTGTAAAAGAGACCGCCGTTCTGGCCAGAGGATGGTCAGGCGGCGGTCTCTCTGTGTTTTCAGGGGTTATACACTAAAGTTTGCGGGGCTGTCGTATTTTAAGCAGAACGGTGGTTATTGGAAAGTTAAAAACAGATATGTTTTGAATTGAATGAGATTTAGATGTATAAAAATATAAATATCTTATAAAAATGAATATATAAATAAGAAAAATATGAATTTAAATGTTGATAATTATGAAAAATAGAATATAATATACATGAGAATACAATTCTGTTTGTGGATGCGAGACCTGCAATTAAGGAGACGATTATGCTGATTCAATTTAATTTTAAAAATTTCAAATCTTTTCGTGAAGAGGTATCCCTAGATTTGACTGCAACAAAAATAACAGAGCATGAAGATCATGTAGCAGAAGCGGCAAATGATAAACTTTTAAAAGTGGCAGCCATTTACGGTGCCAACGCAAGCGGGAAGTCCAATGTGTACGATGCCTTTGAATATATGACGTATTATGTGGATGAATCCTTTAAATTCGGTGATGAAGAGGAACGGCGCAGGAAAACGGGAGATGCCTATCTGAAGGTGACACCGTTTCTTTTTGATGAAAAGAGCCGTGGCGAAGAGACCACCTTTGAGGTATTCTATGTTGACAATTCAGAGGATACAGAAAGGACATACCAGTATGGCTTTTCTCTGAAAAATGATGAAGTGATAGAAGAATGGCTTTATTCCAAGGCAAAAACGGCACGGAACAAGTATCGGACAATCTTTTACCGCAAAAAAGGCGAAGAGCTGGAGATGAATGGTTTTTCCAAAAATCATGTGGAAAATATCAAGGCATCTCTGAATAAGGAGTCGCTTATTGTATCTTTGGGGTCAAAGCTGCGGATTGCCAAATTGAAAAAAGTGAGAGACTGGTTTTTGAGCAATGAAATTGTAAATTTTGGTGATCCTGCAGAGAATTTCTTTCTTTCCAGTGTTTTGCCGGAAGGGTTTGTAGACAAAAAAGAGGTGCAGGATAATGTGGTGGAGTATTTTGCATCTTTTGACGAGGCAATACAGGATTTTAATATAGAAGAACTTCCAAAGGAAGATGAAAAAGACAATGGTAAAAATTACAAGATTGATGCCCTGCATAAGATGGGCGACAGTGGGAAAATGGCTTCCATTCCATTGAAACAGGAATCCAGCGGGACGTTGAAGATGTTTGCGTTGTATCCCTCTTTAAAGGAAGTATTGGACCAGGGTTCTATCCTGTTTATTGATGAACTGAATGCCAGACTGCATCCATTGCTGGTAAGAAATATTATCTTGACATTCCTTTCCCCGGAAATCAATACTCAGAACGCACAGCTGGTGTTTACCACCCATGACATCTGGCAGTTTTCCAATGAATTGCTGCGGCGGGATGAAATCTGGATGGTCAATAAGAACAGAGACGGGGTTTCGGAGTTGTATTCCCTTGTTGAGTTTAAGGACAAAGAGGGGAACAAAGTGCGGCGGGACGAGGCACTTGCAAAGAATTATCTCACAGGGAATTATGGAGCAATCCCGGCGTTAAAGCCTATGAAGATGTTGAAGGGGAGGACAGTGGATGGCAAATAGGGGGAAAGCGGCGGGAAAGAAAGCAGCCTCTGATGGAAAACCCAGCGACAGCAGAGCCGGAAAAAGGCGGGACAGAAATAAGCGCGTGGGCGCCAGGGTTCCTGAACTGGGATATTATCTGATTGTGACGGATACGGAAGAAACGGAGAAAAATTACTTCGAAGGATTGCGGGACAGTATTCCGGCAGAGTTGAAAGACCGGCTTGTGATAAAGGTGGAGAAGGCCAGGACCGTGGAACTTGTGAGGAAGGCTCTGGAAATGACAGGGCAGGAATCACAGTACCGGATTCCGTGGATTGTTTTTGACAGAGACCAGGTGAAGGATTTTGATGAGATTATCCAGACAGCAGAGAAAAGCGGCGTGGGTGCAGGATGGTCCAATCCTTGTTTTGAGATCTGGATGTATGCGTATTTTGGAGAGATGCCTGTGATTATGGAATCTTATACCTGTTGTGATCGGTTTGCGGAGAAGTTTGAGAAGGTAACAGGGCAGAAGTATTCCAAGAATGACAGGGATATTTATCGGAAACTGGTGCAATGCGGGGATGAAAAAAGGGCGTTTCAGGTGGCAGAGAGATGTTATAAAAGATGTGTGGAAGATGGGAAGCGGAAACCATCGGAGATGTGGCCGGCTTGTAGGGTACATAGGTTGGTGGAAGAGATACAAGATAAGATATATTCCAGGCCATAGAAAAACTTATTCTGTAAAATAACGGGTTAAGCTCTGGAAGAGTGTATTGCATTCCTGTCAAAACTTGTATATGCTGTTGTTATCAGGAAGTTACCGCGTCGGCTACAATCGACGATGCTGCCGGCATCGCTTCATGCAGTCTCCCTGCACATGAAAATTAATCCTGTGTGTAAGGCAGCGGTAACTATTGCAGGTTATACTGGAAAAGCAGAAAGATGTTCCATGTAAGACGGGATCAGCAGGCTGTGCGGGAATATTACAGGCACAGCCGGCAGATCCACGTAAAGATGAAAACGGAGGTAAACATGACTGAGAGAGAAAAAATGCTGGCGGGCCAGCTTTATGACTGCGGGGATGAGGAGTTGCTGACACAGTGGCACAAGGCGAAGAACCTTATGCGGGACTACAACCGGACGGATTCCGAGAATGCGGAGGAAAAAGACCGCATCCTGACACAGCTGCTGGGGGGACGGGGTAAGAATCTGTGGATCACAGCTCCCTTTTTTGTAGACTACGGCAACAACATTTATTTCGGGAATAACTGTGAAGTCAATATGAACTGCACGTTTCTGGATGATAACAAGATCATCATCGGCGATAATGCGCTGATCGCGCCGAATGTACAGATGTATACGGCATTTCATCCGACAAATGCGGCGGAACGGTTCGGGCAGCCGAAAGAGGACGGTTCTTTTGAATTCTGCAGGACACAGACGGCGCCGATCGTGATCGGGAATAACGTCTGGATCGGCGGCGGCGTTATCATCATGCCGGGTGTGACCATCGGTGACAATGTGGTGATCGGCGCAGGCAGCGTGGTGACGAAAGACATTCCCGACAATGTAGTTGCTTACGGGAATCCCTGCCGGGTGATGCGCCCGAATCAATCATAAAAAGGAAAGAAGGTAAAATTTATGTTCCAGTTTACTTATCATACACCAACAAAAGTAGTCTTCGGCAAAGATACCAAGCAGCAGACCGGCAGGCTTGTGAAGGAAACGGGCTGTCGCAGGGTTCTGATCCATTACGGCGGCGGCAGCGCCGAGCGTTCGGGCCTGCTTGCGCAGATCAGAGCCTCTCTGGAGAGCGAGGGAATTTCTTATGTGGAGCTGGGCGGCGTGGTGCCCAATCCGAGACTTTCTCTTGTATATGAAGGGATCGAGCTTTGCAGGAGAGAAAAGGTCGATTTTCTTCTGGCGGTAGGCGGCGGCAGCGTTATTGATTCCTGTAAGGCGATTGGATACGGCTTGACGAATGAAGGGGATGTCTGGGATTTCTATGAGCATACCCGTCAGGCTGCGGCCTGTATGCCTGTCGGTGTGGTGCTGACCATTGCGGCTGCGGGCAGCGAGATGAGCAACAGCAGTGTGATCACGAAAGATGAGGGCATGGTCAAACGGGGGTATAACAATGATATCTGCCGGCCTGTTTTTGCGGTGATGGATCCGGTGCTGACGATGACGCTGCCGGCGTACCAGACAGCCTGTGGATGTACGGATATTCTGATGCATACGATGGAGCGTTACTTTACAAACGGCGGCAACATGGAGCTGACGGATGCGATCGCGGAGGCCCTGATGCGCACGGTGCTCACGAATGCGCTGATCCTGAAAAAAGATCCGGACAATTACGACGCCAGGGCGGAGATCCTGTGGGCCGGCAGCCTTTCTCACAACGGCCTGACAGGATGCGGTAACGATGGCGGGGATTTTGCGACACATGGTCTGGAGCACGAGATCGGCGGCATGTTTGACGTGGCTCATGGCGCAGGTCTGGCGGCAGTATGGGGAAGCTGGGCCAGATATGTGTTGAAGGATTGTATGCCGAGATTCTCTAAATTTGCCAGAAATGTGATGGGCGTCGCACAACAGGGCAGCGAGGAAGAGACCGCGCTGAAAGGAATCGAGGCGATGGAGGATTTCTATCGCAGCATCGACATGCCGACCAATATGCGGGAGCTGGGCATCGCGCCTACGGAGGAGCAGATGAAGACGATGGCGCATATGTGCAGCCTGGCAGCAGGCGGCTGTAAAGGCTCGGCCAGGAAGCTGTACGAGGAAGATATGCTGGAGATTTATCGTATGGCATTGTAGGATAAGATTTTTTACACTGAAAGATGGCAGGATAAAAGGCCGGTCGGGAGGAAAAAAGAGTGGATAAGCATTTGCTGAGGATACCGTGTAACGCAATGCCCTTCGTATGCGAGGCAGCCTACAGCATTAACCGCGGCGTCATGTACCATGCGGATAGAACGGCGCCTTTTCACGTGGCGATCTATCTGCTGCGGGGTTCCATGGAGATCATAGAGGACGGGATATCCTACCGGCTTAAGCCCGATCAGCTTTTTTTCCTGAAAAGCGGTGTGCACTGCTGGGGCGAGAAACCTTTTGAACCGGGGGCAGCCTGGTTTTATGCGCATTTCTACTGCGCGGAGCCGGCGGCGCATATGGAGGAGCTGCCCAGAGGCATTTATTACGAGACGAAAGTCTGCCTGGACAGGAACGCGGACGAGAAGTATATCGTGCTGCCGAAACAAACGGACTGCTCGCAAACCGGCCGGATCAGGAAAGAGTTTGAGCGGCTGCTGGACGCCCATGTGCACGGCAACATCCCCCAGGCATCCGTCCATCTGTGGCAGATCTTTTTGACCTGTGCCCGGAATGTGCAGGAAGATACGGCGGAAAATGCCTATGTGCGGCAGATTCAGGAATATATCAGGGGGCATTACGCGGAAAGGTTTACTTCGGAGGAGATCGAGAAGCTCTGCGGCCTGTCCTATAAATACGCAGGCACGTTGTTTAAGAACGCGGTGGGCAGGACCATCAAGGAATACCAGTGCCTGCTGCGCCTGCGCAGGGCGGAGCAGCTGTTGACGGAGACGGACCTGCCCATTGCGGAGATTGCGCAGCGGGCAGGCTTTTCGGATGTCTTCTACTTCAGCAAAGTATTTCACAGGGAGAAAGGCTGTACACCCCGGGATTACCGCAGGGAGTATGTACCAGGGATTTAGTGTTAATTTAATGTTACGGTCTGTGTTTTTCTTTTTTAGATGTTTACAAATCGAAAGAAACTAATTATACTATAATTCTAATCAGATATGGTTTTTTAACTTCTTTTATGGGAGATCCCATTCTCAAAACTGCTGTGGTCAGCGATACAGACAGCGGCAGCAATCATTCCGAAAGTCGGAATTATTTCCAAAACCAGTTGATTACACAAGAAAAAAACATTATAATGGAGGAAAATGAATGAGAAAAAGAAAATTAAATCAGTGGTTTAAGCATGGTGCATGGTGGAGGAAACTTCGTCTGAACCGCAGACATAAGGACGAATTATTCCGCTGTCTGTTTAAGGATAAGAAAGATCTGCTCGATCTGTACAATGCGCTGCACGACAGCGATTATACAGACCCGGAGGAATTGGAAGTGGTCACCATGGAGGATGTCATTTTTATGAAGATGAAAAATGACCTGTCCTTCATTGTTGACAGCCGTTTGAGTCTTTATGAACACCAGAGCACGTGGAATCCCAATATGCCTCTGCGCGGCCTGTTTTACTTTGCGCAGCAGTATGAGGGGCTGCTTGGAGTGGAAGATGCAGATGTTTACGGAAAAAAGAGGCTGAGCCTTCCGACTCCTGAATATATCATCTTTTATAACGGCAAAGACATAGCAGAGGACCGCAGGACACTTTATCTGTCAGATTCCTTTTCTATGGGGCGTGGGAGCGGCTGTCTGGAATGCAGCTGTGAAATGCTCAATATCAACCGCGGGCATAATAAAGAGCTGATGAATAAATGCCGCCGGTTATGGGAATATTCCGAATTTGTATCAGAGGTGGAAGAACAGCTGAAGGCGGGCTTAAGCCGGGACGAGGCAATCCAGTCAGCGATAGATCACTGTATAGAGCAGGGTATTCTTACAGATATCTTGAAATCAGAGAAAAGTGAGGTGCTTCATATGATTTTTCTGACGGAATATGATGAGAAAAAACACTTACGGCATACGTTTGAAGAAGGTAAAGAAGAGGGAAGAACCGAAGGCCGCGAGGATAAACTGCTTGAACAGATCCGAAAAAAGCGTGCCAAAGGCAGGAGCGTTGAAACGATCGCGGAAGAATTAGAGGAGGACGTCGAGACGATCCGCTGTCTGCTGGAGCGGTGTCAGGACAGATAGAAGCAGGTCTGAATCGGAATATAATACAAATAGTACAGAAAAATATCCATTTTATATCCCAAAAAGTAAGACTATAATACATATAATCAGGGAAATGAAGGAGTGGTCACGCCGGGCCGGCAGGACGAGACGGCGGGGATGTAACGGAAGTCAAAACGGAGGGTTATTGAATGGGCGATTTAAAGTTGGTAAAAAGGTTTGATGTAACGGACGGTTTCTTCGGCAGATACCGGAAGCTGGTGAAGGATGTGGTGCTTCCTTATCAGGAGAACGCGCTGAATGACCGCATCGAGGGCGCAGAGAAAAGCCACTGCATCGAGAATTTCCGTATGGCGGCGGAGAAGCTGCGCACAGGCAGCTGCGACGGTGAATTCTACGGTATGGTATTTCAGGACAGCGACGTGGCGAAATGGCTGGAAGGAGCAGCCTACTCTCTGGCGCAGAATCCGGATCCGGAGCTGGAGAAGCGCTGCGATGAGATCATAGAATTGATCGGCAGCGCACAGCATGAGGACGGGTATCTGAATACCTATTTTACCGTCAAGGAGCCGGATAAGCGGTGGACGAATCTTCACGAGGCGCATGAACTGTACTGTGCGGGACATATGATCGAGGCGGCAGTTGCCTACGCGGAGTGCACCGGCAAGGCAAGGCTTCTGGAGATCATGTGCGGCATGGCGGATCATATCTACAAGCATTTCATCGAAGAGGGAGCGGCGGGGTATCCGGGACATCCGGAGATCGAGCTGGCGCTCATGCGTCTGTTCCGCTGCACGAAGGAAGAGAAGTACAAGGAGCTGGCGCTTCACTTTATCAATGTAAGAGGCGTTGACAGCGATTATTATAAGAAGGAAAAGAGCACAAGCGGCTGGACGGTATGGGGCAGCAATGCGGTGGACACAGAATATAACCAGTGCTCCGAACCGGTGAGGATGCAGAAGAAGGCGGTAGGCCATGCGGTGAGGGCGGTCTATCTTTATACCGGTATGGCGGATGCGGCCATGGAGACGGGGGATGCCACATTGACGGAGGCGTGCAGAACCCTGTGGAATAATATCACGCAGAGCAGGATGTACGTGACGGGCGCGATCGGCTCCGCCTATGAGGGAGAAGCGTTCACGAAGGACTATCACCTGCCCAACGATACGGCTTATGCGGAGACGTGTGCGGCCATCGGCCTGATCTTTTTTGCCAATAAGATGCTGTATCTGGAGAGAGACCGCAAATATGCGGATGAGATGGAGCGCGCTCTGTACAACTGTGTTCTGGCAGGTATGCAGCTGGACGGCACGAAATTCTTCTATGTGAATCCGCTGGAAGCGCTGCCGGGTATTTCCGGGGAAGCGCAGACTCATAAACATGCATTGCCTGTGCGGCCGAAATGGTTTGCCTGCGCGTGTTGCCCGCCCAATGTGGCAAGGCTTCTGGCATCCCTGTCGGAATATGCATGGCATGTGCTTCCGGGCAAGCTGTTTTCCAATCTTTTTATAGACGGGACACTGGATCTGCGGGATACCTTCGGCGGCAGGATCAGGCTGGAGACGGCATATCCGTATGGCAATAAGATCACCTACCGGTTTGAGCCGGAGGAGGAGACGATGTCCGTACCACTGGCGATCCGCATCCCGGCGTGGAGCACAGGCACGGTGATCTGTCTGAACGGAAAACCTGTCAAGTATGAGATGGAAGAGAGCGGCTATGCATTCCTGTACAGAGATTTCAAGGCCGGTGATGAGCTGACGGTAGAACTTGAGATGCCGGTGAGAAAAGTATATACCTGCAATAAGGTGTCGGCCAATACCGGAAAAGCAGCGGTTCAGAGAGGGCCGTTGATCTACTGCGCGGAAGGCGTGGACAATGCCGGCGATGTACTCTCCCTTTCCCTGAAAAAAGGCGGCAGCGTCACGGTCGGCGAATATCTGCCGGATAAACTGTTCGGGATACAGGAGTTGTATGCGGAAGGATACCGTGAGACAGGCGCTGAGACGCTCTACAGCTACGAAACGCCGGCGGCGGAGGCATGTCAGATCACGCTGATCCCCTACTACGCATGGGGCAACCGAGGTCTGAACCAGATGCGGGTGTGGATACCGGAAAAATGATGCATAAGTTTGACAAAAGGCGGAGATATGCGTATATATGCATATCACTGCCTTTTGTTTTGGCTGTGGGCTGCGGTAGCGCAAATAAGAATGACAAAAATATTTGATTGTATCTGTATCTGATTCCGGCTATACTGTAATAGTCCGGTATATTTTTTTTCATCCTGCACATGCTATGCGGGAAACATGTGACAGGAGGATGGAAAAGAAATGGATTATAATAATTTACCGCTGGATCTGGGACTTGCGATCGCGACAAACCGTGCGGCGCTGGACCGTTTTGTGGATATGCCGGATGGCGAGAAGGAAGAGTTCATTGAGCGTAACCGCGGGGTGATGTCCCAGAAGGAACTGGATAAACTGGTGAATTCCCTGGCAAAAGAGGATGAGGAGCCGGACCTTCATCTTGAGAATGTGAAAGATGTTTTTAAAGGACCGGGTATCGGTTGACAACTGATAAAATAATAATAAAGATAAACGATCAGAAATACAGGATCAGAAACGGAGTATCCGCATGAAAATACAGCTGCCCGATAAAGTGCAAACTATCATAGAGACGCTTACGGCGGCGGGCTATGAAGCCTACGCCGTGGGCGGCTGCATCCGCGACTGTGTGCTTGGCAGACTGCCCAATGACTGGGACATCACGACATCGGCCACGCCGGAGGAGACGAAGCGCCTTTTTGCGAGGACTTTCGATACCGGCATCAAACATGGTACGGTGACGGTCCTGCTGGAGAAGGAAGGCTTCGAGGTGACCACCTACCGTATTGACGGGGATTATGAAGACGGGCGGCACCCGAAAGAGGTAACTTTTACGGCGAGCCTGGAAGAAGACCTGAGACGACGGGATTTTACCATGAATGCGATGGCTTATAATGAGCAGACAGGCCTGGTGGATATTTTCGGCGGGATACGCGACATGGAGGCGGGAATGATCCGCTGTGTGGGTAATGCAGAGGAACGCTTTACGGAAGATGCGCTGCGTATGCTGCGGGCCGTGCGGTTTTCGGCGCAGCTTGGCTACCGGATCGAGGACGGCACGAAGGAAGCGGTCCGTAATCTGGCGCCGGCCCTTAAGCGGATCAGTGCGGAACGGATCCAGACAGAGCTGGTGAAGCTGGTGATCTCCGAACATCCCGATTATCTGCGCACGGCCTACGAGACAGGCATCACGAAACAGATCCTGCCGGAATTTGATCTCTGTATGGAGACGCCTCAGAATAATCCGCACCACTGTTACAATGTAGGGGAGCATATTCTGCATTCCATGCTGGCGGTGGAGGCTGATAAAGTGCTGCGGCTGGGGATGCTTTTTCATGATATCGGCAAACCGCAGACAATGACGGTAGATGCGGAGGGGATCACCCACAACAAAGGACATGCAGAAGTGGGAGAGCAGATGACAAAACAGATCCTGCGCCGTCTGAAATTTGACAATGATACCATCGCGGCGGTGACGAAGATCGTGCGTTTCCACGATCAGGAAGTGGGAGCTTCACCTGGAGGAGTCAGGCGTGCGGTGAACCGTACAGGGGAAGACATGTTCCGGATGCTGTTTGCCGTAAAGCGTGCGGATATTGCCGCGCAGAGCGCTTATCTGCGGGAGGAGAAGCTCAAAAAACTGGCATACATACAGGAGCTGTTTGATGGGATCTGCCGCAGACAGGAGTGTATGAGTCTGAAAGATCTGGCAGTTACCGGCAGGGATCTGATCGCACTCGGTATGACGCCGGGCAGAGAGATCGGAACACTTTTGGACAGGCTGCTGGAGATCGTTCTGGAGGAACCGGAACGTAATACACGCGACGAACTGCTGCGTATCTGCGCAGAAAAAAACTTCCTGCCATGACCTCTTAGAAAAACTTCATCTCTTTTTCATACTTTTGGCCTCGCTTTCATAAGATATGATAGACGACAAAGCGGGGGGTATTCGTGTGAATGACAGAAGCGTCAGTTTATTGGACCATTATGAAATAGAGGTAAATCGGACCTGGAAGGGGCGGGGTGCGATTCTTTGTGAATCGGATAAGGGACTGCTCATTTTAAAAGAGTACGGCGGGCCTGTCGATAAGGTGAGGTTTCAGGATTTCCTGTTGAGACATATTCATGAGAGCGGTGTTGTGCAGGCGGAGTCCATCCTGCGGACAAAGGAGGACGGACTGACTGTTTCGGATCAGGACGGCGTGCTGTACATAGTGAAGTCATATTATGAGGGCAGGGAGTGTAACTACCGGGATATGGAAGAGTGCGCTCTGGCGGTCTCTACCCTGGCGAAGCTGCACAGCGTGACGGATCTTACCGGATATGAAGAGCTGTCGAGCCAGCCGGTATTCCGGATTGAAAATGAATATGAAAAGCATAACCGTGAATTGAAGAAGGTAAAAAAATTCCTGCAGGAAAAGAGCCAGAAGACGGATTTCGAGATTTATTTGATGAAGCATTATGATTATTTCATGAATAATGCCTTGCAAATTACAGATGAATTGCGTTATTATGCCTATGAGGGAGATTCTTATGCGTTTCCGGTCGTCTGTCACGGGGATTATCAGTATCACAATATTCTGCGGACAGAGACGGGCAATGTGCTCATTAACTTCGAGAAATGCGTGAGAGATTACCCGGTGCGGGACCTGTACCTGTTCCTGCGCAAACTTCTGGAAAAAAATAATTGGTCGCAGGCACTTGGGAATTTGCTCCTGGAGAGTTATAATAAAGAGAGGAACCTGACAGACAGGGATTACAGGCAGCTGTATTACCGGCTTGCGTACCCTGAGAAATTCTGGAAGATCGTGAATTTCTATTATAACACGGGCAAGGCATGGATCCCCGGCAGGAATATGGAGAAGATCGAGAAACTGTTTGCCCAGGAACGGGAGAAACAGCTTTTTCTGGAAAATATATTCAGGAAATAAATTTTGGCCGTGAGTGCGGAGCCAGCCGGATAACAGGCGGGATACGATTACAGCTGACAGCCAGATCAGAAAGGATAAGGACGAAAAATGCACGGAAGAATTTCAAAGGCGCTGACGGTTATCACGATATTTGCGTTGCTGGCCACCGGATGTACTTCACAGGCATACAATATCGGTATGGCCAAGGACAAGGAGCATAAAGTCATTGATACGGGATTCAGTGCAAGTACGGTGGGAAGTTATGACTCGGCGGATACAGCGGTTGTTATGACTGTAGATCAGGATAACAGCGGTATTATTTTCATGAATATGGATACGGGCAGGCAGTATACGCTGTACTATGACGGCACGACCTATGTGACGGATAAGTACGACGGGCCGATGAGCATTTCCCAGATTCGGGCAGGGGATGTGGTGGACGTGAACTTCCTGAAAGGAAAAAGGCAGATCGCCAGTATCAAACAGTCCCCCGATGCATGGGTATATGACAGTATTGATAATTATGATCTGGGCGGTCTCAATAAGACGGCCAGCATAGGCAACAGCACATATTCCCTTCCCGATGAGGCGGTGATCCTTTCAGAAGGAAAACGTGTGGAGGCGATGGAGATTGTATCCCAGGATCTGGTGACAATCCGCGGTATCGACCGCAAGATATACAGTGTCAATGTGGAGAGAGGACATGGTTATCTGCGGCTGCGCAACGAGCAGGCGCTGATCGGCGGCTGGATCGAGGTCGGCAATAAAGTGATCCGGGAGATATCGGAGGATATGCTGCTGGTCGTTCCGGAGGGAAGCTATCAGGTTGCCCTTTCCAACGGCGGTGTCAGCAGTATCAAGGATGTGGTGATCGAAAGAGACCGGGAGACAGTACTGGATGTAAGCGATATCGAGATCGTACAGGATAAGACCGGCAGGATTCTGTTCACTGTAAATCCAGCGGGTGCGGATGTGAGCATAGACGGTGAACTTACGGATATCAGCAGTCCGGTGGAACTGCCTTACGGAATCCATAAGATTCATATGGAAGCTGACGGATATGATTCGCTCACGAAGTATATTCAGGTAGGTTCCGAATACGCCAAAATTTCCTTTGAACTGGAGGAGAAAAAGGAAGAAGAGGCGCCAACGATCAGCGGCAACGACTTGACAGTACCGCCGTTGGAAGAGAAAGAAATCCCGGAACTGGAATACGCACCGGTGAAAGATCCGGAGCCTTCCGTCAGCGATAATACAATCAGCGCGACCAAGAGCAATAAAGTGTATATTGATTCTCCGAAGGGCGTGGAAGTCTATCTGGATGGTAATTATGTAGGCATCGCTCCGGTGAGCTTTAAGAAGAATGCAGGAAAGCATACGATCACATTGGAGAAGAGCGGTTATAAGAAGAAGAGTTATACGATCTACCTGTATAATGATGGGGAAGATGTTACGTATTCCTTCTCGGAGCTTGAGAAAGATGAGCCGACGAAAGAACCCTCTGTCAGCGGGAATGATGTGGATAAGCATAAGCATGAATATGCAGAAAAAATAACCAAAGCGCCGACTTGCGTAGACAAAGGTGAGAAGACCTTTAAGTGTGAGTGTGGCGACAGCTATACGGAAGAGGTGCCGGCAAAGGGACACGAATTTGTAGATGGTGAATGTACGGTCTGCCACGAGAAAGAACCGGAACATGAGCATGAGTATACGGAAGAAATAACCAAAGAACCAACCTGTACAGAAGAAGGTGAGAAGACCTATACATGTGAATGTGGTTATTCACGAATCGAGTCTATAGATAAAACAGCACATGAATATGAAAATGGGGAATGTAAAAATTGCCACGAGAAAGAGTCGGAACATGAACATGTGTATACGGAAAAAATAACCACAGAACCAACCTGTACAAAAGAAGGTGAGAAAACATATACGTGTGAATGTGGCTATTCACGAGTTGAGTCTATAGATAAAACAGCACATGAATATGAAAACGGGGAATGTAAAAATTGCCATGAAAAAGAACCAGGATGTACACATAATTATGAGAAGATTGATACCGAAAGTGTTGATTCAACTTGTGAAGTCGAAGGCAAAATAACTTTTCAGTGTAAACTATGTAGTAATACTGAGGTAAGAACAATACCTGCAAAAGGGCATAACTATGGTAATGATGGCAAGTGTACAAACTGCGGCGCAGCAAATCCTGATTATAAGCCGCCGGTAGATGGCACTACAGAAGGGGCGGAAACCAACACTTGACACGGTCAGTAAAACGGAGTAATAAACAAAGCTAAATAAAGGAATCACAACACAAATGCAAAACAACAAAAAATATACATACCAAAACTTTCTGGAGATCATCAAAACGCTCCGGGGAGAGAATGGCTGTCCCTGGGACAGAGTACAGACCCATGAAAGCCTGAAACCGTGTATGATGGAGGAGGCAGCAGAGCTGCTTGCCTCCATCCGCATTTATGACCAGACGGGCAATCCCGAGAATATGCGGGAAGAGCTGGGGGACGTGCTTTTACAGGTGGTGATGCACGCACAGATCGCAGCGGAGGAAGGGCTTTTTACGATGGAGGACGTCGTGGATGAAGTGAGCCGCAAGATGATCCGCAGGCATCCCCATGTGTTCGGGACAAGCAGTGCCGAAGACGCCGAGGAAGCGCTCACCAACTGGGAAGAGATCAAGAAAGAAGAGAAGAAGGACAAGGAATGGATCCCCTCTCCCCTGCAGGAAATTCCGCGGGAACTTCCTGCGCTCACGAGGGCGGCGAAGGTTCTGAAAAAAATTGATAAAACTTACGAAAAAGGAAATACTTATGAACAGGATGTGGCAGATCTGCAGGCGGCGGTCAGTGCGCTTGAGACATGCAGTCACGAACCGTACAGCAGGGAGTTGGAGGAAATCATAGCGGATATACTTATACGTTTATCCGATATTGCCAGGATCGCCAAGATTTCGCAGGAGCAGGTACTTACGGACAGGATTGAGGATTTGATAGACAGATATGAAAAAAATCCTGCAAATACCTCCGGGGATAGAAAAATGCCCTAAAATAGCGAAAAAAAAGCCATCTTTCTGCTTGACAACAGAGGGAAAAGCGTATATAAATAGGTGTAGGCGTTTCAAAAGAGGAACATCTAATATTAAAACGAAGACTCATTTAAGGAGGAGTTCAAGATGAACAAAACAGAATTAGTTGCAGCTATGGCTGATCAGGCAGGATTATCTAAGAAGGACGCTGAGAAGGCATTGAAGGCATTTACAGACGTTGTTGCTGATGAATTAAAGAAAGATGGTAAAGTACAGCTGGTAGGCTTCGGTACTTTCGAAGTTTCTCAGAGAGCAGCAAGAGAAGGCAGAAATCCTCAGAGCGGCGAGGTTATGAAGATTGCGGCTTCCAAGGCTCCTAAGTTCAAAGCCGGCAAGGCATTAAAGGATATGATCAACGCATAATCCTGTTAATCCTGTTTAGAGATTGAGAGAAAGAGAAGGCCTGTATGCATGCGCATACGGGCTTTTGTTTACTGTCAGTGGATGGAAAGAAGTATTCGGAGGGTATTGGAATGAGACTGGACAAATATTTAAAGGTGTCGCGGCTGATCAAGCGGCGCACGGTGGCGAACGAGGCGTGTGATGCGGGCAGGGTGCTGGTGAACGACAGGCCGGCCAAGGCTTCCGTCAATGTGAAGGTGGGAGATGTGATCACGATTCAGTTCGGTAACAAAGAAGTCAAGGTGGAAGTTTTGGATGTGCAGGAGACGGTCCGCAAGGAAGAGGCGAAGGAATTATTCCGTTATCTGCCATAAAAGAGTCATATCTGTTCAGAATCCGACATACATTTAATAAGTATCACAGTGACCCGGGCGGCTGTATGTGGAAGCGGTAACGGCTGCCGGGGCTGCTGCTCACGGAATGCAGGAGGGTGTGTATGGAAGATTTGAACAGTGCGAACAGGAAACCGCACAAGTTGATGCTTACCAATAGAAGGACATGTAGCATAAGCGGTGTCAATGACGTATTGTCTTTTGACGTCAACGAGATCCTGCTTGAGACAGAGCAGGGCATGTTGATGATCAAAGGCACCGAGCTGCATGTGAGCCGGCTGTCCTTGGACAAAGGAGAAGTGGACGTGGACGGCCGTATCGACAGCTTTACCTATTCGGAGACCGCGGGGTACGGGGCCAGAGGAGAATCGCTGCTTGCCAGATTGTTCAAATAATGTGGCGTGACACTTGCAGGCTGGATGGTCATTTATAACTCCCGGGGGATTTGTTGGATATGAGTCAGGACATTGTGCAGGAAGCTGTTTTTTTTCTTCATTCTATCCTCATGGGCCTTGTTATCACATTTGCCTATGACTGGGTGCTGATCTTCAGGAAGCTGTTTACGCACGGCAGGTTTTTTATGTCCGTGGAAGACTTTGTCTATTGGTTCGCCTGCGGGATCGGCGTTTTCTATATGCTTTACAGAGAGAACAATGGTATACTGAGATGGTTTGCCGTGGTCGGTGCGGCACTCGGCATGTTAATCTATAAAGCAATTATAAAGAATCGGTTTGTCAATATCGTGTCAAAATGCATACACAAGATAATGTGGTTTGTTTTTCGTGTCATACAAGTTGTGCTAAAACCGCTGAAATGCCTGTTTTTCGCCGCTCGAAGGTGTGTTCGATTCGTCTGGCGAAAACTGAAAAAAGTGAAACTGTTTATAAAAAAACGGTTGACGGTCTGTCTGAAAACAATTAGAATGATTTTATGTAAGCAGTAAACCGGGCAAAGGAGTATCATTAACAACATGGCAGGAAAAGCAGCATATCGGAAGAGGCGCCAGAACCGTATGGGCATGCTCTTGGTCACCACAGTTGTTGTAATGATGCTGATTGTGGTAATGGTTGAAGGAATAGAACTGACAGAGAAGCGTGAGACATACATGGCAAGAGAAGAAGTCCTGATGCAGGCGATCGAAGCGGAGCAGGCGAGAACAGAAGAGATCAAAGAATATGAGAAGTACACGCAGACCAAGAAGTACGTGGAAGAGATTGCCAAGAACAAGCTCGGTCTGGTGTATGAAGGTGAGATTATATTTAAGGACGTAAATTAAGCAGGTTTCGGAGAACATCTGGGATTTGCTTTTTTTCTGTGTAATAATCCGGGACACCTCTTCATATATTGATAGAGATAAAGTAATCTGGACAAGTCTGCGAGTGCGGCCGGGACATGCCATCCGGCGCAGGGCGGGCAGGTCCGTGATAACAGGATGGGGAGGTATGTCATGAAAAAACAGGCAGAAGCCAGAGATGACAATAAAATAACGATCATACCGGAGTATGGCAGGCAGAGGCTGCTGACATATGCGGAGTCGTTCAGGGATCTTGCGGATCTGTTCGAGGGAGAGGATGTGGAATTTACCGGGAAGGACGAGGCGGATCCGGCGGACAGGCAGGATTATCTGTGGCAGCGCAGACTGCAGGAAAATCAGGAGCTTCTTGCGGAGCACCTGAAGGAGATGGCGCATATCATGGCGGAGGTGGCGCAGGAGACATGCCGCTACCGGCCTATGGGAGAGCGCAAATATAAGCAGATCTCAAAGCTGCTGCGGGAATCGGGAATCCTGCTGCGGAACTTTTTTGAGCTGGAGCGGGAGGACGGGCATCTGGAGATCAGTCTGACGATGAAGATGATCTCCGAGAAGTATACGAAGCTGGGAGAGCAGGTCTGCATAGACGATGTGGCGGATTTTATCTCGGTGGCGCTGAACACCAGGCTGCGCGCGGCGAAGAATATGCCGCAGTACCTTACGCCGGAGTGGAATACCTATTATTTTGCGGAAGAGGCGAATTATCATCTGCTCACCGGCGTGGCGAAGGCGGTCAAGGAGACGGAGCACATATCGGGGGACAATTACTCCTTCTATGAGGCGGAGAATGGCAGGATGGTGGCTGTTTTGTCGGACGGCATGGGTTCCGGTGAAAAGGCGTGCGACGATTCCGAGCGGATCATCGAGAAGATGGAACGGCTTCTGGAGGCAGGCTTCCGCAAGGAGACGGCGGTGCAGATGATCAACGGGGCGCTGGTGGCAGCCGGGCAGGAAGAGCATATGTCCACGCTTGATTTATGCGACATCAATATGTACACAGGGGCCTGTGAGTTCGTGAAGGCGGGCGCCGCCTGCAGTTATATCAAAAGAGGGCGGCTTGTGGACAGGCTGTCGGCACTGAATTTTCCGCTGGGGGTTTTCGGACAGATCGAGCCGGAGCGTATGCAGAGGGTGCTGCAGAGCGGTGATTATGTGATCATGCTGTCGGACGGGATTCTGGACGCGCTTTCTCAGGGACTGGGCGAGGAGATGCTGCCGGAGATCATCGGGCGGATAGAGTATACGAACCCGAACGAGATCGCCAACCAGATACTGGCGTACTGTCTCAAGCAGAGCAACGGGCAGGTGCGGGACGATATGACGGTGCTGGTGATCGGGATCTGGGGACGGGACGAGGACGAACTGTAAAGGCCGGTGCCGGCCTGTAAACGAAATTTCCAACGTCACACGATAGAAGAATAGAGAATAACGACAGAGGGTATCATGACAGAGAATACTTACGCCAGAGTGAAAACCTATATGAAAAAATACGAAATGATAAAAGCGCATGATCTGGTCGTGGCAGGGGTGTCGGGCGGCGCGGATTCGGTCTGCCTGCTGCACATTCTGCGGCGGCTGCAGAAGGAGATTGCGTTTCGACTGCTGGCGGTGCACGTGGATCACGGGGCACGGGCCGATGCCGCGGCCGATGCCCGGTATGTGGAGGCGCTTTGCGGTCAGCTTGGGGTTCCCTTTTATCTGCGCAGGGTGGATATGAACGGTTATGCCGCCAGACACCGGCTGTCGGCGGAGGAAGCCGGCCGGATGCTGCGCTACAGCGCTTTTGAGGAGGTGCTGCGGCAGGAGAAGCGCTCAGGAGAACGTGGCAGGATCGCGGTCGCCCATAACTGCAATGACCGGGCGGAGACGATGCTGTTTCATATGTTCCGGGGAAGCGGCTTAAGGGGGCTGTCTTCGATCCGGCCGGTGCGGGAGTCGGTGATCCGGCCTGTACTCTGTCTGGAGCGGAAAACGATCGAGGCCTATCTGGCTGAGAACGGACTGCGCTGCTGTCAGGACAGCACCAACGAGGAGGATGCTTATACCCGCAACAGGATACGGCACCATATCCTGCCTTATGCGGAGCAGGAAATCTGTGCCGGCGCCGCCGCCCATATGGGGGAGCTGGCGGAGATCCTTGCGGATACGGAACGCTATCTGGAGGCGCAGACGAGGCGGCTGTACGGGGTGTATGTGCAGGAAGAGCAGCCGGAGACAGACGGCACGGTGCAGTGTCTGTGGATCGACAGCGCAGGCCTGTTGGCGGAGGATCCGGTGATGCGCAAACGGGTGCTGCTTGCCTGCATGGAGCGCCTGACGCCTTACAGAAAGGATATCACCGGGAAGCATATAGCGGGGCTGGAGCAGCTGATGACAAAGGATGGCAGCAGGGAGATCCACCTGCCCTGCAGGCTCAGGGCCTGCAAGGAATATGACAGGCTCTGTATCAGCAATGTCGGAGAAAGGGCCGTCCGGCAGAGGCGGACAGGGCAGGAACAGGCATATGGCGAGAACACGGCACAGATAAGGGAAAAGCAGGCAGCCGGAGAGAAGGCCGTGCAGACAAGGGAAAAGCAGGCAGCCGGACAGATGGTCTCGCAGGCCGGCGCAGTGTATCAGATCGTACCGCCCGTACAGATCCGGGTGCCGGGGGAGGGGACTTTTGTCTTTACTTTATTGGAAAAAGGGGCCGGATTCTTTGAAAAAGAGCAAAATATTCCACAAAATAGATATACGAAATGGTTTGATTATGATAAAATAACTACGTCTTTGTTGCTGCGCACACGGCGTCAGGGCGATTATCTGACGATAGATGAAGCCATGCACACGAAGACGGTCAAACAATACATGATCAATGAGAAAATCCCGAAGATGCAGCGTGACAGTATGCATTTACTGGCTGACGGATCTCATGTCCTGTGGATACCGGGTTACCGGATCAGTCAGAAGTACAAGGTGGAAGAAAGTACGGAGCGTATCCTGGAGGTACGGCTCGAAGGAGGAAGCAATGGCGGAACGAATCGAAGTGTTGTTGAGTGAAGAGGAAGTGGACAGACGGATTCAGGAGATCGGCGATCAGATTTCCAGAGATTATGCGGGGAAACAGGTGCATCTGGTCTGTGTGCTCAAGGGCGGCAGCTTTTTTATGTGTGAGCTGGCCAAGAGGATCACGGTGCCGGTGTCACTGGACTTTATGTCGGTGTCCAGCTACGGCGGCGATACGAAATCCAGCGGCGTGGTGAAGATCGTGAAAGATCTGGACGAATCTCTGTTGGACAAACACGTGCTGGTAGTGGAGGATATCGTGGACTCCGGCAGGACACTCAGCTATCTGCTGGAAATGTTAAAAGACAGAGGGCCGGCGGATGTGAAGCTGTGTACACTGCTTGACAAGCCGGACAGGAGAGTGGTGGAAGTCAAGGTAGACTATACGGGCTTCGAGATCCCGGATGAATTCGTGGTGGGATACGGTCTGGACTATGACCAGAAATACCGCAATCTGCCTTATATCGGTGTGGTGAAGTTTGACTGAGCGCCGTGACTTTCAGCGCGTACCAGAATATGTTATATGAAAGAGGTTTACTTTGAACAGGAATAATAAGACTTTTTACATGTATTTTCTGATCATCATGGGTCTGCTCATGTTTACTGTATGGGTCGGAACGATCAGGATTCAGGACAGCGGCTACACGAGAGGAGAGTTTGTCGATCATCTGGAGAATGATCAGGTCGCGATCGTCAAGGTCTGTCCGAATAAGAACACGGATGCCGGAGCACTGGAGGTCACGTTGAAAAGCGGCGCCGAGAGGCGTCTGAATGTGACGAATGTGTCCGAGGCGGAAACCATGGTCCGCAGCTACGGTCTGGATCCGGTGGTGGAGAGTGTACCGGAGGAAAGCTGGTTTTTGAACAGCGTATTTCCGATTCTGATCGTGGTGGTCGTCTGTGTTTTCTTTTTCGTGATGATGAATGCGCAGAATGCATCCGGTGGCGGCGGCAACGGCAAGATGATGAATTTCGGCAGGAGCCGTGCCAAACTGACGCTGGGCGGAGAGAATAAGATCAAGCTGGACGGTGTGGCAGGTCTGAAAGAAGAGAAAGAAGAGCTGCAGGAGATCGTGGAATTTCTGCGGGAGCCGGGCAAGTTTACGAAGGTGGGTGCGCGTATTCCGAAGGGGGTTCTTCTGGAAGGTGCGCCGGGTACCGGTAAGACGCTACTGGCCAAGGCGATCGCGGGGGAGGCCAACGTGCCTTTCTTCAGCATTTCCGGTTCGGATTTCGTGGAGATGTTTGTCGGTGTGGGCGCTTCCCGTGTGCGCGATATGTTTGCGGAGGCGAAGCGGCATGCGCCGTGTATCATATTCATTGATGAGATCGACGCGGTGGCGAGACGACGCGGCACCGGTATGGGCGGCGGTCACGACGAGCGTGAGCAGACGCTGAATCAGCTGCTGGTGGAGATGGACGGTTTCGGCGTTAACGAGGGCATTATCGTGATGGCGGCCACCAACCGTGTGGATATATTGGATCCGGCGATCTTAAGGCCGGGACGTTTTGACCGTAAGATCACGGTGGCGGCGCCGGATGTGCGGGGCCGGGAAGATATTCTGAAAGTCCATGCCCAGAACAAACCGCTGGGGGACGATGTGGATCTCTCACAGATCGCGCAGACGACGGCGGGCTTTACGGGAGCGGATCTGGAGAACCTTCTGAACGAGGCGGCCATCAATGCCGCCATGGAGAAGCGGGTATTCGTAAAGCAGGACGATATCAAACGGGCCTTTGTCAAGGTAGGCATCGGCGCGGAGAAGAAGAGCCGCATCATCTCCGACAAGGAGAAGAAGATCACGGCCTATCATGAGGCGGGACATGCGATCCTGTTCCATGTGCTTCCCGATGTGGGGCCGGTGTACACGGTGTCCATCATCCCTACAGGGATCGGCGCGGCGGGCTACACCATGCCGCTTCCTGAAAAAGACGAGATGTTTTTGACCAAAGGCAAGATGTTCCAGGATATCATGGTCTCTCTGGGCGGCCGTATCGCGGAGGAGATCATTTTCGATGATATCACAACAGGGGCATCCAGCGATATCAAGAAAGCTACGAAGGTAGCCCGCAGGATGGTGACCCGTTACGGCATGTCTGCCAATATCGGCGTGATCAATTATGACGACGATGACGATGAGGTATTTATCGGCAGGGATCTGGCTCACGCCAAGAGCCACAGCGAGGCGGTTTCCGGGGAGATCGACCGCGAGGTGAAGGCCATCATTGACGATTGTTATGAAAAAGCGAAGGCCATTATCCTGGAGCAGGAGGACGTGCTGCACAGATGCGCCGAACTGCTGCTGCAGAAGGAGAAGATCAACCGCACCGAGTTCGAAGCGCTTTTTGATACCGAGTATCCGCAGCCGGAAGCGCCGGAGATAAAGCTCGATTGAGGTCGTAAAAAGGCATGAAAAGAAAAGGTTTGTGCAATACTCACAAAAACGCATAGTCAAATTTGTAATATTTGTGAATCCTTAGTATTGTGGACAGGCACATGCTATGCTATTATACTACTTGTAACCCCCCAATACATTATATAGTTTTTGCTATACCCCATAAGAAAGAAATACCTTCTCTAAAAAAGACAGCCGTCGAAAGCTGTCTTTTTTACATTTCCGGGGTTTTTCAAGGTTTTGAGTTCACTCGATTTTTTCTTGAACATCTATAATAGATGGTATAAAATAGATTTATATGGGTTCCTTTAAAGAGAGGAAGAAAGCATGGATATAAGTGAATTTCAGAAAGCAGAGAAGAACCAGTACTATATTGCAGGCATGCGTCCGGTCATCAATAAAGAAGCGTTATTTTCAGATACAACAGAAGACTATGTATATCCACCCGAGCCGAGTGCTTACGGAGAGGTCACGATCCGGTTCCGCTCGGCCAGAAATAATATCGACAGAGTGTTTTTTGTCTGTAAAGACGAGAAGCATATTATGTTAAAGACGGAGACGGATAATTATTTTGATTATTATTCTTATTCGGTACAGCTTGATAACGAGAAGCTGACCTACTATTTCGAGGTACGGGTGGGCAGGATCGACTGCTACTATGATACGCGGGGTGTCTGTAAGGATATCAATGAATACTATCATTTCCAACTGATTCCGGGATTTAAGACGCCGGACTGGGCGAAGGGTGCGGTTTTCTATCAGATCTATGTGGACCGTTTCTATAACGGCGACCCTTCCAATGACGTGCTGTCCAATGAATATCAGTACATCGGGGATAAGACCGTGAAGGTGGAAGACTGGAACAAATATCCGGCGGCCATGGGCGTGCGGGAGTTTTACGGCGGCGATCTGCAGGGTGTGCTCGACAAGATGGACTATCTGCAGGATCTGGGCGTGGACGTGATCTATTTTAATCCGCTGTTTGTGTCGCCCTCGAATCATAAATATGATATTCAGGATTATGACTATATCGACCCGCATGTGGGTGTGATCGTCCACGATGAGGGGGAGCTTCTGCACCCGGACCAGAAGGAGAACAGATTTGCTTCAAGATATATAGAGCGTGTGTCCGACAAGCGAAATCTGGAGGCCAGCAACGAGCTTTTTGCCAGGGTGGTCAAAGAGGCGCACGCCAGAGGCATGAAGGTCATTCTGGACGGCGTGTTCAATCACTGCGGTTCTTTTAATAAATGGATGGACAGAGAGCGTATTTACGAGAACGCACCAGGTTACGAGAAGGGCGCCTATGTCGCGCAGGACAGCCCCTATCACAACTATTTCCATTTCCATGATAACCATAAATGGCCTTACAACGGTTCCTACGACGGCTGGTGGGGACATGACACGCTGCCCAAGCTCAACTATGAGAATTCCCAGCAGCTGGAGGATTATATTCTCTACATAGCAAGGAAGTGGGTAGCCGAGCCTTATCACGTAGACGGCTGGCGGCTGGATGTGGCGGCGGATCTGGGGCATACGCCGGAGTATAACCACTATTTCTGGAAAGAGTTCCGCAGGGTGGTGAAGATGGCGAATCCGGATGCCATCGTGCTTGCGGAGCATTACGGCAGTCCGAAGGACTGGCTGCAGGGCGACGAGTGGGATACGGTGATGAACTATGATGCCTTTATGGAGCCGGTAACGTGGTTTTTGACCGGGATGCAGAAGCACAGCGACGACTACCGGGAAGACCTGCGGGGCAATGCGGACAGTTTCTGGGGCGCCATGCAGCATCACGGCGCCAGCTTTACGACCCCCTCTCTGCAGGTGGCGATGAATGAACTGTCCAACCACGATCATTCCCGCTTCCTGACCAGAACCAACCGGAAAGTGGGAAGATCCAACACGCTTGGGCCTGAGGCGGCCAACGTGGGGGTGAATAAGGCGGTCATGCGGGAAGCAGTGGTCATTCAGATGACATGGCCGGGCGCGCCCACCATCTATTACGGCGATGAAGCGGGCGTATGCGGTTTCACCGATCCGGATAACCGGCGCACATACCCCTGGGGGCATGAGGACCAGGAACTGATCGCCTTCCATAAGGAGATCATCCGGATCCACAAGGCGCACCGGGAATTCCTGACCGGTTCCATCAAGCATATGGAAAGCGACTATAATGTGATCGGCTACGGCAGATTCACAAGAGAGGGACAGTCCGTGATCCTCGTCAACAATAACGACTACGAGATCACGAAAGAACTGTTCGTATGGCATCTGGGCGTGCCGAAGGAATGTATGATCAAACAGCTTCTGCTGACTACCGCGGACGGGTTTACTACGGAAGAGAAGGAGTATCCGGTCAGATCCGGCAAGGTATCCATCACACTTCCGCCCACTTCCGCCATCATCCTGCGCTATGAGGATGAAGAGATCGGCAGTTTTATGGAATACAGATGACAGGATAAATAATTTCACTTCCTGACAGGCCTGCAAATTGGTGATGACACAACTTTGACACATCTGTCGTGTATACTGTGTAAAGTGAATTTTTTGCAGGCTGAGCAGGAAGGAGTAGATACCAATGCAGAAAATCCTGATCGTCGAGGACGAGGCGGCCATTGCCAATCTGATCAAGATCAATCTGGAGGCGGAGGGCTATCAATGTACCTGCGCTTTTGACGGGAGAGCGGGAGCGGATCATATCGAGCAGGAGACTTTTGACCTGGTGCTGCTGGACATCATGCTGCCGGAGATTGACGGCTATGAGCTTCTGGAATATGTCAAACCGATGGGAACGCCGGTGATCTTCCTGACGGCGAAGGGGAGTGTGGATGACCGCATCAAGGGGCTGAAGCTGGGCGCGGATGACTATATCGTCAAGCCTTTTCAGGTGGGAGAGCTGACCGCGCGGGTGGAGGCGGTGCTGCGGCGGTACGGCAGGGCCAATCAGAAGCTGACCTTTGCAGATGTGGAGATCGACGTGATCTCACGGACCGTGATGAAAGCGGGCGTTCCGGTGGAGCTGACGGTCAAGGAGTTCGATCTGCTGGTGGAACTGATGCAGAACAGGAATGTGGCGCTGTATCGGGAGCGTATCTATGAGAAGGTATGGGGCGAGGTATTTATGGGAGATACCCGCACGCTGGATTCGCACATCCAGCGGCTTCGGAAAAAGCTGAACTGGGAAAAGTATATCAGGACGGTGTTTCGGGTCGGCTACCGCCTGGAGGAGGATTTATGAAACTTTTTCATAAGATATTCCTCTGTTTTGTGGTAATCTTTGGGATCTCTTTTCAGACGGCCGGCGTGCTGTTGATCGATTATGCCTACGAGAACACCGTCGAGCAGGAAAAGAAGTACGCGTTGCAGCAGTTTCAATATAACAAATATATTCTACAGTCCATTCTTTACTCCAGACCGGATATCCTGCAGGCACAGGGAGTTGATCCGGAAGAGTGGAGTTTATTCACGACGCCTGTGGCGATCTATGATTCCGAACAAAAATGTATTTATTCCAGCATGACAATGGAGCCGGATATTTTGGATTTCCGTGACAGCGGGGAGGGAAGACTGTCTTTTAGGATCTTCCGTAAGGACGGAGAAAGTTTTATTTTCGTGTACGATCATGTGAAGCAGGGGGAGAGCGACGCCTGTCTGGTAACACAGACGGATATCAGTTCTGTGGTGGATACCCAGAGAAGCATGACGGCATACTTCCAGAAAATCTACCTGATCATTTTGTGTATAGGATTTCCTCTGATCTTTGCGCTGAGCAGGATGATCACCGGCTCTATCAAAAAGGTCGGCAAGGCGGCCAGAAGGATATCCAGAGGAAAATATTCGGAAAGGATCCGTGTCGGCACGAAGGATGAGATCGGCCAGCTGGCTGCGGATTTCAACCAGATGGCGGAGAAGATCGAGGAAAAGGTGCTGGAGCTGTCGGCGGCAGCCAGGGCCAAAGAGGACTTTACGGCTAATTTTGCCCATGAGTTAAAGACGCCGCTTACTTCCGTGATCGGCTACGCGGACATGCTGTATCAGCGGGAGCTGCCCAGGGAGCAGATCAAAGAGGCGGCCGGTTATATACTGGATGAGGGGATGCGGCTGGAATCGCTTTCGCTTAAGCTGATGGATCTGTTTGTGATGGATAAGCAGGACTTTTCACTGGAAAAGTTCAGGACGGGGGGGCTGCTCGAAAACATCATGCCGGGCATTGAACCCGTCTGCGTCAGGCATGGCGCCGGTCTGCATGTGGATATGGAAGAAGAGGAGATTGCGGTAGAGTTCGATCTTTTTAAGACGATGGTGCTCAATATCATTGACAATTCCGTGAAGGCGGAGTGCAGCGATATCTGGGTCAGGGGGAAAAAAGGACAGGAATGCTACGAAATCTCTTTTCAGGACAATGGAAAAGGCATTCCGCCCGAGGAGATAGACCGGATCACGGAAGCCTTCTATATGGTGGACAAGTCCCGGTCACGGAAACAGCACGGGGCAGGGCTTGGTATGGCGCTGGTAGCCAGGATCGCTCAGATTCACAGGGCCAGGTTGAAAGTGGAAAGTGACGGCAGATCCGGTACGACGGTCCGCATCACGTTCTATCTGCCGGAAGGAGGGCGCGATGAACAGAACGTCTAAGTATACGCTGCTTAGCCTGCTGTTTGCGGCCGTCTTTGTATTCGGAAGTATGGCGGGGACGGATCTCATCCTGCAGATGTGGGAGAAACGGCGGTTACAGGAGAGCGGCACCGTGACGATGGAGTCCCCTGTGCTGGCATGGCAGTCGGCAGAGACGGAGGAGGAATATGTAAAGCAGGACGGCGGGCCTTTCGACAGGGACAAAGAGGAAGACCTTACCCTGACAGAAAAGGAGATAGAGCAGGTCATAAGATACAGGAAGAATTGTGAAGGGGAGCTGCTGCACGATCCGGTCAAAGGGCAGATCACCATGGAGCAGGCTTTCGCTTCCGGCGAAAACTGGCTTGTAGAGATGGGGGTTTGGGACCACAGCCGGACGCATTCCGAGCCTTTGCTTCACAGAGCCTCGCTGGGGACGAAAACAGCAAAAGAAGGACTGCATATGCCGATAGAGCCTTATTACAGCTTCTGGACAGTTCGGTTTTCCAGTACAGATATGTATGTGTCACTTTCTGTTAACGCGATGACGGGCAGGGTATGGGATGCGAAAATAACGCTGTATGATATAGAAAATGTAAACAATGACAAGTCGCTTGACAAACTGGAGCGGTTTATCAGGCTGGCGGGTATAGAGGCTCCGGTCGAACAATATGTGGAGATAAGCGACAGCGGCAGCTGGATAAGCATGGCAGTGAAGGAAAGCCCGCTGTATGCGCAGATGCGGGGATATGATGTCGTGGTGAGCGTCATGGACGAGATCATGGAAAGTGACGGGAGCAAGGACGTTTCCAGCCAGACGGTGATAGAATATCGTTTGATGGTATATGAGGACAGTTCAATGAATGCCGATTAATTGTACAGTAACTGTACTCGTTTTTTACATCTTTGACACAACTTTAACGAAAGTATGACGAAACACTCTGATAGGATGAAAACAGCTGTCCTGTCAGGGTGTTTTTGATGATACAGACAATTCCGTGCAGGAAGGATTCTTTTTATTAACGTCAGGAGAAATTCAAATGAGAAATTACGCGGAGAACAGTAGAAGAATGGAACAGCAGAAGGAATACAGGAGAAGAAAACAGTTGAAAAAACTGCAGAGGAATATTTTTCTTGTTATTCTGGTCATGGTCCTGGCCTGGTATGGAATGCGGATCCGGGAACTGGGTATTTATCTGACAGAAGTGCAGACGACTTTGAAACAGATAGAAGCCCTGCAGCAGAAAGCGGCTGAGAACCAGACCAGCTCGGATGCCGCAGAGGTATTTGGAGAGCAGTGGATCGGCGGGCAGACCGCGGATTTCATCAGCAGCATAAAGTCAGCGCATGTGGAAAGGCCGATAAAGCGGACGCGGGAGGAAGCGGTGCGCAGGCTGGAAGAGCTGGGACAGTCGAATCCGGTGATTGCACAGATTGGCCAAAACAGTTCCCTCTATCCGGAAAATATGCTGACGGCGTTGGCCAATAATCCTGAAATGGCAGATTTTGCGGCGGGATATCTGGAGAAGGACAAGGTGGCGACAGGCGGCTTGACGGAGGGAGAAAAGAGACAGGACTTCCCGCTTTTTCTTCAGTGGGATCCGCGGTGGGGCTATGCTTCCTATGGCGTTGACAGCAATATCGGCCTGTCGGGGTGCGGGCCGACCTGTATGTCGATGGTGCTGTATTATCTGACAGGGGACGAGACGCTGACGCCGGACCGGATTGCCGATTACGCCATGAAAAACGGCTACTATGTGGAAGGAACAGGAACGGCGTGGGCCCTGATGCAGGATGTGCCGGGCCTGTACGGGGTGCGGGTGATCGAACCGGAGATTTCCGAATACGCCTTCCGGAACGCCCTGTCCAAAGGGCGCGTGCTGATCTGCGCCATGAGCGCGGGAGACTTTACGGCAGCAGGACATTTTATCGTGATCTATGGATACGATCAGGACGGTTTTATGGTGAATGACTCTAATTGTGTGGCGAGAAGTCAGAAGAGATGGACTTTTGACGAAATCCGCGGACAGATCAAGATGGTATGGGCTTATGAACCGCGGGGAAAGCAGATCGAGGAGGAGCAGGTGATCACTTTTGTGGACTTTGCGGGATAAATGTGCAACCCTGGAGGCCCCTTGCGGGTATATAAGACAGAGTCTGTGCTGGCCGGTAAATGTGTTATCGTGTATAATAAGAGTCGGCCAGTATTATTCCCGCGGGCAGGATGCGGGGTAATTGACTTTGACGGGGGATTTTTATGCCAAAAGAGGAGCGGATAACGACACAGGCAGCGATCGACCGATATGCGGATATGGTCTATCGGCTGGCTTTGTCGCAGATGAAAAATACAACAGATGCGGACGATCTGTTTCAGGAAGTGTTTATCAGACTTGTGCGCCATGTACAGGATCTGGAATCGTGGGAGCATGTGAAAGCGTGGCTGATCCGGGTGACGATCAACTGCGCAAAGAAACATTACGAACAGTACTGGAACCGGAATGTGGATTATATGGAGGAGCCGGAGCGTATAGCGGATGAGAGTGAGATTTTTGAGCTGCCGGGGGAACATCCCGTGCGGGCGGCGGTACAGAAGCTGCCGCAGAAATACGGTCTGGTGATCCATTTATTTTATTTTGAAGAGCTGTCGGTGGCAGAGATTGCGCAGTTGACGGAACAGAAAGAGAGCACCGTGAAATCCCAGCTGCACCGGGCAAGACAGATGCTGCGGGACCTGCTGGGGGAAGAATGGGAAAACAGCGGATAAAAAAGTGAAAAAGCGGCGGATGAAAAAGTGGCGGATGAAAAAGTGAAAAGCAGCTGTGCCACAGAACGTTTGCTCTGTCGGGAGGAAACGGGAAAATCATAGAGAAAGTGAAGCCATATTGATGACGGATCAGGAAAAGAAACAAAATAAAAATGTATATAGAGAAGAGACATTCCAAATTCATGCACCGGTGGATCTGATTCTGAGGACAAAGCAGGCAGTCGCAGAAGAGGAAGAAAGACTGCACAAGGAGATGGGACAGGTCGGACAGCGGCAGGAATCGGAACGGAATCAGGGGAAAGAACTGCAGCAGAACCAGCAGATTTCTCCGGCAGATTTAAACGGTGCTGGCATGGTTGGAGCAGAGTCTGACGGGAAAAAGATGGAATCCAGGTGGGAGAAGTACTATAAAAGAGTGCCCAGGTGGGTTCTCCCGATGACGGCGGCGGCAGTGTTTGTGCTTGTTCTGCGTGTGTCTGTGTTGCAATTTTCCCATCTTCCTGCAGACAGAGGTGGAGGCATGGATTATGCGGCCTCGGCGGAAGATATGTCGGAAAGCGCAGGGGAAGCGGGTTCGATGGAAGGCATGTCAGGGAGTGCGGGTGAAGAGGGCCTGGCGGGAGGCATGTCAGGAAGCGCAGATGAAGATGGTTCGGCGGAAGGCATGTCAGGAAGCGCAGATGAAGATGGTTCGGCGGAAGACATGGCAGAAAGCGCAGATGAAGATGGTTCAGCGGGAGGCATATCAGAAAGCGCAGATAAAGCTGGCTCGACGGGAGACATGGCGAAAAGTTCGGGAGAGAAGGGTTCGGCGTCGGGTAGGCCGGGGAGCACAGATGGCGAAAGTTTGAGGGAAGGAGAGCTGCTCGAAGATCTGGAAAGAGAGGATGAGGAGATGGCCTCGTCTGCAGATATGGCTGAAGCAAGGAAACAAAACAAATCAGAAGATATGCAGCAGGCTCCTTATGCTCAGGCCTATCTGGAGTTTTTGACGGAATATGCGCAGAACAGCAAAGACGGCAAAGGGCAGGGGGCACGGTTTTCGCTGGTTTTTGTTGACGATAATGACATTCCGGAGCTGCTGCTGATGGAGGACGACTGTCATTCCAAAGGGGTAAAAGTTTATACTTATTATCAGGATCAGGTGGTAGAACTGGGAGCATTTGGTTCTTTTGGTCTGATGCAGTATGTAGAAAGAGCCGGTTTGATTTTCAGTCACTATATGGGATACGGCGAGTCTGACAATGAATTTTTTGAAATAAAAGAAGGGCAGGCTGTCCTGATCTGCAACATGCATTCTACGCCGTATCGTAAAAACGGCATAGACACCAGTCTGTATGAAATCGACGGTGTTGCCGTGAATGAGAAAACCTACCGGGCCAGGTGGAAAGCCCTATATGAGGATCAGGATTATATATTGATCGGGTATAAGGACGGAACTCCGGTAGAGGAAGCCGCAGAAAGTGAATTGCTGCGGCAGTGATCACTGCTGTAGATAGATCTTAGATAAGTCGTAGATAAATCATATAGAAACAGGGAAGCCGCTAACTTCCCTGTTTCTTCATCAGTCGATGCTTGAAAGCTCTGATCTTTGCGCCATAGCGGGTTGCGTAGAGCAGGCAGACCAGGAGCAATCCAACCGCAAGCCCCTGCATAAAATCCAGTGCTGTCATAACGGCCGGATTGTTATAGAGGCTCGTGTCTTTGATGAGGGTATAAGATAATACCAGAAGTAATGCGATTCCATTACATATGCGTAGACGTTTGTTATACCGCTCTGTCTCTGCATTTGTATAATCTACTGCCTGTAATACAGTTTCTTTTATCTCTTTATCCATATTGTCACTTTTCCTTTCTCCATTCAGAATTTCCCGCAGGTCAACCTCGTAATAATCGGATATTTCAATCAGAATATCCAGATCCGGCATATTATTGCCGTTTTCCCAACGGGATATGGTTCTGTTTGATACATTGAATTTCTCTGCCATTTGCTGTTGGGTAAGTCCTTTTTGCTTACGGAGTTCTTTTAAGAACCCGCCGATTTTCTCCTGATTCATTTTTCTTCCGCCTCCTTATGAAAATTGTATCAAAAATGCCTGCAAAAGAACACGACACAAAGCGGGAACTCATTTTTGTGGAATTGCTATATTGCTGAATTGACCTATCCGTGGACAAAATCCTTTCCATGTGGTACGATACCCCGCAGAAAGGAGGTACCCGCTATGTTTACACTGGAGGCTTACCTGGTCTCATTTATAGGTACCCTGATTCCCCACACTGTCCTGGCGGTCTACCTGTTTGTGATCATGGGTACGCGAGGGTGGCGGGTGCTGAAAAAACTGCCCGCCTTCCTGCTCTCCCCGCTGCTGGCCGTCCTGCTGGCGGCGGGCCTGCATATACTTCTCCCAAACCACGGAGTGATCCGTGTCTGCATGACTACGCTCGCCATCCTGCTGATGAGCACCCTTTGGGTCTGGTGGGCGTGGCGGACTGAATTCTGGCGGGCCTTTTCCGCTGCGTGCATGGGCGGCGTGTTCCAAATGGCCACATCCTGCCTGTCCCAAATCCTGATCTTGTATAGTGACCTCCCGTTCGCGGCAGTGATGGCCGTCGGTTTGGTTATGGTCCCGGCCCCCGTCTTTCTGCTGTACCGTCTGCGTTTCGGTCACTGGTTCCGTCTTCTGCTGGAGGAGGGCTTTAGCCAGCGCTGGACGGCTCTGTTCTTTTTCGCCATGGAGGTGGCTATGGAGGCCTTTCTGATTTTGCAGGTGGGGGTCCGGCCGGAATATCTGGTCCCCTACTATGTGCTTGTGCTGGCCATGGCGGCGCTGGAGGCGGGACTGGTCATTTATCTGGCCCGGCGGCTTGATGACACCCGAAAAATGGAAGCTCAACAGGATATTATCGCTCAGCAGCAACTCTACGAGCGGGACCTGGAGGCTATCCGTCAGGAGGTGCGGAGTTTCCGCCACGACTACAAAAATCTGTTGGCGGGGCTGTCGGAGCAGGCGGACAAGGGTGAGCTGGATCAACTGCGCACCGCCCTGTCGGAACTGGACACAGGCTTTGACCGGCGCATAGGAGAGAAAATTCGGGCGTCTACTCAAATCGGCAATGTATGTGTTCCCCAGGTGCGCAGCCTCCTGTTGTCCAAGCTGGCAGCTATGGGAGAACAGAAAATCGACTGCCGCATGGAGGCGCTCTATCCTGTGGAGAGGGTCGGAATGGACCCGTGGGACTTTACCCGCTGCCTGGGCATCCTGCTGGACAACGCCGCTGAAGCCGCTTTGGAAACGGATACCCCCTGGGTAGAGATTGTCCTGCTGTCTCAAAAGGGCAGGCTGTCCCTGCGGGTGTCTAACCCTTACATCGGGACTGTTGACCCGGATAAAATCTGGACCGAGAACTTTTCCACCAAGGGAGAGAGCCGGGGGTTGGGACTGCCCGGCTACCAGCGGATTTTGGCGGGCTATCCCAATGCGGCCACGTCCACTGCCTGGGCTGGAGGCGTGTTTGTCCAGGAACTGACGGTGGAGGAAAAAGCATGATTCAGCCGTCTGGATTTCGTGGGCAGCCTGCACGGGCTGGAAAAGCAGAATTGCAAAAGAAATGGAGAGGGAGCTTTTAAAGCTCCCTCTCCGTTTTTGACGTTCAGGAACGATTTATGCGGTCCGGGAAGATTTGCCTGCTGCCGGATCCCACTGTGGTATGCTTCTGTCTGCGGGGATCGTACTGCCGGATTGAGGAATGACAGCGGAAAGCGGGCAGGCGATAGACGCATTTCAAGAAACAGACAAACAGCAATTTGGAGGAATTAAGTGTGAATAAGGACAAAAACGAATTAACAGAAAAAGAATTGAAACGTAAAAATGACTTTGAAAAATTAAGCTCTGAAATGCGACAAAAAGGATACAAAATGAAGAATGTGGTTATCAATACGCAAAAAGCAAAGTATTTAGCTTTTTTAGTCATGTTTCCGTTTATGGCTTTAACATTTTGGCTCTACAATCATGTGAATGGTTTTAATTTAGATGGGATTTCCTGGGGAGATGCTGTGGCGTTGCCGCTGCTTAGTCTATGCCTGATTATCGTGCATGAGCTAATACATGGAATTACCTGGGCGATTTTTGTAAAAAATCATTTTCATGCGATTGATTTCGGAATTGTTTGGAGTACTTTAACTCCATACTGCGCCTGCTTTGAACCGTTGAAAAAGTGGCAATATCTGTTAGGAACCGCTATGCCCACATTGGTTTTAGGAGGTGGGGGTGCAGTGGCTGCGGTGATGACAAATCAGTTACTGCTGTTTTTTGCGGCGGAATGCATGATTTTTTCAGGCGGCGGAGATTTTCAGATTATACTGAGAACTATATTATCTGATAAGCGGGAAAGTGTGTATTGCTCCCATCCTTACGAATGTAGTCTTGTAGTTTTTGAGAAATGAGAAGTAATATTACGGCATACGGAATATGAGCGATAAGGCAACCTTTTCCTTCCCTGAAAGGTATTACAGACAGGAACAATAATTTTGCTGGAGTATCGGGACTTTTCGGAGGAGGAAAATTTATGAGAAAAAAGGATGTGCGGAAGAAAAACTATAGGGCGGGAGTGGCGGCGGTCTGTCTGACAGGAGTGATCCTGCTGGCCGGCTGCGGCAGCGGCGGTGAGACAGCATACACGCCGGGTGATTTGGACATTAATGGAGAAGCAACGGATAGGCCGGGTGATTCAGGCATTAGCGGAGAAGCAACGGATAGACCGGGTGATTTAGACGTTAACGGAGAAGCAACGGATACGCCAGACGATTCCGGCAATACCGGAGAGGCAGCAGGGGAGTCAGGTAATCCGGATGTCGCGGGAGAGGACGCGGCAAAGTATGAAGCGGGGCAGGAAGATGGCGGAGTAAGCGACGGTCTGTCCGGGTCACTGCAGGAAAAACCATCTGCAACGGAAAATGCCCGGTCAGCGGAGCGGGAGGATATTGCGGAAAAATCAGAGTTCTCCGCGGCCGACGGAGGCGGGTTTTCTGCCGACATGGAAGAGAAAAGAGCGATGACGGGCGGCTATCTGGAATCCTGCTATTCTTATGAGTGGGAGCCGGGGCAGTATTCTGCGGAGGAATACAGCCAGTGGGAGGAGACGGGCTTTGTCTCCGTCATGGCGGAACCGTTGTCTACGTTTGCGGCGGATGTAGACACGGCCTCCTACAGCAATCTGCGGCGGCTGATCCGGGAAGGTTATACGCTGGAAGGCATTCCGGAGGGCGCGGTGCGCATAGAAGAGCTGCTTAATTATTTTGACTACGATCATAAGGGTCCGTCGAAGGAGGAGCCGTTTGGTGTGACGACGCAGATTGGCAGATGCCCCTGGAATGAGAATGCGGATCTTCTGATGATCGGGTTAAAGACGCAGGAGATTGATTATGCACAGGCGCCGCCTTCTAATCTGGTATTTTTGCTGGATGTGTCAGGGTCCATGGATTCTTATGATAAGCTGCCGCTTTTGCAGGAGGCCTTCGGACTTCTGGCGGAGCATCTGACAGGCCGGGACAGGATCTCTGTCGTGACCTATGCCGAGGATACCCGGACAGTGCTGGACGGGGTGCGGGGCAGTGAGACACAGAAGATCGTGACGACGCTGAATGCTCTGTCGGCGAACGGCGGCACATACGGGAGCAAGGGGATAGAGACGGCGTATGCGCTGGCGGAGCAGCATTTTATACAGGGCGGCAATAATCGTATTATCCTGGCTACGGACGGCGACCTGAATATCGGGATGACCAGCGAGAAGGAGCTGGAAGATCTGATCACGGCCAAAAAGGAATCCGGTATTTTTCTGTCTGTGCTCGGATTCGGTACGGGAAATATCAAGGACAATAAAATGGAGATCCTGGCCGATAAGGGTAACGGGAATTATGCTTACATAGATAATCTGCAGGAGGCGCGGAAGGTGCTGGTAGAAGAGATGGCCGCAACGCTGCTTACCGTATGCAAGGATGTGAAATTTCAGGTGGAGTTTAATCCGGCCGTGGTAGAAAGCTATAGACTGCTGGGGTATGAGAACCGCGCTCTGGCATCGGAGGACTTCCACGACGACACAAAGGATGCGGGGGAAATTGGGGCAGGGCACAGCGTGACGGTACTCTATGAGATCATCAGGAAGGGTGCCGGCAATCACGCCATATCGGATAAAGGGATAGAAGATCTGAAGTATGGCAGGGAATACAAAGAAGCGTTGGCGGCTGACAGGACTGCCGCCGGCCAGTATCCGTCTGCTTCGATGAAAGAATGGCTGACACTCAGCATCCGCTACAAGCGTCCGGCGGAGAAATGCAGTTCGATTCTGGAATATCCGGTGGGATATGAGAGTTATACATCCGCACCAAATGAGGATTTTGTCTTCGCGGCGGCGGTAGCGGAGTTTGGTCTGCTGGCATCCCACAGCAGATATCCGGAGAATGCGTCGCTGGATCATGTCGATAAGACGCTGCGGTCTCTGGAGCTGACGGATACGTATAGGAAAGAGTTTATGGAACTGGTGAATACTCTCTATAGTACGGTCAGATGATTGGATCAGAACAGAAAAATCCCTGCTCCGGCAAAGAGCAGGGATTTTATAAAATAATCGACAAAAATCGACCAACGAGGGACAAAGACTACTTCACTTCAATCTTCTTCACTTCTTCCTTCGCGGCAATCTCCTTCTTCGGGAACCGTACTTCCAGAATACCGTTGTTGTAGGAAGCGTCGATATCGCCGGGCTCCACGTCGTTCACGCGGAAACTTCTGGAATACGAGCTGTAATAACGCTCCCGGCGGATATACTTGCTCTTGTCCTCTTCGTTCTTTTCTTCCTTGTGGAAAGCGGAGATGGTGAGCAGGCTGTCCTTCAAGTCAATGTTGATATCGGATTTGTCGAAGCCGGGCAGTTCCGCCTGCAGCAGGTAGCTGTCGCCCTGGTCGATCACGTCCGTCTTGAAGGCGTCGAAGGTTGCCAGTTCGTTGTTGCCCCAGAAATTCTTGAAGGCGTTGTCAAACATCTGATCGAAGGAATCATCAAAAAACATGGGTTTGTAGGTACGATTGTTGAATAATGCTGGTCTTAACATAAAAGTCACTCCTCTTTTCTTATACTATGCGGCCTGCGCTCCGGCGGTGTGCCGCATGTGCTACCTGCTATCAGTATGACCGGATTTCAGGTTCCGATGCATGTCTGATAACTTGTTTGCTGTTTATAATTGTTATACAACATATATAACATAAAATCAATTATGAAAATCTAAAGCATTTCTTAATAAAAAATAAAGCAGGATCTGTAAAAATTATATGGGAAGCAGACTGAGAATGTGGTAGCATAGAGGAAGAAACGAAGAGCCTCGCATGGGGGAAATAAAACGCGCGCAGGGCAGCGCAGAAAAGAGGGATTCATGAGACTGGGAGCATTGGAAGCGGGCGGTACCAAAATGGTATGTGCCGTAGGAAACGAAACAGGGGAAATCTTCGAGCAGATTTCCATTCCCACAGAAACGCCGGAGATTACCATGCCGAAGCTGATCGCTTATTTTAAAGATAAGCAGGTAGACGCTTTGGGGATCGGGTGTTTCGGGCCGGTGGAACTGGACCGGCAGTCGCCGGAGTATGGGCATATTACCACTACGCCGAAGCTGGCATGGCGGAATTATGATATTGTCGGCGCTTTTCGGGAAGCGCTTGGCTGTCCGGTGGGTTTTGACACGGACGTGAACGGGTCTGTGCTGGGGGAAGTGACCTTCGGGCAGGCCAAAGGAAAGAAATGCGTGATCTACCTGACCATCGGCACCGGCGTTGGCGGCGGCATATACATAGACGGAAAGCTGCTGCATGGTATGCTGCATCCGGAGGCAGGGCATGTGCTGATCCGGAAGAGGAGCGATGACGCATACGAAGGCAAGTGTCCTTATCATAAGACCTGTCTGGAAGGCCTTGCGGCGGGTCCGGCCATTGAAGCGCGCTGGGGACAGAAGGCGGTGGAGCTGAAAGACCGGCCGGAGGTGTGGGATCTGGAGGCGGACTACATCGCGCAGGCGCTGGTGGGCTATATCCTGACGCTCTCACCGGAGATGATCATTTTAGGCGGCGGCGTGATGCATCAGGAACAGCTTTTCCCATTGATCCGGGAAAAAGTGACCCAGATGCTGGGCGGCTATATCCAGACGGAAGAGCTGGCGGATATGGAGCACTATATCGTGCCCGCAAGCCTGCACGACGATCAGGGAATCATGGGTTGTCTGGAACTGGCAAGAAGAGAAAAAGCCGGCTGTACGTGAATCTTCATTGATGAGAGAAATTAAGACCGACAAGAACAGGAACAGAGCAGAATAAGCGAACAGAAGGAAAACGAAAGAAAGCAAAATAAATAGAATAAGAGATAGCGAAGTAAAGAAAATAAATCAAAGTAAGCAAAAGCAAATCGGGCAGAACAAAGTCAGATGAAACAAAGTCGGACAAAACAAAGCCAGACAAAATAAAGAACGACAACGCGACAGGAGATGACAGAATTATGAGTATGATCGGATATTACTACAAGGCGAATGATTTTTTTGTAAAAAGGCTGCAGAAGGGAAGCGCTGAGGAGATTCTGTTTGAGGAAGAGGTGGAGAAGGATCTTATGTGCGTCGATAAGGCGTGGCATGCGATCCACTTTGTGCTGACAGGGCGCGTATGGGATATGCCGGAGGACAATGTTCTGGGACAGATGGTGCTTGGCGGGGAGCCGGTCAGCGATGAAGACTTTGGGTATGGACCGGCGAGGCTGCTCTCCAAAGAAACCACAGCACAGATCGCAGAGGCTCTTAAGACATGGGACGAAGCTGCTTTCCGGGACGGATTTAACATGGAAGATCTGGTTGCCAATGAGGTATATCCGGTAATGGATGGTGAGGACGAAGGAGACTTTTTTACTTATGTCTGGGAGACCTTTGCCGCTTTGAAGAAATATTTCGAAGAAGCGGCAGAGGAAGGCGCTGGTATGGTCACATTTCTTGCATAGTGTGTGAGGCACCTTTTTCAGTGCAGATTCTTTCAATGAGGCTGTTGTTGAACCCGGCAATTTTCCGACAGGAGGCCGCGGCGGCAACAGCTTTATAGTTTTTTCATCTTAATAGGCAGTGTCTTTGCCTGTTTTTTCATATTTATTTATAGTAATTTAATTGTACTATAGGCGGAAATGGAATAAGATACGTATAGTAAACGGAATAACAAGATATGAGGAATGCAGTACGGAGAAAGGTGTGACTATAAGATGAGAGAAAAAATACAGCGTTTTATGTGGGGACGTTACGGGAGCGATCGTCTCAGTCAGGTATTGATGGTGTGTGCCCTTGTGTTGATGGTTCTTTCTTTCCCGATAGGAAGCAGCTTCTATCTGCCGGCGCTGGCATTGATGGGATATGTGTATTTCCGCATGTTTTCCCGTAATATTGCGAAGCGGTCGGCGGAGAATCAGTGGTATCTCGCCAGAGAGATGAAAGTCAGAAGATGGTTTCAGAACCGGAAAAGGGATTTCGCCGGGCGTAAGGAGTATAAGATCTTTAAATGCCCGGATTGCGGTCAGAGGCTTCGCGTGCCCAGAGGAAAAGGGCGTATTGCGATCCGGTGCAGGAAATGTAATCATGAGTTTATCAGGAAAAGCTGAGGGCAGGAAAGGATTGACAGACTATGTTCGGGTATATCAGGATCAATAAGGCGGAGATGAAGTTCAGGGAATTTGATGTCTATCAGTCCTATTACTGCGGAATCTGCCGTGACCTGAAACGCAAATACGGCGCGGCGGGGCAGTTTTCCTTAAGCTATGATATGACCTTTGTGGCCATGCTTTTGACGGGATTGTATGAACCGGAGACGAGGACGGGAACCTGCAGGTGTATGGTGCACCCTTTGGAAAAGCATGAGACGAGGAATAATATTTATACCGAATATGTGGCGGATATGAATGCGCTGTTTGCCTGTTATAAATGCCGGGACGACTGGAAGGACGAGAAGAAACTGCACCAGTTACTCTATGGCAGGATTCTGGAGGGCAGGAGCAGGAGGCTGCAGGAAACCTACGGTGAGAAACTGCGGCGGATCGAATGTCTGATGCAGGATTTTGAGGAGGCGGAGCAACAGGATCCGCAGACCGGGCCGGGAGCGCAGGACTCCGGCTATTCCCGGCTGGATACGCTGGCCGGTCTGTTCGGCAAAGTGATGGCGGAGATCGTGACGGTGCGGGAGGATGAGTGGGCGGATCACCTGAGACGTTTCGGCTTTTTCCTGGGAAAGTTTATCTATCTTATGGATGCCTATGAGGATGTAGAGACGGATATCAGGAACGGAACGCCCAATCCTCTGAAAGGAAGATACAGTTCACCGGACTTCGAGGAAGTGTGCAGGACCATGCTCACGATGATGATGTCGGAGTGCTGCAGCGCTTTTGAGATACTGCCCATACTGGATAATGTGGAGATACTGCGCAATGTGCTGTATTCCGGTGTCTGGTGCAGATACGAAGCCATCCATGAGAAAAGGCGGAAGAAGGAGCAGGACGGATGACAGATCCATACAGTATATTGGGAGTGGCGAGAGGCGCTTCCGAGGAAGAAATCAAGAAAGCATACAAAACATTGAGCCGGAAATATCATCCGGACGCCAATATCAACAATCCCAACCGGGATCAGGCGGAGGAACGGTTTAAAGAGATTCAGGCGGCCTATCAGCAGATCATGAAGGAGAAGACTTCCGGCTATGGTGGGCACGGCTACAGCGGCGGGACGGATTCGCAGGGCAGCTACGGTGGCTTTGGCTATGGGCCGTTCTGGTCCTTTGGTTATGGCGGTTTCGGGCAGAGCCAGGAAACGGGCTATGAAGAGGAGGCTCATCTGCGGGCGGCAGGTAACTATATCCGGAACGGCTATTACAGGGAGGCGCGCACGACGCTGGACAATATGGCGGAGCGGGAGAGGAACGCCAGATGGTACTATTACAGCGCGGTGGCTCACTCCGGGCTTGGCAGCAACGTGGCGGCGCTGGAACATGCGAGAAGGGCGGCGGCGCTGGAGCCGGATAATATCAGTTATCGCAGTCTGGTACAGCAGCTGGAGAGCGGCGGCAGCTGGTACAGACAAAGGCAGGCTTCCTACGGGTATCCGACTTTTGGCGGCGGAGATCTGTGTATGAAGCTCTGCTGTCTGGAAATGATGTGCAATCTGTGCTGCTGCGGCGGCGGATACGGCGTGCGGGGGATGGTCTGCTGCTGATTGTGTAAAGGCTGCATAAATTCTCTGATGGGCAATTTATTCAACCAGGAATTTGGGATGCTTCGGCATGGCGGTAAATGTGATGATTTTTGCTTGTACTTTTCTTTCTTTGTGATAGAATAGCCGTAATGTATTGTATGAAATACAGACCGGAATGACCGGCGGCAGGGATACATTGCCGACAGCGAAAGAAAAGGATGAGCTGAGAGATGAACGATCAGAACATGTACGGGAAATTTGACTGGCACTATTTTTTAAGGCATATTGCGATTATAGCGGTGCCTGTGGCTCTGCAGAACCTGCTGACCACCACGGGCAGTATGGTGGATACGATGATGCTGGCGTCCCTGGGAGAGCAGACAGTGGGCGCGGTAGGGCTGTGCGCCCAGTTTTCCAGCCTGATGTTTGCGGGTTATTGGGGATTTGTGGGCGGCGGTATGCTGTTTTTTGCGCAGTATTGGGGTGCGAAAAATGATGACGGGATTAACCGTTCTTTTGGCCTGACCCTTTCCTTTATGATGGCGGTGGCAGTCATCTTCAGTTTTCTGGCGCTGGGTGTGCCGGAATTTATTATGAATATCTATACGGATAAGCCGGAGATCCAGCAGATCGGTATTTCTTATCTGAGAATTGTCGGTTTTGCCTATATTCTGCAGATTCTGGCCATGGCGGTGAGCGCCCTTCTGCGTTCCATCGAACAGGTTAAGATTCCTCTTTACGGCGGAATCGCGTCGGTGTTTGCCAACTGTTTCTTTAACTATCTGCTGATCTTCGGTAAATTCGGACTGCCGAAGATGGGCGTGCGCGGGGCGGCGCTGGGTACGGTGCTTGCGGGCGTGGTGAATCTGGGCATCCTGTTGTTTTTTATCTTGAAGAATAAGATTCCCTATGTGCTGGAGTTTTCCAGACATTTTCGGTGGGATCGGGCGTTTGTGGGCCAGTATCTGCAGAAATGTTTTCCGATTCTGTGCAACGAAATCCTCATCGGCGTGGGTAATATGATGATCAATATCGTACTCGGGCATCAGAGTGAGAAAGCGATCGCGGCCGTAGCGGTGTTCCGGACGCTGGAAGGACTTGTCATTGCCTTTTTCAGCGGCTTTTCCAATGCGGCTACGGTGCTGGTGGGCAAAGAAGTGGGGGCAGGAAACCACGAGGTGGCTTTCCAGCGGGCCAAGCGGCTGGTATATCTGTGCCGCGCCCTGATCGGAACGGCCTGTCTGGGTATTATTGTGGTTCACAATCCGCTGCTCCATGCCATGGGACTTAGCGGCGAATCCTACGGGATCGGTACAGGTATGCTGCTGATCTACAGTGTGGCGGCCCTCATTCGTATGGGGAACTGGACGCAGAACGATACTTACCGGTCGGCGGGAGACGCGTCTTTTGGCTCGATCATGGAGATTACCTTTATGTATCTGATGGTGCTGCCGTGTGTGTATCTGGCCAACTATGTGTTCCATGCGCCGTTTTTGCTTATTTTTGCGCTCTGCTATGTGGATGAACCTGTGCGGTATATCATCATGCAGTGCCATATGTATTCCGGCAAATGGGTGAAGCCGGTATCTGAGGAAGGAATCAGGACGATCGGAGAGTTTCGGCAGCGGCACGGGATCAGACAGTAGACAGTAACTGTCAATTCCTGCCTGCATAAATCGGAACGGATCGGAAATCCTTATTCTATAAAAAATAGAAAAGGAGAGAGAACGATGAAAGAAGACCGATCGATTGGGCCGGAACTGGCCATGAGCGCACTTGACGAGATTCCCGAAGTAAAAAGCGACGCCAGGGATATTGTGGGGCTGGTGAAAAGCAGCGGCCGCATTACCGGGTATCAGCTTTCAGACGGTAACACCGTCTCGAAAGAGGATGGCGTGGCGATGGCTAAAAACGGTGAGATCAAGGGTGTCGGCATCGCCCACCGCAATGACAGTGAATATTTGAAGTCCCTTCCCGACGGGGAGGAAGGGAATAATTTAAGTAACCTGCCTTCTGTCAGTCAGGGGCGCGTTGACAAAGATCTTATGTAACTATATTGCGATATCAAGTTTATATTATTAATAGATTCATTTATTAAAATTGATATTATTGAGATAAATATCGAATCACCTGCTGCATTGGATCCTTTTTTGATCCGGCATGATTCCGCCTGACAGAGCAGAGAAATTGGCTTATTGAAGCTTCAATAACCAATATGCGGATGAGTGGATCACGGATCCTTTGGCAGTTGTGATGATCAAAGATATTGACCGATCAGAGGTGATGGGGATGTATTTGGTTGAGAGGATGGCGTCATATTTACAGGCAATCGTGAATGTGATGGAAGGCGTAGAAAATAGCGCAACTGGAGGTGACACGACAGTATGGCAAGGACGATAGGTATCGGTAACCAGGATTTTGAGACGATCAGACGGGAAGGCTATTTTTATATTGATAAGACCGATCTGATACGCCAGTGGTGGGAAAGCGGGGACGGCGTGACGCTGATCACCAGACCGAGAAGGTTTGGAAAGACCTTGAATATGAGTATGCTGGAGAAATTCTTTTCTGTGGATTATAAGGACAGAGGGGATCTGTTTAGTGGTCTTAAGATCTGGGAAAGTGAGAAATACATAGATTTGCAGGGCACTTATCCGGTAATCTTTCTCAGTTTTGCCGGTGTCAAAGAGAGCACTTATGCGGATGCAAGGGAAAGCATGTGCAGAACTATCGAGGAGCAGTACAATAAATATGACCGTCTGCTTAACGGAGACCTACGTCAATGGGTATTGGAGGGAGATGCTCGCTTTTACCAGAAGCCTGACGGCAGCGGCGGCATTGCAGGGAAAAGACGCTGCACCGCACAACGGTGTTCCGTTGGATGCCATTATCATAGAGTTTAAGGTACAGGACACGGAGGAGACAGAACTGACTGCAACAGTACGCAGCGCCTTAAAACAGATCGAGGAGCGGGACTATCAGGCGTCCCTGATTGCCAGAGGGATTCCGGAAGAACGGATCCGGAAGTATGGCTTTGCTTTCTGCGGCAAGAGAGTGCTGATAGCACAACAGGATCCGGCGTGCCTTCAATAATACATAAGATACGCTTCGTCTAAGAGATTTCCACACAATGGATGGCGGGATCGTCCACCAGTTTGACGGCTGTCGTTGGCTGTTCAATACCGAGATCATGAAGAAGGCACTGCAGATCATGCAGTGCTTTTGCTGCCGTTTGAGAACAGACAGCGTATTTCCCTGGTAGAATATCGACAATATCGCCGTGACGGATGCAGTCGATGTCCGCAGGGACGTCAGGGATTCCCATTTCTCTTAGGGTGGGTGCTAATCCCGCATTGCCCCTCAAGGTATCGTGCACGCTTTTAAACTGGAGGTAACCGTAGACCGGCACCTCCATCATCTGCTCCGTCCCCCAGATCTGTTCATAGAAATCCGTAAAGGATATATGCTCCGGAACGGGAGTTTGCATTTTCTGCAGTATTTCATCCAGCATTTTCTGCAGCTGGTCCAACGTTTCGTCTTGTCCTGCATATTTCCAGAGGCTTACCGCAAATCTGTTTACCAGCAGTTCCTGTTTCAGACCGATGATATCCGATCCATAAAAATCGCATAGACAGTGGCCGTACTCATGCGCGATATTGTACCAGTGAAAATAGAGATCGAATCGGTACTGAGCATTTTCGGCTCCAAATATCTGAATAAAGGCGGCCTGCTGTTTTCCTGTACCCTTTTCTAATTGTCCGGTAGTGATTGTATAGATCATTGCTTTCCACCCCTCACTTCCACAAATATTATATGATAAAAAAGTTTCTCAATGACAGGACAGGGTTTTGCTTTATCTATATTTTAATCCGGCAATTTGAGACGGTCAATTAAAAGTAAATCTCAATATTTATTATCACAGAAAAGATATTGTTTCATAAAAGATTGTCTGGTATATTATGTATAAAGACAGAAAAAACAACAATCTAAAAAGAGAGCATGTATTGACATTTTCATGATAAACTTTATACTGAAATACAACGGTAGTTTACAAAGGAGGATACCATGAGATTTGTCAATACACCTTATGATGACGTATTCCGTACATTGATCAATGACTGCAGCAGCCTGATCATACCCCTGATCAATGAAGTTTTCGGTGAGCGGTATACGGGGAAGGAAAAGATTGTCTTTTCACCAAATGAACACTTTATGAACTGTCAGGACGGGGAAGAAGGAGAACGGGTAACAGATACGAGTTTTAAGATAATAGCAGGGACAGAGTCAAAGAAGTACCATTGGGAATGCCAGAGCAGTGCAGACAGCAGTATGCTGGTCAGGTTTTTTGAGTATGATACCCAGATTGCCTTGGATGAAGGGGAGATAAAGAAAGACGTCCTTACCGTAACACTACCAAATTCTGCGGTATTGTTCCTGCGCTGTGATGATGCGACACCAGACCGGATGAAGATAGAGATCATCACACCCGGCGGCACGGTCAGTTATCCTGTCCCTGTTATGAAATCGCAGCAGTACGGCATAGATGAGATCTTTGAGAAAGGGCTGCTGTTCCTGATCCCGTTCTATATCTTTTCTCATGAGAGCCGTTTTAAAGAATACGATGGAGATAAGGATAAGTTAAGAGAATTACAGAGAAAATATAAGGATATAACAGACAGGATCGAGCAGTTGTTAAATGCCGGGGAGATCAGTGAGTATACAAAATGTACTATTATGGATATGTCGAATAAAGTACTGGTATATATCGCCAGGAAATATGAAAATGTCATGGAAGGAGTGAAACAGGTCATGGGTGGAAAAGTTCTTGATTATGAGGCAAAGCGGATAAAAAATGAAGGTATAGAGGAAGGCATAAAGGAGGGTATAGTAGAGGGCAAAGCGGCCGGTATCGTTGAAACAGGTGTTGATGTTGGCCTTTCAGACAAAGAGATTCTGGATAAACTTCAGATTAAATTGAATATATCTTTGCAGATGGCACAGGAGTATTTCTCCAGGTATGGAAAATAAAGTGCGTAGAGAAAACGGGTTATGCAGTCAGAAGAAATTTTAAAATAACTGTAAGCGGCAGGGACAGACAAAAAGTCTGTCCCTGATTTTTTAAATGGAGATTTTAACTGATATACAAAGTGTTGGCAGGCAGCGTGAACGAGATACATTTTTGTTTTGATGGTCGTTTTCTGTAAAAAGCAGCTGTTTTCTGCAAGAATTATTGCCATATTTTGAAAATATGGTATTATCAAAATAATTCGTAATAATCAGTATGCATGCTTTGTCTGTCGATATCGGCGTATGCACAGGAAGTGGAGCCGGAGGCTATACAGGACAGGGAGACTGATGTTTCGGAGAACGATCGTATTCCGATAGAAGCTGCTGATGTGAATGTAACGGCGATTGATATAAGCGATGCATATAATGGAGATGAGCCATATACTTGGTAGGAGGTGATCAGAATGAAAATCCAACAAACTTCTTGTTATCAAAGTATTGATTTGTTGAATGCGGCAGAAAGACATACAGTTCTAAAGAGTATGAAGGATGTGCAAAAACATTTGCTCATGACGGATGCGATTGATGTAGAAATATCCGAAGAAGGATTCAAAGCATTACGAGAAAAGGTAAAAGAATTTGAACCTGAGCTTGATTATATTGATTTTGATAAAGTGAAACCGGTAGAAACAAACGAGGTTGAATTTGAACATTACATGACAATGATGCAAATGAGTGGTTTGATTTTGGAAGAAAAAGGAAACTATAATGTTGTTGATGTAATGAATTCAATCATGGAAACTTATGAAACTCTTTATAATCAGATCGTTGAGGAACATAAATATGGAGATCGTCAGGTTTCCTATGATGTTTCGGGAGACAGATCATTAACTCTAGAGGAGGATTTAGCGGGACTGGACAAAGCATTTGAAATGCGGATGCAAAACCTAAAGGGGTATATTGCATGCCAGCAGACAAATAAAGCATTCGCGCATCCGGACTATGATTATTGGTTTATGCGTAAAACCGGCATATTAAGTTTACAAAGTGCGCAAAGTAAACGTAAAGCAATAAAAAAAGACGATTATAATTATATGGACGAAGATTACATTGATACAGCTGTTGCGATGATGAATTTGGCCCGCGAGAACTTTTTGGTATTATTGGACAGCAAAGACTACCAAAAGGGAGATGGAAGGTATATCATTTCAGATATTATAAACAAAAATGATGATTTTATGGCAAAGACTCATAAGCTGTTTTCCTGATAACAAGTCCTCTTGAATTGAACTTAGGTTTGATTCAAGAGGATATTTTTATTTTATTGGGCGTTTTCTGCAAAAACGAGTCACATTCTGCAATGGGTATTGCGACAGAAAAATTAATTTGGTATTTTTATGAATATGGTAAGCATGGATTTGGGTAGAAATGCACCATTTAATGCAATAAATATACAAAAACCACGTATATCTATTTAATATTAGAAAGGTTAAGTCGTACTACGATTTTATTCGAAAGGCATTAAAAGGGAGAAGCGTAGGATATATATACAGTAGTAGCGGACATCCAGGCGGGCCTTGTATACCGGGAGTGCATAAGTTATTTGTAAATATTAATGGTGACTTTTATCCCTGCGAGAAATTAAATGAGAATATAAAGGATACTGTTATCAATGCATTATGTTTTCAGAGGAAGAAAACTCGTTATCCGCTGAGCGGAGAATATCCCATTGTAAAACATTATGTTATCTATAATTCTCTTTATGTAGATACGCTGTCAGGATTTTTAGAAACAGTGAAGAAGAAACTTAATAATAGATATGGGTATGAAACAGATCAAATGTTTATCAGTAATTATGCACTTAATTATCCAGCATCTAAGTCAGGACAGGTATTGGCATATTTGACATGTAAAACATCAGATTTACTGGCAAGAGTCAATGGGTTGGATATTTACAATATATATGACTGTAACAGTAAAAAGAATTCTATAAATAAGCTGATTAGTACTTTGCAGGAGTATGCTGGCATTTCGGTAATATAAGTGGAGAGCGGTTATGGTAGAAAAAGTAAAACAGGATATACGTTTTAAAATATTAAAGATAACAAGTAAAGATATTATGGAAAATGACGTTAATATGCTTGGCAAGCCTTATTATATAAAACCAAGAAATTTGGTATATCTGTTTTTGGATATTCAACAGGATTATGGCATTAAAATAGCTGAGGAATATTTAAAAAATCAGCAATTTGTAACAATTAATGGTATTGCGTCAATTATAATGAGAAATTTGGATAAATCGCATTAAAACATTCTTAAAATCATTACAATAAAAATGGAGGGTGAGAGAATGAAAATTAATAGTATCAACGGAGCAGGCACACAAATAGGACAAATGGGGATGAATCAGGAAACAGATTCTTACAGCCGGAATATTCAAGATCAGATCACCAATGCACAGAAGCAGTTGCAGGAGCTTTCTTCTAATGAGGATATGACATTAGAGGAAAAAATGAAAAGGCGGCAGGAAATACAACAGCAGATCAGCGACTTGAATGTGCAGTTAAGACAACACCGGATGGAACAGCGTAGAGAGAAGCAGCAGAAACAATCTACTTCTGATGATATGCCTGGCGACGCAGGCAATGTCGGAAGTGCGAATGCCGGAAGTAAGGGCGCTGGCCTTTCGCAGGCGAGTATGACAGCAATGATTACTGCGGGTACCTCCATGAAGCAGGCGAAAGCACAAGGCACCGTTGCTGTAAAAGCGGAGAATAAGGCTGAGGTTCTGAAATCTGAAATTAAGCTGGATCAGGTCAGAAGAGGCAATACACAGAAAAAGCAGGAAGAACTTTCAGATGTAGAACAGAGAGTGCAGGAAGCAACCTCGGCACAGCTTTCTTCTTTGGCGGAGGCAGGCAAAACAATAGAGGAAGAGACAAAGAAGGGGGCTGCGGCTGATACGGCAGATGAAAATACACAGTCAAAAGAAGAATTGCAACCGATAAAATATACATCTGTCGATATTCGTTTATAATAGACAGCCAGTACTTCCGGGTTCCTTCCGATGAACAGATCCAAAACCCCGGAAAAAAGGATGGGATGGGGAACACCGGAAAGCAATGGTCTAACTGTATAAGGAGCACTGACTGTAATATATCGCAGGCAGTGCTCCTTTTATGAAAAATTTCGGTATCTGCTTGATAAATGTTCAAAAACTATAGATTCTTACTTACTATAAACGTAGAAAAAGATTAAAGGATATAATAAGCTACGTCGAAATATAAAATAAAAAAATAGAAAATATCAAATGAAGATAAGGAGGAGACAAAGCGGATGTTGAAAATTGCAGTATGCGATGATGAAAATCTTTTTACAGAAGAATTAAAAGAACTGCTCTCCGGTTATATGATAGAAAAAGGCCTTGTTTTTGAAATAGATACATACAGCTCTGGAGAGGCATTGGTAGACCTGGGGATTGAGATAGTACAGTATACTGCCGTGTTTTTAGATATCAATATGGAGAAAATGGATGGGATCAAGACGGCTGAGATGATCAGAAAGGCAAGTCGGGAAGTATTTATAGTATTCGTAACTGCATATGTAGATTATTCGCTGGAAGGATACCAATTAGATGTTGTAAGGTACCTATTAAAGGGCAATGCCAACTTTCAGAGCAAAGTTAATGAATGTATGGATGCCATTCTTGATAAAATGAATTATTCCGTGATAAAAAAGAAGTTTGACTTTAAGGAAGGCAGAAAAGAAATTTCATTGGAAAGATTATTGTATATTGAGAGTAATATGCACATACTTGAGTTTCATGTTATGGAGGATGCTATGAAAGTTTATACCATGTATGAAACATTAAATGTATTTGAAACCAGGCTGGCAGAGAATGATTTTATAAGGATACATCAGAGTTATCTTGTAAATGCAAAACATATTAAGAATGTAGTGCGTTGCAAGGCGATACTTACGAATGGGGTTGAGCTATCCATACCGAAAGCAAGGTATACAGAAGTCAAAAAAAAGTTTGTGGCGTGTCAGGGAGAAGTGTAGATGTTTGAGTTAATGCAGAGTGTGATGTTAATATTTATCGAAATAATGTGCTGCAAAATTTTCTATGAAACTTTTGGAGAAGTGAGATATAAAGGATGGATTAATACAATACAATTTATTTTGTTGCTTAGTTGCATATGTTTTCTTTCTTATGGTTTTTCAGAATATTTTGTAATAAGACAGATTGTTGGTATTTTGATATTCTCAGTATTTATGCTTTGGCACGTTAGAATCAGCCTGAAAAAATCTTTTGTGCTAGCTGTTTTATTTGATGCTTTGTTGCTTGCAATGGATGCTTCTGTATTCTTGATTATGGGTTGGTTGTCCTTAGATATGGAAATATCAGATCAGCAACATCAAGTTGTTTCTGTATTGGCATATTTATTAGTAAAAGTAATTTCATTTTTGCTTATTCTTGTTATAAAAAAACGGTTTGCAAAAAAGTCAATGGAAAAGATGTTAGATAAAGAGTGGCTAAGGTTTCTGTTTTTTCCATTGTTTACTATATTGGCTATTTCTGCAATGCTATTTGTTTTTGAATATGTGCAGACAGTAGAGCAGGCAAATTTGCTTATTGTCATTGCATTTGGAATGGTGGGAATGAATATTGTTGTGTTCTATCTAATAAATGATATTGTGGAAAAAGAAATGAAGATGCATGAAAACAAGATTTTTCAAATTCAGGCGAAAAATCAGTTGGAAATGTATCAGTCTATCTCTGAAAGTTTTGATAACCAAAAAAGAAAAACACACGAATATAAAAATCAGATTTCATGTATAGAATCCCTGTTGGATAAAAAGCAATATGCCAAATTAGAGGAATATGTAAAAAAGATCAGCGGTTCTTTGAGTCATGAACCGGATGTCATTAATACTAACAATGTAATAGTAAATGCCATCCTTAACACAAAGTATCAGGAGGCAGAGTCAAAGGGGATTGTTTTTGTGTTCAGGGTAAATGATCTTTCAGGGCTGAAAATAAAAGATGAGGATGTGGTTACTGTCCTTTCAAACCTTCTAAATAATGCTATTGAAGCGTGTGAGTCATGTACCGATAAGAAGGTAATTAAGTTCAAGTTTGTTAAAGAAGATGACAGGATGATCATAGCTGTAAAAAATACATTTAATAATAATGTTGTTTATAAAAATGGCGAGATAAAATCAACGAAAACAATGGGCATAGATGAACATGGTGTCGGAATTAAGAATGTGTTAAAGATTATTGAGAAATATGGTGGTTCGTATGTCATTGAACATAAGAAAAAAGAATTTTACTTTTCCATTATTATTCCGGCATGAAAGTAATGCTGGATGAGATGATCCTAAATATTGTTTTGCCTTTTTCTGCTCTAATATGTCCATTTTCTGCAATTTGCATTGATTTTTTCCTATAAATCATACTTAATAATGAATAACCAGGAGGCATGTATATGAATGTATATTGAATAAGAAAACTAAGTATAGGAAAAAGCCTTTCAGAATGGTGCGGTGCACTTGAAGGGTTTTTTGTGACATTTTTAGAGTGGGGCTGTTGCAAAAGTAGATGAACAATCAC
>ERZ808037.175-NODE-175-length-70069-cov-5.133330_pt1 | contig 70069 bp, 50 predicted proteins | sample MGYA00380190_ERZ808037 | MGnify/ENA primary metagenome ERZ808037 (study PRJEB31490, sample SAMN06133399) | mouse gut metagenome | isolation source: J9 | host: mice | place: China: Chengdu | collected 2015-05 ... | reverse complement strand
AAGCAGGGGCGCTGCATCTATGTGGCCATCGGCCAGAAGGGCTCCACGATCGCCTCGGTCAAGCAGAGCCTCGAAGAGGCCGGCGCGATGGAATACACCACGATCGTGGCCTCCCCGGCGTCCGATTCCGCGGGCTTCAAGTACATCGCCCCGTACACCGGCTCGGCCATCGGCCAGCACTGGATGTACCACGGCAAAGACGTGCTGATCGTGTTTGACGACCTGTCCAAGCAGGCCGAAGCATACCGTTCGATCTCGCTGCTGCTGCGCCGCCCGCCGGGGCGTGAAGCGTACCCGGGCGACGTCTTCTACCTGCATTCGCGCCTGCTGGAACGCTGCGCGCGTGTCTCCGACGATCTGGGCGGTGGTTCGATGACCGGCCTGCCGATCGTCGAGACCAAGGCGAACGACGTTTCCGCGTACATCCCGACCAACGTGATCTCGATCACCGACGGCCAGATCTTCCTGCAGTCCGACCTGTTCAACGCCGGCCAGCGCCCCGCAGTGGACGTGGGCATCTCGGTCTCCCGAGTCGGTGGCGCCGCACAGACGAAGGCACTGAAGAAGGTCTCCGGCACGCTGAAGATCTCGCTGGCACGGTACCGCTCTCTTGAATCCTTCGCCATGTTCGCCTCCGATCTGGATGCGGCGTCGAAGGCCCAGCTCAACCGAGGCGCGCGCCTGACCGAGCTGCTCAAGCAGCCGCAGTTCTCGCCGTATTCGATGGAGCAGGAGGTCGTCTCGGTGTGGGCTGGCACGAACGGCAAGCTCGACGATCTGGAGATTGCCGACGTGCTCCCGTTCGAACGCGGCCTGCTCGAATACGTGAGCAGCAACACCGACATCCTCAAGACCATCCGCGACACCGGTGATTTCACCAAGGAGACCGAAGCGGCCCTCGACAAAGCCGTGGATGCCTTCCGTGAGACGTACGTCACCAAGGCCGGCAAGCCGCTCGTCGACAAGAAGCCGGTACCGAAAGGCACCACGCCGGTCGACCAGGAGCAGATCAAGGCCCAGGGCCGCAAGGCACAGGCGGCCAAGAGCGCAGAAAAGAAGTAACCTATGGCATCGCAACTCGCATTAAAGGGCAGAATCGCCTCCACGGGTTCATTGGAGAAGATCTTCAACGCCCAGGAGATGATCGCGGCTTCGCATATCGCGCAGGCCCGTGAGGTGGCGCTCAACGCGAAGCCGTACACTGATGCGATTTTCGATGCCGTCCAGACACTGGTATCTCACTCCCATATCGCGCATCCGATCGTCAGGAAGGAAGGCGACAACCCCCGCGTTGCCGTGCTCGCCCTGACGGCGGACCGCGGTATGGCCGGCGCGTACACTTCGTCGATCATTCGCGAGACCGAAGATCTGCTCAACCGACTGGAGGGGGCAGGCAAGGAGCCGGAACTGTTCGTCTATGGGCGCCGCGGTGTGTCGTATTACAAGTACCGCAACCGCCCCATGGCGCAGACGTGGGAAGGCGATACCGAGAAGCCTGGCGTCGAAGTCGCAGACGCAATCTCACGCGCCCTGCTGGACGCGTACATGACACCCGCCGACAACGGCGGTGTCTCTGAGCTCTACATTGTGTATACCGAGTTCATCAACATGGTGGTGCAGAAGGTGCGCGTGCTGCGCATGCTGCCCGTGGAGATCATCGAGTCGGACGAACACCATACAGGCGGTCCGGACACGCTGGAGTCTCAGCACGTCATGCCGCTGTATTCGTTCGAGCCGAGCCTTGATGAGGTGCTCGATGCGGTGCTGCCGAGGTACGTGCGTTCGCGCATCCACGAATGCCTGCTGGAAGCCGCGGCTTCCGAAGTGGCCTGCCGGCAGAATGCCATGCATACCGCAACAGAGAACGCACGTGATCTGATCAACGACCTGACCCGCAAGCTCAACGCTTCGCGCCAGGCGTCGATCACTCAGGAACTTACCGAAATCATCGGCAGCGCCGATGCGTTGAACAAAAAGGAAGAGTAGGAACGCGAAATGGCTGAGAATCAGACTACAGCGACTTCCGACGAGGCTGTCGAGCCCATCGTCGGTCACGTGACGCGTATCCAGGGATCGGTCATCGACGTGGAGTTCCCTGTCGGTCACATGCCGGATATCTACAATGCGTTGACCGTGGAGATCAACCAGATGGGCCAGCAGGAGGAAGGCGAGCAGAGCCACGTCACCATCATGCTGGAGGTCGAGCAGCACATGGGCGATTCGACCGCCCGCTGCGTGGCGCTCAAGTCGACCGACGGCCTGGTTCGTGGCGCCGCGGTGTACGACACCGGCGGCCCGATCGAAGTGCCGGTCGGCGATGTGACCAAGGGCCATGTGTTCGACGTGGCCGGCCACATCCTCAACAAGAAGCCCGACGAGAAGATCGTGATCAAAGAGCGTTGGCCCATCCACCGCAACCCGCCGGCGTTCGACCAGCTTGAGTCGAAGACCCAGATGTTCGAAACGGGCATCAAGGTCATCGATCTGCTCACCCCGTACGTGCAGGGCGGCAAGATCGGCCTGTTCGGCGGCGCAGGCGTCGGCAAGACGGTGCTGATCCAGGAGATGATCCAGCGCGTGGCGCAGAACCACGGCGGCGTCTCCGTGTTCGCCGGCGTCGGCGAACGCACACGTGAGGGCAACGACCTCATCGGCGAAATGGACGAGGCGGGCGTGCTCGAGAAGACCGCGCTCGTGTTCGGCCAGATGGACGAGCAGCCGGGCACCCGCCTGCGTGTGCCCCTGACCGCACTGACGATGGCCGAGTATTTCCGCGACGTGCAGAACCAGGACGTACTGTTGTTCATTGACAACATCTTCCGCTTCACGCAGGCCGGTTCCGAGGTCTCCACGCTGCTGGGCCGCATGCCTTCCGCCGTGGGCTACCAGCCGAACCTCGCCGACGAGATGGGTTCGCTCCAGGAGCGCATCACCTCGACCCGCGGCCACTCGATCACCTCGCTGCAGGCGATCTACGTGCCCGCCGACGATTACACCGACCCGGCCCCGGCCACGACCTTCGCCCACTTGGACGCGACGACCGAGCTTTCGCGTGACATCGCGTCCAAGGGCATCTACCCGGCCGTGGACCCATTGGCCTCCTCCTCGCGCATCCTCGACCCGCGCTACGTGGGCCAAGCGCACTACGACTGCGCGAACCGCGTGAAGGCGATCCTGCAGCGCAACAAGGAACTGCAGGACATCATCGCCCTCATCGGCATCGACGAGCTCGGCGAGGAAGACAAGATGATCGTCAACCGCGCCCGCAAGATCGAGCAGTTCCTCGGCCAGAACTTCTACGTGGCCGAGAAGTTCACCGGCGTGCCCGGCTCGTACGTGCCCGCGGAAGAGACGATCGAGGCGTTCACGCGCATCTGCGACGGCGTGTACGACAAGGTGCCCGAGCAGGCGTTCTCCGGCATCGGCGGCATCGACGACCTTGAGAAGAAGTGGCACAAGATGCAGAAGGAATACGGTGACTGATCATGGCCGGCACAACGATGGACGTGAACATCGTCTCCGCTGAGCACCCCATCTGGAGTGGCACGGCGAAGGCGGTGCTCGTGCCCGCCTATGCGGGCGGGCTCGGTATTCTGCCCGGCCACGAACCGGTGCTTTCGGTCATCCAGGAAGGCCCGCTCGTCATTACCGAACCGGACGGCAGGAAGCATTCGTTCGAAGTGACCGACGGGTTCATCTCGTTCGATTCGAACAAGCTGACCGTGGTCGTGGAGCAGGGGCGGTCGATGCAGAACATCCCGGTCGATGAGACCGGCATCCAGTGACGCACATGCCGCTGTGTGCATGATGTGGAGCGGGCGTTGGAATCCGTAGGGAATCCAACGCCCGCCTTTTGCATGTGCGGCTCTTCCACTATGGTGGTGCCTCATGCGAATCATTGTTGCCGACTGCAGCGCCGAATACACCGGCCGTCTGCAAGCCACACTCCCCATGGCACGCCGCGTGCTGCTGATCAAGGCGGACAACAGTCTGCTCATCTTCTCGGAACTCGGCTCGTACAAGCCGCTCAACTGGATGGCGTCGCCGTGCACGATCACCGACATCACGCCCGACTACGCCGACGACGACCCCGCCACCGAGGTGCCGCAGAAGGTGATCCGCGCGACGGCGACCAAATCCACCGACATCCTCGAAGTGACGCTGCAGCACATCTACTCCGACGAGACGTACGACCTGGGGGAGGACCCGGGCCTGATCAAGGACGGCGTGGAGGACCACCTGCAGCGCTACCTCGCCGAGCAGATCGAGCGCATCGGCGAAGGCGCCACGCTCGTGCGCCGCGAATACCCGACGGCGATTGGACCGGTCGACATCATGGCGATTGACGGCAGCGGCGTGCATGTGGCGATCGAGATCAAACGCCACGGCGGCATCGATGGCGTCGAACAGCTCACGCGCTACTGCGAACTGCTCAACCGCGACCCGCTGCTGGCGCCTGTGCGCGGCATCTTCGCCGCCCAGACGATCACCCCCCAGGCGCGCACACTCGCCACGGACCGCGGTTTTGAATGCCTGCTGCTGGATTACGACGAGATGCGTGGCGTAGAAGACGACTCCCTGCGTCTGTTCTGACAGACGCAGGGAGTCGTGAGGGGAGGGGATTGGTGCAGATTGGTGCAGATTAGTACTTCGCGAGGATGTCGACGACGAAGACGAGCGTCGAGTTCGCGGGGATCTCACCCTGCTCCTTGTCGCCGTAGCCGAGGTCCGGCGGCACGACGAGCAGCACTTGGGAGCCGACCTTCTTGCCGCGCAGGCCTTCGGTCCAGCCTTGGATCACCCCGCCGTTGAGCGTGGCGGTGAAGGTGTCGTTGCGGTCCCACGACGAATCGAACTGCTTGCCGTCAAGCAGCCAGCCGGTGTACTTGACCACTGCGGCGTAGGTGTCGTCGGTGATCTCCGGGCCATTGCCCTCGATGAGCGTCTGCGCCACGAGCTTGTCGCTGCCCTTGTAGCCGTTCATATCGATCGACGGCTTGCCGTCGGCGGCCGTGGTGACCTTCGGCAGGTCGGCCGGCACGTCCTTGACCTTCTTGCCCTCGGCCTTCTCGAGATCCTTCGACTGCGAGACCGGGGTGGCCACGAGCAGGTAGTTCTGGTTGTCACCGCTGCCGTCGTTGATGCCGACGCCGAACGTGGTGTTGATCTTCTTGCCCTTGAGCGTGTACTCCATGATCTGGAGGAGTGTGGCGCTTTCCGCACTGCCGGGTTCATCGGACTCATTGAACACCACAGAGCAATCCGGCACATTGGTGTCCCACGTGGTGGCGACCTCTTCGCCGGTCTTGAGGCTGTACTGCGTCAGCTGCATGCACAGGCGGTCGCCGTTCTTGAGCGTCTCGCCATCGCCTTCCTGCAGGATCGCGGTCGCGTTGTTTTCCACCGAGAGCGGAGTCTTGAACGAGATTTCCGGCTTCTTGCCCGGCGTGCCCTTGGCCGTCACACCGGTGAGCTGCGGCAGTTTCTGCGAACCGGCAGAGGTCTTCGCATCATCGCCGCCGCACGCCGCGAGCGAAATACACATCGCGGCGGTGCACACAGCCGCGGCGGCGCGCGTGAGAACAGTTACTATGGAAGAAGAAGTTGAATGCATAGCCATAACAGTATCGTCCCGGCATGATTTGTGCGCACCGCCATGCCGCGGATTGGCACCGGACCGACTTTGTAGAATGGGACACGTGATGACAGACCAAGAGGCGCAGGAACAGCCACGCAAACACACCAAGCCGACGCGGCGCGCATGGATCATGCGTGGCGTCGTCACCCCCATCTTCGGATTGCTCGCCGTGGCATGCATCGTGTTTGGCGTACTGAATTCAACGGTTTGGAAGCCCAGCCGCAACATCACCGCCACCGCGCAGGCGCATGGCACGCAATATGTCGTCATCGACCCGGGCGTGCTCGACCTCGTCGACGCGGCCGTCACCGTGAGCGCGGACAACGGCGGAACCGCGTTGTCGAACGGCGCCGAATCCGGCACAGACGCGTCAGAAGATTCACAAAATCAGCAAACTTCGCAAGACCAACAGGCCCAAACCGAACCGCAGGTGTGCATGGCGGTCGGGTCGGCGAAAGACGTATCCGGGTGGCTCGCCGGCGAACCATACGTGCGTGTGACCGGCCTGAGCACATGGCAGGCCCTCTCCACGAGCGAAGAGCAAGCCAAGGGCACCGCTTCAGCGTCGCAGAACCAGGTCGCGTTCGCGGATTCAGACATGTGGTCGCAGGTCGAATGTGGCGGCACATCCGCATCCATGCACTTGAACAGCGCACAGCCGGCGCAGGTCATGCTCATCGACTTCGGCACCAAGACCCCGAGCGCGGACCTCAGCATGCACTGGGTGCGCCAACGCGTGCCCGACTTCGCGCTGCCGTGGTATTTCGGCGGTGGCCTGTGCGCGGTGCTCGCAGTGCTCTCGGCATCCGTCTTCGCGATGGAGCCGCACACCCGCCGCAAGAAGCAGGCGGAGTCTGCGCAAGCCAAGCCCAAGGCGGCGAAGCCCGCCGATGAGCCGACAATCGGCGCGGCGCTCGCCGGTACGTTCGCGGCGCTCAAGCCGCGCCCGAAGAAGTCGGGGACGAAGGGCTCGGCCCGCCACGGCCGCCATGCCGGCGCCGCCGAAGACGAGTCCGCGCAGCAGCAGGGCGCGCCCACCGTGGTCGACCCCGGTGCGCGCAACATTGTGGCCGAACACGCGAACCGCAACGCCGGCGACGAGACGGCGGAGCACGGCGCCGAGGGCGAGACGACGTCGGTCATCTCGGCCGACGAGCTGCAGGCGTACTTCGCGCGCCTCGCGCAGGAAGTGGGCGTCGAGCCGGCGGCAGAAGACACAGCGGAAAACACCGCAGAACCCGCTGATGCCAAGGTGGTCGAAACCGAGACGGCCGTGGTTGAAGAACAGCCCAGTGCGGACCTGTCCGAGGGCAAGGAGAACGAGTGATGAAACGTAGTCCACTGGCTGTTGCAGCCGCGGTGATCGCATTGGGCATGACCGTCTCGCTGGCGGCGTGCGAAGGGCAGATTCCCACCGTCAGTGCGCCGACCGAATCCGCAAGCGCGAACCCCGACCTGACCGAAGACCAAGAGCAGGAGATGCGCGAGGCGCTGCTCAAGACGATCGAGGATTGCAACGAGCAGAAGAACCCGGCGAACCTTGGGCAGGCGATGTCGGGCCCCGAACTGGAGATCCGCACAAGCGAACTGCAGGTGGCGCAGAAAACCGGCAAGCTCGACCCCAAGACCACAATCCCCACCGACATCACGCAGACCGTGATCCCCACCGATAACGGCTGGCCGCGCAGCGTGTTCTCGATCACCACGACCACCGAAGACCAGCAGTCGAAGCGCCTGCTCGTCTTCACGCAGGGCGACGCGCGCGAAAACTACAAACTGTGGGGCGTGGCCCGCCTGTTCCAAGGCGTGGAGATGCCCAAGTTCACCGTGCCGAACATCGGCTCGCAGATGGGGCACCCCACCGACGAGAATCTGGTGATGACGCCCGAACAGGCCGTGCAGCGCTACGCGGACGTGCTGCAGAACGGCACGAAGAGCCAATACGCGGGCGATTTCGCCGACGATTACTTCAGGCAGGACCTGCAGAACCTTTCGCAGACCGTGCAGCAGGGCATGGAACGCAACAAGGGGTCGCAGGAGCAGACGTTCACGCCGGTGGACGGCCAGATGCAGATCATGCGTTCCTCCGAAGGCGGCGACCTGGTCGTGGCGCAGATCAACTCGGTGTGGACGCGCACCGCGGGCGAAGGGCGTGAGTCCCTGCCCGCCTCGGATTCGGAGCGTGCGCTGTTCGGCGACGGCAAGGCCACGAGCACGATGAAGGTGACGTACGTGAACGTGATCGCCATGTACATTCCGCCGGCCAAATCGGGCGCGCAGATCACCACGGTGGGCGCCGAACGCCAGCCGGTCAAGGTGGAGGCCGTCTGAGCCATGCCGGCTGAGCTGGCCGGCCAGTAGACTTGAGGCACATGTGCAATCAGGCGGCGAACGCTTCGCCGTACAGAAAAGAGGCAATATGGCAGACAAGGAATTCAAGCCGGGCATCTCGCTCGCGGGCGCGGTCGATCTGACGGCGCTCCAGCATCAGGTCAAGGCGGAGCCGGGGCAGGCCGGGGGAGCGCCGGCCGCCGGCGGCTATGTGATCGACGTCTCCGAAACCAACTTTGAATCGGTGGTGCAATCGTCCACCACCTTCCCGATTGTGATGCTCATGTGGGTGCCGACCGACGACCGCCTGTTCCCCATGGCGCAGGCGCTCGGCGACGCCGTCAACTCGATGAACGGCCAGTTGCAGCTCGCGCGCGTCGACGTGGCCAAGGATCCGGCGATCGCCCAGGCCTTCGGCGTGCAGGGCGCACCGGCGTTGTTCGCACTGATCGGCGGACGCCCCATGCCGATCCTGCAGGGCGTGCCTTCCAACGAGGAGCTCACGCAGATCACCTCGCAGGTGCTGCCGCAGCTCGTGCAGGTGGCGGCGCAGGCCGGCGTGACCGGCACAGCGCCATACATCGAGCCTTCGGACGGTGGCGCTTCCGCGCAACAGACTGAACCGCAAGTCCCGGCCGCGCACGCCGAAGCACACCGCTTGGCGCAGTCCGGCGACTATGCCGGTGCAGCCGCCGCATACGAGCAGGTGCTCGAGGCGGACCCGTCCGATACGCTCGCCCAGCGTGAGCGCGCCAAGGCACTGCTGCTCGCGCGTTCCGCGAATGCGGACGTGCGCGAAGTGCGCGAGGCCGCTGCGGCGAATCCCGATGATGTGCAGGCGCAGCTTGCGGTCGCCGACGTGGACATGATCGGCGGGCAGATCCAGGATGCGTTCAGTCGTCTGCTCGACTTCGCCGGCACGCACCGAGCCGACCTCGAGCCAGTGCGCCAGCGCCTGCTCGAGTACTTCCTAATCCCCGATCCGTCCGACGAGCGCTTGGCCGCCGCGCGCCGCCGCCTCGCCACCCTCATGTACTGATGTACTGATGTACTGAGTCCCTCTTTGCTACGGGTAGTGCTTCTGTTGCTACGGGTAGTGTATTTTTATCGAAAAACGTTATATTCGTAGGCGTTTTACACTACCCGTAGCAACAGAAGCACTACCCGTAAGAAACAGTGGGGTTACATGCTTCGTTCCGCAATCATTCGAGGGTGTTGGTGCCGAAGACCTGCTGGAACTGCGGGCCTGTCTCGCGCAATTCACGCTCGAACCCGCTGCCCCACTGACTGAATGGCCTCCACGAGAGACTGTCATTGCTGAAGCGCGACTGGTCGGTGATCTCAGTGATGCAGAAGCGTGGAATGATCAGATTCGTGACCGGCGTGCTGCGCTCCGCTTCGGCGATGACGAGCGGGGCGTTCGCGCCGCCGAACACGTCGATGTTCCATCCATCTGCGCCAATCCACACACTTGTGCGGTTCTTGATGATGAGGTCGCCGCCGCGCAGCATGATCTCCGCGGCCACGCGCGAATCGATGCTGCGTTGCGCCTCGTACCGCGTGCCGCCGCGCGAGGGGCCTTTGACGGTGAGCGTGGCCTCGCGGAAATCGTCGCGGTACCGTTCGAGCACCGCCTTCGGGTCGAGCTCCGCGCTCATCGGCACGCGCACCGCGCGCGTCTGCAGCCGTATGCGCAGCGCATAGTCGTCTTCGTGCACGAAATAGCTTTGCACAATCAGTGTGGGGGCGTCGCCGTCGTCGAATTCGTCCGGCAGTTCGCGGCAGAAGAACCGGCGTGCGAACTGAAAGTCGCTCGTGCCGCCGATATCGCCCAATCCGCCCATATCCATTGCCATAGTCCCAGTGTAATGTCCACGGCGAAAAGCACTGCCAGCCGTGCGCGGAGTGAACACGGGGCGCCACACACGTCCGCCGTTCGTGTAAAGTAGAGCAGTGGTGCGGGCTCGTAGCTCAGTGGATAGAGCGTTCGCCTCCGGAGCGAAAGGTCGTGGGTTCGAATCCCATCGAGCCCACCATTGTTCTTTCGTATTCATTCCTCCGTGCTTTAGGACCTGTGCATTCACACTCTGTGCGCTATATGCTGCACTTCTTCCGCTACGGGTAGTGCTTCTCTTGCTACGGGTAGTGTTTCCGCGGTCATATTTCACATACAACCATTGGAAAATGGCGGTTTATAGTGAAGGCAGCCCCGAAAAAGCACTACCCGTAGCAAAGGAAGCACTACCCGTAGCAGCGAGTTGACCACAACGTGGCCGATGCTGACTGCGCGCAACAGTGGGGACCGTACAATGCCGAATGATTGTGCCGTCATGGCCGCTACACACCATATGAGCCTTACGAAAGGAACCGCTATGTACGAAAATCTCCAGGCGATCGCCACGACGGAGGCGCCGGCCGCGCTCGGCGCATACAGCCAGGCCGTGAAGGCGAACGGCTTCGTGTTCGTCTCAGGCCAGCTCGGCATCGACCCGTCCACCGGCGAACTCGACGGTGTGACCGCCGCCGAACAGGCCGACCGCGCGCTCAAGAACATCAAGCACATCCTCGACGCCGCCGGCTGCGGCTTCGAACACGTGTGCCGCGCCACGATCTATCTGCGCAATGTGGAGGATTTCGCCGACGTGGACGCCGTGTATGCCAAGGCGTTCACCGCCACGGTCAAGCCCGCGCGCGTGGCGTTCGGCAACAACATGATCCCCAAGGGCGCGCTCGTCGAAATCGACGTGATCGCCGTGAGCCCCGAATCGGAGTGATCGCGCGCCACCGGCGGCCGTCCGCGACTGCGGACGGCCGCCGGTTTCTGTCTGCTCTCCCGCTAGACTTGTCTGCATGAGTCCAGAAGCATTAAGTGACCTGATATACGGCGTTGCCCAAGAGCTTGTTGCAAGCGGCAAAGCCGGCAATCTGACCGCCGACCAAATCCCCGAACCAGCCAAGTTCGCAGTGATGCGCCCCAAGGACCGCGCGCACGGCGACTGGGCGTCGAACGCCGCCATGCAGCTCGCCAAGAAGGCCGGCATGAAGCCGCGTGAGCTCGCCGAAGCGTTCCAGACGCTCATGAACGACGCCGATGGCATCGCGTGCGTGGAAGTCGCAGGCCCCGGCTTCATCAACATCACCCTTGACTCCGCGTCCGCCGCCGCCGTGGTGGACCAGGTGCTCGCCGACGGCGCGAACTTCGGCAAGAACGAGCACCTGAGCGGCAAAACGCTCAATCTTGAATTCGTCTCCGCCAACCCGACCGGCCCGATCCACATCGGCGGCACGCGCTGGGCTGCCGTGGGCGACTCGATGGCCCGCGTGCTCGAGGCGAACGGCGCCGAAGTCGTGCGCGAATACTACTTCAACGACCACGGCGAGCAGATCAACCGCTTCGCCAAGTCGCTCGTCGCGGCCGCCCACGATGAGCCGACGCCGGTCGACGGCTACAAGGGCGCCTACATCGACGAGATCGCGCGCCGGGTGATCGCCGAAGCGGACGCCGACGGCATCGACATCCTCAATCTGCCGCGCGTCGACGGCGGCACCGACGAGAAAGGCGAGCCGCTCGGCGAAGGCGACTCCGCGCAGCGCGAGGAGTTCCGCAAGCGCGCCGTGCCGATGATGTTCGACGAGATCCGCCATTCGATGCAGGAATTCCGCGTCAAGTTCGACGTCTGGTTCCACGAGAACAGCCTGTACGAAGACGGCGAGGTCGAGAAGGCGATCGACGACCTGCGCGCACGCGGCGACATCTACGAAAAGGACGGCGCCACATGGTTCGAGTCGACGAAGCACGGCGACGACAAAGACCGCGTCATCATCAAATCCGACGGCAACTACGCATACTTCGCCGCCGACATCGCCTACTACCGCAACAAGCGCCACCGCAAGGACCACCCGGCGGACGTGGCGATCTACATGCTCGGCGCCGACCACCACGGCTACATCGGCCGCATGATGGCCATGTGCGCCGCGTTCGGCGACAAGCCCGGCGAGAACATGCAGATCCTCATCGGCCAGCTCGTCAACGTCATGAAGGACGGCAAAGCCGTGCGCATGAGCAAGCGCGCCGGCAACGTCGTCACGATCGACGACCTCATCGACGCGATCGGCGTCGACGCGTCGCGCTATTCGCTCGCGCGCACCGACTACAACTCGCCGGTGGACATCGACCTCGACCTGCTCGCCTCGCACTCCAACGACAACCCGGTCTACTACGTGCAGTACGCGCACGCGCGCTCCTGCAACGTGGACCGCAACGCCGCCGCCGCGAACATCACGCGCGAAGACGCCGACCTGTCGCTCCTCGACACCGAGGCCGACGGCGAGGTGCTCGCACTGCTCGCGCAATGGCCCGCCGCGCTCGCGCAGGCCGGCGACATGCGCGCCCCGCACCGCGTCGCGCACTATCTGGAAGACCTGGCCGCCGCCTACCACAAGTGGTACAACGTGGAGCGCGTCGTACCGGTGGCGCTCACCGAACCCGAAGAGCGCGCCGACGAGGCGACGCGCGAGGCCACGCGCATCGCCAAATGCCCGGAGCCCGCTCGCTCCGCCGCGCGTTTGCGCCTCAACGACGCCGTGCAGACCGTCATCGCCGCAGGGCTCGACCTGCTCGGCGTGACCGCGCCGGACAAGATGTGAGCGCAAACGAGTAAGAGAGCAAGGGAGAGAAACACCATGGGCATCACCCCGATTTGGCCCGAGGCCGCCGCGCGCGACGCACAGGGCGCCATCGCATTCCACGGCATCACTGCCGAGCAACTGCTCAACGACTTCGGCTCGCCGCTCTACGTGCTCGACCTCGACGAAGTGCGTGCGCGCGCCCGGCGATTCGCCGCGGCCGCCGCGCACGCGTTCAGCACGACGACGACGCACGTGAGCTACGCCGGCAAGGCGTTCCTCTCCAAGGAGATGGCGCGCATCGTCACCGAAGCGGGGCTCTACGTGGACACGTGCACGATGGGGGAGATGCGCATTGCGCTCGCCGCCGGCGTGCCGGGGCGGCGCCTGGTGCTGCATGGCAACAACAAGTCGGACGCGGAGATCGAGCTCGCAATCACCGAAGGTTTCGCGAAGATCGTGATCGACGAGCCGGATGAGCCGGCGCGCATCGCCACGATCGCGCGCCGTCTGGGCAAGCGCGCGCGGATCATGCTGCGCGTCACGACCGGCATCCACGCCGGTGGACACGAGTTCATCTCGACCGCGCATGAAGACCAGAAATTCGGCATCGCGCTGCTGCCGGCGGGCGCAGACACGACGATCGTGGACGGCATCAGCTCGCTCGAAGACGTCTCGCCGGCCGCCGCGAACGCGATCGTCGCTGAGACGCGCGCGCAGGAGGACGGCAAGGAGCTACGCCACGACATCCGCTACCCGTACGACCTCAACGCCGCAAGTGTGACCGAAGGCGACAAGATGCTCGCCGCCGCGATGGAACTCGTGGCGAACGGGCCGGCCGTGGCGGTGCTGCGCGAGATCGCCAAGCACAGCAGCGAACTCGAGCTTGTGGGCATCCACTCGCACATCGGATCGAACATCCACGACGCCGACGCGTTCATCCACGCCGCGCGCCGCATGATGTTGCTGCGCAAGACGTTCTACGCCACCAACGGCTACACGCTGCCCGAAGTGGATCTGGGAGGCGGCTATTCGGTGGCTTACACCGACGGCGAGGATTCGATGGACGTTGAGCAGGAACTCGACCGTCTGGCCACAGCGGTGGCGCAGACGAACCGTCTGCTCGGCATGCCCATGCCGGTCATCTCGTTCGAACCGGGCCGTTGGATCGTGGCACCGGCCGGTGTGACGCTCTACCGCGTCGGCACCGTCAAGACGGTCGAACTCAGTGGCGACACCACAGACGCCGATGGCGCGCCCCTCACCGAGCGCACGTACGTCTCGGTCGACGGCGGCATGAGCGACAACATCCGCCCTGCGCTGTACGGCGCGGATTCCACGGCGGTCGTGGCGACCCGCGACCCGCAAGGCGACACTCGCCTGTCGCGCGTCGTCGGCATGCACTGCGAGTCGGGAGACATCGTGGTGAAGAACGCGCAACTGCCGAGCGACATCGGCCGCGGCGACGTGCTCGCCGTGCCAGTGACCGGCGCGTATGGCCGCACGATGGCCAGCAATTACAACCAAGCGCTCATCCCGGCGGTCGTGGGCGTCGATTCCACCGGCGCGCATCTGATGATGCGCCGGCAGACCGTGGAGGATCTGCTCGACCTCGATGTGAGCGAGTAGTCCCACCGGGCAGTGCAGTTATGGACGGGCGGCGCGCATCCTCGCGCGTTGCCCGTACAATGAGCAGCAGCATCAACCGCCGCATGAAAGGAACGGACAGTGGCAGAGAACAACGCACCGATTCGAGTGGGCCTGCTGGGGGCAGGGACCGTCGGCTCGCAGACCGCACGTCTGCTCGTGGAGCAGCAGGACGAGCTCGCGCAGCGCATCGGGCGCCCGATCGAACTGTCCGGCGTGGCGTGCCTCGACCCGGAGGAAGTCGATTTTCCGTGGATCGAGAAGTCGCTGCTGACTTCCGACACGATGTCCGTCGTCAAGAACGCGGACATCGTCGTCGAGCTGATCGGCGGCACGGGTGTGGCCCGCACGTTCGTGCTTGAGGCGATGAAGAACGGCGCGTCCGTCGTGACCGCCAACAAGGCGCTGCTCGCCAAGTACGGCCCGGAACTGTACAAGACGGCCGAAGACAACAACGTCGACATCTACTTCGAAGCGGCCGTGGGCGGCGCGATCCCGATTGTGCGCCCCTTGCGCGAATCGCTCGTCGGCGACCAGGTCAAAGACATGCTCGGCATCGTCAACGGCACTACGAACTACATCCTCGACGAGATGACCACGAAGGGCCTCGATTTCGACGTGGCGCTCAAGGACGCGCAGGCCAAGGGCTACGCCGAGGCCGACCCGACCGGCGACATCGAAGGCTACGACGCCGCCAACAAGGCCGCGATCATGGCCACGCTCGGCTTCCATACGAACGTCGGCATCGACGACGTGACCGTTGAGGGCATCACGCGCATCACCGCGGACGACATCGCCGCGGCCACCGCCGAAGGGCGCGTCATCAAGCTGCTCGCCGTCGTCGACAAGACCGACGATGGCGTCTCCGCGCGCGTCTACCCGGCCCTCATCAAGCAGGAGCACCCGCTCGCCTCGGTGCGCGGCTCGTTCAACGCCGTGTTCCTGCGCGCCGAATACGCCGACGACCTGATGTTCTACGGCCGCGGCGCCGGCGGTGCGCCGACCGCCTCCGCCGTCGTGGGCGACATCGTGACCGTCGCGCGCCACATCGCCGCCGGCTGTACCGGCCCGGCGATCCGCATGTACAACGACTATCCGATCGCGCCGCTGAGCGCGTCGAAGGCCGCGTTCGCCGTGCGCTTCCTGATCCACGACAACCCCGGGGTGCTCGCCAAGATCTCCGCCGTCTTCGCGAAGAACGGCGTCTCGATCAACGGCGTGAATCAGGACCTCAAGCCCACGCTCAAGGACCCGGGCTACGACGGCGAGATCCAGCAGCTGCGCCTCGTGACGCACATGACCGACGAGACGACGCTGCGCAACACTGTGGCCGAGGTCTGCGAACTCGACTGCGTGACCGGCGAGCCGTCGATCCTGCGCGTGCTCGACTGACCGCGCAGCCGCCGACCGGCGATTGACCTAATCACAGACTGAACAGACTGACTAGTAAGGCAGGATTTTCCCGATGGATCCGGTTACCCGCAAGGTGCACGTGCGTGTGCCCGCGACCAGCGCCAACCTCGGCTCTGGGTTCGACACCGTGGGGCTCGCGTTGGACTACCACGACGAGCTGGAGTTCACGTTGAGCTCCGACCCGCTCAACATGGCCGCGCAAGTGATCATTGACGGCGAGGGCGCGGACACGCTGCCGCGCGACGAGTCGCACTTGGTCGTCTCCACGTTCCGCCGTGCATGCTCGCGCTTCGGCCTGAGCAAGACCGGATTCATCCTGGAGGCGCACAACCGCATTCCGCAGGCACGCGGCATGGGGTCCTCGGCCGAGGCGATTGTAGCCGGCATCGCGGCGGCCTATGCCTTCAGTCACGAGGGCGAGCTTGACCGCGATGTGATCTTCGATTACGCGGCACAGCTCGAAGGACACCCGGACAACGTGGCGCCCGCGGTCTACGGCGGCATGACGGTCTCGTGGACGCAGCCGGGTGATGGCGTGGCTCAGCCGGACGGCACCACGCCCGCCGCGCTCTTCCGGTCGGTGAACTACTTGGTGGGCCCCGACACCACGGCCTCGGTGTTCATCCCCGATTTCGAACTCTCCACGAGCAAGGCGCGCGAGGCGCTGCCGACGGTTGTGCCGTTCGCCGACGCTGTGTTCAACGTCTCGCGCGCCGCGCTGCTGATCGGCGCGATGAACCCGGCCATGCTGACGAGCCCGCGCGACCCGAACGAACTGCTGATGGAAGCCACCGAAGACAAGCTGCACCAGGCGTACCGTGGGCCGCTCATGGAACCTTCAGCGCGCCTGATCACGCTGCTGCGTGCGAACGGGTTCGCCGCGATGGTCTCTGGCGCCGGCCCGTGCGTGCTCGTGCTGCACAACGGCGACGCCAACAGTGCGATCGACGCCGTGGCCCACGAACAGCTCAAATCCGGCCATTGGAAGGTGCTGCACCTCGCCACCGATACGCAGGGTGTGCAGGTCGCAAGGCTGTAACGAATTGCGTCGAGTGTAAAAGCTACTATAAAAAAGCTGAATTCAAGGAGACAGGACCGGCAACCGCGTTCCGTGCTGTGAAGGGCGCTCGGTACGGCAGGGTCTCACCTCTCAGATGGGAATACACCTCGATGGCTGAAAAAATAGTGGAGCAGCAAGCCTCCGGCCAGGTTGGCGCTGGCGCAAAGCAGGAAAACGACGGCATGACGCTGTCAGCACTCTTCGGCATCATGCGCAAGCACATCATCACGATTATCATCACTTTTCTGGTTGTGCTTGGTGCGGTCATCACACTGACCGCGATGTCGCCTGTGGAATATACGACGACATCCCAGTTGTTCGCGACATACAACGATTCATCGGACGGCACTGCAAATTCATCCGAGCAGAACAGTGGCAGCTCGTACATCATGAGCCAGATCAAGTCGTATCCGGCGCTCACCACAACGCAATCGGTGCTGCAGCCGGTCATCGATGACCTTGGCCTCCACACCACGGTAGGCCAGCTCAAGGGGCAGATCAGCGTGACCAACCCCACCAACACCGCATTCGTCAACATCTCGGTGACCAATGGTGACCCGGCTCAAGCCGCGGACATCGCCAACGCCGTGGCGAAATCACTGAGCTCTGTCGTCGAGAATACACTGTATGCTTCCGGTTCGCATTCGTCGGTCAAGCTGTCGATTGTGCAGCCGGCGATATCGCCAAGCTCACCGAGCGCGCCGAAGTGGAAACTCAACATTCTCATTGGCATCATCGGCGGCTTGATTCTTGGCGTGTTTGCCGCGTTGCTCAAGGACGTACTAGCCAAGCAGATTCAGGATGATGATGAGATCGGCGAATACATCGATGCGCCAATCATCGGACGTATTCCCGAAGTGGACTTGCTCAACGATACGAAACCGGTTGTTGTCAACGAGCCAGGTAGCCCGGTCGCCGAAGATTTCCGTCGTATCCGTACGAATCTGTCGTTCCTTGCCCCCATCGAAGACACGAACTGCCGTCTCCTAGTGGTCACATCGACCGGCGCAAGCGAAGGCAAGACCACGACTTCGGTCAATATCGCCGCGGCACTTGCCGAAAACGGAGCTAAGGTGCTGCTTATAGACGCCGATTTGCGTCATCCCTCTGTAGCTACCAAGCTTGATATCGACGGCTCAGCCGGCCTGACCCATGTGCTTTCTGGTCAAGCATCTGTCAAAGATGTTGTACAGCGCTATTGGAAGCCGAACCTGCATGTCATGCCAGCCGGTCCGAAACCGCCGAATGCTTCGACACTGCTCAACTCTCCAATCATGGTCGAGCTGCTCAACAACGCCATAGAACGGTATGACTATGTGCTTGTTGACACCGCGCCTATGGTGGTGGCGAACGACGCCGTCATTTTCGTGCGCCGTGGTGGCTCCCTCATCATGGTCTGCCGCCGCGACCAGACGCTCAAGCGCGATTTGCGTGAGATCTCCGAAGAGCTCACCACGCTTGATTTGCCGGCGAGTGGTGTCATCTTCAACTGTGCACGCGAATCGAAGAAGTCGCTTGAGCGCAGCAACTATTACTACTATTACTCGGACCGCAATAAGGAGCACCGTAAGAAGCGCCGCTTCTCACTCAAATAGTGGGTCCATATTTTCCGCGGATTCCTTGTGATTCAGGGAATCCGCGATTTTTATAGCGTGAATAATAAGGAGCAGCATGTCGCAAGTGAATGCGCAGCAGTATCACCATCGTCACCGCCATCATCACAAGCGCCGGCGTGTCTGGCCTTGGGTCGTTGGAGTCCTCGTATTCATCGTCCTCATACTTGCAGCTGCGGGTGTAGTGGGGACGCAACTCTACAAGCAGGCAAAGCAAGTGCAGGCTCATGAGAACAACGCGATTGCAATGCTTTCAAAACTCTCTTCCGGAGATGCCGAAACGCTTGCGCATGCGGGCGATACACTCCCGCAGATCGCCCATGAAACCCAGCAGGCCCAAGACATCGCCCATGGGGGATTGTGGAATACGGCGGCGAAGATGCCGTTCATTGGCACTGATATCTCCACCGTTCAGGGGATGGCAACGGCCATCAACGGCATTGTGCAGGATTCGATTCCGCAGTTTGTGAATGTGCTGAAGACATTGAACGATGCCCAGATCGCCAATGGGGATGACGGTGTGAATTTGCAGCCGATCATCGACGCAACGGAGCCATTGAAACAGGCGAACGCATCGTTCCAACAGCAGGTGCGCGACTTCGATGCGCTTCCTACGCCAAGCATCGGCATGATCCGTTCCGCTTACGACAAAGGGAAGACGCAGCTCAACGGCCTCGCCGACCGAGTGAATGCGCTGTCGAACACATTCCAGATCCTGCCCACGCTTTTGGGTGATGGGCAGCAGCGTACCTATGCCATTATGGCCATGACACCTTCCGAAATGCGATCCTCGGGTGGCCTCATCGGTTCCGTTGGCGAACTGGTAACGTCCAATGGCACGGTGCATATCGGCGATTTCCGGCCGAATGGTGATTACCTGCCATATGGCAGTGGTGAGCATTCTGCAGACATGAAGCGGGTATTTACTGACGAGGGGCCGCTGCATATGTCGTTTGATATCCGCGATTTGGCGGTCTTCCCCAATACCGCGGATTCAGCGGTCGCCATGCAATCCGTCTGGAACCGCACGCCTTGGGGGCAAAATACACCGCTTGACGGCGTGATCATGGTCGATCCAGTCTTTTTGCAGCAGCTCATTGCCATCAATGGCAATGTGACGCTGCCTGACGGTACCGTGCTGACCGGTGACAACACCGCAGAGTTCCTGATGAACACCGTGTACCAGAAGTACCCGGAAAGCGAGACTGACGCACTGTTCGGTGTTGTGGCCAGCCAGGCGATGAAATCGATGTTCTCGCATATGGATATGGGCAAACTATACAAGACCGGCGAAATGCTGGGAGCCATGGCGAAAGGCCGCCATTTCACGATGTATGCGTTCGATGAGCATATCGAACAGGGCATCCAGTCTGCAGGATTCACCGGACAGACGCCGAACAGTGAGACTGATCCGTCCGTCGGCATCTATCTGACCGAGCAGAACCCTTCCAAGATGGGATGGTATATCAAGCGTGAGGCGAAGATCCAGCGTGTGAACTGCAGTGACGGTGATCTGTACCACGTCGAGTTCATGATCCACAATACGATGACCGAAGACGAGGCAAAGAACCTCCCCATGTACATCACCGGCAACAACAGCAACAATACCGGCAAGGCCATGGAGAAGATCCTGTTCTATGCGCCTCAAGGTGGTTCAATCAGTAATCTCATGCAGCTTGGCGGCAAAGTCGATGCGGTCAAGGAAACGACGATCGACGGTGTGAACGCCTATGAGACGTATGTGCAGGTCAATCCCGGGCAAATGGCGACCTTCACCTTTGACGTGCGTGTCTCACCGAAGGCGTCTGCTCCATTGACAATCGACCAGACACCAATGGGATGGGTGGATGACGGCATCACCTATCTCGATCCGAAATGCGACACCAAATGACCATCTAGGGTTCCGCCGCAGATGGCGAGAGGCGCAGGGCCGCATCGTGATGGATGCAGCCCTGCGCCTCTTCGTATAGGGGCCTGTTGGAATGCGACAACACATATGGGAATGATGAATCGCTTAAGCCGTTGAACAATGGTCTATGACGTGCCCGTTGTCTGCATAACTCTGTGTCCATGTAATGACATCGTTTGCGGTATATGAACTTTCTGTTTGGTGTTAGTGGAGGGTGTGTCTATAATGAGCAATATGCGAATGGTTGCACAATGATTGTGTCAACTGAAGTGTTTGTTCGCTTACGGAACATATATATATTGTTCATGGCGGGCGAACATGTGCATTGCCGGCCGGCTATGTGGACGGTTGGCGATAAGGAAAGAAAAGTCCCTTATTTCTGGAGAAGAAAAGGAGACAGTGGCATGACACCTCTGTCTGAAACCGAGAAGAAACTCGGGAAGAGCAAGCGTTCAGGAGGACGCGGGTTCATGGCCAAGGCGGTCGCGAGCATTTCCGCACTTGCGACGCTCGCCGGCGGCATGGCCCTTGGCGCGGTTGCGGCACCTGCAGCCTACGCGGCGAATGCGCCGACGACGAGCTATGACCGTACGTTGGGCAATCCCACCTTCGAATCGGCGCGCGAGGCCAATGGCCTGGCCAAGGAAATGAACTATGGTGCGATTCTGCATGCATGGATGTGGTCGGCCAATACGATCAAGGCGCATATGGACGAGATCGCCGACGCCGGCTATACCTCGATCCAGACGGTCCCGATGAGCACGATCAAGGGACCGGAGCATGGCATGGTGTTCACCGAGAACTGGTATTACGTCTATCAGCCTTCCGGAACCGGCATCGGCAATAAGGTCATCGGTACGGAAGCCGAGATCAAGGCGATGACCGAGGAAGCACACAAGCACGGCATCCGTGTCATTGCCGACGCCGTCATCAACCACTTCACATCCGATTGGAACGCGGTTGAGTCAGGATGGAAGAACAGCAACAATTTCCATTCAGACTGGGGCAACTGCGGTGCCTCGGGCCCCGGCAGCATCCGTGGTGATGCGATTAACTACAGTAACCGTTGGCAGGTCACCCAGTGCCATCTGCTTGGCCTGCTTGATCTGAACACGCAGAGCCAGAGCGTTGCCAACGGCATGAAGGACTACCTCGTGCGTGCCGTTGCTGCCGGCATCGATGGTTTCCGTTATGACGCAGCGAAGCATATCGAGCTTCCGAATGAGTTTGATCAGTATTCGCCGTATTATGACACAATCCTGCCGAACGGCGCCCAGTACCAGTACGGCGAGGTCCTCCAGGGTGATTCCGGGCTCAATGCCCCGGCGTACCCGGCCCTGTTCGACAAGTATTCGACGAACGGCGGCGGCAACACGGGCTCCAAGTATGGCGGTCTCATGCGTGCCGTCGTGCAGGACAAGAACCTTGATGCAGGCCGCGTCGGCAGCCTGCAGGGCGATGGCGTGCGCAACAACCAGCTCGTGACCTGGGTCGAATCGCATGATACCTACGCCAACACGAACGAATACTCCAGCCAGCTTTCCGCATGGCAGATCCGCATGGGTTGGGGCATCGTCGGCTCCCGTGCCGGTGGCGCTCCGCTGTTCTTCAACCGTCCGGTCGGCTCCGGTGGCTCGAATCCGCGCTTCGCGGAGCGTTCGTCGCTTGGCGACGCGGGCGATGATGAGTGGAAGCATCCTGAAGTCGCGAACGTCAACAAGTTCCGCAATGCGATGGAAGGCAACGCTGAATATCTTCGTAACTGCCAGGGCAACAACTGCCTGATGATCGAGCGTTACAAGACCGACGGCAACAGCAACAACGACGGCGTGACCGTGGTGAACATGGACGGTGACAAGAACCTCGCCGGCATGGACACGATGCTCGACGACGGCGAATATGTCGATCAGGTCTATGGTGGCAAGCTCACCGTCTCCGGCAAGAAGATCACGTCCGGCTCCGTTCAGAGCGGCAAGGTGCACGTCTTCTACAATGCGTCGAACTCCCCGCGCGCCTCGCTCTCTGTGACCGGCGCGAAGTCGTTCAAGACCGACACGACGCAGGTGACGCTCAACGCGCGTAACGTCAACAATGCACGCTACACCACGTCCGAAGGCGACTCCGGCTCGTTCACCGACGGCCAGAAGATCACGATTGGCGCGAAGAGCGCCGTCAACACGCAGATCACGGTCAAGCTCACCGGCACCGACGCAGACGGCAACCAGGTCACCGCTTCCGAGACCTTCACGAAGAAGGATCCGAACGCGGTCGTCAGCTACACGGCCTATGCGAAGAAGCCGGCGGCTTGGAACAAGATCTACGCGTATGTGTACGTCGACAACAACGCGGCAGCGGGCAACGTTATTCAGAACGCGGCTTGGCCGGGCGAACTGATGACCGCCGAATCCGGCGCATGCGACGGCACCGCCGATCAGGTCTACGAGATTCCGGAAGACATCATCGACCAGGCCGGTGACGACCCGATCCGTGTCATCTTCAACAACGGCGGTGCCGGCGAAATCGCCGGCAACAAGTTCCCGGGCGATTCCGCGACCGAAGATCCGGACGACCATGTGGATGCTGCCGGTCTGCTGATTGATGGCTCCTACGTCTGGGACGGCAACATCACCAGCGGTACGTGGGAAGAAGCCTCCTGCCTCGCCGTGACCGTCGACTCCGTCAAGATCAACCCGAGCGGCACGATCAACCTTGACCTCGCCAATGGCGCGACGACCCAGCTCACCGCCACCGTGGCTCCGGCCTCGGCTGCGAACAAGCCGGTCAAGTGGACCTCTTCGAACGAGCGCGTCGCCGTTGTCAAGAACGGTGTTGTACAGGGCGTGGCCAAGGGCACTGCGACGATCACCGCCTCCGTCGGTGGTAAGTCCGATACCGTGACCGTGAACGTGACTGGCGAAGCGCCGGTCGTCCACGATACGACCGTCTACTACCCGGCGAACAAGTTCGGTGCGAACTCCACGTATCTGCATTACCGCATTGGTACCGGTACATGGACGACTGCCCCGGGTGTGAAGATGGAAGCGGCGTGCGACGGCTATGTCAAGTACACGATCGAGGGCACCGAAGGCGGCCAGATTGAGTTCGTGTTCAACAACGGCTCAGGACAGTGGGACAACAACGGCAACAAGAACTACACCGCGAGCGGCGCGAACGTCGTCGTCGAGAACGGCACGGTCGGCTCCGTTGCTCCGTGTGTGACGGTTGTCCCGGTGTCGTCGGTGGCGATTTCGGGTGGCAACTTCGAGCTTAAGGAAGGTGCTTCGAAGCAGCTGTCCGCGACTGTTGCCCCGTCGAATGCGACGGATCGTGCGGTGTCGTGGAAGTCGTCGGACACGTCGGTGGCCACGGTGGATGCCTCGGGTAAGGTGACGGCCGTCAAGGCCGGCACGGCCGCAATCACGGCGACCGCGGGCGGCAAGTCCGCTTCGGTGTCGGTGACGGTCAAGGGCGAGGATCCGGTCGTTCCGGTGCAGTCGGTGTCGATTTCTGGTACTGGTGTGTCGGGTGGCAAGGCGACGATCAATGTCGGTGCCGGCCTGAACCTGAACGCGACCATCTCCCCGTCGAACGCCACCGATCAGGACGTGACATGGATTTCCTCCGATGATTCCATTGCGACTGTGTCCTCGACCGGTAGTGTGCGTGGTGTCAAGGCTGGCATGGCAGTCATCATGGCAACAGTTGGTGGTAAGTCCAGCTCAGTCATCGTGACCGTCAAGGAAGCTGGACCGGTTCTGCAGTCGGTTGCGATTGCCGGCACTGGTGTGGCGAACAACAAGCTCACGCTTGCGCAGAACAAGACGGTGCAGTTGTCGGTGAAGGCCACTCCGGCCAATGCGTCGCTTGGTGTGGTGTATTGGTCGTCGTCTGATACGTCGGTGGCCACGGTGGACGGTACCGGCAAGGTCACCGCGAAGGGCGAGGGCATCACGGCGATCACCGTGACGGCTTCGGGCAAGTCGGCCGCGATCGTGTTGACGGTGTCGAAGAATGGTGGGTCGTCTGATCGGTTCTCTGATGTGCCGGCTGGTGTGCCGTTCCATGATGAGATCGAGTGGCTGGCGGCCAATGGCATCTCGACCGGGTATGCGGATGGCCGGTTCGGGTACAACGACAAGTTGACGCGTGCTGACATGGCGATCTTCCTGTACCGTACGGCGAAGCTGCATGGTGTGGGTTCGGCGTCCTCGTATGCGCCGTCGGCCGCGGAGTACGCGAAGTTCTCGGATGTCAAGCAGGGCACGCATGGGGCCAAGGAGATCCTGTGGCTGGCCAAGCATGGGATCACGCAGGGGTCGAACGGCAAGTTCAATGGCGGGTCGCATCTGACGCGTCAGGACATGGCGATCTTCCTGTACCGGTATGCCAAGCTCGCCGGTGTGGCCGGTGCGGCGTCGTTCGCGCCTTCGGACGCGGATTATGCGCGGTTCAAGGATGTGAACAAGGGCACGTTCGGGGCCAAGGAGATCCTGTGGTTGGCGAAGTCGGGTGTTTCGTTGGGTAATCCGGACGGCACGTTCGGGTTCGGCGCGAAGATGGAGCGCAAGGCGATGGCCGCGTTCCTGTACCGCCTCGACAAACTCATCTGATTGAAGATGTAGTCCAACGAATATGAGAAGCCGTGGATGCAGCGTGATGTGAATTTCACGCCACATCCACGGCTTCTTGCCACCTTGGAATAATTACAACATGCGACCGCTACGGCGCTGTGAAGCGATGTCCAGAATCGGCATGCAATGAAGGAAAATGGCGGAGACCTTGACAAGATTGGTGCGTGTGACATTGCGCACGCCAAGTTCCTTGATGCGCTGTTTAATCAGCTTCTTCGTGAACGAGACGAATCGGCGGTACTCGCCTGGACGGAATCGCTTACGTGATTCATACGCCCAGATGACTGCACCGCTGAGATACCTGATTGACCAGTTCAACTCGGAAACCCGAAGCTGCGGGAAATAGTGTTGCTTGGCGAACACATCGATGATCTGGATGAAATGTACTGTACCCTCGCACATCGCTTGGCTCTTGACACCAAGGATTGAGTTCGGGCGCACGCGGTAATTATAGAGAGGCTCCGGCAGGAAGTACACGGCATTCGCTTGGTTGTACAGCAGATATGCAGTGCCCATGTCTTCCATCAGATACCCTTTGGGAAAGCGGATGCCGGCATCATATACCCGACGGCGCACCAAGTAGGACCATGCGAAATTTTGGACTTTGTCGTCCCACAGCAGTTTTAATGCCTGTTCCGAATTCCTGCGCCCTTTGCTGGGGAATTTGCCTGCGTCGTCGGAAAGCCGCACAAGGGAACCGTCATCGCTGGCACTGTTGTATTCGAACACCACCATGTCCGAATCAGTCTCTTGCGCCACGGTGAGCGCGCGTTCCACGAGATTGGGTTGAATCCAGTCATCGGAGTCCACGCAATAGATATATTCTCCACGCGCACGGTCAATGCCGTAATTGCGTGCATCCGAAAGACCTCCATTAGGCTTGTGCAGGGCGGTGATCCGCGAATCACGAGCGGTCCACTCATCGCAAATGCGACCGCAGTCATCCGGGGATCCGTCGTCTACCAGCAGAATCTCAAGATGACCGTAGGTCTGGTTGACAATTGACTCCACACAGGTGTCGAGATATCGCTCCACATTATAAATCGGAACAACGATGGTTACCAGGGGATTGGTCTGCATATCTGCCATTCTCCCATACCCTTCCTCTTCGCTTTGCCCACATTCCCAGTACCGTACTGTACGTGATGGGGAAGATACTGTGTTATTTTATGTATTCACGTAGAAAAAGCTCAAGCGACTGATATTCTCAATAGCATGGGTTTTAAAGAGAACATGAAAGAGGCGTTTGGCGCTGCCCGCATTGGCCGATTGAATAATCTTCAGGCATATCTGAAGGGGCCCGAACAGCACCGGAAGGAATTCGAAGCAATCGGTAGCCAGAGGCTCTGTGTGCTGGTTGGCATGGCGAATTACGGCAACATTGGCGACTTGGCGATTTCAGAAGCTCAGTTGCAGTTCATGCGTCGTAACTTCGAGGGTTCGATTCTGGAAATACCCACCATGCATTTCTGGGAGTATGAAAAGCTGCTCAAAGAGCATCTCAAGCCCCAAGATGTCTTGTGCCTGCAGGGTGGCGGCAACATGAGCGATTTGTATTACTGGTTTGAATATGAACGCTGTTCCGTAATGGAGGTGTTCCCGAAGGTGCGCACGCTCGTACTGCCGCAGACCTTGGCGTATACGGCACAGGATTCGTCGTTGCTGAGGTATAGCCAACGAGCCTATGCTCGGTGCAGCGACCTGCATCTCTTCGCCAGGGAGCGTGTTTCCGAAGAACTCATGAAAAAGACGTATCCACATACGGATGTGCGTCTGGTTCCCGACATCGTCCTCAGTCTTGACGCGGCGGATTACGCGGATTTCAACCTTCCCCGACGCACACTGACCACCATGCTGCGCAAGGATGAGGAGCGCAAACTGACCGATGCCGATTGGTCGATCATCCATGAGGCGGCACGTGCGATGTCGTTGCCGTTGAAGGAAACGGATACAATCATCGAGACGATGGACATCACCCCGCAGCAACGCAAAGTCATTTTGCGCGACATGCTGAACATCTTCGCGTCTTCCCGAGTGGTGATTACGGATCGACTCCATGGCATGATCTTCGCGGCGATAACCGGTACGCCGTGTGTGGTGCTTTCGAACAGCAACCACAAGATCCAAGGCGTGTACGAGTGGATCAAGGACTTGCCTTATATTGAATTCATCTACGATGTGCACGAGACGCAGGGAGCTTTGAACCGTGTAATCGCCGCGGACACCACCTACCCGTTGGAGCGTATCCGCAAGGAATTCGCCCCGCTGAAGGACTGCCTGCGCTGATATGGCATATGTGCGGGGCGGAGCGTGGAAAGGTGGGGCTGGGACTCAATGTTTTTTTGCGAACCGATTGAGGACCAGTCCCTTTTCCTGCTTGTTGAGAATACACACCCAGAAGACGCCGCCGAATACTGCGCTGTAGACCACAATCCATGCGATGAACACACTCACTGAGTGGATGGGAATGAAGTGTGCGCCGATGAGGCAAACAGCCAAAACACCCACACCGCCGGCGATAATAGGCAGCTGATGCCTCCAGAAGTACATCATGTTCAGCCCGATGCGTGTGTGGTAGTACCAATTCATGAACAGGCCTGTGCCGAGAAGAATGCTGGCGATGTAACCGATGGCCGTTGCCCAGTACCCCATGCGGGGAATCAGCGCGACGGAGATGGCGATATCGAGCGCTGCAGTGAGGATATAGATGACGCTGCGGGCACGATGCCGGTTTTTGGCCCGTTGGATTTCAATGCCCACATTCTGAGTGAGGGGGATCATGACGGGCAAGGTCATTGCGGCGGCGAGCCAGTAAGCGGCCATGTTTTGCCTGCCGGCCCATATCTGCACAAAATATTGGCCCACCAGTATGAACCCGCCGTAGACATACCAGAAGAGCAGCATTTGGTAGCGTCCCAGTTGTGTCATCAGCGTGGTGAGCTTATGGTTGTCGTCCGAAGTGGCCACAATGCGGTTGATCTTTGGAATGAACACCCCTGAGATGGTGGTGGAAAGCGAGAAGAACAGGTTCCGGATTTGTGTGGCGATTGAATACGTCGCCACCACGCTTGCACCGGCCATAGCGCCCAATAGGAAGTTGGGGACCTGGTTGTTGACCAAGTCGAAAATCTGATTCAGCAGGATCCAGAAACTGAAGACGGCAATCGCCTTGAATAGGTTCTTGTCGAGGTCGTTGAATCTGAATCGCATATGGAGACGGTTACGGGCGTAATGGGCGTTCAATACAAGCAAAGCCACATTGACGAAGAGTATTGCCAGCGAGACGCCGATGGCGCCGAATCCCATCAGCAGAAGCACCACGGCAAGGGCGGGCTGCGCCAACGTGGTGGCCAGCTGACGCGTTTGCTGGAAGACGAAGCGTTCTTTGGCGGTGATGAACGATGTGTATGGCGTGGACAGGAACGTGACGGCGATATTGATGACCATGATGACCATGAGCGAACGTGCCAGATTGACTTCGTCGGGATTGAGCCCTTTGGAGAAGAGCTGCCTGACGAATGCCACCAGGAACACTCCGGCGATGATGCTGATGAGGCTTGCTGCAGCATAGATCATCATGAACATGCCATTGAGCTTGTCGATTTTCTCCTCTTCGTTCTGAGTGCGGTGAATCATGTAGAAACGCACATACGATCCAGAGAATCCTGCACTGAGCAGCGTGAGCGCGAACACCACCGAGTTGGTCATCTGGAATACGCCGTAGTCGTCTTGCCCCAGAAAATGGAGAAGCAGCGGTGTGTACATGAAATTGACGATGTTCTTGGTCAGGATATTGGCGTAACCGAGAAGCGCACCGGCTTTACGTTGACTGGCCACCCTTCATCTCCTCTATGCTTGCCTTTATAGTAGCCTTTATTGAACCATAGCAATATGCGATGCCAAAAATCATTTGGAGTAAAACCACGTACAGGGTTTTCTATGATTGGGAATAAACAAATATCTGTGGACCCGGGGAGGGTAATGGCATGAAAGACATTTCGCGTGTGATGGAGGGTGGATATTGCATTGGATGCGGTGCCTGCCCCTTTGTGGATCCATCTATTTCGATGGTCATGGACGATGATGGAAAGTACCAAGCCAAGCCCGGCGCGTCGGAGCCTTCGGCCAAAGCCAACGCGTGTTGTCCATTCGCCAATGCCCAATTGAACGAGGATGTGCTTGGCAAGCGCCTGTTTGGATCAATCGATGGAATCCAACACAATTCCGCCACCGGCTACTATCTGGAGAACTATGCAGGCTATGTGACTGCGGATGGGTATCGTGACCGCGGAAGCTCTGGCGGAATGGTCAGCTGGCTTGCCGCAAAACTGTTGGAAATCGGCAAGGTGGATGCGGTCCTGCATGTGAAGCCTGCCAAAGATGAATCCGTCATGTATGAATACCGCGTTTCCACGTCAGTCGAAGAACTCAAAGAGGGTGCAAAATCCAAGTATTACCCGATTGAGCTGTCTGAAGTCCTGCAATATGTAGCCGAACATGATGGGCGCTATGCGGTCATTGGCATTCCGTGTTTCATCAAGGCGATGCGATTGGTCGAGCAGGAAGACGAGGTCATCGCCGCCCGCGTTCGCTACCACCTAGGATTGGTGTGCGGCCACCTCAAATCCACGTTCTTCGCCCTTTCGGAAGCATGGGAGAGCGGCATTCCGTTGCAAGACATCCGCATGGTCGATTTCCGGTACAAATTGCCCGGGCGCAAGGCGACTGACTACGGTATTCAGGCCACTGGTGTGGTGGATGGCAAGACAGTGACCGTGACCAAGCCGACGCGCGAACTCTCCACCACCAACTGGGGATATGGCTATTTCAAATACAATGCCTGCGAATACTGCGACGATGTGTTGGCGGAAACCGCCGATATCACATGCGGTGACGCTTGGCTTCCCCAATACGCCAAGGATGGGCAGGGAACCAATGTGGTGGTGGTGCGCTCGCTGGAGATGAAAGAGCTGTTGGAACATTTTGCCGATGAGATTCACTTGGAAGCCATCTCGGCAGACGTAGTGGCTCAATCCCAAGGATCCGGCTTACGCCACCGGCGCGAAGGAACCTCATACCGCCTGTATTTGAAAGATCAGGCCGGCGAGTGGCGCCCAACCAAGCGAGTGAAGCCCAGCAACCGCATACCGCACTGGCGCAAGGCGGTGTACAAGGAACGCTTGGAGTTGGTGCGGCAGAGCTTCATCGGATTCCACTTGGCCGAACACAGTCCCCAAGGCATGCAGGCGTTCAATGAACATATGGCGCCATACCTCAAGCGGTATAAGCGTGCCGATAATCCATGGTATAGGCGCGTGGGCAAGAAGGCAAAGCAGCTTGTGCGCCGCGTATTAGGTAAATAGCCAGTAATGCCAAGGCTCCACGTCCGGCATCTCCTTGCTCAAGGAGATGCCGGACGGCTTTTGTTTTTACTGGTTACTTGTGGCGTAGGTGGTTAATCATCCTGTAGATGCAGTAGTGGCCGCCAATGAGAAGTTTGAACCCCATCTCGTGTGCCAGAGAGTCGCTCATGAGATAACGGTTCTTGCGCCACTGGGGGAAGGCGCGGTTCATCCAATTCCGGATCTGTCGCAGCTCCGCTCGGGGGAGAGGGCCTTGTTCCCGCAATATGTGACGTGGCTCCCAATACAACACATGCTCAATGGCCTGCCATTCCACTTCAGGCTGGTATTCCTCTTCTTCGGGTCCCAATGCCGCCATGAGATGGTCGAAGCCTTGTATGATACGCAGGCGGTCTGTGGCGGAGGTGGTTTGCATGACGCTATGGGGATTGCATACATAGTGGTACGGGTAGGCGTTGATGCCATAGATGGAAGAGGCCCGGATCAGGAGGGGAATGACGCTGACCAGATCTTCGCCCACTGGAATCTCCCCATACAATGAATCAGCGCGGAAGAGTTCTCGGGCGAAGATCCATGGCCATAGCTGAGCCGCTTTGCGCACCGCCTCATGCTTGTCTAACATCTCACTCTTCTGCATGGCCATGCCGTGACGGAACAGCTCGTTGCCTGTACCGTCGATATAGATATAGTTGTATCCGTAGATATCCGCATGCACAGTGTGCATGCCGTGCAGCACCTTGTCGAATTCATGGGGGTCGAGATAGTCATCACTGTCCAGAAATGCGATGTACTGGCCTTTGGCATTGTTCATGCCTGTCTGTCTGGCCGCGTTCTGCCCCCCGTTGCGACTGTGCCGGAACAGCGAGACAGAGGTCTTCAGGCGTTCCAGAAGCGCATGCACTTCGCTGTGTTCGAGGGATTGTGAGGCGTCGTCGACGAGGATGACTTCCATGTCGCTGTACTGCTGGTCGATGAAGGGCTGGAGTGCGCGGGTGAGTAAAGAGACCGGCGTGTTGTATACGGGAACAATCAAGCTGAGCATGGGGTTTTCCACATACCGCTGTGATGCATAGACCAATCGTGCCATATCCAAAACCCTCCGATACCTCTTTCATCTGTATGACTTGCTTGCCGAATCCGCTACATGCGGAAGAAACTTCGGCCACTCCATTTTTTGATGATAGCAAAAGCGATAATGGCTATGATTACTGGGAAGGAAGCGACGGAGTGCTTTGTTGGTGAACAGTTATGTCCGCACAGTTCTGGTGGACGAAATACCCGTCATTGGGCAAGAGTAAGGAGGTTCGGTAAAGAAAAAGACCCGTCGGCGTCTCTGGATATATTTATTGCAGGTCAATTCTGTTATAACAGACCACATCTAGAGTTATAGTTTATATCGTTATGCGTGCGTAATATGCGTGTGTATGGATGTTGTAGGGGAAAGGCGGTAACCGCATGACTGGCAGCCGTGCATGCCCGTTTGCCTCAGCGTTGCGGACCGCCCCGTATCTGCACATGGAAGGGGGCGCGATGCTGCCTGTGCTCGAGGAGGAATGGAAGTAAGTGCTCCTTTACTTGATAACCTTTGCAGTAGCGATTGGGTTTGCCTTCTGCTCCGATCTATGCCAGCGTCAAATCGCAGTTGCCAAGCGCGAACTGGCGGGGCATGATTTGTGGAATGCCGTTACTGCCGCAAAAATCGGCAAGAACGTCTTCCTCCTCTGTTCCGCCGCCGTGCTGATCCTGCTCTCGGGATTGCGGTACGACACCGGCGTCGATTATTACTATTCGTATGTGCCGTCATTGGAGACAGTGCGTGCCGGTTCGGCTTCCCATTATGACCCGTTGTTCAACTTCATCATTGCGTGCTTTGCGCGATTGCAAGACAACCAGTGGTTCTTCGCCGCCATGGCGCTCTATACGGTCGGGATGATATATTTTGGCATTTGCCGGCGTAGCGAGTATATTGCGATTCCGGTCGCATTGTATCTCGTGTCTTTCAATTACCTTCGTTCCTTCTGCTTCGTGGCCCAGTATGTGGCACTGGCAACGTTCTTCGTGGGGTTTACCGCGCTTCTCAAGAAGAAGTGGATCCCCGCCGCGATTCTCATCGTGTTGGCGGTATTGCTGCATCAGAGTGCAATCATCGTCGTACCGTTTGTGCTGATGTATTTCATGAGAACCAGATGGATGATGGTCGTATCAATCCTATTGCCCGTCTTCGCGTTGCTTGGACAAGGCGCCGTCAGGGTCATTTTTGTCATGTTCGGCTCAGGCACACGTTTCGATTACTATTTCGGCAGTGAATATGACATGGGGTATGTGGACAATACGTTGATCCTCATCAATTTCGCTGTCTTCGCGATGTTCCTGTTCGTGTATTACATGACTCAAGCCTACCGGGAACATGACCGGAACCTGTCGTTCTACATGCTGGCGCAGTCCTTTGCGCTCTCGTTCTCGCTGTTGCAATCCGTCATTCCGCTGGGATACCGGTTTGTCTGGTTCTTCATGTTCCTGCAATGCCTGTCCATTCCACTGTTCCTCAAACGGATGTTCTCCGGCGCAGAGTATTATGTGATGAATCTTGTGATCATTGTGCTCTTCTTGGCGTGGATGATTATGTACCCATTGCAGGGTACGTCGAATGTATTGCCGTATCACCCCATTTTTGATCCAATGAGTTCATATTGAGTGTCATCCAGAACATAGTGGGCATTATCTAGAATGTGTTGAGGGAAAGAAAGAGGACGGGTACATGAGCAACGACAAGATTCGCGTGGTGCAGGTCGTGGGTCGGATGAACGGTGGCGGTGTGGAATCGACCATCATGAGTCATTTTCGGTTCATTGACAGAGATCGATTCCACTTTGATTTTGTTGCCAATGCCGACTCCACGCACATTCCCTATGCTGAGATAGAGGAGTTGGGTGGTACTGTGCATACGGTGCATCCTTACCGGTCGTTCGGCAAATACAATCAGGATTGCATGCAGCTCTTCGAGGAGCTGCATCCCCTGATTGTGCATGCCAACGTCAATGCGTTGAGTGTGTTCCCGCTGCATGTGGCCAAGCAGGCGCATGTGCCGATCCGCATTGCGCATAGCCATAGCACTGCCAGTCCGAAAGAGGTTGCGAAAACGGTTGTCAAAGACGTCCTCCGGCCGTGTTCCCGTATGTTCCCCACACACTTGGCGGCTTGTGGTGAGTTGTCTGCCCGATGGCTGTTCGGTAATGCTACAGTGGACAGCGGGCGTGTGAAGATGATCCGCAATGCGGTCGATCTGGAAAGGTTCTCGGTTGATGAGGATATGCGCCGGCGGATACGTGAAGAACTTGGAGTTGGCGACGCATTTGTAATCGGGCAGATTGGTCGCCTGTGCTACCAGAAGAACCAAGAGTTCTCGTTGCGCGTGTTTGCTGAGTTGCTGAAGATTCACAAAAACGCTGTACTGGTGTTGGTCGGCGGCGGTGACGAACGTAAGCAGCTTGAGCAGGAAGCCCGGTCGTTGGGGGTGTTTGATCGGGTGAAATTCCTGGGCATCCGCAAGGATGTGCCGGCGCTGTACAATGCGTTTGATGTCATGATATTCCCCTCTCACTACGAAGGGCTGCCGGTGAGCCTAATTGAGGCACAGGCCTGTGGCTGCCCATCCCTGATCTCCGATGCCGTGACGAAGGAAGTGCAGATCGTCCCCGGCATGATTGAATCGCTGCCGCTCAATGCGGGTGTCACCATGTGGGCCAAGACCTTGCTTGCACTGGGGTTGCGGACGCGCGATGCCAGATCGGCCGGAGGCAGGTTCCTGAAAAATGCCGGCTATGACATTCGCGACAGTTCCAAGGACCTGGGGGATTGGTACGAGTCGTTGATCCAAAACATTGCCAAGTGAGGTGCGGCATGGGCAGGCAGAGGCAAATCGGCAAACCTTCCGTCCTGGTATTTGAGGCCAGTGAGAATTGGGGAGGAGTGGAAGCATTCATCGCCAATGAAATTCTTCCACTGCTCGATGACTACGACATCGATGTGGTTGTGCAGAATAGCAACTCGAATGTGAGCAAGCGGCTGGAAGGCATGGGTGTCGGCATGGTGGAATGCGCGGGTAGTGTGTTCTCGAAGTCATATAAAAAGAATATATTAAATATATTTAATAATAATTATGATATTATACATTTCAATAAGAATTCCTTGCTGAAATTTCCGCCGATTCTCTGGGCCAAGCGGTATACGCAAAGCAAGGTGATCATCCATTCGCATAATACGCAACCGTCATCGACGACTCCTGCAGCACGGCTGCATTATCTCCTTCGCCCATTCGTCGTAGGCAAAGTGGATTGCTTGCTCGCTTGTTCACAAGCGGCAGGATTCTACATGTTCGGCAAACGGCATCCCTTCGAGTTGATTCCCAATGGCGTGGATGTGGAACGGTATGAGTTCAATGCGCACGATCGTGAACAGATACGGAAAGAATTGGAAATTGCACCGTCCGCACATGTCTTCATCCATGTTGGGCGGTTCAGTGAACAAAAGAACCAGCGGTTCCTTATCGAGGTATTTGCCAAATATCATGCGGAAGATGCCGATTCGGTGTTGCTTCTTGTGGGCAACCACAACGGCATGCTGAATGACATGCAGCGGTTGGCGTCAACGCTTGGCGTGGGTGATAGCGTGCGTTTTCTGGGAGTTCGCACGGATATCCCGCAGTTGTACAGCGCGGCCGATCTGGCTGTTTTCCCCTCCAAACACGAAGGACTGCCTGTCACCTTGGTCGAAGCACAGGCTAACGGACTTCCTATTTTGGCTTCGGAAGCCGTTACGAAAGAGACGGATATCGCCAATCTGATCCGGTTCGAGTCTCTGGAACATGGTGCTGATCAGTGGGCCAGCCAGATGCGGCATGAAGTTCAGCAACCGATTGGGGTCGACATGCGCAAGGGCTATGCGAACGCGGTGCGTCGGGCCGGGTACGACATGACTGATGGCATACGCCGGATGAAGGCAACATATGGCAGACTTGCGAAATGACCTGTGGTAATGGCTGAGGGGCCCGGTCAACCGGGCCCCTCAGCCATTACCACAGGTCATTGAAAGACTTCATGACTTGCGCAGATAGGTGTACATGCGGTGTAGGAACACAGCCATATCTTGCCGGTTCAGTTTGTTGGTGCCGCGGAAAGTGCCGTCTGGGTTGCCTTGGGTGATACCGGTGGAGGCGAGCCAGAGGATTTCCGTAGCCGCGAAGCTTCCCTTCTTCACATCCTTGAACTTGGCATAATCCTTTGCAGAGGGTTTGAAGGTGGACGCGGATCCGATATTCTGCAGCTTGGCAAACCGGTACAGGAAAATAGCCATATCTTGACGCCTAAGTGTCTGCCCATACCCGTAGGTGCCGTTGCTGTTGCCCTGTGTGATGCGCACCGAGGTCAGCCAGTCAATGTCACTGGCGAACAGTGCGCTCGGGGGTACATCAGTGAATCGCTGGCGAACGGTCAATTTGACGGAGGCCGTTTTGTCGTCTGCCGTGGCGATGACTTCCGTTGTCCCCGGCTTGATGGCGGTGACGGTGCCTTTCTGATCCACCGAGGCTATGGAGGTGTCTTTCACCGACCATGTGATGGTTGGTTCCTTGGCATCGGCTGGAAATGTGGAGGCTTTCAGTGTCGCCTTTGCCTGTGTATTGAGTTGCAGGGATCCGCTGACGATCTGGTCGCCGTTGATGGCAACGGAGTTGATGGGGATGTCTTTCTTTTCCACATAGACCGTAGTGGTGACCTTCTTGCCGCGGGACGTGCCCTGTACGATGAACGAGCCAGCCTTGTTGTATTGCTCTGCTGGGACGCTTTCCCATGTGACACCCTCGTAGCTGGTTTTCCCGTCGCTCCATGTCGCCTTAGCGTAGACCGGGAGCGTGGGGGCGGTTCCGACCTTGGTGGTCACGGAATAGGAAATCAGTGAATCCAGCGTGGCGTTGGTCACGGTGACTTTGCGCCCGCTCCAGGTCTTGTTCTGCGCGTTGTCTTCCACATAATACTGGATGGCATATGTGCCCAACTTATGGATGTCCAGCGTGTTCTTGGGAATCTGGATACGGTCTGTAATATCGCCATCAACGTCATCGGTGGCCTTAACCCCATCCATCCAATCATAGGGCTGGTCGATTGTGGAGTAAGTGTCATAGACTCCGGTGATAACTGGGGCGGTCTTGTCGGTCTGGTTCACAGTGACTGGTTGGCGAACCTTTCCGGAGAACAGGTAATCCCAATTGTCCGATTCACTGAAGGTGAAGGAGTACTTGCCGCTTCGGGATACATTCGTCCAAGTCACGGTACCAGTGGCAGGATTGTATGTGCCCCCGGCCGGTGAGATGTTCTTAGGCGTGAGATACTGACCCATGCGGCCTTTGGCGGTGCGCACGCTCACGGTCGCCCCGGCATTCACCGTGACAGGGTCGCGCCACACACTCTGCCCATCGTTCATCGAGTATTCTGTGGGCTCCAGCTTCTGGAACGCCGACATGTCGTCGATTCCGTTGGATTCGAGCTGCAGCCTGCGCAGACCCTTGACGTCGGCGATGGGGCTGACGTCAGTGAAGGGGTTGCCTGAAACCCATAGGGCGTTCAATGTGGGCCACTGACGAACAATGGAAAAATCGGTGATGTTGTTCGAATAAATGTCCACCCAAGCGAGCTTGGGCACATTGGTGATGGTGGAGATATCTTCGATGTAGTTGTTGCCAAGCCCGAGGCCCCACAAATCAGGCTTGTTCGCCAATGCACTGACATCCACCACTCGGTCGTTGTAGAACTGTACATCGTAGAGCTTTGACAGCGATGCCAGCGGCGAGATGTCACTGATCGGATTGTCGGACATGTGGATGCTTCGCAGATTGACGAGGTGCTCCACGCCCGAAAGGACCTTGATGCCGGTGTTGTTGGCGAGCAGCTTGGTCACCTTCCCCAACTCGCCAACGGCTACCACATCGGAAGATGTGCGCCCCAATTCCTTGGAGACCGCCGTTGCAAGAGTGGCGTCGGGGAAACACTGTGCGAAAGTGGAAGTCCCCTCCTGGCATGTTGTTTTAGTGGCCTCTGTTCCGGCCGGGGCTTCACGCCAGGCAGGAGGTGTGGCGGTATCTTCCGGCTCGACGTTTTCGGCGCCTGTATGCGTCACATTGGCGCGAACGATTCCGGAGAACGGCCGGTCGCCGGATTGGCCACCGCCTTGCGACTGGTATACGGCAACCAGACCGATGCCGCTGTACTGGTCCGCCTTCCAGGTGATCTTTCCGGTGGAAGCGTCATAGGTGCCATTGTTGGCGATGGACATGGGTTGAATATGCTTGCCGTCGTATCCAATAGGGGTGTCCACGCTGAACGTGGCCCCGAAATCGACGGTGATGTCATATTCGATTACCTGACCGGTCATCACCAAATACTTAGGGGGATCCAACTTGATATTAGCCGCACTGAACACTTTGTTGCGGCTCAGATCGGCTCCCTTCATGTGCGTGAAATTATTGATTACATCAACATTGGTCAATTGGTTGGAAGAGGCCCACAGATATTCGAGGTTCTTGGCCGAAGCCAATGGGTCGATTGAAGCGACCGAGTTGTGGGCCAAATTGATGGTGGTGAGCTTAGTCAACCCGCTGAGGGCGGAGATATCGCTGATATCGTTGTCTCCCAAGCCGAGGTCCTGCAGATTGGCCAATGATGAGAGTGGGCCTAGGTCGCTGATATTGTTGTTGTACAGCCACAGGCGCTCCAATGAGGAGAACACTCCCAATCCAGTCAGATCGGCGATGCCCGCATTACGGGCGTCCAGCGAGGTCAATGCATGTACGTGTGTCTGCGTAATGACGGTGCCCTCGTCGGAGATTTTCAAGGTGCCCATCACGGTTTTGCGCAGATTGGCGTCGGGCAGGCACTGAGCAAAGCTATTGCTGCCTACCGCGCAGCTACTGGTGGTGCCGCTGGCTTCTTCCGCGAAGGCCGGCGGAGCGACTGGCACAGCTACAAGTGCAACGGCCAGCAGCATCCCCACCAGAAGAGACAGCCGTCGAAGCGTTTTGGTATACACGAGAATCCCTCCTCAATCTATAATCGTGCACAAAGCATGGTTGCCAGCCTCTTTGTGGCAGCGCATGTTGTATGGTTGTGCCTGAATAAATTCCGTAAGAAACCATTCTAATACAGTGGAATATGCGCAACAGCCCGTGTTCTGGAGGTGTTGTGAAAAAATGGTGGAGAAAAAGAAAGGGCGGGGTCGAACAATGAACCGGAACACCCCCTTGGTCAGTGTCATTGTGCCGGTCTACAACAGCTCGGCATATTTGCGTACCTGCTGCGATAGTGTGCTGCATCAGTCATACACCAATCTGGAATTGGTTCTGGTGGATGACGGATCGACTGATGGAAGCTCCGCGATCTGCGACGAATACGCCAAGCGATATGACAATGTACAAGTGGTTCACCAGTCGAATGGGGGCGAATCGGCTGCCCGCAACACGGGGCTCTCCGTGGCGCAGGGGGAATACATCATGTGGGTCGATAGCGACGATTGGATCGACCCTGATTGGGTTGCCTCATACATGGAGCTTGCCGTCGACCAAGCGGTGGATGTTGTGGTGGCAGGGCGAGTGACGGGCCAATACGGGTATCCTCAGGCCCTGATTCAGTATCTGTTGAATCATATCGAACACACCATATGGATAAGTTGCGTTCGTCGAGTTCTCTTCGATGGGTTGAGTTTCAGCAGCCACACCATTGGCTGTGACGCGTTGATGTTGACGAAGCTATTTGCAAAAGCTCATTCCACCTACGTCATGCCACGTCCTGAAGGCTACCATTACATGGACAATGAGGAGTCCGTCACCCGGGTGCATAACATCGGCACACGTATGGGCTGGCCTGCTCGAGCTCAGGATGAGCTGGATTTCGTCGCTCACACGGCGCCAGAACTGATGTCATGCGCTCGGTTTGACGTTATGCGTGGGGCCGGGGTGATATACCGGAATGTACGGGCATTGCCGCTGCCGCCGGAAGAGAGGGAACGCAAGAAGGTGTTGCTGAAGCAGCTGCGCCGCTTCATTGCTGAAGGGATGACCCATCTGCCAATGCGTTATATGTCTTTCAAAGACTACAAACAGGTCATATTGACAATTCGTGACATGTGGTTCTGACCTGAAAAGTCATTCCGCGTGTTCGGCTGTGCTAGGCTCGAGCGCTTGGGCGATGTCCGCGAATGCGTAACCGATCTGGTCATGGGCTTCCTGGAATGCGGAGAACTCCTTGTGGTATGGGTCGTCGATGTCTTCTGCAGCCGGCAGCGCATGCCTCACCATCGAGGCATTGTAGATGACCTCGTGCAAACGGTTCTCCACCGTGCCGCTTCTGAGTAGGTTGTGGTCGCTGAAGTATTTGCACAAGTTGGCAAAATCGCTGAGTACAAATGTGCGCGTACGCACACGTGGTGCAAGCGCGATGATTTTATTACGCTGATGTTCGGTGAAGCACAGAATCAGGTCACTGTCCATTGCAAGCTGCGGGGTGAGTCGTTTGGAACGGAACGCGCTTGAATCGATGCCGTCGAGCTCCATGAGTCGGGCGCTCGACGGATCGATGGGGTTGCTGATGAGCCCTTGCGTGCCAGCGCTATCAGTCTCAATGCCAGCATGATGGAAGAATAGTGGGAACATGAGCTCTCCCATGGGGGAGCGGCAGATGTTTCCCGTGCATACGAACAGCACCTTCATGTGTTGGGCCTTTCCCTCGAATCCACCCGACTGCGCTTCATTGTGTGGCTGCTGCAGTGTCCTGGTCCTTGTACTCTCAATATCATAGGGCGCATAGCATACGAAAGTGTTCCTTCAGGGCGTGCATAGGCGCAAGCCAAGTCCTAGTCGTGCATGGCCTCTGCAAGCCATGCGCCTGACCGTTCCCGATGCGCTGCGAGCAATCGGTCGACATTCTCGTAGTCGATTGTCGGGGCGAGGCCAGCATCGATCATCACCGATTCAAGATCGAATAGTCGGAACAATGTTTCCATCCGTGAGTTCATGCTGGATTTACCGGTCATGTTCGCGCGGTTGAATACGGTGAATTGCTTGTGGAACAGCATGGAGAAACAGCATGCGTGGTATGAGTCGGTGAACACATATTCGGCTTTGGAGAACAATTCTACGAAGTCCTGTGGGCCGGCAAGATAAGTCTGAGGGTCACGCATGTCAAGAATACGGCGGATTCTGCACCCGTGCTTCTTGGCATATTCCTGAATGTTCCTCTCCTGCTCATCGCTCGGGTGGCCGAGGAAGTAGGTGAGCACGTATTTGTCGTCTTTGGTCACAAAGCCCTCTGTGATGGTCTTCCAATCGTTAGCAGTCAGCATGAGCGTTGGGTCGAGCACCACAGTGGCGTCGAGACCAGTCATCTCCTTCACCAGTTCGGCGCCACGGAACTCACGGACTGAGATCGCCTTGAGTTTCGGCAGATACTGTTTGAAGACTGCTTGCGCGTCTTCATCGATTGAGGAGATTCCGAAACTCGCAGCATAGCTGATGACAGGGCAGCCGGCTGGTGTGAAGGAACCGAGTGCCAATCCAAGATCGCGTTTGGTGATCCAGTTGTAGTTCCAGATCTGGTCGGAACCAAGGACCACGCGGTTGTACGTGGCGCCTTGTTTGGCGGTGAGCCCCCTGTAGTCGGTGAGCGTGAAGCGATCATCGGGAATGTAGCGTTTGGTGAACGCGATGCATTTGCGGGTGCGCTGCAAGTCGAGCAGTTTCTGCCCCCGCACAATATTTGCGCGTAGGTGTTTTGCTGTCTTCTTGGCACTGCGCACGAGCTTGTGCTTGAATGTGGGGAGGTTGGACTGGAAACGGGCCGTTGTGGTCTCGCCGTACGTGTCTGAAAGGAGCTGCGTCAGTGCGTAATTCTGCAGTCTATTGCCGTAGTTTGTGTAATCGCTGATAGTAACGATTAAATTGGTCATAGGTCTCCAATCCTGCGAACGTATAGTGACATATTAAAGCAAACGGTATGAGGTGGTGCCGATTTCTTGGACTCTTGAGTGGGAAAGGAGTCCGCTGGTGGTGAAGTACTCGAGGGAGCAGAGGCTTCGTGCGGTGAGGTTGTATGAGCAGTACGATCGCAGCGCGGCGTCGGTGATCAGCGAGCTGGGGTATCCGTCCCGGCCGATGCTGGCTCGCTGGCATCGGGCATGGGTCGAGGCCGGCCGCGACGACGGCCGGTCTTTGGACGACGGGCGCGGGGAACGCTACACCCCGGAGCAGAAGCGTGCGGCGGTCGACCATTACCTGCGGCATGGACGATGTCTGCGGCGCACGCTGCGCGCGCTGGGCTATCCGAGCCACGAGGTGCTGGCGCGTTGGATCGACGAGTTGGAGCCGGGCCGGCGCCGGCTGCGTCGCGCGCCGGTGGACGAGGCGACACGGCGTCGGGCGGTGGTGCGGTACGCGTGCGGGGAGGCGACCAGCCGTCGGATCGGCGAGGAGCTGGGCGTGAGCGCCGATGTCGTGCGAAACTGGAAGCACACGATGCTTTCGCACGACGATAAGGAGCGCAGGATGCGTGATGAGGACGCGCGGCGCAAGCCGGAACCGGCGCAGGAGGATCCGACGCCGTCGTCCGGTGCATGCCGCCCGATCGAGGACATGCGCCGGGAACGCGACGAGCTCGTCTCGCAGGTGGCGGCCCTGCGGGCCGAACGCCTCGAACTCGAGATCGAACTGGAAGCGATCCGATACACCAAGGAATTGTTGGGAAAAGGGCCGGGCGCAGACCCGGACAACCTGACCAACGCTGAGAGGACCCGTCTGGTGCTGCATCTGGCCGACAGGTTCGCCATGAAGCCACGCGACCTGCTGGGAAGGTGCGGCCTGTCGCGCAGCACGTTCTACGACAACCGCAAACGCCTGGGACGGCCCGACCGGGACGAGTGGCCGCTCGATCCCGTCAGTCGGGCGTTCGAGCAAAGCCACGGACGATACGGCTACCGGCGCATATGGCAGGTGCTGCGCGAACAGGGCATCCGCGTGTGTGCCAAACGGATCATGCGGGTCATGACCGGGCACGGCATCGTCCCGAAGCTACGCAGTCGCAGGCGCTACAACTCGTACTCGGGCGAGCACACGTCGGCGCCCGCCAACCTCGTCAATCGCCGTTTCCACGCCAAAGAGCCCAACCGGCTGTGGGTCACCGACATCACCGAATTCCACACCAAGGAAGGCAAGGTCTATCTCAGCCCGGTCATCGATTGCTACGACGGGATGCCCGTGGCATGGAGCATCGGCACCAGCCCGACGGCCGAACTGGCCGATACCATGCTCGAACAGGCATGCGCCACGCTCAAGGACGGCGAGCGGCCGGTCATCCACTCGGACCGGGGCTGCCACTACCGCTGGCCCGGATGGATCCGCATCTGCGAACGCCACGGGCTGACCCGATCCATGAGCGCCAAGGGCTGCTCGCCGGACAACGCGGCCGCCGAGGGCTTCTTCGGCCGATTGAAGCAGGAGTTCTACTACAACCGCGACCACAGGGACGATGGCATCGACGAGTTCATCGATGCCCTGGAAGCCTACATGGTCTGGTACAGGGACGAACGCATCAAGACCCAATACGGCACCAGCATCACCAAACGACGACGCAGACTGGGCCTCATGGCATAATCAAGAACAGCGACAACGCAGTCCAAGATTTATGCACCACCCCCGTATGAAGAGACGGCTTCAGACGTCAATACAAGTAGAATCTTTACTGATTCCGTGGTTTAGCTGTGGTCCTCATGCATGAGTACGGCGCCGAAGTGGTGTTATATGCTGGGGTCACTTTACTGCATATGCTGCGGCAGCAGTATGGTGGTGGGCTATGAGTATTCCGCTGATTCTCGCTTCGAAATCCAAGCCACGCCGCGACATCCTGTTCCACGCCGGCATCTGCCCCACAATCCGCGTTTCGCATGTGGACGAAGACGCCGTGCTCGCCAGGGCAGCCGAAGAACAGGGTATCACCGTGGACGAGCTGTCGATCGACACCAAGGTGATGCTGCTCGCCGAAGCCAAGGCGCTCGCCGTATACGAGGCCTATCTTGCTGTCGCCAAGACCGCGCGCGAAGCGACGGGGGAGCGCGTCACTGGCCGCCCGCTTGACGCCGTGACTGCGGACGATCCGGCCGCGGCGCTCGCCGACGACACACGCGCCGAGACGCAGACCCGCGATTTTTCCCGTGTGCGAATTCCGCGCACCGAAGAGCCGCTGCAGCAGGCGCTCGCCGCTGAAGGGCGCGGGCTGACCGCTGCCGGAGTGGGACCGCTCATTTTGGGTTGCGATTCGATGTTTTTGCTCGATGGCAAGGCGTATGGCAAACCGCATACGCCGGAAGTCGCGCGCGAACGCCTGCGCCGGATGAGCGGTGCGACCGGAGAGCTGTGGACCGGCCATTGCCTGATTGATTTTGCTACCGGCCGTGTAGCGAAGGGCGCAAGCAAAGCGACGTTGCACTTCAGCGAGTTCTCGGACACGATGATCGATCGGTACATCGCCACCGGCGAGCCGCTTGAAGTGGCCGGATCGTTCACGCTCGACGGTTTCGGTGGCGCATTCATCGAGGGCATCGAAGGTGACCCCAGCGGCATCATCGGTCTCAGTTTGCCGCTTGCACGCCAGTTGACCGAACAGTTGGGCGTCGAGTGGACCGATCTGTGGAACGTGACGCGTGATGAGCGTTTTGAAGTGGCTGCGCCGGACAACGGTGGCAAGCTGCCGCCGAAGGAGAATGTGCGCCAGCCTGGCGATGGTTGGGTTGAGTGCGCGTGCGGCCGCAAACACTGGGGCACGAACGGTGCCGCAGGCGTGCTGCTCGCGCGGAGGGATGCGCAGACCGGCGAGGTGACGCACATCGTGATGCAGCACCGCGCTGCATGGAGCGCTGAGGGTGGCACATGGGGGATTCCCGGTGGCGCCATCGCCGATGGTGAGAACACCATCGAGGGCGCGTTACGTGAATCGTTTGAGGAGGCGAACATCACGCCCGAAGACATCGAAGTGGTCGGCTCATATTGTGAGGATCATGGCCCGTGGAGCTATACCACGGTGTTCGCGTTCGAGAAGCCCGGCCACGAGGTGCACCCCAAGGCGAACGATGATGAGAGCATGGAGATCGTATGGGTGCCGATCGATGAGGTGCCCGACCGCAAGCTGCTCACCGCGATGCGCACTGACTGGCCAAGTTTCGAGAAGCGCTTGCGCGCATTGGCCGTTGAACATAAAGGCGAGTGAGCCATTTGACTTCACTCGCCCAACCAGCGGTTCACCGCCCGTAGATCTCTTTGTCGATCTCCCGGGCGAACACCTCATTCACCTTGGGCCTCACGACCTTCATCGAAGGCGTGAGGCACTTGTTGTCCTGCGTGAACTGCACAGGCAGCACGATGAATTTGCGCACTGATTCTGCGCGCGAGACGTTGGCGTTGGCGCGGTCCACATACCGCTGGATCTCGGCGTGCACTTCAGGCAGCACGGCGGCCTCCTCAAGGCTGAGGTCCGCGGCGAGTTTCTGCGTCGACAGCCACTGTGCCAGTCCTTCGGGGTCGAGCGTCACCACGGCCGCCACAAACGGCCGGTTGTCGCCGACGACGACCGCATGCTCCACAATCGGGCATTTCGCGATCTCCTGTTCCATCGGGATCGGCGCCACGTTCTTGCCGCCTGCCGTGATGATGATGTCTTTGGCGCGCCCGGTGAGCGTGATGTGCCCTTCGTCGTCTATCGATGCCAGGTCGCCGGTGCGCAGCCAGCCGTCTTCGGTGAACACCTCGGCGGTTTTCTCGGGCAGGTGATGGTAGCCCACGAACACGTTCTGCCCGCGCACTTCGAGCTCGCCGCTTGGCGCGATGCGCACTGATGCACCCGGAACTGGCTGCCCCACCGTGCCGATCTTGTTGTCGGTCACGCGCGTGAACGTGAACGGCGCCGCCGTTTCGGTCAGACCGTAGCCTTGGATCATCGTCAGGCCAATGCCGTTGAAGAAATGCAGCAGGTCAAGCGTGATCGGCGCGCCACCTGAAGCGAGGTACTTGATGCGCGGGCCGAACGCGCTGCGAATCGTGCGGTACACACTCGTCTCATACATGGCGTGCTCGGCGCGCTGTTTCGCGCTCGGGCGCTCGCCGGCTTGCTGCATCGCCGACCAGTTGATCGCCGCCTCGGCCGCCTTGGCGAACATGCGGCCCTTCCAGCCGGTGCCGGCTTTGCGCGACGCTGCGTTGTACACCTTTTCGAACACGCGGGGCACGCCGAGCAGGAACGTCGGTTGGAACGTCTGCATGTCGCGCGGCAGTGTCTTCGTATTGGGCAGATAGCCCACCACGCCTTCTGCGGAGCCGATCGTGAAGTACTGGATCATGCGCGCGAAGCAGTGGGCGAGCGGCAGGAACAGCAGCAGGCGCGCCTCGCCTGTGATCACCTCCGGCACGCAGTTTTGTGCCGCGCGCGTGATGCTCGTGAAGTTGCGGTGGGTGAGTTCGGCCCCCTTCGGCGTACCGGTCGAACCGGACGTGTAGACGATCGTCGCCAGGTCATCGGCGTGCACGGAGCCGATTCGTTCGTCAAGCTCTTCGTCCGAGACCATGACACCGAGCCCTTCGAGTGCGTTGATGGCGTGCGCGTCGAGCATGAGGATGCGCTCAAGCGCCGGGCATGCGTCGAGCACGGAGTCGAGCCGGTCGAACCTCTCCTGGTTGTCGGCGATCGCGAGTTTGACCGCGGAGTCATTGAGGATGCGCTGGGACTGCGCTGCGGAATCGGTGTCGTAGATCGGCACGGACACCGCGCCGATGGCGGCCAGTGCGAAGTCGAGCAGACCCCATTCGATGCGCGTCGCCGAGAAGATGCTGACGGCGTCGCCCTTGCCGATGCCGAACTGGATGAGGCCTTTGGCAATGGCGCGCACATGGTCATTGAATTCCACGGCGGTCATGGTGCTCCACGAACCATCGGCCTCCTTGTTCTGCGCAAGTGGCGCGTTCTCCGCGCTGGTTTCCAGACGTGTGGTGAGCAGCGAGTAGATGGTGGCGTCGTCGTCCACGGTGAGTGCGGGGCCGGGCGTGGTGAATTCAGTGAGCATGAGCGGGTGTCCTGTCGGTGTATACGGGTGCGTAGCCTACGCCATCGTAACTGTGTGCTCGGGGGAGCGCGTTGTGCAAAGGGACAAGACACTCGAAGAGCGCTTTGTAGTTCCATACAACACAGAGGGCCTTTGTGCCTAATGCTGTGGTTTTTCCCACAGGGGTCTGTTGCTCGCGCAGGATTCCTGCTAGATTGGCCGCTGGATTCATGCTCATTGACGGGTCCAGTATGTGGACTGTAGGGGTGGAAAGAGGCGCAATGGTAGACAAACGGCTGTTCTCGCTCGTGCCCGGTGTACGCGGGCTCGTGGCGGGCAAGATCATCTGCCTGTGGATTGGGCTTGTGGCGGACATCGCGCTCGCCGGCACTGTGACCGTGCTCGTCGCATCACTCTTCCCGCAGACGAGCGTGCACAGCGCGCTGCTGTCCATCGGCATCTCCGGGCCTTCCGGGTTCATGTTGATCGCCATTGCGACGCTCGCCATCGCCACGGTGCGGTTCCTCGCGCACCACCTCGCCACCAGACTCGGCACCGAAGCCGCCGAACGTGTGAAGCTCGGGCTGCGTTCGGAGCTCTACCGCAAGATGCTGCGCCTTGGCCCGTCGTATGCGCAGCGCACCCGCACCGCCGACGTGGTACAGCTCACCGGCGAAGGCGTGGACCAGATCCAGAGTTTCTTCGAGTTGTTCCTGCCGCAGCTCGGTTTCGCGATCCTCGCGCCGCTCACACTGTTTGCGGCGATCGTGCCGCTCAACATGCCCACTGCCGTGGTGCTGCTCGTCTGTGCGCCGCTCATCATCGTGATTGTCGGCGCCATCTCCATGACCACGGCGAAGACGTTCAAAAAGTACTGGGGCAAGTACACCGACATGGGGTCGGTGTTCCTCGACAGCCTGCAGGGGCTCGAAACGCTGAAGACCTTTGACGCCGACGCGCGCGCCGCCGAGCAGATGGACAGGAACGCCGAGGACTTCCGTGTGATGACGATGCGCGTGCTGCAGATCCAGCTGCGCTCGCTCACCGCGATGGATGTGGTGGCGTACGGCGGCGCCGCGGCGGGCATCGGCACCGCACTCTGGCAGTATGTGCACCAAGGGCACACCGCATTCACCTCGTCGGCGCCGTTCCTGCATGTGTTCAACGGGCCGACGCTCGGTATGGCGGCCGTGCTGTTCGTAATCCTCGTCTCCGTGGACTTCTTCCTGCCGCTGCGCCAGCTCGGCTCGTATTTCCATGTGGCGATGAACGGCATGACCTCCACCAAACGCATCTTCGCGCTGCTTGACGAGCCGGATCGCGCCTATGGCGATCGCCAACTGCCGCAGGGCGCGCTCGATGTGACAACGTGCGATCTGGGCTTCGCGTATGCCGAATCCGCGCGTCCGGCGCTGCATGATGTCACACTGACGATGCCGGCGCGCTCGCTCACCGCGATCGTCGGTGAATCAGGCTCCGGCAAATCCACACTCGCCGCACTCATCGCCGGCGAGCTCGAAGGGTACGACGGCGCACTGCGCATCGGGAATGTAGAACTGCGCGAGTTAAGCGAACGCGCGCTGACCGGCGCGGTCTCAATCGTCGGTGCGCGCAGCCACCTCTTCGCCGGCACGTTGCGCGACAATCTGCTCATGGCGCGCCCCGGTGCGTCGGAGGGCGACCTGCGCGATGCGCTCTCGCGCGCCCATGTGCTCGACATGGTGGACGCGCACCCGCAGGGGCTCGACATGCGCATCGAGCAGGACGCGGCGAATCTTTCGGGAGGTCAGCGCCAGCGCATTGCCGTGGCGCGTGCGTTGCTGCATGATGCGCCGATCATGATCTTCGACGAGGCCACGAGCAGTGTGGACGCGGAAAGCGAACGGCTCATCATGCGCACCGTGCACGAGCTGGCCGAACGCAAAACCGTCATTCTGGTGACGCACCGACTTGCCGACGCCGTGGATGCCAGTGCCATCGCCGTGTTCGATCACGGCGCGTGCGTGGAAACCGGCACGCACGCCGAACTCATGGCCCAAGGCGGCCAATACGCCACGATGTTCCGCGCGCAGGCATCGGTGGAGCAGGTGGGGCGGCGTGCGCGCAACCGCGGCATTACGTATGCGCCGGCACCGAATACTGTGGAACACAATGTGAAACAGCCTGAGAGTGCGAACACACAGCGCGCGCCGATGACAACCTTCCAGCTCGTGCGCCGATTGCTGGGGCAGGTGGGCGATCTGCGCCCGCTCATGGTGCTGGCGTGCTGCTTCGGCACACTCGGGCATCTTGCCGCGACCTTCCTGCCGGTGTTCGGTGTCATGGCGCTGTGCGCGGCGGCTGAGCGTCCCGTCTGGGGTCTGTCCGTGGGCTGGGCTGTCGCGTTCATGGTGGTGTGCGCGCTGATCCGTGGTGCTATGCGGTATTGCGAACAGTACATGAACCACAATCTGGCGTTCCGCTTGCTCGCGTTGTTCCGCGGGCAGATGTTCGCGGCGCTGCGCCGGCTCGCCCCGGCCAAACTGGCCGGTAAAGGCAAGGGAGACCTCATCTCCATGGTCACCACAGACGTGGAACTGCTCGAGATCTTCTTCGCGCACACCATCTCGCCGACGGTGATCGCGCTGGCCACTACGGTCGTGTATGCCATCGCGCTGCTGTTCCTGAGCCCGTGGTTCGCGGTGCTGCTTGTGGTGGCGCATCTACTGATCGGCGTGGCCGTGCCGGCGTGGTTCGCGCGGGCATTGCACGGGGTCGGCGCGCGCATCCGCAAGCAGAGTGCAAGCCTTGACGACGACGTGCTCGACGACATGCGCGGCCTTGAACAGATCATTCGCTTTGGGCAAGGTCGTGCGCGTCTTGCGCGCATCGACCGGCAGTCGCGTGCGCTGTGGGGCCAGCGTGTGGAGCTGAGCGCGCGCAATGGCGTGTTCGGCGGATTCGACCATGTGATCATCGTGCTGGTCACGGTGTGCGCGGCGTTGCTCGCCGTGTTCGCGAGCCGCAGCGATATGGCGATGGCCGCGCGCAATGTGACGGCGATGGTGCTCGTCGTCAGTTCATTCGGACCCACGCTCGCGCTGAGCGCACTGCCGGCGAGCCTGACGCAGACATTCGCATCGGCGCGGCGTCTGTTCGCATTGGTGGATGAGGAGCCGGCGGTCGAGGAACTCGGCATGCTCGAACCGGAATATCACGGCATGCGCATGGAGCAGGTCACGTTCGCGTACGGCGCGCGCACGCCTGTGCTGCGCGACGTGACGCTCGACGTGCCGGTCTCTGGCATCCTCGGACTGCAGGGGCCGTCTGGGCGCGGCAAGTCGACGCTGCTCAAGCTGCTCATGCGGTACTGGGACCCGCAGCAGGGCGCGGTGGCGCTGTCCGGCGATGCGCTGCCGGGTGTGGACGCGCACACACGCCGCCGGTTGCAGACGATGATGAGCCAAGAGACATACCTGTTCGACGGCACGATTGCGAGCAACCTGCGCATCGCCAACGAACAGGCGAGTGACGACGAGCTGCGTGAGGCCCTGCGCAAGGCGTCGATTTTGCCGCTCATCGAAAGCCTGCCGCAGGGCATGGAGACGCCGGTCGGTGAACTTGGCGGACGTCTTTCGGAAGGCGAGCGGCAGCGCATCGGCTTGGCGCGCATGTTTCTGCGGCATGCGGACCTGTATCTGTTCGATGAGCCGACGAGCCGCTTGGACGCGCTCAACGAGGCGTACATCCTGCAGTCGATCAATGAGCTTGTATCGGAGCGCGATGCCGCCGTGGTGCTCGTCTCACACCGTGCCTCCACGATGAAAATCGCCGATGAGGTGCTGCATATGTAGTCATGTGGCATAAAAGGGTGGGGGTTGTACGCAGCTGCGTACAACCCCCACCCTTTTATGCCTGCGTGCGCTGTCTACAGACTGAGGAAATATTCGTGGATGCGCGGGTCGTCGGTGATTTCCGGATGGAACGCCGTGGCGATGATATTGCCCTGTTGCAGGGCGACAGCGTTGCCGCGGGTCGAGGCCATCACACGCGCGTTGGGGCCGACCTCGGCCACGAACGGGCCGCGGATGAACACGAGCGGGGAATCGGCGATCTCACTGCTCGGTTCGCCCTGCGCGTCGAACGTGCGTACGGTCTCCTCCGCGGCGAACGAACCGAGCTGACGCCCGTACGCATTGCGGCGCACGGTGGCGTCGAGCGCGCCGAAATACACATTGTCGTCGTTCTCAAGTCTGCGGGCGAGCAGGATCATGCCCGCGCATGTGCCGAAGACCGGTTTGCCGGCGGCGATGTGCGCGGCGATCGGCTCGAATAGGCCGGTGGAGCGCAGCAGTTTGCCCTGTGTCGTGCTTTCGCCGCCGGGCAGGATCACGCGGCCGATCGACTCATCGAAATCGTCAGCCGCACGCAACAGGCGCCATGGGGAGCTGAGCCGGTCGAGCATCGCGGCGTGCTCGGCGAATGCGCCCTGCACGGCGAGGATGCCGGTGACTGAGCCGGGGGCATTGCCAGCGTTGTCGGAACGCTCTTTCGAGATATATGCAACGTCAACAACCATGGGTCACTCGCCGCGCTGGGCCATGATGATGTCGATCTCTTCCTCATTGATGCCCACCATCGCCTCGCCGAGGTCGGCGGACAGACGGGCGAGCAGGTCGGCGTCCTGCCAGTTGGCGGTCGCCTGCACGATTGCGGCGGCGCGCTTGGCCGGGTCGCCGGACTTGAAGATGCCGGAGCCGACGAACACGCCTTCGGCGCCCAGTTCCATCATCAGTGCGGCATCGGCGGGCGTGGCGACGCCGCCGGCGGCGAAGTTGACGACCGGCAGACGGCCGTTGTCGTGCACATACTTCGCAAGCTCGTACGGCACGGCGAGCTGCTTGGCCGCCTCGTACACCTCGTCGTCGCGCAGGGAGACGAGCTCGCGGATCTGGCGGTTCATCGTGCGCATGTGACGCACGGCCTGGATCACGTCGCCGGTGCCCGGTTCGCCCTTCGTGCGGATCATCGAGGCGCCCTCTTCGATGCGGCGCAGTGCTTCACCCAGGTTCTTCGCGCCGCAGACGAACGGCACATCGAACTGGGTTTTGTCGATGTGGTAGACGTCATCGGCGGGGGAGAGCACTTCGGACTCGTCGATGTAATCGATCTCGATCGCCTGCAGGATGCGCGCTTCGGCGATGTGTCCGATGCGCACCTTCGCCATGACTGGGATCGAGACAGCCTCTTGGATGCCGCGAATCATGGAGGGGTCGCTCATGCGGCTCACGCCGCCGGCTGCGCGGATGTCTGCGGGGATGCGCTCGAGCGCCATGACGGCGCAAGCGCCCGCGTCTTCCGCGATGCGCGCCTGCTCGGGCGTGGTGACATCCATGATGACGCCGCCCTTGAGCATCTGGGCGAGATTCTTGTTGAGTTCGTTACGGGTAGTCTCCATGAGCTTTTCTCTCTGGTTCCTTCTGTGCGCCTATGTGGACTTACATGCCGCGCGCGGTGCGTGGCACTATTTCGAGAGATACCACAACGGTGCTGCGCCGCATGTTTCATGTTCTGATACTGAACGGGGAAAGTCGGCACACCATGACCGATAAGACCGTGGGGACGCGTCGGGGGAGTGCGGGTGCATAAGTTGTAGATACGGGGCTTAGTTCGCGGTTGTGTGCTTGCAAGACGCGCACAACCGCGAACTAGTACCTTTTCTGTCGTGTTGCTCAGACTCTTCCTGCACATGGGTGAGAATAAGAACTGCTATCTGACAGGCATGCACAAATCCGGGCACTCCCAATTCCGCATTCTCTGCTTGGTTACGTCCCAGAAGACGAGCGTTTCCAAAATACGCGTCGCCTGTCCGCCAATTGTTGCAGCGTGAGGATATCCATACGTGGGACGGTGCCAGTGCGCTGGGCGATGATCACGGCTGCCTGCAGGGCAAGCTCGTTGAGCCGTTGCTGATTGCGTAGATCATCATAGGTGACGTCGAATAAGGTCCAGTTTTTCGACCGGGCCAAGTTGCCTTTGTACGCATCCCGACGGTATTGAGCCTTATCAGTGCGGTGATGGTCTCCTTGATATTCCCATGCGATCTTCATTTCAGGGAGGGCAAGGTCGAATGTGATAGGAGCACCATTGGGATACCAGACATTTGGTACCACGTAATTCAAAACCAATCTTGGTACGCCACGTCTGTTCAGTTCCAGACGCAGTGCAGTCTCAGTCATGGAGGCACTGCCATCTTGATAGAGTTTCAATACTGCCAATGCCCGCTTTTTCCCATGGAATGTTCGCTTATGCGTATAGTCGGCAAACATGGGAAAGGTGAACAACTGATTGCGGACCATGGCCTCCAGAAGCATCACCTGCTGCATGATGTTGAGTGTGCCGGCCAAGGTCACCGCAGTGGCTTCCGGTGACAGGACCTGTAGTCCCTCGGTGTATAGAATGTCCGTCGGCTCCAATTGCTTCCATGTATGGGCTTTCACATGGGGAGCCCGCCGACGGTGTGAGGCGTCGCGAACCATTACATGGAACGTATCCGGCTCGTCGGTAAAGGGGAACTCGGATCCGTATATTTTGAGGGCGGTTGCCCCGCACAACGGCTGCGTGATATGCGCCTCTTTGCATTGGCGGATGGTGCGTGCACGTACATCGTTGAGCTGTGCCTGTGTTCGTGTCATATTCATGATTGATGACCCTAGAATGCACTTCTAGCATGCACAAGCATGAACATATGTTGTGGTTGGACGGTCAAATCACCCTGATGATTGTGGAAAGAATCGCCCGGATGCACAACCAATCCACATCATGCGCCAATAGTGTCCACTTGGCACGTTGCACGGAGGTGCATAGCCGGCAGATAACGACACCAGTATTCAGTTGTGTGCGCAGCGCCGGGCATCAATGGGGCAGAAAGAAGGGTATTTCGCACCTGTGCGCACTTTCTTACCGCATGGGTGGGAATTGACGCTGCTATCCCGCGGTTGTGCGCGCATTGTGCATGCCCACGTGTGCGCGCATCGCGGACCCGCGCCACGCAGCTTGATTTTCCGCACGATTCGCGCGACAGTAGAGCGCATGACTCGTAGACGTTCCAAGCATTTCGGCCGCAACTACTTCAACAGTTCCAGTGTGGCTGAGCGCGTGTTGATCCTGCTCGTAATCGCCATAGTGATCGGCGTGACGATTGGGGTGGTCCTGCCGCGCATCAGTCCGAAATTCGCGGAAATCACCGGGCAGTACCACGCCACGGGCACGGCAGCGGAGACGCTGCAGAAACTGCCGGTGGACGACGACGTCTCCACGAACGGCTACGAGCGTGAACTCTTCGGCTACCGCGAAACAGACGACGACGGCAATGGCTGTGACGTGCGCGAAGACGTACTCGCGCGCGACCTGACCGGCGTGCAATACACCAAACTCGGTGGATGCAAAGTCAAGTCGGGTGTGCTCGCAGATCCGTACACCGGCAAGACGATCCACTTCCAGCGCGGGCAGACTACCAGCTCGGCCGTGCAGATCGACCATGTGGTGGCGCTGCAGAACGCGTGGCAGTCTGGCGCGCGCGACTGGAGCCAGCAGAAGCGGTTCCGGTTCGGCAACGACCTCTACAATTTGCTCGCGGTGGACGGACCGGCGAACCAAGAGAAAGGCGCCGCCTCAGCCGCATACTGGCTGCCGACGAACGGCGAATACCGGTGCGATTATGTGGCGCGGCAGATCGGTGTGAAAGACAAGTACGGATTGAGCGTGACGACGCAAGAGAAGCGCGCGATGCTCAGCGTGCTGCACTCATGCCCGGGGCAGGCGATTCCGAACGATTGAGCGGCGCGCGAAACCACGATGATTCGACACAATGGAATCCGAAGATAAGCTGCGGTAGTCGAGGAGTCGTGATGCATGATGAGCGAAGGCAAACAACAGAGCACGTCGCCAGCGGACATTGACTCGCTCGCATTGCAGGCCGAGGCGGACCAGGACATTGCGATCGAGCGTAAGGCGAGCGGCAAACCGGAGAAGCCCGCGCATGCGCTCGCCAGCATGCTGGGACCGGCGTTTGTGGCAGCGGTGGCCTATGTGGATCCGGGCAACGTGGCGGCGAACCTCACCTCCGGCGCTAAATACGGCTATCTGCTGGTGTGGGTGCTCGTGGTGGCCAACTGCATGAGTGTACTGATCCAATACCAGGCGGCCAAACTCGGCATAGTCACGGGCAAAAGCCTGCCGCAGATCCTGGGGGAGCGCATGGGCCCCGCCGGGCGCTTCCTGTTCTTCATGCAGGCCGAGGTTATCGCCATCGCCACCGACCTCGCCGAAGTCATCGGCGGCGCCATCGCACTGAATCTGCTGTTTGGTGTGCCACTGCTCGTGGGCGGCTGCATCATCGGCGCCGTCTCCACGGTACTGCTGCTGTTCCAGGGCGGTGAGACGCACAAGATCTTCGAACGGCTCGTCATTGGGTTGCTGCTGGTGATCACGTTTGGGTTCATCGCCGGCCTGTTCATCGACCCGCCCAATCCGCTTGCCGTGGCGGAGGGATTGATCCCGCGGTTCTCCGACGGGTCGTCGGTGCTGATGGCCACGTCGATGTTGGGCGCGACCGTGATGCCGCACGCGATCTATCTGCATTCCACACTCGTGAACGATCATTTCGGCGCAGGCACAGACAGGCCGAGCGTGCGCGAGATGATGCACGGCAGCCGCATCGACGTCGTGTGGGCGCTCGCGATCGCCGGCACAGTGAACATCGCACTGCTCGTGCTCGCGGCGAATTCGCTCTACGGTATGACGGGCACCGACACGATCGAAGGCGCGCAGCATGCCATCACACAGGTGCTTGGACCAGTCGTCGGCACGATTTTCTCGGTCGGTCTGCTTGCGTCATCGCTCTCATCCACATCGGTCGGCACCTACGCCGGCTCGGAGATCATGAAGGGACTGCTGCGCGTAAACGTGCCCATGTGGGCATGCCGTGTGGCCACGCTTGTGCCGGCGCTTGTGGTGCTTGCGCTCGCCAACAATCCGACCGAGGCGCTGATTGTTGGGCAGGTGGTGCTGTCCATCGGCATTCCGTTCGCGATCATTCCACTGATGCGCTACACGCACGACCGCTCGTTGATGGGCGAATATGCGGATGGGCGTATCAAGCATATCGTCTGTTTGGCGGTCGTGGCGCTGATCATCGCGCTCAACGCCGTGCTCATTATGCTCACGCTCATGGGCAAGGCGTAAGTGTTACTGTGCGGATGCGGCCTTTGCATGACGCAGCGCACGGCGTACGGCACTGCGTGCCGAGCCGGCGTCTTCGCCCTTGACACCGAAGACGACCATCAGAATCATGATGAAGTTGATGATCGCGCTGATACGCAGCGCCCATTCAATGCCGATGACGCTCGCTTCTATATCCGGGCGTCCGGCGCCCATCTGGGCTGCGGCGATCGAATACATGATGAGGATCATGACAGGGGACCCAATCGCACCGGCGATCTGCCTTACCGTGTTGGTGACAGCTGAACCGGCCGATACCTCGGCAGGCTTAAGACAGTTGAGCGACCACGTGGTGACCGGCATCATGACGAAGCCCATGCCGATCTGCCGGATGAACTGGCAGATCGAGATGTACCAGATCCAGGTGCCCATGCCGATCATGCTCATCATCGTCGTACCAAGGCACAGCAGGATGGTGCCGACCATGGCGACGGGGCGTGCCCCGAACCTGTCGAGCGCGCGGCCGCCGAAGAACTGTGCGATGGCCTGGGCGATGGCGCCGGGCAGCATGACCAGACCGCTTATGGTGGCTGTGTAGCCGCGGCAGTTCTGGATGTAGAGCGGGATGAGCACGACGAGTGAGCTGAACGCGAAGAAGCTCAACGATGCGATGATGGTGCCGACGGAGAAATGCGCATTACGCAACACCGAGAGGTCGAGCAATGCGGGGCGGCTCGCCTTGCCGGTCTTGAAGCGCCGCTCATTGTGGAACTGACGCAGTACGAACCATATGATGCCGGCGAGGCCGACGATCATTGGGAGCCATACGACGGGAGCCGACAGTGGGTATGCCTGGATGTTCGTGAACCCGAACATCAGACCGCCGAAGCCGATGATGGAAAGTCCGACCGAGAAGAAGTCCGCGTGTGCCGCTTTGTCGGATTCACCGAAGTTATGCAATCCGAACACAGCGAGCAGGATCGAGACGCAGCCGATGACGGTGAGCGTCAGGAAGATGGACCTCCAGCCGTTCATATCCGTCTGCAGGCCGCCGAGTGTTGGACCGATCGCCGGCGCGACGGCCATCGCCATGCCGACGATGCCCATCGCCATGCCACGCCTGTCGAGCGGGAAAATCGAGAATACGGTGATCTGCAGAACCGGCCACATGACGCCCGTGCCGACTGCCTCAAGGAAACGGCCGAACAGCGCGAGCGGGAACGTGGGGCTGAGCCATGCGAGCACCGAGCCGACTGTGAACACGGCCATCGAGGCGATGACGATCTGGCGCGTTGAGAACCGTCGCGTCAGGTATGCGGTGAGCGGCACCATCACGCCCATCGTCAGCTGGAAGATCGACGTCATCCATTGGCCGAGCGTCACGGAAATGCCGAAGTCGTCGACGAGTGTCGGCAAGGCGGCGCTGAGCTGCAACTGTGTGAAGTTGCCGACGAAGGTGATGAACGTGAGGATGGCGAGCGAGATGAACGCCGGACGTGTCAGATGGTCGTTGCGGTATGACATCTCGCCAGTGAGCACGGTGGACAGGCCGGCTATGCGGCCTTCGTGCTCGGCCGGCTCGGGGCTGTGGTGCACATCACGTGTGTAGGGGCGCCCTGACTGTGGTGGCTTCGGAAGACTCATTCTGTTGGCTGTTCTGTGGCTTCCTCGCCGTTGACCGCAGGCGTTTCTCCGGTCGGCGTATCATCCGCCTGCCGTGCGCTCTGGTCTTCCGGGCTGTATTCCACCACGTTGAGCACGGCGATGCCGTCCGCGGTGCGGACGAACACATTGGCACGGCCGCCGATTTCCTCAATGCCGTCGAGCAGATGCGAAATCGGTTCGGAATCGAGTACGGGAAGCACCTGTGCCACGCCTTTGGCATCGATCACGCGCAGTGTTTCGTCAAGTTCGCCGGTCGCGAGGATGTCGTCGATGCGTTTTTCGAACTGACGCAACTCTTCGTCCGCGATCGCCCCGTCATCGCTTTCCGTTTCGGTCACGGTGAACTCGCCGGTAACGGTGTCATCGGACGAAACAGGCGCAACCGGATCGGGCATCACGGCGTTGTCGGGCGTGACGGCGGCGGTCAGTGGGTCTGTGTTGAGTGCGCGGGGTTCCGTGAGTTCATCGGTCTTCAACGCATCATGTTCGGCGTCGCGCGCAGCTTGGCCGGGGCCATACTCCACGGCATTGAACGAACCGGTGTTTCCTTGTGTCTGTTCCATCACGAATCTCCTTTGGAAAGTGCCTCGTCGTACATACGATGGTCATGAACCTATACTTCGCCCAATTCATATTGTAAACGGAGCACATCGTGCTTCACCTACTGAGAAACCATGGTGAACAGTTGACCATGTGCCATGATGTGCAGTTTGCGGCAGGGGGCAAGGTAGTATTGGCTTGTTATGCGCAAAGCAGGTACCGCCACGTGCGGTGAGGGAACAGGCCTGAGTGCTGTGTGGGCAGGCGAGAAGGAGAACCATGACACAGGAAAAGAGTGATGCACAGCTCGCGCAGAAAGTGGAGCATCAATCCGCCAAAGTACTGCATTGGCGCCTTGTATTGAACCTCGCTTTGATGGCATTCGACGCGGTGGTGTATTTCTGCGTTGGTCTTCTGGTGATGTTCCTGAGCAAAGAGATGGACTTGTTCACCACACGCCTGCAGCTCAACCTCCCGATTAGTGTGTACCTGTATGTGGCAGTGTGCGCAATCATCTGGGTATTCTGCGCCCATTCCTCCGGTGTCTACCACAGGCATGTGTTCGCCGATGGATATCAGCTCAATATTCTGCTGCTCAAAGCAACGGTGTTCAGCTGGGTGGGCGTATGCGCACTCAATTTCATCATGCAGACGAACGTCTCGTTCTACTCGGTGTGCATGACGTCATTGTGTGTGTGGGTGGCTGAGATGATCGTGCGTTTCGTGGCGCGCCGTTTTCTCACCTACCGCCACCGCAAAGGCGATTACGCCTACCCCACGGTCATTGTGGGCTCACCTGAAGGCATTGGGCAGATTCTCAAATTCCTGCAACAGCGCAAGCAGCTCAACTACAAACCGGTGCGTGTATGCCCAATCCGTGTGAACCGTGAAACCGGTTTGATTGAGGCGGACCCGGACATCGATGTGCTCAATACGATGGTGCGCGAATCTTGGGGCGAGCCGATCGAGATGATCGAATACGGCGACCATCTGGCCGGCCGCATTGCACAGACCGGCGCGCAAACTGTGATGGTGACGGATGTGCTCGACCGCTTCTCCGACAACCTGAGCACATTCGCCGTGCAGATGGAATCGCTCAATCTGGAGATCGCATTGATTACCTCCGCGCTCGATATCGCCGAGCATGCCACGCAGATGCGCAACATCCAGGGCATGAGCATCATGACGATCAGCCTGCCACAGTACTCGCCGGTGGCCAAGGTCAAGAAGCGCATCTTCGACATTGTCGTCTCGTCGCTCGCCATCGTGCTTTCGTCGTGGGTCATGCTCATCGTGGCAATCGCCATCAAGATTGAAGACGGTGGCCCCGTGTTCTACAAGCAGGAGCGTATTGGTCTGCGCGGCAAGCCGTTCTATATCCACAAGTTCCGCTCGATGCGCGTGGATGCGGACAAGCACCTCAAAGAAGTGCTTGCCGCGAACGGACAGGAGATGGGCGCGCGCTACAAGCTCAAGCACGACCCGCGCATCACGAAGGTCGGCAACTTCATCCGCAAGACAAGTCTTGACGAGCTGCCACAGTTCTTCGACGTGTTCATGGGCAACATGAGTGTGGTTGGCCCCCGCCCGCAGCGTGACTTCGAAGTGCAGGAATACGATCCAGTCTATGCCACGCGCTTGCTCGTCAAACCCGGCATCACCGGCCCGTGGCAGGTCTCCGGGCGCAACGATCTCGACGAAGAGGAAAGCCGTCAGCTCGACGTGAGCTACGTGCAGGATTGGAGCGTGATGGGAGACATCGTGTACATCATGCGCACCATCGGTACGGTGTTGCACCCAAGCGGGGCGTACTAATCCATAGCCGTACTGTCAGCTCCCAACAATATGTTTGGAACTCAGAGCAGTATTCGCAGTATTCGTTAGAAATCGAGGAATGCACATGAAGATCGCAGTCGCCGGCATCGGCTATGTGGGATTGTCCGTGGCGTTGCTGCTTGCGCAGCACAATGAGGTGCACGCGTTGGACATCGTGCCTGAAAAGGTGGAGAAGCTCAACCATTGCGAAAGCCCGATTGTCGATGTGGAGATCACGCGCTTCCTCGACGGCAAGCGCGATGGCACGATGAGTCTGGACTTCCAAGCCACCACTGATCCGGCTGTGGCGTACACCGGTGCGGATTACACGGTTGTGGCTACCCCCACCAACTACGACGAACGCAAGAACTACTTTGACACGTCGAGCGTCGAGGCCGCCATCAAGGCCATCCGTGAATATGACCCGGACTGCTGGATCGTGATTAAATCAACGATTCCCGTCGGATATACCGCACAACTGCGCGAGAAGACCGGTGACGAGAAGATTATCTTCTCCCCAGAGTTCCTGCGAGAAGGCCATGCGTTGTACGACAACCTGCACCCTTCGCGTATCGTCGTCGGCGCGCCGATGGATGATGCCGCAGCTGTGGAAGCTGCCCGTACTTTTGCGAACCTGCTGGCGCAGGGAGCCGCGCCTGAAGAGCACGACCGCAAGAACGCCGATGGCACGACTGGCATTCCCGAGCTGATTTGCGGTACGACCGAAGCCGAGGCAATCAAGCTGTTCGCCAACACGTTCTTGGCGTTGCGCGTGGCATATTTCAATGAGCTGGATACTTATGCACAGTCACGCGGTTTGAACACTGCCGAGATCATTCGTGGCGTATGCCTCGACCCTCGTATTGGTGGGCACTACAACAACCCTTCATTCGGCTACGGCGGATACTGCCTGCCAAAGGATTCCAAGCAGTTGCTGGCGAATTATGCCGATGTGCCACAGAACCTCATTGAGGCCATTGTGGCTTCGAACGCCACGCGCAAGGACTTCATCGCCGATGAGATCCTTAACGAAATCAGTGGCGAAGATCATCCGGTCGTTGGCATTTACCGGTTGACGATGAAGTCCGGCTCCGACAACTTCCGGCAGTCGAGCATTCAGGGCATCATGAAGCGCATCAAGGCCAAGGGTGTTCCCGTTGTAGTGTATGAACCCACGCTTGACGCTGCCGAGTTCTTCGGCAGCGACGTGACCCATGACCTTGATGAGTTCAAGCAGCGTGTCTCCATTATCGTTGCGAACCGTTGGAACGACGATCTTGCCGATGTCGCAAGCAAGGTGTTCACGCGGGATTTGTTCCGCCGTGATTGATGTTCGCCTGTAGCAGGTATGCACGCTCGTGTTGGGCAAAGACCATCTGGTTGGATAGACTATAGGGACTGCATAGCGAAGCGTGAGGTTGAACTTTGTCTGTCAATAACATCTCGGTGATCATTCCAACGCTGAATGCGGGCGCCATGATCGATGGTCTGCTGTCCGCGTTGAAGCGGCAGACCATCACACCTGCGGAAATCATTGTGGTGGATTCCTCTTCAGACGATGACACACAGGCGATTGTGCGTGCGAAGCACCCCGATGTACGTCTGCTGGTAATCGACCGCAAGGATTTCAACCATGGTGGCACGAGGGACTACGTGCTCCGCAAAAGCTCGGGGGAGTTCGTGTGTTTCCTCACACAAGATGCATTGCCGAAGAACAATGAGTTTTTGGAGCGGATCGTCAAACCGTTCAGCGATGAGCATGTGGCACTTGTGTACGGACGGCAGCTGCCGCGCGCGAACGCCCGGCCCGCTGAGCGCATTGTGCGAGGGTACACCTACCGGCCCCAGTCGCGCACATTCACCCAAGCCGATGTGAAACGCTTGGGCATCAACGCCTTCCGTGCCTCCGATGTGTGCGCAGCATACCGTCGCAGCGCATACTTGGAAGTCGGTGGATTCGAGAATCCCGTGCTCACCAACGAAGACATGTTCATCGCCGCGCGCTTCCTGCGTGCAGGCTGGGCCATCGTGTACGAAGCCGATGCGCAGGTGGTCCACTCGCACAACTTCACGTTCAAGCAGCAGTTCAACCGCAACTACATCCAAGGCGTGGAAATCACCAAGCACTCCGATATTCTGGGCAATGCCAAGCTCGCTGGCGAAGGCTTCTCGATGCTCACCTACACGATGAAGGAGCTGCTCAAAGAGGGTGAAATCATGGAAGCCGCGCGCTTTTTCACTGAGTGCATCTTCCGTTACACCGGCAACCGCAAAGGCGTGCTGGACGCCAAACGCGCCGCACGGAAAAGCGTGGGGCGGTGACAATGCCGGACCATGCGAATACACGCGTCTACATTGTGGCGCACAAAGACTTTGACGCGCCTACCGAACCCGGGTATGTGCCGATTCTGGCTGGTGCCGCGCACAACCATGCGAGCATTGCGGTGCGGGATGACGCCGGTGAGAACATTTCCGCAAAAAACCCGCAGTTCTGTGAACTGACGGCACAATACTGGGTGTGGCGCAACGCCTGTGAGGACAGCGCGAATGTGGGATTCGTGCATTACCGGCGCTATTTCTACACCGATGTGCGCAAAAGCCGCATTGTGCCGGCGGCGCAGTTCGCCCATGACCTGACCGAAGTGGATGTGGTACTGCCCGAACCGTGGATCCTCACCAAGACCATCCGTGCACAGTTCGCCCAATTCCACAACATCGACGACTTGAATACCGTACGCGCGATCCTGCAGGAGAAGCACCCAGAGTATGTGCAGGCGTTCGATGAACTGCTCGATGGACACGCGCTGTACAGCTACAACATGTTTGTGATGGACACGAACCGGTTCTCGGCGTACCTGGAGTGGCTTTTCGACGTTCTGGACGAGGCGGAGCGGCGCATCGACACCACAGGGTATGACACATACAACCAGCGGCTCTTTGGATTCCTCGCGGAACGCTTGCTCAATGTGTGGGTACGTACGCGCAAACTGCGCGTCAAGACCTATCCGGTATACAAACCCGATGATGTGTGGTGGAAAGAAGCGCTGCGCGCACAGACCAAGAAGCTGCTATATGGACGCAACCGCTGAGAGATCCGACATGTTGCACAGGGAAGGGGAGTGTATGAAGCGCTGTGCGGGAATGGTCACATTCAATCCGGACATGGCACGGCTGCAGGCCAATCTTGACGCCATAACCCCGCAAGTCGAGGAGGTGTTCGTCTTTGACAACGGTTCAGGGAATGCGCAGGCTGTGCGTGAGCTCTCCAAGCGATATGACGGCGCGGTCCATGTGCAGGGCGCAGGGCGCAATCTGGGTATTGCCGCGGGGCTCAACGCTGTGTTGCAATGGGCGGCGGCCCGCCAATACGACGCCGCGCTGCTGTTGGACCAAGACAGTGTGGCCACCTCTGGCATGGTCGATGCGCTGGCGCAGCTGCTTACCGATGACGTGGGGCTTGTCTGCCCGTTCATCTTGGACCGCAACCGCATGACCGAAGAAGAATACCGCAGCCAGCATCTACCGGCAGTGGAGCATCTGACCCGCGGAGCCTCGCACGGTGCGATCACTTCAGGCTCGCTCATCAGCGTGCCGGCCGCGCTCGCTGCAGGCGCGTTCGACGACGCGTTGTTCATCGACTATGTGGATTTCGACTTCAACGAACGCCTGCTGCTCAACGGGTACCGGATCGTCAAAGACAATGCGGTGTATCTGCTCCACGAAAAAGGCAAATCAGGGCAAACTGGCCTCAAAGTGCCGCGCCGCCGGTCAGACGGCACGGTGGTGTGGGCGCCGCTATTCACGTTGGGGTACAACCCCATGCGCTGCTATTACCAAGCGCGCAATCGGGTGATCTACTGGAAGAAATACCACAAGTGGACCAAACTCGAAGGCCTTGTGGAGATTCCACCGCTCATGGTGCTCTCGCTGTTGGAGCCGCACCGCTTCGCCAAACTTAAGGCGTACTGCAAAGGCATTGCGGATGGCATGCGCATGCCGGTCAAGGAGTACCGCCCATGACGGACCCCACCATCAAGGTATCGGTTGTCATACCGATTTACAATCAAGAGCATTATCTCCGTGCATGTCTGGATTCGCTCTTGAAGCAGACCTTCACGAGTTTTGAAGTGCTGGCGGTCAATGATGGCTCGACCGATGCATCTGCTGCCATAGTGCAGGAATATGAGTGCCGTGATCCGCGCTTCCACCTCATTGACAAACCCAACGGCGGCGTTTCCTCGGCGCGTAATACCGGAATCGCGCATGCGTGCGGGCAATGGATTGGTTTTATCGATCCGGATGATTATGTCGCCGTCGATTATTTACAGGTGCTATACGACGCGGCCACGAGTTCAGACGCTTTGCCCGACATCGTCATGAGCACGTGCATTGCGTGCGACGGTGCGCGCAAAAGCCGTCAATATTTTTTCCCTGAACCATTCACTGCCTGCACGCCGCGTGAGAAGAAGCCGCTGTACCACCAGTTGCTCGACGGTTCCCATCAGCAGAGCAAAGGGTTTGTGACCGCTATTGGAGTACCGTGGGGAAAGCTGTATCTCCACTCGTTTATCACTGACAACAATCTCCATTTCGATCCGCAATTGACCCGTATGGAAGATAACCTATTCAATATCCAAGCGTTCCATGATGCTCGACGGATCATGTACTTGGATTACGCCGGATATTATTATCGTGTCAGTGACCTGCTTTCTCATACCTATAGCGGCATTCTGCAAGGCACCTACCATCATGCGATTAACGAGTGCGGCTCATTGCTTGAAACATATGGACTACTTGATGATGAGGACCTGTACCGCGCATGGAACACCGAACAGGTCAATCTGTATTTCCAGGAGCTGAAAGCAGCCATTGCCCAAGCGCCTCCCCGATGGGGAAGTGTGCATCGGGCGGCTGCACAATGCAGGCGTGCGCTCGAAGCGCGTATGCGTCGGATTGATAACCATGCCTTGGCGCGAGGCGCGCGCATACAATACGCAGCGCTGACCAATCCCATGGTCAACGGTGCCGTCACTGGCATATTGTGGCTCCGGCGATATGTTCGCTAAGACAACACCCAACGTATGATGGTGCTCATGTCGATACTGCACAATCTTCCTGAACGGCTTTCGAAAATCGCCTCCGCCGCAAAGAACTGCACAAAACTGCTGGGGCCGGGCGTTGCGGCGTGGGGAGTGCTTTACCATTGCACACACTGGTGCAAGGATCATTACTACACATTGTTCGACAATGCGTTGTGGCAAAAGGAAATGGCGGGCATCCCCTTTGACACGGAGGCGATGAAATCGCTCTCGAAAACCAATGATGGCCCAATCTGGGTGGCTTGGTGGCAGGGAATCAATGACCAGACGCCTCCTGTGGTGCGTGCTTGTATCGACAGCATCAGAAGACACGCCAATGGCCGCGAAGTCATCATCATCACGAAAGACAACTACAGCCAGTACGCCGACATCGATCCCACACTAGTTCGCCGCCGTGCCGCCGGTACTCTGACGATTAATGCCTTCTGTAATGCCTTGCGCGTCATGCTGCTGTACAACCATGGTGGGGTATGGCTTGATTCCACATTGTATTTGACCGAAGACCTATCCGAGGATTTCGGCCGGTACCCGTTCTATTCCATCAATGCGAAAACTGCCGAGTATCCGTGGGCGACGTATTGTTTGGCGTCGACGCCGGGCAATCCGTTGATGAAATACATCTACGACTGCTTCGTCAAGGTGTTTTCCACCATTGATGCCGTGCCGGAGTATTTCCTGTTCGATGCGTTCATCTTCAATGCCTATACGCATATTCCGCAGGTCACTGCGATGATTGACGCAGTGCCCCGCAACAACAGCGGGAGCTTCGACTTGTCCGAGCAGCTTGCTCAGACGACCGCTCACCCGGTGCTCCCGGCGGATACCTACATCAATAAGCTGACCTACAAACTGAGCTATCCTACGCGGGTGGATGGGAAACCAACGCTGTTCCAGCATGTGCTCGATGGGGAAGTGTGAGATGGGCAAGACGACACAGAAGACAACGCACTGTTTTGGCTTTGTGGTTCTGCACTATCTGGTCGATGAGGAAACAACCCAATGCGTTGAATCCATCCGCAAGCATTGCGCGTCTGCGGCATCAACAGGCGAGCGGTACAAGATCGTCATCGTGGACAACGATTCGGCGAACGGCAGCTACGAACGTCTGTGCCAGCGTTACGGCAGTGATGACGACATCGTGCTGTTGCACAACCACACCAATGAGGGGTTCGCGCGCGGCAACAATGTCGGCTATGCATATTGCCGTGCACAACTGGGGTGCGACTACATTGTCACACTGAACAACGATGTGGTGCTCGCGGACGACAACTGTATCCGGCAGGCGGTGGAGGATTATGCGGCGACTGGGTGCGCGGTGATCGGACCGGATATCATATCCGGCAAAGACGGGAGCCACCAGAATCCGATGTCTGCGGTAGTCGATTCACCCCAGCAGATCGCCGCGTTGCGCAAGCATATCCGGCGCAATCTGCTGTTGCTGCACACGCACCTATACCGTGTATTCGAACGAATCAAACGACGGGACGTGAATACCCCCACGGAAACGAAGAAAACAGCGGTGCATCAGCCCTGTGTCCCGGTGAAACTGCATGGATCCTGTCTGATATTCACCCCTGCTTTCCTCAGTGTATTCGACGAGCCCTTCGACCCCGGGACTTTTCTATACATGGAAGAAGACATCCTCGTGCTGCGCTGTAAGCAGCACGGGTTGACCATGTATTACGACCCGCGCATCGTCGTCCGGCATGCGGAAGATGCCTCTACGGAAGCGCAGGTCAACCATAATCGTCGGCAAAAGCAGATCAGCTACCTACGCCATCATCGCGATTCGCTGCGGGTTGTTGAACGCTATATCTGAATGACGGATACGGGCGGTATTGCTCCTTAATCAAGAGAAAACTGATATGGCTTCGAATACAAAACTACCTTCCCTGACGCGGAACGCATTGCTCAATTCGATGCGCACCGTGTCCAGTCTCCTGTTCCCGCTGATCACCTTTCCGTACGTATCTCGTATCCTGGGTGCAGGGAACATAGGAAAAATCAATTATTCGCAGTCGATCGTGTCGTATTTCGCCTTGTTCGCTGGACTCGGCATCACGAATTACGCGATTCGTGAAGGCGCGAAGATCAAACGCGATCCGGAAAGCCTGACACGCTTTGCGCGGCAGATCTTCACTATCAACATCATCTCATCAGCGATAGCGTATGTGGCGTTTTTCATAACGATCGCAATCATTCCAAGTCTGCACGCCTATATGGTGCTGCTGCTGATCCAATGCCTCACCATCGGATTCACGACGTTGGGTGTGGAATGGCTGTATTCGATTTTCGAGGATTACCTCTATATTTCGGTTCGGACGATTCTCGTGCAGGTCCTTTCGCTGGTGCTTATGTTCGCGTTCGTGCATACGCCGTCCGACTACATCATCTATGCGGCAATTAGCGTGTTCGCAACATCAGCGGCGAATATATGGGGTTTCATCTATTCGCGGCGCTATGCAAAGCTCGCACTTACTCGCACCCCGCAGATTCAACGCCATTTCAACCCGATCATGACGTTGTTCATGAACAATGTGGCCACAGCGGTCTACAGCAATGCCGGCACGACTTTTGTCGGCGCGATGCTCGGTGATGTGCAGGTCGGTCTGTACAGCGTGGCGATGAAGGTATACGTCATCATTCGGCAGGCCATCAATTCTCTGACTGGTGTGTCCATGCCGCGCCTGTCGTATCTGTCGTCGAACGATCCGAAAGGCTATCTGCGACTGCTCAACAAGCTGTTCAACGCGGTCATCATCGTCTGCATACCGGCGGCCATCATGGTGTTCGCGCTCAGCCGGCCTATTGTATTGATCATCAGTGGCCCCAAATATATCGAAGCAGTGCCGATGCTTGAGATCATCGCATTTGCGCTCGCATTCACCGCACCCGGCGTATTCTTGATGAACGGGATCCTGATTCCGCTGCGCAGGGAAAAGAAAGTCGTGATTGCAACGGCAAGTGGTGCGGCGGTCAACATTCTGATCTATGTGGTGGGCATCCGCACATTTGGCGCCCCAGCGGCGTGCTTGAGCATTGTCGTGGCGGAATGTGTCGTGTTCGCATTGGCATTGTGCTTTTCATGGGATCAAGTCCGGCAACTACGGTTGTGGGAGTCGATATGGCATTCCGCCGTGGGGTGTGCGCTTGTTTTGGCGTGCAATGTGGCATTCATGCATACAGTGAACTTCAGCAATGTCATTGTGGACTTCGCAGTGCGAGGCACGACATATGCGGCGGTCTATGTGACAGTATTGCTGCTCTTGCGCGATGAGAGCGCGCTCTTCTTTTTGAAGAAGCTGATTCGCGGGCGCCACGAAAGATAGAACAGGCTTGCTAAGCTGAGTGCCATGACCGAATCGTTCACACCCAAGAACATCATCGTGACCGGCGGCTGCGGCTTCATCGGCTCCAATTTCGTGCATTACGTGGTCAACAACCACCCCGATGTGCATGTGACGGTGCTCGACGCGCTCACCTACGCCGGCAATCTTGAGAACATCAAACCGCTGCTCGGTGATCAGGTGGAGTTCGTCCACGGCAATATCTGCGACGCGCAGCTGCTCGACGAGCTTGTGCCCGGCCATGACGCGATTGTGCATTACGCGGCCGAGTCGCACAACGACAACTCGATCGCCGACCCCGAGCCGTTCCTCAGGACGAACGTGGAAGGCACGTTCCGCCTGATCGAGGCGGCGCGCAAATACGACGTGCGCTTCCACCACGTGAGCACCGACGAGGTCTACGGCGACCTCGCGCTCGACGACCCGGCGAAGTTCACCGAGGAGACGCCCTACCACCCGTCGAGCCCGTATTCGTCCACGAAGGCGAGCTCCGACCTGCTTGTGCGCGCCTGGTTCCGCACGTATGGCCTGCGCATGACGATCTCGAACTGCTCGAACAACTACGGGCCCTACCAGCATGTGGAGAAGTTCATTCCGCGCCAGATCACGAACATCATCGAAGGCATCCGCCCCAAGCTCTACGGCGACGGCCTCAATGTGCGCGACTGGATCCACACCGAGGACCATTCGAGCGCGGTGTGGACGATCCTGACGCAGGGCCGCTTGGGGGAGACCTATCTGATCGGCGCGAACGGCGAGCGCAACAACCTGACCGTGCTCAAAGACATTCTGCGGGTGATGGGCCAGCCCGAAGACGCGTTCGATTGGGTCAAGGACCGCCCGGGCCATGACCGCCGCTATGCGATCGACGCCACCAAGCTGCGCACGGAGCTCGGTTGGAAGCCGACCCACACCGATTTCGAATCCGGTCTGCGCGCCACAGTGCAGTGGTATGTGGACAACCCGCAGTGGTGGGAGCCGGTGAAGGCCGCCACCGAAGCGAAATACAAGGCCCAAGGCCAGTGACCGTATGGGTTGCTCCGTGCACGGGGCAACCCATCTGTGCGTGTGGTATGTGATTACAGCGGAAGGCTTACAATACGATGGAATTTGAAAAGGAACTCAAGGTCACCGAAACGAACATCCCCGGACTGCTCGTCTTCGACCTGCCGGTGCACGGCGACAACCGAGGCTGGTTCAAGGAGAACTGGCAGAAGGCGAAGATGACGGCGCTTGGACTGCCGGCCGATTTTCAGCCGGTGCAGAACAACATCAGCTTCAACGCGAAGAAAGGCGTGACGCGCGGCATCCATGCCGAGCCGTGGGACAAGTTCATCTCACTTGCCACGGGCGAGATCTTCGGCGCATGGGTCGACCTGCGCTCGGGCGACTCGTTCGGCCAGGTGTACACGACGCGCCTTGACCCGTCGCGCGCGATCTACGTGCCGCGCGGCGTCGGCAACAGCTTCCAGGCGCTCGAAGACGGCACGGCGTATTCGTATCTGGTGAACGCGCACTGGTCGCTCGAGCAGAAGAAGACTTACACGTTCGTCAACCTGGCCGACCCGGAGCTCAATATCCAGTGGCCAATCCCGCTCGAGGAGTCCGAGCGCAGCGAAGCCGACCTGCACCACCCGATGCTCAAGGACGCGAAGCCGATGGCGCCGCGCCGTACACTGGTGACCGGCGCGAATGGACAGCTCGGCCGCGCGATCCGCGACTATGTGCAGGCACACGGGCTGGAAGGGTTCGAATTCACCGACATCGACGAATTCGATTTCTCGGATCCCGCCGCCTACGCGCAGATCGACTGGAGCCTATACGGTGCGATCATCAACGCCGGCGCCTACACCGCCGTCGACAAAGCGGAGACGCTGGAAGGCCGTACAGCCGCGTGGAAGGCGAACGCGCAAGGCCCGGCGCTGCTGGCGAAGACCGCCATCGAGCACAACCTGACTTTGGTGCACATCAGCTCCGACTATGTGTTCGACGGCGTGACCGAGGTGCACGATGAGGATGAAGCCTTCGCCCCCTTGGGCGTGGATGGTC
>ERZ808037.174-NODE-174-length-70102-cov-13.585876_pt1 | contig 70102 bp, 63 predicted proteins | sample MGYA00380190_ERZ808037 | MGnify/ENA primary metagenome ERZ808037 (study PRJEB31490, sample SAMN06133399) | mouse gut metagenome | isolation source: J9 | host: mice | place: China: Chengdu | collected 2015-05 ... | reverse complement strand
GGTGGAGCAGCCTTCCACCTTCACCGGGGCCCTTGATATAGCCATGGACATCGAAGACTATGAGTTGATCTCCGACAAGCGCCGCCTGTAAATCAGCCATGCCGGGCCTCCTTCCTATGTGTGTTCTTTTAAGGTCTGCTGGACGGACTGGATACGCGCCAGCCATTTCTTGCGGTCGCTGTCCTCGAATCAGCATTGATACAACTCATGCTTCGGATTCTGGACGCTTTGCAGTTCGTCCAGAAGAATTTTGAGGTCAGCCGGGGTGACAATAAACTCTTTGATATGATGGTCTACCGGGTCGTAGTTCTTACCAACGTACTCGGTGACAATCAGCTCCCCGGTGCGGTAGTAGTCGGCCAGACACTCCGCGATCAGGAGCGCCCCGTGGGTGAAGTTCTGCGGAAAGTTCTCGCTGAAATAGAAAACCAGCTTCTTTGCAGAACAGCCGCGATTGGCCTTTCTAATTTCCTCCATAATGTCCGCCTTGATTACTTCGAGAGCGTCCGCCACATTGAAGGCGGCAAAGTCCACCGCTTTCAGTTGCGTAGCTACGATAGTCCCCAGCAGGTCTAAACCGTAGTCGCTTTCTCGCTCTGTAATACCCCAGGAACCCATTTTCACCCTCCTTCTCGGTCCGAAAAAATTTGTCCTTTAAGTGCAAGCCCTGGTTTTTCGCCCCCTCCCGTAGACCCCGTTTGAGGGCCGTTTTTAGTGGAAAAAGAACAAGGACAAACCGCCAACCCGTTGCACCGCAAGGGTTTTCCGATTTGTCCTCATTATGCCATAAGGGCACAGCGTAGCCACGTTGCTCCACAGCGTTAGACGGGACATCCAGGATATTCAGGGATGGCTGGGCCACAGTGACATTTCCACTACCGCCAATATTTATTCCCACTTTTTATACTCAGCAAAGCGGGATATGGCGGATTCCATTGATGCGGCTTTAAGATAAGGGTTATTAGCGTGTTGAGAACAGAAAAGTTCCACCTGTTAGAAATGCGTTAGAAATTTTAAGAAAGCTGTTCAAAAAGTTGGAGAAAAGTCAAAACCTCCGGCTAAGCCGGAGGCTTGAGTAGGCCCTAGAAGGGCCTGATACCGGCAGGCGTCTCAAGACGCATCGAATATCTTTCGCCTGCATCTCGTGCCCCGCCGCCCGTAAACGGGCAAATCATCTTCCATTTCAGACTTTTGCGCAACTCTTACTTGGTAAGTTGTCAACTCGCTTCGCTCGTAGCTTTTTGCTAAAGCATACGAGGAGAAGCCCACCAGCTGAGCTGGTGGTTCTTTCCTCCCAAAAGAAATCACCGTCATAACCAGACGATTTTGACGGTGATTCCTGGTGGAGACAACAGAACTCGAATCTGTGACCTCTCGCGTGTGAGGCGAGCGCTCTACCGGCTGAGCTATGCCTCCATATGGAAACGGCTGAAAAAGGTGGTGACCCGGACGGGACTCGAACCCGTGTTGCCGCCGTGAAAGGGCGGAGTCTTAACCGCTTGACCACCGGGCCGTTTTATATGGAAACGGACGCCTGTCCGTTTTTTATAATGGTAGCGGCAACTGGATTTGAACCAGTGACACCGCGGGTATGAACCGCGTGCTCTAGCCAACTGAGCTATGCCGCCGTGTCACGCCCCTCGAACAGGGCAAGGAATAGTATAGCGTATCTCTCTCCAGTTGTCAACAGTTTTTTTAAAAATTTTCCTTTTTTCTTTTTCCCCTCCAGGCGCAGGCCCGGAGGGGAAAATCTTAGTCCAGAAGAAAGGGGGCCACAAGGTGGTAGAGCTCATTGTACTGCTTTAGGCCCATACAGTATTTGTCCAGGTCTGTGAGCTTGATCTCATAGCCGTCCAGGAACCGCAGCTCATAGTTCCTGGCATAGCGAATCAAATGTCCGGTGCGAGTATTGATTCGGGTGCGGTAAAGGTCCGATTCCTCCAGCTCCTGATAAGAGTGCCAGCTGGTCCGGATGCCCAGGACGTAAGTAGATACGCCGGTGGTAGTGGCCTCAGTCCGGCTGAGGCAGGAGAACAGCACCAGGGAATGGAGGAGCACCAGAGCGGCGATGGTAAAGGGCAGACATCCTTTCAGCTCCGCTCGAATGCTGCGGAAGTCCTTTTCTCCCTGAGACCAGTCCCGTATCGCGGAAAACACCGCGTCCAGCACCGTATTGAAAAGGCAGATATCCAGCATGAGCACAAGGCCGGCAACGATCAGGCTGGAGAGGCCATACCGCTGGTAGAGGGTATCGGGGCCTGCCAGGAACCAGTAGTGGAGCTGCTGATGGTAGTAGAAAAACATGGAAAATGACGCCAGTCCGCTGATGACGGTGGCGATAGCCTGGCTTTTCACTCCCGAGGACTGAATCGAACCGCCCACGCTCTCCTGTTCCGCCCGCTTCATCTTCTTCCGCTGGCTGGAGGGGAGATCGCTGTAGGTAAGACCCTTCTTTTTCAGGCACCACCAGGCCTGTTTTTTGTCCGCCTTGACGCTGGATTGTTTGGACAATGCGCTGGCCCGCGCCCTCCTCTCCCGGAGCTTTTTCCGCTCCAGGGAGGAGGGATGTTTTTTCCCGGCCATGGCGTTTTATTTAAAGTACTCCGCGCCGCTCTCGAACAGGGGCATGTGCTTCTCGCCGGGGATGTTGACCGCCACGAAGGGCCCCCGGCGCTCCAGGTGGCCCATCTTGCCGAAGACCCGGCCGTCGGGGGAGAAAATGCCCTCGATGGCCTCCATAGAGCCGTTGGGGTTGGACAGGATGTCCATGGTGGGCCGGCCGCCGGCGTCCACATACTGGGTGCCCGCCTGGCCGTGGGCGACGAGGTCGGCAATTACGGACGCGGGGGCCACGAAGCGGCCCTCGCCGTGGGAGATGGGGATGGTGTGCAGGTCGCCCACCTGGCATTTCAGCATCCAGGGGGAGTTGACGCTGGCCACCCGGGTGGTGACATACCGGCTTTGGTGGCGGCCGATCAGGTTGTAGGTCAGGGTGGGACAGTTTTCGTCCATGGGCCTGATTTCGCCGAAGGGGACCAGCCCCAGCTTCACCAGGGCCTGGAAGCCGTTGCAGATGCCCAGCATCAGGCCGTCCCGGTGCTGTAGAAGGTCCATGATGGCGTCGCTGAGGGCGGGGTTGCGGAGGAAGGAGGCGATAAACTTGCCGGAGCCCTCGGGCTCGTCGCCGCCGGAGAAGCCGCCGGGGAGGACCACCATCTGAGCCCCCCGGATGGCCCCCTCCAGGGCCTGAGCGGACTGGGCCAGCAGGTCGGTGGACAGGTTGCGCACCACCACAATCTCCGGGTCGATGCCCGCCCGGACGCAGGCCTTGGCGGTGTCGTACTCGCAGTTGGTGCCGGGGAAGACGGGGATCACCGCCTTGGGGTGGGCGGTTTTATGCTTGCAGACAGCCGGGGAGCGGCCCTCCCAGGAGATGGCCTGGACCGCCTCAGAGCTACCCGCCCTGGTGGGATAGACCTCCTCCAGCACGCCCTCGTTGAGACTGAGCAGCTCGTCAATGGGGGCGGAGTCTTCCCCAAGTGTGATAACGGGCTCCTTAGTGGTAAAGCCCAGCGGTTCAGCGCCGGATTCGTTGATTTCCTCGGTCAGCTCAACCACAATAGCGCCGGGAAGACCGGTACAATGCCAGGGAACGGCGTAATTGTGCTCCACAGCTTGGAACCCGATTCGGTTGCCAAAGGACATGTTCATCACCGCTGTGGCCGGACTGCCCTGTTGGTCCAATGCCCAGGCGGCTTTGACCTTGCCTTCCTTGTGAAGCCTGGCGAGACGTTCCCAAGCGCCAATAACAGCGGATGACCATGGTATGTCAAGGTCTTCATCCAGAAAGAGATAGACCGGATGTCCTGCTTCCTTAAACTCAGGCGTGATAATCTCACCCGCCTTGATGGGAGCAATCGCAAAGGAGATGAGCGTGGGAGGTACATCCTTGTCCAGGAAGGAACCAGACATGGAGTCCTTGCCGCCGATGGCGGCGCAGTTGAATCTTAGCTGCGCCTGCAGCGCACCCAGCAGGGCCTGGAAGGGTTTTCCCCAACGCTTGGGGTCGTCCCGCAGCTTTTCAAAAAACTCCTGGAAGGTGAGATAAGCCTTTTTATAATCTGCTCCAGCAGCCACCAGCTTGGCAATGGAGCTGATTACGGCATCATAAGCGCCCCAGAAGGGATTGCGCGACATAGCGTCCGGGTCGCAGCCCCAGGCCATCACACTGGCCTGGTCAGTCTCCTGGCCGGGCAGGACGGGCAGCAGGGCCGCCATAACTTGGGCGGGGGTGGACTGGGTCTTTCCGCCGAAGGGCATGAGGACGGAACCGGCCCCGATGGAGCCGTCAAACCGCTCCACCAGCCCCCGCCGGGAAGCACACTTCAGGCTGGCCGCCATTTCCCGCAGGGTCTTGAACGGCTCCTGACCAAAGGCAGAGCGGTCCTTCTTGCCCACAGAGACAGCCGCGTGCTTCACCGCGCCGTTGGTGTTCAAAAATGCCCGGGACAGGTCGGCAATCTTCTGCCCCTTCCAATTCATGACCATCCGGGGGCTTTCGGTGACCACCGCCACCCGGTAGGCCTCCAGATTTTCCTTCTCGGCGGCGGCAATGAACCTGTCCGCGTCCCCGGCGGCCACCACAACAGCCATCCGCTCCTGGCTCTCGGAGATGGCCAGCTCGGTGCCGTCCAGGCCGTCGTACTTCTTGCGCACCGCGTCCAGGTCGATCTCCAGCCCGTCGGCCAGCTCACCGATGGCCACGGACACGCCGCCCGCGCCGAAGTCGTTGCACCGCTTAATCAGCCGGGTGACCTCCCCGTCCCGGAACAGCCGCTGAATCTTCCGCTCCTCGGGGGCGTTGCCCTTCTGGACCTCGGAGGCCATGGTGGTCAGGGACTTCTTGTTGTGGCTCTTGGAGGAGCCGGTGGCCCCGCCGATGCCGTCCCGGCCGGTGCGGCCGCCCAGCAGAATCACCACGTCCCCCGGCGCAGGCCGCTCCCGGCGGACGTTCTCCGCCGGAGCCGCGCCCACGACAGCGCCGCACTCCAGCCGCTTGGCGACGTACCCCTCGTGGTAGACCTCGGCCACGTGTCCGGTGGCCAGACCGATCTGGTTGCCGTAGGAGGAGTAGCCCGCCGCCGCCGTCTGGCACAGCTTGCGCTGGGGCAGCTTACCCTCCAGGGTCTGGTCAAAGGGGGTGCGCGGGTCCCCCGCGCCGGTAAACCGCATGGCCTGATGGACATACACCCGGCCAGACAGGGGGTCCCGGATGCAGCCGCCGATGCAGGTGGCCGCGCCGCCGAAGGGCTCAATCTCGGTGGGGTGGTTGTGGGTCTCGTTCTTGAACATGAGCAGCCAGTCCTGTTCCTGACCGTCCACCTCAGCGGGGACGTGGATGGAACAGGCGTTGATTTCCTCGCTCTCGTCCAGCTCAGGGAGCAGCCCCCGCTTTTTCAGCACTTTTGTGCCGATGGTGGCAATGTCCATGAGGGTCTGAGGACGGGCTGCCGCCTTCTCCTCGCCGTAGACCTCCACCCGGGCGGCAAGATACCGCTCATAGGCGGCCTTGACCTCCGGGTCGTCAATCTGAATCTCATCCAGATGGGTGGAGAAGGTGGTGTGCCGACAGTGGTCGGACCAGTAGGTGTCCACCACCCGCACCTCGGTAATGGTGGGGTCCCGCTTTTCCTCGTCCCGGAAGTAGGCCTGCAAGAATTTCAGATCGTCGATGTCCATTGCCAGCCCCAGCCTGTCCAGCAGAGCGGCCAGCCCGGCCTCGTCCAGAGCGGTGAAGCCGGCCACCGTGTCCACGTGGTCGGGGATGGCGTGCTCCCGCACCAGGGTCTCGGGCTTCTCCAGGGAGGCCTCCCGGCTCTCCACCGGGTTAATGAGGAAGGCCTTGATTTTGTCCAGGTCCTCCTGAGACAGCCCGCCCCACAGCAGATACATCTTGGCGTAGGCGACAAGGGGCCGGTCCACCCCGGCCATCAGCTGGATGCACTGGGCGGCGGAGTCGGCCCGCTGGTCGAACTGCCCCGGCAGGGCCTCCACGGCGAAGAAGGCCCCCGCCATCCGGGGCATGGGGAAGTCCTCGTCATAGACCACATCCACCTGGGGCTCAGAGAAGACAATGTCCCTGGCCCGCTGGTAGACGGGGTAGTCGATCTGCTCCACGTCATACCGGTTCAGGATATCCACCGACTGGAGCCCGTCAATGCCCAGCTGCTCCCGCAGCTGTCTGCACAGGCCCTGTGCCTCCACGTCGAAGCCCTCTTTTTTCTTGGAATAGCAGCGGTAAACACTCATGGTCTTCTCTCCTCTGTTTTAATGTTGTGTATTGTTGTATATTTTGTGTAGGGACGCTTCATGAAGCGTCCGCCGTCAACGACGGGCGGAACCCCGGCGGGCGCATCGTGATGCGTCCCTACGAGATGATCCAATTCTCGAATCCGTAAAACACGTTCCCCCGCACCGGGGACAGTCCCGACAGCTGTCCCCACTGGGTGAGGACGGAGCCGTTTTTAAACAGAATCGGCACAATGGGGGCCTGTTCGTTAAACAGGGCAAAGAAAGCCCCGGCGTGGGCGGCCCGCTCCTCGGGGGCGGCGGACAGCATAGCGGCCAGAAGGCCGTCAACGCCCTCCGCCCACCAGCCGCCGTAGTTGAGGGCGCCGGCGGAGCCCAGCAGGGGGGCCAGGTCGAAGCCAGCGGTGAGGGCGGTCTCCCCCAGGTACAGGTCGAACTCCCCCCAGGCCAGGGCGGCGGCGAACTCCTCAAAGGGGAGCTGCTTCAGCTCCACCGAAAAGCCGGCGGCCTCCAGCTGATAGGCGATAAGCTGGGCGGCGGAGGTCTTGGCCACGTTTTCGCTGTTCACCAGAAACACCAGCTGGCTGCCTGTCAGCCGCAGCCCCTCCACCTGGGCGGCCAGCCCCTCCGGGTCATAGGTGAGGGGGGCCTCCCCCGGCTGATACAGCCCGCTGGCCGGGTGGACGGGGAGCAGGGTGGAGATGGCGTGATTGGCGTAGATGGTGGTGGCCACCGTGTCCCGGTCCACCGCCAGCCAGGCGGCCCGGCGGGCGTTGGCCGAGCGGAAGACCCCCTTCTGGGTGTTAAAGCCCAGGTAGAGGAAGTCGGTGGTGGGGTAGTCCCAGGTCTGGTAGTTGCCCCCGTAGCCGGTGGCGTTGGTGGCCATCCGGTCCACGTCCACCAGGGAAACCTCCCCGCCGTCAAAGGCGTAGAGCAGCTCGTCGCTCTTGGAGACGGTGTGCAGAAGGATGGACTGGACGGGCAGGGCCTTGTCCGCCTGCCACCAGCCGGCCCGGAGGGCCAGGGATTGGCCGTCCTCCGCCAGCACATAGGGTCCGGTGCCGGCGGGCCGGTCTCCCTCCCCCAGGGCGATGGGGATGTCCAGCAGCAGGGGCAGGGAGCCGTTGGGCCGCCGGAGGGTGATGACCAGCTGATTGGGGCTCTCCTCCGGGACGGTGATGGCGGTCACGTCGGCCAGCCGCTCCTGGTAGCGGCTCCGGCCCGACCGGGCCAGATTCAGGGCGTCGGCGGCCACCTGTCCGGTGAGGGGCGTGCCGTCGGAGAAGGTGATGCCGGAGCGGAGGCTGAGGGTCCACACCAGCTTGTCCTCACTGACAGCATAGCTGCCGCACAACAGGGGCTGGGCCTGAAAGGAGGCGTCCACCGTGAACAGGCTCTCGTAGAGGAGGGGGGCCAGAGTGAGGTTGGCCCGGTTGCCCGCCAGAACGGGGTGCAGGCTGTATTCGGGATAGAAGGCCAGGGTAAAGGGGACCGACCTGGGGGGCGGGACCTCTGTTTGGCTCACATCCGCCGAGGAGGCGGAGCCGGAGCCGTCGGGGACAGTCCCCCCGCCGCAGGCGGTGAGGGTGAGGAGAAGGGCTAGAAAAAGCGCGGTGATTCGGCATCGTTTCATATCGGTTCCTTTGTCAAATGTGATGTTGGGCAAGGCTCCCTCAAAGAGGGAGCTGTCAGCCCGCAGGGCTGACTGAGGGAGTCTATGATTGCTGAACTCCCTCCGTCACGGCTTCGCCGCGCCACCTCCCTCTGAGAGGGAGGCTTTTTCCTAAATCAAGCCAGCTGTATCATGGCCGCCATGCTCCCCCGCTGGTTCCCCTGGACCCGGTGGGACCAGAACTCGTCCAGATTGCAGGCGGTGCAGGCGGGGCAAATTGCGATGTGCTCCGGGCGAAGGCCTGTCCGCTCCAGCCAGCGGGCATTGGCCCCCTTCAGGTCTACGGAGAACTTTCCCGGCTTGGAGAGCGGGCGAATAAAGGGCGCGGCGTCCTCCCCCAGGCCGGAGCGCAGGCCGTCGGGGACGTCGCCGTGGGTCTCGAAGCAGCAGGGGCCGACGCCCGGCCCGATGGCGGCCAGGATATTGCCCGCCTGACTGCCGTAGTCCCGGACCATGGCCTCCACCGCCCGGGCGGCAATACCCAAGGCGGTGCCCCGCCAGCCGGCATGGGCGGCGGCGATGCAGCGGCGGACCGGGTCGTAGAGCAGGATGGGGATACAGTCCCCGGAGAAGATGGTGAGACACACCTCCGGCTCGTCGGTAATCAGCCCATCCGCTTCATAGGTCCCGGGCTGGGCGGGGTCGGGCAGGATATCCGCCCTGGTCACCGGGCGGATGATGTCGCTGTGGATCTGGTGGTTTTTCACTATCGCCTCGTCATCCGTCCAAATCACCGAGCAAAACCAGTTAAAATTCCGCCGGACATTTTCCGGGTCGTCCCCCCGGTTGGCGCCCAGATTGAGGCTGTCCCAGGGAGCGGGAGACACGCCCCCCAGCCGGGTGGAAAAGCCGTGCCGCGCGCCGGCCCAGGCCGGGTCGGTACAGGCGTAGAATTGGACGCCCTCCACCTCTTGCTTGACAATCTCCATGATCCATCCTCCGTTGCAGCTATGATGTTCTATTTTAGCCTAAAATCTGTCAGATAGCAACCCATAACAAAGGAGAAATGGACTATATTTTTCCCGAAGAAGCGGGGCAAACTGCCAGTAGGGGGCGGCCTCCGGGCCGCCCCGCCGTGGCAGATGGGGAACCGGAACCCCGCCCCCTACAGCTGTTCCAGCTCCTTCAGCGTCTCCTGAATGGTTTTTTTAGGGAGATAGACGGAAGCCATCTCCTCCAGCTGATCCAGCGAGAGGGTGCGCGCGGCGCTCACCATCGGGTGGTTCATAAACCGCCCAAAGCGGCGCTGGAAGACGGCCTTCGACCTGGGATTATCCAGCAGTTCGCCTACCGTGATGCGTTTGTTGCGTAAATCCATGTAAATCACCTCCAGAACAGACTATGCGCCAGCCGGGGAAGCCTTGACAGGGGCGCGCTTGTCTCATAAATTCAGGAAACTGCCGCATGTAGGGCAAGGGCTCTGCCCTTGCCTATCCTGTCCCGCTTTATCCCCTCACGGGGATAGGCAGGGGTAGAACCCCTGCCCTACATAACGCACAGGACAGCATTTCCCGGGGCCTTCCCAATTTATGAGACAGGCGTATCGGCACAAGCTTCATTCCTTGACTTTCCGCTCCAAAAGGGCTATACTGCCCTTGTTAAGATTACATTAAGAGGATAAAGAGAGGAGCGTTTTCCGTGTCAAACCACAAAAAAGGGATGCGGGCCGTTTTTGCATCGGCTCACGACGCCCTGCGGCGCAAGCGGACGGTGGCGGTGGTCTATTTCACGCTGCGTTTTCTGGTCATTGCCGTCATGGTGGCCCAGTTTTTCAACGGCGACTTTGAGAGCGTCTTTCTGTGCGCCCTGACCCTGGTGCTGTTCCTGCTGCCCACCGTCTTCGAGCGGGCGCTGATGATCGACCTGCCCAACACCATGGAAATCATCATCATGCTCTTTATCTTCGCCGCCGAGATATTGGGGGAGATCAGTTCCTTCTACACCACCTTCAAGAGCTGGGACACCATCCTGCACACTCTCAACGGCTTTCTCTGCGCCGCCATCGGCTTTGCCCTGGTGGACATGCTCAACCGCACGGAAAAATTTTCCCTGTCCCTGTCGCCGGTGTTCATGTCCATAGTGGCCTTCTGCTTCTCCATGACCATCGGGGTGCTGTGGGAGTTCTTCGAGTGCGGCATGGACCAGCTGATGATGCTGGACATGCAGAAGGACACGGTGGTCCACTCCATCTCCTCCGTCATGCTGGACCCCTCCGGGGGGAACAACCGGGTGCTCATCGAGAACATTGTGGACACCATTGTGGTAACGGCGGACGGCCAGCAGATTTCCCTGGGCCTGGGCGGCTATCTGGACGTGGGCATCCTGGACACCATGAAAGACCTGTTTGTCAACTTCATCGGGGCGGTGGTCTTCTCGATAATCGGCTACTTCTATGTAAAGACCCGGGGCCAGGGCAAATTCGCCAGCCGGTTCATCCCCCAGGTGGTGGAGGTCCAGCCTGAGGACATCGACCCCCGCCAGCCGAAAATTTTCAAAAAAGGCAAAAAATCCCCGCCGCCCAAAGAATAGACCGGCCCGGGCCGCCGCATACTAAGGCCATCCGAAACAAGGAGGGTTTAGTATCATGAACGACAAGAAGACCTGTAATCCCAGCATCAAGTGTTCCGTAGACACCTGCGCCTACCATTCCGGGGCCCAAAACTGCTGCTCCCTGAACTCCATCAAGGTGGGCTGCTGCGACTGCGCCCCCACCAAGTGCGAGGGCACCGAGTGCGCCTCCTTCAAGCTGGGCGCGAAATAAGGGCAAAAAAATGGCTCCGCTGTCAGGCGGAGCCATTTTTTATGCTGTGGGAGGGGTGGTCACTCCCCAAAGTACAGTCCATAGTACCCCACCAGGGCCATCGCCATCAGTCCGGCGGTGATCAGCTGGATGGGCACTCCCCGGAAGGCCCTGGGGCAGCGGTTCAGGTCCACTTCCTTTTGCAGGCTGGCAAAGCTGGCCAGGGCCAGGGTGGCCCCGATGCCGCCGCACAGGGCAAAGATCAGGGCGGAGCCCAGGCTGTAGCTGCGCTGGGCCACCAGCAGGGCAGAGCCCAGGGCGGCGCAGTTGGTGGAGATGGAGGCCAGATTTTCGTCCGCCCGGCGGGACAGCTCCGGCACGCAGGCCCGGAAGAAGCTCCGCAGCCCGGCCACCAGCCCGGGAATAAGCAGGGCGAAGGCCAGCACCTGGAAGTGGGTCAGCCCGAAGCGGAGGAGGACCAGGAAGTTGAGCAGCCAGCCCCCCAGCACCCCCAGCACCATCACCAGCGTGAGGCACAGGCCGGTGCGGATGGCCTCCCGGGGGTCCTGGAAGGACTCCCGGTGGGTGCCGATGCCCATGCAGGACACCAGCACCAGGTTTTCTGACAGCAGGGCGGCCAGGGCCACCCCGGTCAATTCAAGCGCGGTATTCACAGTCTGTCCCTCCTCTCACTGGGTGTCCTCATAGTCGATATTCTCCGTGGTATCCAAATTGGCCACAATGTTCAGCGCCCGGTTGACCCCGGCAGTGATGGCCTTGGAGGTGGCGGTGGCGCCGGTGACGACGTCCACCGAGTTGCTGCCGGAGGAGCGGATGGTGCCCGACCGGCCCACATACCGGGCCAGGGCGGCGGGGGTCATGGCGGCGGTGCCCACCCGGTTGGTCTCGCTGTGGCTCTCAATGGCCACGCCGGTAACGGTGCCGTTCAGGTCCACCCCCACCGTCATGGTGACGGGGCCGCCGAAGCCCTGGCTCTGCACCTCCACGCAGTAGCCCAGCAGGTGGCCCTCCTCGCCGTAGCCGGCGGTGATGGACAGCGCGCCGGCGGCGTGGTAGGGGGTCTCGGCCCCCACCACGGCCTGGGGCATGGCCTGGGCCAGAATCTCCCGCTGGACCTGAATCTCCGCCCGGGCGGTGTTCAGGTCGGTAAAGCGGTGAACGCCGAAGATAACCCCGCAGGTAACGGCAAAGACGCCGGCGAAGGGTCCGACGGTTTTCAGGGCGGAGCGCAGCAGGTCCAGCCAGGCCTCGCCGGGGGCCTGGCCCTCTTTGGGCCGGTAGCGCTGAAGGTCCAGCCTGGGCATGACGAATTTGATCTCAGCCAGGCTGGCCCAGGACTGGGCCAGAACCGCCCGGGTGGCGGCGAAGTTGCCGATGCCGAACCGCCGGGGCAGGCCCAGCCGGTCCAGCAGCCACACCATGCAGTTCATGGTGAGGATGGCCCAGCCCACCCCCTCGGGGTAGGGGCTGGAGGAGCGCAGCAACACAGTGAGCAGGCCGCAGCCCACACCGAACATGATGTGCCCCCGGGGGGTTACCGGCGAGGTGGCCGGGTCGGTGGCAAAGAAGATGGCGCCCATCAGCAGGCCGCCGCCCATCAGCTGGTAGGCGGTCCAGATCAGGGGGGACACTCCGTTGGGAGAGGAGAGCAGGGCAATCACCGCCACCGTGCCCAGATAGGACAGGGGGATGCGGGGGGAGATGATCCGCCGCAGCAGCAGGTAGACCAGCCCCAGCAGCAGCATGAAGGCGGAGACCTCCCCCATGCACCCGCCCCGGTTGCCCAAAAACATCAGGTCCAGCCCCTGGGGGGGCAGGGAGCCCTCGTGGAGGTAGGCCATGGGAGTGGGGGCGGACACCGCGTCCACTGCGGTGAGGGACAGCTTCTGCATAGGCTGGGGCCAGGTGGTCATCAGCATGGGCAGGGTGCCGGCCAGCATCCGCCCGGCCAGGGCGGGATTCATAAAGTTCCGGCCCAGTCCGCCGTAGAACTGCTTAACCACAATGATGCCGAAGGCGGCCCCCATCACGGGCACCCAGTAGGGGGTGCTGGCGGGCAGGCTGAGGGCCAGCAGCAGGCCGGTGACGCAGGCGGACAGGTCGCCCACCGACTGCCGCTGCCGGGTGAGCAGCCGGTACAGGGCCTCAAACAGGACGCAGGAGCCCACCGACACGGCGGCGAGTGCCAGCGCCCGGAGCCCGAAGAAGAAAACGGCCATGCCCAGGGCGGGAGTGAGGGCCACCATCACGTCCAGCATCATAGCCCGGGTGGTGGAGGGCTGGCGCAGCTGGGGAGACAGGCGCTTGGGTGCAAAGCTGGCGCTCATTGGGCGCTCCCCCCTCTCTTAACAAGGTTGGCGGCCTGGGCCACCGTCTCCACCAGGGGAATCTGGGCGGGACAGATAAAGGAGCAGCAGCCGCAGGCGTTGCAGTCCTCCAGGTGGAATCTTGCCAGCTTTTCCAGGTCCTGGTCCTCCAGGGCCCGGCGGATGATGGTGGGGGCCAGGTGCATGGGGCAGGCCCCCACGCACTTGCCGCAGCGGATGCACACCCCGGCGGGGGTGTCGGGCTTGTGCTCCCAGCCGGTGAGGCACACCAGACTGTTGGTGTCCTTCATCACCGGGGCGTCCAGGCTCTGGAGGGCCACCCCCATCATGGGCCCGCCGGTGAGGGTGAGGTCCGCCGCCTCCTTCAGCCCGCCGCAGGTCTCCAGCAGGTGGCGCAGGGGGGTGCCGATGGGCACCCACAGGTTCCGGGGCCGGGTAACCGCTCCGCCGGTGACGGTCACCGCCCGGTGGGTGAGGGGGCGGCCCTGGAACAGGGCGTCCTGAATGGCGAAGACGGTGGCCACGTTGAACACAGCGCAGTGTACGTCGATGGGCCCCTTGCCGGGGGGCACCTCCCGGCCGGTAACGGTCTGAATGATCTGCTTCTCCGCCCCCAGGGGGTAGCAGGTGCGCACCGGGATAATCTGCACCCGCCCGTTGCCCGACCGGCGCAGCCGGCGCTCCACCGCCTCCACGGCGTTGAGCTTGTCCCCCTCGGTGACCACCACCACCCGCTCGCTGCGCAGGCAGCGGGCGAGGGCCTGAGCTCCCCGGAGGATGTGCTCGCTGCGCTCCAGCAGCAGCCGGTAGTCGGCGGTGACATAGGGCTCGCACTCGGCCACGTTGACAATCAGGGTGTCCACCTTGCCGAAGGCGGCGGTAATCTTTTCCCAGGTGGGGAAGGCCCCTCCGCCCATGCCCACTACGCCGGCCCACTCCACCCGCTCCACCAGCTGCTCCAGGGTGAGCTGCCGGGGATCCAGGGGGGCGGGGCGGCCCTCGTAGTGCTCGTTGCGCTCGTCGTTCTGGATGACGATGGCGGGAGAGCGGCCGCCCCAGGGGTGGGGCCGGTCCTCAACGGCGGCCACCCGTCCGGAGACGCTGGCAAAGGCCGCCGCCCCCGTCTGGCCCCGCCGGGCGATGGGCTGGCCGATGGTAACGGGGTCGCCGGGGCGCACCATGGGGGTGGAGGGGCCGTCGGCGCACATAATCAGGGGGATTACAATTTCCTTGGGCGTCCGGGACAGCCGGGACAGGGGCTTGCGCCGGGTCATGTCTTTCCGCGTGGCGGGGTACACCCCGCCGAAAAAGGAGTGGGTCATAGGGTAAAAACCTCCCAGCGGTCCGCGCTTGGACCGCGTTTCGACAGATTGGCAGGAATATCGCTGCATTTATACAGCATACATAATAATCCAATGGCGGCCGTCTGTCAATGTCATTGTACCCAAGGAAATGCGGGACACCTTGAATATCTGATGCGTTTCTTCCAGCGTGTGTCCCGCTCGCCGGTATTCTGCTGCCGGAAATCCGAGGGAACGGCTTTCAGGCGTTATCAGCACAAAGGCGGCATAAGTTTGGATTTTTTCCGGGCCTTGGGACATACTAGGACTATCCAAAACAAGGAGGTCTTACCATGAGCAAACCCAAAAAGCAGCCGGTCCGGGATCCCCGTACCGGCCGGGACCTGCGGGGCTCCGCCCCCATTGCCGGCCAGAACCGCACCGACACCGCCACAAACGCCCAGGACCCTATGGCCGATCCTCTGGAGATGCGGATGAAGCGGGAAGGACACGATATGTAAAATGACCGGGGCGGCGGAAGCCGTCCCGGTTATCTTCACATATTTTTCACAAAAAGTTCCAACTCTGGTGAAGAATTACAGGGCCGGAGGTGGTATCCTATGGGCAGATCAAGGAACTGATCTGATTTCCTCCCGGGACGGCAAAAGCGGTCCCACGGTCCGGCAGACTGCGCAGAAGACCGGACATATTTGGCAACACCCTACGGCGCGGGGTACGCGCCCCACTGCCGCCCTGCGGGCAGCTGCTCCGGTGCGGCAGACCAAAAATCCCCGTCTGCGGACGGTTTATATAGTCAATTGTACCCTCTCTTTTCTGGCAGGGCCCCCGGTTTTCGCCGGGGGCCCTGCCAGTTGCGGCGGGGATCAGCTCCGCAGCAGGAGCGGCTGAAGCTGCGTTCCGTTCAGGGCCGCCTGGGCGGCGTCGGCCACCAGAGAGAAGTTGGCCACCAGAGAGGTGGGTTTTTTCTCAAAGTCGTCCTGACCGAAGGGGACGAAATAGATGTATTTCCGGGGCAGCAAGGCGCCGATGCTGGCTGCAGAGGCGGACAGCCCGTCATTGGTGGAGGGGGCGATAAGGACCGGGCGCTCGTTGCGCAGGTGGGCCTTGGCCGCCATGGTGACGCTGGAGTCGGTCACCCCCGCCGCCAGCTTGCCCAGGGTGTTCCCGGTGCAGGGGGCGATGATGAGCAGGTCGAGAAGCTTCTGGGGCCCGATGGGCTCCGCCCCTTTGATAGTGGTGATGACCCGGTGGTCGCAGATGCGCTCCATTTCCCGCATCAGGTCGTGAGCTTTGCCGAAACGGGTGTCGGTGTCCGCCACCACCTGGGAGACAATGGGCACCACCCGCTCAAACCGGGCCTTTACCTGCTCCAGCGCCTCCATTGCCTTGGCGTGTGTACAGAAGGACCCGCACATGGCAAATCCTACGGTTTTATTTTCCAATGAGAATCTTCCTTTCGATATTAAACGGGCAGGGGCGGGAGCTCCAGGCGGACAAGGGCTGCCCCCGCAGCGTGTTACATTCCAATTTCCCGCAGCATGTTATAGATGGTGTCCCGGATGGCGGCCCCCGCCGTCACCGGGGCCACCTTACCGGGGAGGGACAGGGCCCAGACCACCGTGAGACCCAGCGCGCCGGCCGCGACCAGGTCCACCCCTCCCGGCTTGGAGGCCAGGTCCAGAATGAGGCAGTCAGGCTTGACGTCCTCCAGCTCCTCCTGGCCAAGCACCTGGGCGGGGACGGTGTTGACAATGAGGTCGTAGCCGCACAGCCAGCCTTTGAGATGGGCCAGATGCTCCCCGCCGAAGCCCAGAGCTTGGGCCCAGGCCAGCTGTTCATACTTCCGGGCAGCCACGCTTACCCGAGCGCCCAGGGCCTGGAAGCGCTGGGCGGTGAGCCGTCCCACCCGGCCGAAGCCTATTACAAGCACCCGGGAGCCGTGGATGGTGATGGGCAGGTGCTCCATGGCCAGCTGAACGGCCCCCTCCGCCGTGGGGACGGCGTTGGCCACCGCCAGCTCCTCCCGGGCAAAGTAGTCGTGAATGGTGAGGCCGCGCTCCCGGGCCAGCTCCTCCGTCTCCCGGTCCACCCGTCCGCCGCAGAGGAACTGCCGGGGGGAGAGCTGGTCTAAAATGGGGGGCAGGGGGTGCTCCGACAGGGAGAGAGGGGCGTTGAGCAGCCCATTCCCGGCGGTAATTGTGAGGGGGAGAATGACGCAGTCCGCCTTGTCTGCCTGGCGCAGGGCGGCCTCGGCGGTAAGGCCGGAGACGGCCTCCTGGGGCTGGCCCAGGGCGTAGGTATGGACGGTGTGGCCGTCTTCGGCCAGCAGCTGGGCCAGCTTTTCCTGCCGCAGGTCGCCGCCCACCACCCAGATGTTTAATTCGTGCTTCATAGAATACCTCCAAAACCGCCGTTAGAGCGGCGGCAGGTTTCTAATTCATTGTATGGCGGCGGGCGGGCGGAGGTGCAAAAGGCCGGGGCGAAAGCCCCGGCCTTTGTGTGGTTTATTCAGAAAATACCTTGCTGAGGTCAATGGTGCAGTCCTCCAGGATGTTGACCTTCGCCATGTCCTCCCGGCCGTAGTCCTCCACGGGAAGCAGGTAGCTGTCTTTCAGGAGCATGACCTGTACGGTCCGGTCCTCCGGGTTGACCACCCAGTACTCCCGGACACCGGCCCGCTGATACAGGTCCAGCTTGACGATCCGGTCGTGCCGCCGGGAGGAGGGGGAAAGAATCTCAATTACCAGATCGGGCGCACCCTTGCAGCCGTAGTCATCCAGCTTGTTGCGGTCGCAAACCACGGCCAGGTCCGGCTCCACGATGGTGTTGACATCCTCGGGCCTGTCGCCCTCCTCCTCGAAAAGTCGGACGCCAAAGGGCGCAGAATAAACTTCGCATTTCTTACCGTCCAGATAGTTTGCCAGCTGGCGAAACAGTGCGCCGCTGACTTTTTGGTGAATTCTAAGCGGTGGCGACATCATATAGGGATAACCGTAAATCAGCTCGATATGGTCGTCTTCATCCCAGGTGAGATAGTCCGCAAAGGTATAACGCATTTCTTCCGCTGGCAGCGCCATCATTCACACCTCCTAATTTACTGCTATTATAGCACACTTTTGGGCAATAAAAAAGTAGACAGACAAAAAAAGAGCGCCTGTCCAACCGGACAGGCGCTCTTGAACTTGAGAAAATCCCTTACTTCGCAGCCTTGGCGGCCTTGATGGCCTCGATCAGCAGCGGGGTGACCTTGAACAGGTCGCCGCAGATGCCGTAGTCGGCGATCTCGAAGATGGGGGCGGTGTCGTTCTTGTTGACGGCGATGATGCACTCGGAGTCCTGCATGCCGGCCTTGTGCTGGATGGCGCCGGAGATGCCCAGAGCGACGTAAATCTTGGGGTGGACGGTCTTGCCGGTCTGGCCCACCTGATGGTCGGCGGACAGCCAGCCGGAGTCGATGGTGGCACGGGAGCCGCCCACGACGCCGCCGAGAACCTCAGCCAGCTCCTCGGCCAGCTTGATGCCGCCCTCCACGTCCTTGGAGATGCCGCGGCCCACGGAGACGACCACGTCGGCGCCGATCAGGTCCACCAGCTTCTTTGCGGCCTTGACAACCTCCACCACCTCGGTCTGCATGTCGTCAGCAGTGAGGGTGAACTCGGGCTTGATGATCTCGCAGGCGTCGGCCTTGGCCTGGTCGAAGGCGGCCTTCTTCATCACGCCGGGGCGGACAGTGGCCATGGCGGGACGGAACCGGGGGCAGATGATGGAGGCCATCAGGTGGCCGCCGAAGGCGGGACGGGTCATCTTCAGGTCGCGGGACACATCATGCTTCTGGCCCAGCACCATGGCGTGGCTGGTGGCGTCGATGCGCTCGGGGGCCAGGGTGGAGTTCTCCTTCAGGAAGTCCTTGTAGATGCCCATGTCCACGTCCAGGTGGGTGCAGTCGGCGCACAGGCCGGTGTGCAGCCGGGCGGCGCACCGGGGGCCCAGGTCGCGGCCGATGTTGGTGGCGCCGATGAGCATGATCTCGGGCTTGTACTCCTCGATCACGTCGCAGATGACCTTGGTGTAGCCGTCAGTGGTGTAGTCCTTCAGCATGGGGTGGTCGCAGACATAGACGCCGTCGGCGCCGTAGCCGCCCAGCTCCTTGGCGATGCCCTCAATGCCCTCGCCCAGCAGGATGCCGTACAGCTTGGTGCCCAGCTCGTCGGCCAGCTTGCGGCCCTCGGAGATGAGCTCGTAGGAGGTGGGCATCATGCTGCCCTGGCGCTGCTCGCAGAATACCCAGACTCCGCCCTTGAAGGCAGCGACATCGGAACTATTAAAAGTAGACATATTCTTCTATCTCCCTTCTCAGATCATATGCTTGGCGGCCAGGATGCCGGCCAGCTTGTCGCAGGTGGCCTTGTCGGCGCCCTCCAGCATCATGCCGGCGCCCTTCTGGGGAGGAGTGAAGGAGGTCAGGATGTTGGTGGGGGAGCCGCTCAGGCCGATGGTGTCCTTGTCGATGAAGGGATGATCCTTCAGGGTGTTGTAGTCGAAGATCTCATAGGGCTTGGAGTAGCACTCATAGATGCCGCCCACGCTCATGTAGCGGGGGGTGTTCAGCTCCTTGATGCAGGTGATCAGGCAGGGGGTCTTGACCTTGATGGTCATGTAGCCGTCCTCCAGCATCCGCTTGACGGTGATGGTGTCGCCCTCCTTGGTGATCTCGGCGGCGTAGGACACTTGGGGCAGGCCCAGCTTCTCAGCGATCTGGGGGCCCACCTGGGCGGTGTCGCCGTCGATGGCCTGGCGGCCGCACATCACGATGTCGTCCTTGTCCACGCCGATCTTGTCGATGGCGGCGGCCAGGATCTGAGAGGTGGCGTAAGTATCGGAGCCGCCGAACTCACGGGCGGACACCAGAATGGCGCGGTCCACACCCCGGGCCATGACCTCGCGGAGCATACCCTCGGCGGGCGGGGGGCCCATGGAGACCACAATCACCTCGGCGCCGGTCTGCTCCTTCAGGACCAGAGCGGCCTCGACGGCGTTCAGGTCGTCGGGGTTGGTGATGGCGGCCATGGAGGCCCGGTTCAGGGTACCATCGGGGTTGACGGCCACCTTACCGGAGGTATCGGGGACCTGCTTGACACAAACAATGATTTTCATTTCAATCTGCCTCCTATCTTATTTCACGCCCAGGTGGCTGGAGATAACCATGCGCTGAACCTCGGAAGTGCCCTCGTAGATCTCGGTGATCTTGGCGTCGCGCATCATGCGCTCCACGGGGTACTCACGGGTGTAGCCGTAACCGCCGAACAGCTGGACGGCGCGGCGGGTCACGTCGGAGGCGGACTCGGCGGCGAAAAGCTTGGCCATAGCGGCGTCCATGGAGTAGGGCTCGTGGTTCTGCTTCTTCATGGCGGCGGCGTACACCAGGTACTGGGCGGCCTGCATACGGGTGTGCATATCGGCCAGCTGGAACTGGGTGTTCTGGAACTGGCTCAGGCGGCGCTTGAACTGCACACGCTCCTGGGTGTACTTCACGGCCTCGTTGATGGCGCCCTCGCCCAGGCCCAGGGCCTGAGCCGCGATGCCGATACGGCCGCCGTCCAGGGTCATCATGGCGATCTTGAAGCCCTTGCCCTCCTGGCCCAGCAGGTTCTCCTTGGGGACGATGCAGTCCTCAAAGATCAGGTCGCAGGTGGAGGAGCCGCGGATGCCCATCTTCTTCTCGTGCTTGCCCACGGAGAAGCCGGGGAAGCTCTTTTCCACGATGAAGGCGGAGATGCCGTGGTTGCCCAGCTTCTTGTCGGTCATGGCGAAGACCACGAAGGTCTCGGCCACGGTGCCGTTGGTGATGAAGCACTTGGAGCCGTTGAGGACGTAGTGGTCGCCCTCCAGCACGGCGGTGGTCTGCTGGCCGGAGGCGTCGGTGCCGGCGTTGGGCTCGGTCAGGCCGAAGGCGCCGATCTTCTTGCCGGAGAGCAGGTCGGGCAGGTACTTCTTCTTCTGCTCCTCGGTGCCGTGCTCAAAGATGGGGGCGCAGCACAGGGAGGTGTGGGCGGACACGATGACGGCGGTGGTGCCGCACACCTTGGCCAGCTCCTCCACACACATGGCGTAGGACAGCACGTCGCCGCCGGCGCCGCCGTACTCCTTGGGGAAGTAAATGCCCATCATGCCCAGCTTGGCCATCTTCTCCACGGTCTCCATGGGGAAGCGCTCCTCCTCGTCGATCTCCTCAGCCAAAGGCTTGACCTCGGTCTCGGCGAACTCGCGGTACATCTTGCGGACCATCTCTTGCTCTTTAGACAGGTGAAAATCCATTTTGCAGTCCTCCTAGTTTAAATTACTTGACACTATCGTGAGCGCCCCGGCCGTCCCCCCACCTCTCTCAGACTGGGGACGGAGGGGCAAAACGATACATAAGACGCGCCAAACCCTTCCGTCCATCTTTGTTAGATTTTTAACAAAGATAAGGCGAAAAAAGAGCAACACGGGCCGATCCCGGCGTTGCGGACTTATCAGGTCTGGCATTATGTAGTGTCTTAACCATTGAAATTATATCGGGTTTTCGAGTGTAAAGCAAGTGGGACAGCCCTGGCAATTTATACAGTTTTTTCTCTCGAAATTTGTGTAAAAAATAAAACTTCGTCGATACCGGCAAAAACCATTGGAGAACCTGCATAGAATTGCCATTCAGTGCGGGGGAAAGGGGGTGGACAGTGGGAAATGGCGTTCGTCATTTTTTCGGCGGGGTATTGACTGTAAAGGGCCTTGATAGTGTATACTCGCCTTAAATTCAAGAGAAAGAGGGGTTGATTATGACCATCAAGGAAGTGGAGACCCGCACTGGGCTGGCCCGGGCCAATATCCGCTACTATGAGGACCAGGGCTTTTTCTCCGCCGCCCGGGGGGAGAACGGCTATCGGAACTATTCGGGGGAGAATGTGGAGACCCTGTTAAAGGTAAAGCTGTTCCGTCAGCTGGGCTTCTCTCTGGAGGACATCCACGACCTTCAGCGAGGGGACCAGCGGCTGGAGACCGCCCTGCTCCGCCGGGAGGAGGGGCTGGACCGGGAACAGCTCGCCCTGGACCGGGCCGCCCGGCTGTGCCGGGAGCTGCGGGAGGAGAGGGCCGACTTCGCCACTCTGGACCCCCGGCGCTATCTGGACCGGCTGGAGCAGGAAAATCCCCCGGCGGCTCTAAAAGAGGACCGGTTCCCCAGAAGGCCTTTTCATCTTCGCCGGTACTGTGCCCGTATGCTGGACTGGCTGATCTGGATCACCCTGGCAAGTCTGGCGCTGACGGCTGGAGAGCGCCTGGGCGTCCCTTTGCCGGAGGACACCCATTTGACCGCCGCCTTCCTGTCCTTCGGGCTGATGGCCGTGTCTGAGACGCTGCTGCTTCACTTCACCGGGGCCACCCTGGGGAAAAAGCTGCTGGGCATGAGGCTCCTGCATGAAGACGGCAGCTTCCTCACCCTGAGAGAGGCAGCCGGCCGCACCCTTCAGGTGATGATCTCGTTCGCGTTCTATATCCTGGCCGCGATGTACGGAGTATTAGGTGACTCGACGGCGGGATATGTCCACGGAATCAGTTTCTTTGTGGTATGGGCCTGGAGATTTGGAGATGAGGCCAGTTCGCTTCTGGACAAGTACTTCTATTTCTGGAAGCGGGACAATGAGCTCTATCTGGACGGCAGTACCCGGGACAAGTCCTTTTGGGATCGGGAGGAGACAAAACCCGGGGTGGTGGTGGCCGGTCTGCTGGCTGTGTTCTGCTTCTGGTTTACCTTCGCCCTGCCCTGCGGGCTTTGACAAAAAGAGCCCGCCCCGGAAAGGGGTGGCCGCTCCATTTCCACATAACAAATCCCGCCCCCGGAAGGGGCGGGATTCAAAATTCTGTTTATTTGCTGTAGTCGTAGAAGCCCTTGCCGGTCTTGCGGCCCAGCAGGCCGCCCCGGACCATCTTCCGCAGCAGCAGGGAGGCGCGGTACTTGGGGTCGCCGGTCTCATTGTACAGGGTGTCCATGATGGCCAGGCAGACATCCAGGCCCACCAGGTCGCCCAGGGCCAGGGGGCCCATGGGGTGGTTGGCACCCAGTTTCATGGCGGTGTCGATGCCCTCGGCGGAAGCCACGCCGGTGTACAGCAGGTCGGCGGCTTCGTTGATCATGGGAATGAGAATCTTGTTGACCACAAACCCGGGGGCCTCAGCCACCTCGACGGGCTCCTTGCCAATCTCCTTGGACAGGTTGAAGATGAAGTCGAAGGTCTCCTGGGAGGTGTTGGCGCCCCGGATGACCTCAACCAGCTTCATGTTGGGCACGGGGTTGAAGAAGTGCATGCCGATGACAGGGTGCTTCAGGCCCAGGGCCATCTCGGTGATGGACAGGGAGGATGTATTGGAGGCGAAGATGGTGCCCTCCTTGCACATGGCGTCCAGCTCGCCCAGCAGCTCCTTCTTGGTGGCCATGTCCTCCTTGACGCACTCGATAATCAGGTCGGCGTCGGCAGCGGCGGACTTCTCCTCCACCAGCACGTTGGCCATCAGGGCGTCCTTGGCGGCCTGATCCATCTTGCCCTTGTCCACCCGCTTCTGGAGGGACTTGTCCAGATTGTCCTTGTGCCGCTGGGCGGAGGCCACGCTGCTGGCGTACATCAGGGCGGTGTGGCCCTTGGCCGCAAAGACCTGGGCAATGCCGCTGCCCATGGTGCCGGCGCCGAAAATCGCTACTTTCATAACTGTTTCCTCCTAAAAGATGATTTCCCCCTTCCCGCCCAAACGGGCGGAGCGCGAAAAGAGGGATATTTTTGCCGGACCCTCCGGCGGAAATGGCCGGATACCCGGCCCCGCTCTCTTGGCTACCAGTATAACCGTTTTTTCCCGGAAAGGCAAGAGAAAAATCGTGCCCGAAATAAGAGGATTTCGCTTGACACATATCCGGCGGGATGTTAATATATTGTACTATAACAGCGCAGAGAACGGAAAAGTAGCGTCCCACCCAAAGGACAGAGAGGGCCCTTCACCGGCTGAAAGGGGGCCCGCGGCGGGAGGATGTGAAGTGCGTCCGGGAGCGCGGCGGGTAATGCCGCCCGGTTTGGCCCCGATAGCGGCCAGTCGAGTGAAACTAAGAGTGGAACCGCGAGATGATCGCCTCTTATGCCTTCGGGCGTAGGAGGTTTTTTGTTTCCACCCAAGGGGGTATCCTATGTTCAAAGCCTTAAACGAGACCCTGGAGGCCTACCAGCGCCGGGACCCGGCGGCCCGGTCCAAACTGGAGATTTTCCTGCTGTACCAGGGGGTCCACGCCACCCTGTACCACCGGCTGGCCCACTGGCTGTACTGCCACAAATGGAAGTTCCTGGCCCGGGTGATCTCCCAGTGGTCCCGGTTCTGGACAGGCATCGAGATTCACCCCGGGGCCAGAATCGGCCGCCGGTTCGTCATCGACCACGGCATGGGCATCGTCATCGGAGAGACCGCCGAAGTGGGGGATGACGTGCTGATCTACCACGGCGTCACCCTGGGGGGCACCGGTAAGGACCAGGGCAAGCGCCACCCCACCATTGGCAACAACGTGCTGATCTCCTGCGGGGCCAAGGTGCTGGGCCCCTTCAAGGTGGGGGACAACGCCCGCATTGCCGCCAACGCCGTGGTCCTCTCCGAGGTCCCGGAGAACGCCACCGCCGTGGGCATCCCCGCCCAGATTGTCCGTATCGCAGGCCGGGCCACCCACTACGCCGACGACGTGGACCAGACCAGCGTCAACAACCCCACCCTGGAGAAGCTGGCCGCCATCTCCGCCCGGCTGGAGCTGGTGGAAAAGCTGCTGGATGAAAAATATCTGGAGCAAAAAGAGGGGAGGAAACCCAAACGCGCACCCCAACTATAACCGCCCCAGCTCCAGGCCAATGGAGATACCCGCGAGAAGGACAGCACGTTCCTGGTTAATGTCGATTTTCAGCAGTTCTGCCTTTAATTCGTCTATCCAGTTCTCCGCTTCCGGGCCTAAGGTTTTTAGTTGGCTGGTCAGTTTGTCCGCCTCATACCAAGCAGCTCGAGTCTGTGCGGCAGTTTCTTTCTGAAAATGGGGGATAAGGTTTTCAGCGGCATATAGAGTAAGGGCATCTATCAGACTTTCCATAATATCTCTCCTGTTTGTCTGATTCCGCACATACGTACGTCATACAAGCATATTATATCCGCACATACGTACTTTGTCAAGGGGTGAATTTATTTTGTCTGTTTTTTCGGAGCGGTTATCCTTTTTGAGGAGGCAAAAGCATATTTCTCAGCAAGTCTTTTCAAAAGAAATTGGAATTTCAAATCGAGCTTATCAATATTACGAAACCGGGACGCGGGAACCAACACTTTCTGTTGCCGCCAAAATTGCTGATTTTTACGGTGTTTCCTTGGACTATTTGGCGGGACGATCAGAAGAAAAATAAAAAATGGAGGAAAAAGCCATGCAATTATACAACAGTGCCACCCACAAGAAGGAAGAATTTACCACCCACACTCCCGGCCATGTGGAGATGTACACCTGTGGACCCACGGTGTACCACTTCGCCCACATCGGCAATCTGCGGTCCTATATCATGGAGGACGTGCTGGAAAAGTTCCTGCGCTACGACGGCTACGACGTGAACCGGGTCATGAACATCACCGACGTGGGCCACCTCAGCTCCGACGCCGACACCGGCGAGGACAAGATGCTCAAGGGGGCCAAGCGGGAGCACAAAACCGTCATGGAGATTGCCCAGTACTACACCGACGCCTTCTTTGACGACTGCCGCAAGCTGAACATCAAGACCCCCGACGTGGTCCAGCCCGCCACCGGGCTCATCGACGAGTTCATCAAGCTGGTGGAGGGCCTGCTGGACAAGGGCTATGCCTACGTGGCCGGGGGCAATGTGTACTTCGACACCTCCAAACTGGAGCGGTACTATATTTTCAACTCCCACGACGAGGAGGACCTGGCGGTGGGCGTCCGGGAGGGCGTGGAGGAGGACGAGAACAAGCGGAACAAGAACGACTTCGTCCTCTGGTTCACCAAGTCCAAATTTGAGGACCAGGCCCTGAAATGGGATTCCCCCTGGGGAGTGGGCTACCCCGGCTGGCATATCGAGTGCTCCGGCATCTCCCTGAAGTACAACGGCGAATATCTGGACCTCCACTGCGGCGGCATCGACAACGCCTTCCCCCACCACACCAACGAGATCGCCCAGTCCGAGGCCTATATCGGCCACCCCTGGTGCAGGCAGTGGTTCCATGTCCACCACCTGAACACAAACAGCGGCAAGATGTCCAAATCCAAAGGGGAGTTCCTCACCGTCTCCCTGCTGGAGGAGAAGGGCTACGACCCCCTTGTCTACCGCTTCTTCTGTCTCCAGAGCCACTACCGCAAGGGGTTGGTGTTCTCCTGGGAGAATCTGGACAACGCCACGGTGGCCTTCCAGAAGCTGATTGCCAAAATCGCCGCCCTGGACCCGGCCGACGGCCCCGTTGACGAGGAGGCCGCGGCGGAGTACAGGGAAAAATTCCGCAATCAGGTGGGTAACGACCTGAACACCGCCCTGGGCGTCACCGCCCTGTACGACGCCCTCAAGGCCAAGACCAACGGCGCCACCCGGCTGGCTATTCTGGACAGCTTCGACCAGGTGCTGTCCCTGTCCCTGCTGGACAAGGCGGCAGCCGTCCGGGAGGAGCAGAAGAAGCAGAAGACCGCCTCTCAGGGGGGCTATACCATCACCGGCGAGGGTGACCCCGCCGTGGACGCCCAGGTCATGGCCCGGTTTGAGGCCAAGAAGGCCAAGAACTTTGCTGAGGCCGACCGCATCCGGGATGAGCTCAAGGCCCAGGGCATCGAGGTTACCGACGTGCCCGGCGGCGCGAACTGGAAAAGGGTGTAAAAATGCGGACCGTTGCCAAAACTTGGTAACGGTCCGCTAACGCCTCATTTTTCCAGCGGAATGGTAAACACCGGGCAGCCCTCCGCCGCCGGGGAGGCGGCGCACTGGGGGATGCTTACCTCCACCCCCTCCCCAGTGAGGCACCAGCCCTGGAGGGGCCGGGCCTTTTTGGCCTTCCGGGGCCAGTCGCCGTCCAGAAAGCAGTCCCCCGCCTGGCGGCGCTCCTCCCCCTGGCGCAGGATGGCCTGCCACAGGCGGTTTTTCCAGCCCTTCTCCCCCTGAAACAGGGAGCCCAGGGGCTTGGGCGCCCCCTCCCGGAGCCTCCACACATCCCCCCACCGCACCCGGGCGGGGCGGCCGTCCCCCCGGACCTCAGCGCCAAAAAACCGCAGACTGAGGACCCCGTCCTGAAGGAGGGCGGTCTCCCCCGTCAGCTCCCCCGACCAGGGGGTGAAGGGCCGGGCCGCCTCCCGGCGGGCGGCCAGCTCCAGACAGGCGGCCCAATAGACCTCCCGCTCCCACCGCTGCCGCCACCGCCCGGCCAGCCGGGCATAGTACCGGCTGATCCACCGGCCGCCCAGGCCGCCGTCCTCAATCCGGGGCCAGGACAGGGTATATTTCAGCACCGGCTCCCCCTGCAGGGTCAATGTCTCCGCTGTCTCCTCCCAGATCACCCGGGCCTGTCTGGCTTCACCCACAGCGATCCCCTCCCTCCTCGTTTTCCCATCCTATGCCCGGGCCGGGCGGTGTGTGTATCTTTGCCGATTGTGGGTATTTTTCCCATATTCTTTGCTTTTTTAAGTTTACTTTTCTACGTCAGTGTGTTAAAATAGAGAAAAATACAGGAGAGGCAGGTACGCCACATGTCAAAATTTTTAGATAAGCAGAGCAGCGACGCCCTGTACCGGGCCATCGTCAGTATCCAGAACGAGGAGGAGTGCCGCAAGTTTTTAGAGGATCTGTGCACCGTCTCCGAGCTGAAGGCCATGCAGCAGCGGATGGACGTGGCCCTGCTGCTGGACCAGGGACTGATCTACAGCGAGATTCTGGAGAAGACCGGGGCCTCCAGTGCCACCATCAGCCGGGTAAACCGTTGTCTCCACTACGGGGCAGGGGGGTATAAGATCATCGTCCCCCGGCTGAAGACGGAGCAGGAATGAGCAGCTACGACTTTCTGGCCGGCTGCTACGACCGCCTGACCTACGACGTAGACTACTCCGCCTGGGCCGACTACATTGAAAAGCACTTCGTCAAAGCCCCTCTGCCGGGCAGGACCGTGCTGGACCTGGCCTGCGGCACCGGCTCCCTCACCCGGGAGCTGGCCCTGCGGGGCTATGAGATGATCGGCGTGGACCAGTCTCCAGAGATGCTGGCCGAGGCGGCGGAGAAAAACCGGGGCGTTGCCCCCATCGAGCCCATTTTCCTGTGCCAGAGCATGGAGAAGCTGGACCTCTATGGCACCATCGACGCCTGCGTGTGCTGCCTGGACAGCGTCAACTACATCACCGACCCCAAAAAGCTGGCCCGGGCCTTCCAGCGGGTCCACCTGTTCCTCATGCCCGGGGGGCTGTTTCTCTTTGACGTCAACACCCCGGAGAAGCTGGCGGGGCTGGACGGCCAGGTCTTCCTGGACGAGACCGAGGACGCCTACTGCGTGTGGCGGGCGGAGTTCTCCCGCCGCATCTGCACCTACTTCATGGACATCTTCCGGCTGGACCCCTCCACCGGCCAGTGGGACCGGGGAGAGGAGCTCCACCGGGAGCGGGCCTACACCGTGGAGGAGCTCACCGCCATGCTGGAGGGGGCCGGCTTTGTGGACGTGCAAACCTGGGGGGAGCGGAAGCTGCGCCCCCCAAAACCGGGGGAGCAGCGCATCTTTTTTACCGCGAGAAAGGACACATAACCTATGACCAACGAAATTGTCAGAGCCATTACCGGCGACGGCCTGGTAAAAGCCGCCGCCATCACCGGCCGGGACATTGTAGAGCGGGCCCGGAACATCCACAAGCTCCTCCCCACAGCCACCGCCGCCCTGGGCCGCACCCTGCTGGGGGCCTCCCTGCTGGGGAACATGCTCAAGGAGGAGAAGGGGGCCCTCACCCTCCAGATCAAGGGTGGCGGGCCGCTGGGCACCATTCTGGCCGTCTCCGACTGCGAGGGCAACGTGCGGGGCTATGTCCAGAACCCCCAGGTGGAGCTGATGGAGCAGCGCCCCGGTAAGCTGGATGTGGGCCGGGCGGTGGGCACCGACGGCACCCTCACCGTCATCAAGGACATCGGCCTGAAGGAGCCCTATGTGGGGTCCATCGGCCTGTTCTCCGGGGAGATTGCCGACGACCTGGCCATGTACTTTGTGGAGAGCGAGCAGATTCCCACCGCCTGCGCCCTGGGGGTGCTGGTGGGGCTGGACCAGAGCGTCACCGCCGCCGGGGGCTATCTCATCCAGCTGCTGCCCGGGGCCAGCGAGGACATGATTGAGAAGATTGAGGCGGGGGTCCGGGGCATGGGCCCGGTGAGCTCCGCCCTGGCCGGCGGTCTGGACGGAGAGGGCCTGCTGCGGGCCGTTTTAAAAGACTTCGACCTGGAGATTCTGGAGCGGCATCCGGTGGACTACCGCTGCTACTGCTCCCGGGAGCGGGTGAGCCGGGCCCTGATCAGCATGGGGAAAAAGGACCTGACCGAGCTCATTGAGGAGCAGGGTCAGGCCGAGCTGACCTGTCAGTTCTGCGACCAGGTGTACCATTTCTCCAGGGAGGAGCTGGAGACCCTTCTGGCGGAGATGTAGGTGCGGATATTATCCGCCCGAACAACAACCGGCGTTATAACAGCAAAAAAGCGGTGTGTTCCAAATCGCATGGAACACACCGCTTCTATATCTCAGCCGCTCTCCTTCTCCGCCAGAACCCAGGGGACCACCACAGACTGACAGGTTTCCCCCCGGAGCTGACGCAGCATCAAATCGGCGGCCAGTTCGCCCAGATTCTGCGTCCCATGGGAGAGGGAGGTAATCCGCACCGGGGCCAGCTCGCTGTACTGGCTGTTGTCAAAGCTCACCACCGCCATCTCCTGCGGAATACGGACGCCCCGTTTTTTCAGGTGGGAAACAATTCGGATTGCCACCTCGTCGTTATAACACACGATGGCAGAACAGCCTCCGAAGCCATCCAGGGTGGCGTTTAAAAAGGATTCCGACAGAAAGGACTCCCGCATCTCCGTGTTATACCAGCAGATCTGCCTGTCCTCCAGAGCAAGGCCCAGGTTGCGCAGGGCCTCGATATAGCCGGCGTAGCGCAGGGTGCCCTGCATATCGTCATTCTTAAAGATGCCGGCGATGTTCTGATGTCCCTTTTGGTGCAGATACTCCACCAACATCCGCCCGCCGCCATAGTTGTCCGCCAGGACAGACGGGGTGCCGGAGAGCTCCGGATAGGTGCCGTTGATAAACACCAGCCGGACACCCTGGTCGATCAGTTTCTGGTACAGGTCCAGATTGGGATTGGGCAGGGCCGTCTTGCTCCCCTCGATCAGAACGCCGTCCAGGCCCTTTATTGTCAACAGGGTCTGAAGAATTTTACGCTCCGCTGAAACCTGGTTTTGCGTGGCAAAGAGCAGAGGGGCGCTGCTGTTGGCGGTGAGGACCATCTCCATCCCCCGCAAAATCCCGGGGAAAATATAGTCGTTGATATAGGTCGTAACCACCGCCACCGTACAGTTCAGCAGCCCTCCCGGTTCGGTGCGCTCCCGCAGGTGGGAGCCGCTGCCCTGCCTGCGGGTAATCAACCCCTCGTCCTCCAGCACGGACAGGGCCCGGCGGACGGTCTGCCGGCTGATCTGGAACCGCTGACAGAGCAGATGCTCTGTTGGAAGCAGCTGCTTGCTGCTGTAAACGCCAGTTTCAATTTCCTGCCGCAGAGAGTCGGCAATGGACTGGTATTTAGGAGCCATAGGCCGGCCTCCTTTATGGTTTTTGCAGGCGGCCATAGGCCGGCCTCCTTTATGGTTTTTGCAGGCGGCCATAGGCCGCCCCTACAGGAAAAGCTGCGGCAGGGACACGCCCTTCTGTGCTCCGCCCGTTCAGTTCTGTCCGTAGTAGGCCCCGGGGCCGTGCTTGCGGAAGTAGTGCTTGTCCTGATACCGCTGGGGGGCGGGTCCGGCGGCGGCACGGACCTGACGGGTGAGGATGGCCATTTTGGCCACCTCCTCCAGCACCACCGCGTGGTACACCGCCTGGGCGGCGTCCTTGCCCCAGGTGAAGGGGCCATGGCTGGCACAGATCACGGCGGGGACGGCGGTGGGCTCGATGCACCGCTCCCGGAAGGTCTCCACCACGATTTTGCCGGTGTTTTTCTCATAGTCCTCCTCCAGCTCCCCCTGGGTCAGATGCCGGACGCAAGGGATGGAGCCGTAAAAGTAGTCGGCGTGAGTGGTGCCAAAGCAGGGGATGTCCTCCCCCGCCTGGGCCCAGGCCACGGCGTAAGGGCTGTGGGTATGGACGATGCCCCCCACCCCCGGGAAGGCCCGGTACAGCTCCAGGTGGGTCTTGGTGTCGCTGGAGGGCTTCCATTTGCCCTCCACCACCTCGCCGGTCTCCAGGCTGACCACCACCATGTCGTCGGCGGTCATGCCCTCGTACTCCACACCGGAGGGCTTGATGATCACAACGCCCTTCTCCCGGTCCACGGCGGACACGTTGCCCCAGGTGAAGGTGACCAGGCCGTATTGGGGCAGGAGGAGGTTGGCCTCCAAAACTTCTTGCTTGAGTGTCTCTAACATAGTTGCACCTCTTTCCGATACGCTTCATAAGGCCCCTTTTGAAAGGGGCTGTCAGCCGCAGGCTGACTGAGGATTGCGTTTTGCGGAGCAAAACATACGAAGTAAACCAAGTTTCCGCCCACCCGTGGGGCGCGACGACCCCGGCGCGCCGCTCTCCGCCGCCACAGCGGAGCAGAGCGGGCCGCCGGGTCGTCGGCCCCTACAGGATTTACTTCAGCTTCCAGGCCAGATCGGACAGGAACAGGTCGTGCTCCAGGGACTCCACGGTGGTGTCCTTGCCGATGTGGACAAACTCGATGTCCAGCATGGTGCACCAGTCCTTCATCTGCTCGGCGGTAACGTCGTAGCTGAGGACGGTGTGGTGGGCTCCGCCGGCGGTGATCCAGCACTCCACCCCGGTGGTGAGGGAGGGCTCAGCCTGCCACATCACCCGGGCCACGGGCAGGTTGGGCATGGGCAGGATGGGCTTGACGCAGTGGATATCCTGGCAGATCAGCCGCAGGCGGCCCCCCATGTCGATGAGGCTGACCACAATGGCGTCCCCCTCCTTGCCCTCAAAGACCAGGCGGGCGGGGTCCTTCTCGTTCATGCCTATCCCTAAGTGGTGGGTCTCGATACGGGGCTTCCCGGCGGCGCAGCAGGGGCAGACCTCCAGCATATGGGCGCCCAGGGAATACTCCTTGCCGGGCTCCAGGTTATAGGTGTAGTCCTCCATGAACAGGGAACAGCCGTTGCCCCCCTCGCCCATAGCCTTCATAATGGCAGTCATGGCGGCCACCTTCCAGTCCCCCTCGCCACCGTAGCCGTAGCCCTGAGCCATCAGGTGCTGGCTGGCCAGGCCGGGCAGCTGCTCCATGCCATACAGGTCCTGGAAGGTGTTGGAGAAGGCCATGCAGCCCTCGGCGTCCAGCATCTTCTTCATGGCAATTTCTTCCCGGGCCTGATAGCGGATGTGGTCCAGCTTATCGGTGGCGATGTCATAGCTGGCCTTGTAGGTCTCCATCAGGGCGTCGATCTCGGCGTCGGTGACGGCATCCATCACCTTCACCAGGTCGCCCACCGCCCAGGTGTTTACCTGCCAGCCCAGCTTGGTCTGCACCTCTACCTTGTCGCCCTCGGTAACGGCCACTTCTCTCATATTATCACCAAAGCGCATTACTTTCAAGCCCTTGGATACAGCCACGCCCACGGCGGCCTTCATCCAGCTGCCGATACGCTCCCGGACGGCCTCGTCCTGCCAGTGGCCGGCAATGACCTTTCGGGGGGCCCGGAGCCGGGCTCCCAGGAAGCCGTGTTCCCGGTCGCCGTGGGCGGCCTGGTTCAGGTTCATGAAGTCCATGTCGATCTCCTCGTTGGGGATCTCCCGGTTGTACTGGGTGGCGAAGTGGCACCAGGGCTTTTGCAGACTGGTCAGGCCGTTGATCCACATTTTGCTGGGGGAGAAGGTGTGGCACCAGGTGATGATACCGGCGCAGCTGTCGTCAAAGTTGGCCTGCTTCACCACGTCGGCAATCTCCTGATTGGTCTTGGCCGTCACCTTGTAGAGCAGGGGAAAGGGCAGGGCCTTGCTCAGCTCCCCGGCCATCTCCCGGGCCCGCTGGTCTACCGTCTCCAGCACCTCGGGGCCATACAGAAATTGACTGCCTACCACGAACCAAAAGGAATATTTGTTCATTGGATGTTCCTCCTCATATTTTTGGAATCTGGGAGAGCGGGCCGCCGGGTCGTCGGCCCCTACACAATACCCCGTAGGGCGCGACAACCCCGGCGCACCGCCCCTAAGATTAGGAACCGGCCCGGCAGGCGGATCATATCCGCCCCTACAGGTGCCGTTTTACAAAACAGATACCGCCGTCTTCTCCACCTCCAGCAGGGCCTTATACCGCTGGATATAGGCGTTGAAGCCCTCCACACAGGCGGGGTCGGGCTGGATGGTGGAACCGGACGCCCCGGCGAACACCCTGCCCGACAGGAAGTCCTCCAGGCGCTCCCCGTTCTCCCTATTCAGCAGGAAGGAGGCCAGCAGGGCCATGCCGTAGGGGCCGCCCTCCCCGGCGGTCTCCATGCAGGTGACGGGAGCGTTGCAGGCGGCGGCCATATAGCTCTGGCCCACTACCGGGGTCTTGAACAGGCCGCCGTGGCCGGTAAGGGAGTCGATGGCCACCTGCTCTGCCGCCAGAATATCCATGCCCAGCTTCAGGGTGGACATGGTGGCGTAGAGCTGGGCCCGGAAGAAGTTGGCCAGGGTAAATTTACTCTCCGGGGTGCGGGCGACTAACGGCCGGCCGACATCCATGTGGGTGACCCCCTCCCCGGCCAGGTAGTTGCACACCAGCACTCCGCCGCAGTCGGGGCCGCCCTCCAGGCTCTTTTCGTACAGCTTGGTGTAGAGCATGCCGGTGTCGGGCTCCGCCCCAAAGAGGCGGGCGGCCTCCCCCAGGACGCCCACCCAGGCGTTGGTGTCGTTGGTGCAGTTGTTGCAGTGGACCATGGCCACCGGGGCCCCGGTGGGGGTCGTTACTAAGTCGATCTCCTCGTAGACCTTCTCCAGGGGCTTTTCCAGCACCACCATGGAGAAGATGGAGGTGCCGGCGGACACATTGCCCGTCCGTGGGGCCACGGCGTTGGTGGCCGTCATGCCGGTGCCGGCGTCCCCCTCCGCCGGGGCGAAGGGGATGCCGGGGGGAAGCAGATTATCCAGCAGGGCGGAGCCTTCCCGGGTGAGGCTCCCCGCGTCCTGGCCGGCCACCAGCACCCTGGGCAGCAGGTCCCGCAGCTTCCAGGGGAGCTGCTCCACCGTCGGGAGGTGGTCAAACTTCTCCACCATGGCCTGGTCGTAGTCCAGGGCTGCGCTGTCGATGGGGAACATGCCGCTGGCCTCACCGATGCCGATGGCGTTCACGCCGGTGAGCCTGTAGTGGATATAGCCCGCCAGCGTGGTCAGGTGGGCGATTTGGGGAACATGGTCCTCCCCGTTGAGCACTGCCTGATACAGGTGGGCAATGGACCACCGCTGGGGCACGTTAAAGCCGAACAGCCCGGTCAGCTCCGCGGCGGCGGGGCCAGTGATGGTGTTCTGCCAGGTGCGGAAGGGGGCCAGCAGGTTCCAGTCCTTGTCGAAGGCCAGGTAGCCGTGCATCATGGCGGACACCCCGGCGGCGGCAATGCCATCCCGGTTTTCCACCTGGGACAGGGCGGCCTTCAGGCCGGTCCACACCTCCTCCAGGGGATAAGTCCACACGCCGTTTTCGTAGCGGGAGGCCCAGGTGTAGTCCCCGGAGGAGACGGGTTTAAACCCCTCGTCAATGGTGACGGCCTTGATGCGGGTGGAGCCCAGTTCAATGCCTAAACAGGTGTTCATAACAGTCCCCTCCTTATTTCTTGTTCTTGCGCAGCAGAACGATGCTCTGAATCACCAGGAACAGGCAGAGCATGGCGGCCACGGTGATGTTGGACCACCAGGCCTCGTCAAAGCCCAGGGAGGAGACGATGCGTTTGATGGTGTTCAGGCTGAGCACGCCGAAGAAGGTGCCCGCCACATTGCCCACGCCGCCGGTGAGCAGAGTGCCGCCGATGATGGAGGAGGCGATGGCGTTCATCTCGTCCCCCGCGCCGTTGGCCACGTCGCCGCTGCCCACGTGGAGGAAGTAGAGGATGCCGCCCAGGCCGGCCAGCAGGGAGCAGAGCACGTGGGCCAGGAATTTGGTCCGGCGCACGTTGATGCCCAGCATGCTGGCGCTCTGGCTGCTGCCGCCCACGGCGTAGAAGGCGCGGCCCAGCTTGGTCCAGCGCAGCAGGCAGAACAGCAGAACCACCACCAGCAGGGCGATGACCACCCCCACCTCCACATAGGCAGGGACATAGACGCCCAATTTATTAGGGGCGCCCAGACCGGGAACAGTGATGCGGGTATCCTTCACCGCCAGGAAAGCCTCGTTGGTGACCCGGATGGGCTCCTTGCTGACGATGGTGGTCATGCCCTTGGCGAAGAACATCCCCGCCAGGGAGATAATGAAGGGCTGGATGCCCAGGTGGGCCACCAGGAAACCCTGGACCACCCCAAAGGCCAGGCCGATGCCCAGGCCGATAAGAATTACGGTGAACACATTGCCGCCCTGCCGCTCCAGGTTCACCGCGCTGGTCATACACACCAGACAGGTGACGGCGCCCACGCTGATGTCGATGCCGCCGGTAATCATAACGATGCTCATGCCGCAGGACAGCACAATGAGGGATGCGTTGTTGTTCAGAATGTTAAGGAAGTTCTGGGGCTTGGTGAAGCTGCCGCCCAGAAAGACGACGGCGGCCAGATACAGGATGAAAAACACCACGATGGTGATGGTGAGCAGCAGGTTGGTGTCGCTCATGGCCACCCGTTCCTTCAGCCGCCCCTGCTTGTCAACTGCAATTCCTTTCGGCATGTCAGGACACCTCCTTTGCCGCCTTGGCGGGCGCTTTCTTCATGCTTGCCAGCTTCTCCCGCACCACCGGGGCGCTGAGCACCACCAGCAGAATCACTACCACCGCCTTGTAAGCGGGCAGGGCTGTGGAGGGGACCTCATACTTATAGAGGGTGGTGGTAAGGAACTGGATCACATAGGCCCCCAGGATGGAGCCGTAGATGTTGAACTTGCCGCCGGACAGGGCGTTGCCCCCCAGGGCCACCGCCAGAATGGCGTCCATCTCGATGTTCTCCGCGTTGCGGGAGTAGTTGATGGAGCCGCTGCGGCTGATTCGGATGTAGCCGGCCACCGCCACGCACACACCCAGAATCACATAGGTAAGCAGCTTAATCATCCTGGGATTCAGACCGTTGAGGCGGGAGGAATTGGGGTTGATGCCCACCGACTGGGTATACAGCCCCAGGTTGGTGAATTTCAGCACCAGCCAGAACACCGCAATCATCAGGATGGTGATAAAGACGGGGGTGGGCACAGGGATGCCGGGGAGGAAGGTTCCGGCATACTTAAAGGCCACATCGTTGATAATGGGCAGCTGGTTGTTGTTGATCCAGGCGGCGATGGACCGCCCGGCGGTGTACATGATCAGGGTGGCCACCATGGGCTGGATATTGAAGTAGGCCACCAGGGCGCCGTTGAAGGCGCCAAAGCACATGCTGACCACAATGCCGATGAAGACCGCCAGGAACAGATTCATCTGCATGGTGTCGGCGTTGACCTGGCCGCCGCACACCATGCGCAGAATAACGCTGCCGGCGATGGTCATGGTAGCGCCCACGCTGATGTCCTGTCCGCCGGAGGAGGCGGTCACCAGCGTCATGCCGATGGCCAGAATTACAAGCTCAGAGGCGTTGTCCAGCACAGAAATGATGTTGCCGCTGAGCACCGGGTTGCCCAGGCTGTTCTCCTTCATGGTGACCATAAAGAAGGACGGATCGGCAACCAGGTTGAACAGCACCAGCAGGGCCAGCGCCGCCACGGGGATAAACAGCTGCTGCCGGGTCAGCCGCTTAAACAGGCTCTCGTCAGGCCGCTTCACCTTGGTCTCGGGGTTTTTCACGGGGGTCGTCATGCCTCATCACCTCCTGCAATCGTCGCCATGATTTTAGTCTGGGTCAGGTCGTCTCCGTTGAGCTCGCCCACCGCCTTCCGGTCCCGCATGACAATGAGCCGGGAGCAGGTGCGCAGCATCTCATCAATCTCCGAGGAGATGAAGGTGACGCTCTTGCCCTCCGCCGCCAGCTTGAGCACCAGCTTCTGAATCTCGATCTTGGTGCCGATGTCGATGCCCCGGGTGGGCTCGTCCAGAATCAGGTACTTGGGGTCGGTGAGCAGCCACCGGGCCAGGATGCACTTCTGCTGGTTGCCGCCGGACAGGGACTTGATGGGGGTGTCCGCCGAGGCGGTTTTAATCTCCAGCAGCTTGATATACTCGTCGGCGAAGGCCTCCGCCTGGGCGCGGGAGAAGGGCCGGAAGAAGCCCTTCATCACCTGGAGGGCCAGAATGATGTTCTCCCGGACCGACAGGTCGCCCACGATGCCGTCCCCCTTCCGGTCCTCGGGCAGGTAGCCGATGCCGCACTTCATGGCGTCCAGGGGCTTCTTAATCCGGACGGACCGGCCGTCCATCTTCACGCTGCCGCCGGTGACGTGGTCGGCGCCGAAGATGGCCCGGACACACTCGCTGCGCCCCGAGCCCAGCAGGCCGGTAAAGCCGTTGACCTCCCCTTTGCGGATGGAGAAGTCGAAGGGCTTGATGCCCGCGCTGCTGCACAGGCCCTCCGCCTCCAGCACAGGGCTGCCCTCCAGGCTGACCGCCCCACCGTCCGACTCGCCCTTGATGTCGGCCATGTCGTCCAGCTCCTTGCCCAGCATCTTGCTGACCAACTGGACCCGGGGCAGGTCCTCGATGACGTACTCCCCCACCAGCTGGCCATCCCGGAGGACGGTAATCCGGTCGCAGACCTCATAGACCTGCTCCAGGAAGTGGGTGACGAAGATGATGCCCACCCCTTTGGCCTTCAGGTCCCGCATCAGGCCAAAGAGCTTCACCACCTCCTGCTCGTCCAGGGAGGAGGTGGGCTCATCCAGAATGAGCACCTTACACTCCATATCCACCGCCCGGGCGATGGCCACCATCTGCTGCACAGCGATGGAACAGGAGCCCAGCTGCTGGTTGGGGCTGGCAGGGATGCCCAGGGATTGCAGAATTTTTCCCGCGCCGCCGTTCATGGCCTTCCAGTTGGTCATGGCCCCCTTGGTTCGGCCAATGTACATATTCTCCGCCACCGTCAGGTTGGGACACAGGGTAATCTCCTGATAGACGGTGCTGATGCCCGCGTTCTGGGCGTCCTGGGGGGAGCGGATAACGGCAGCGCCGTCGATTCCCGAGATGTGGACCTCGCCCCCGTCCTTGGGGTACACGCCGGTGAGCACCTTAATCAGCGTGGATTTCCCCGCGCCGTTCTCCCCCATCAGGGCGTGGATCTCGCCCTCCCGCAGGGTGAAATCCACATCCTGAAGGGCGCGCACACCTGGAAAGTACTTGCAGATGCCGCGCATTTCCAATACCGCGCCTTCCTGCATAGGGATACGCCTCCATTCTTCAAAAATGTACACGCGGCGCGGCAGACATGCCGCGCCGCGTGTCGGGTCACGTGATACTGTTTGCTATGTATGCCCCTAATCAGGTGCCGTAGGTGTCCACATCCTCCTGGGTGATGGTGGCCGCGTCGAAGCCGCGCTCGGGGGTGAAGATCTTCTTCTCAGTGGGCTCCTTGCCGGCCATCAGGTCCTTGATGATGCTGTCCACGGTCTCCGCCTGCATGGGATTGCACAGGCCCATGTAGTTCCAGCTGCCCTCCAGAACGGCCTCCATGGCCCACTTGTCGCTGTCGAAGCCCATGACGATCACGTCGCCGTCCTTGCCGTGGGTGATGCCGGCGGCGTCCAGAGCAGCCACAGCGCCCCGGGCCATGCCGTTGTTCTCGGCATAGATTACGTTAAAGGGCTTGCCGGAGTCGATCACGGACTGGGTGATGGTGCGGGCGGTGGACTCGTCCCAATCGGCGGTCTGCTGGGTGACGTAGTTCCAGCTGGCCTCGGCGGCCACCTTCTCGTCCAGAGCGCCGGTGCGGCCCAGCTGGGCATCAGAGCCCATGTGGCCCTGGATGTGGATGATGTTGTACTCGTCCAGACCCTGGGCGGCCAGCCAGTCCACGGCGGTCTTGCCCTCGGCGGGCATGTCGGACACCACGGCGGCGGCATACATGCTCTCGTCGGCCTCCAGCATGCGGTCAAAGAGGATCACCTGGGTGCCGGCGGCCTGGGCGTCCTGAAGGACGGTGTCCCAGCCGGTGGTGGAGGCGGGGGACAGGAGCAGGAAGTCCACCTCGTCCTGAATCATCTGCTGAGCGGTGGCAATCTGCTGAGCCGCGTCGTTGTTGTTGTAGAAGGTGGCCTTATAGCCGTTCTCCTCGGTGAAGGTGGCCCGCATGGCCGCGTCGTTGGCGGTGCGATAGCCGGACTCGTTGGGGTCGTTGTTGATGACGCCCACGGTGATGGGCTCGCCGCTGGAAACGGGAGTGCTGGAGGAAGCGCCGCTGGAGGAGGCACCGCCGGTGGGGGGAGTGCTGGAGGCGCTGCCGCCGGCGGGAGCTTTCTCGCCGCCGCCGCAGGCGACCAGGGACAGGGACATCGCCGCTGCCAGAGCAATGCTAAGAATCTTTTTCATTTTAGTTCCTCACTTTCTAAAATTTGCGCTCAGGGTTTGAAGCTGGTACCAGTATAGCATTTGTATGCCCCTCCGTCAATAATTTGTATTCTATTTTTTGATTTTCCCGGAATTAAACAATACAAATTATCTAATATATCCCCTCTTATATGAGTACAAATCACAGCTTTTTAGAAGAAAAGCTGTGATTTACTGTAAAACAGTAAATCATGCCTACTTTTTTCCCTCATTTTTTTGCGGGGAAGCATTGAAAACCTGTCCAAAAGACAGGTCAATTTGCATAAATTCCTGTGGAGTTCCCGTGCTTTTTCGACAGGCTGGATAGGTCGCCAAACTTGGCCCCAATTTTTCCCGGGTCCCTCTGTGCAAAAAAACAGGGGACGACAGGAGCGCCCGCCCCTCCCCTGTCCGCGCCGGCATGGAAAATACAGACAAATTTTTGCTTGGTGTACAAATTTTAGGCCCTTTAGACCGGTTTCCCACCGGCCTGCTGGCACTTGGGAATTGCAGAAGCAACTTTTCTGTATTTTTCCTTTTCAGACCAAAAAAGGCCTTGACAAATATCCGAAATCGGACTAGACTGTTGCAAGTCCGGTTTCGGATATTCTTTTTCAGGAGGCCCTGCCATGGAAGATCTGACCTTTCAGCAGTTTATCACCGAAGTAAACCGCACCTATAAGGAGGAAGATGACTTTTACCGGCGTCTGGCCCGGCGCTCCGGACTGTCCGACGCTGCCTTTGGGGTCCTGTATTCCATTGAGACCGCCTCGGGTCCGGTCACCCAGACCGACATCGGCAACACGCTGATGCTCAGCAAGCAGACCATCAATTCCGCCCTGAAACAGCTGGAGCATTCCGGCCACATCTGTCTCACCGATGGGCCGGGGCGGAAAAAATATCTCCAGCTCACCCAGCAGGGCCGGGCCCTGTCGGACCGGGCCATCCGCCCTACGCTGGAGGTGGAGAGAGGGGCCTTCCTCGGCCTGGCCGAGGAGGAACGGGCCAGCCTGCTGGCCCTGGAGCGCAAATATCTGTCCCTGCTGCTCCAAAAATCGGAGCAAATTTTCAACATATCCCAGGAGGAATAATTTGAATATGCAGATCAAGCTTTCTGACCACTTCACATACAGCAAACTGCTCCGCTTCACCCTGCCATCTATTATTATGATGATCTTCACCTCGGTGTACAGCGTGGTGGACGGCCTGTTTGTCTCCAATCTGGTGGGGCAAAACGCCCTGTCGGCGGTGAATATCGTCTTTCCGGTGTCCATGATCCTGTCCGCCGCCGGCTTTATGCTGGGCTCCGGCGGCAGCGCCGTGGTGGCCCGCACCATGGGAGAGGGCAAGCCCGAGCTGGCCAACCGGTATTTTTCCATGATCGTCCTGGTGGTGCTGGCGCTGGGTACGGCCTTCTCGGTGGGCGGCGCGCTGTTCATCGAACCCATCGCCCGGCTGGCCGGGGCCAGCGACCTGCTCATGGACGACTGCGTGGCCTACGGCCGGGTCCTGCTGGGCGGGAGCGCGGTGTTTATGCTCCAGGTGGCCTTTCAGGTCTTCTTTGTCACCGCCGAGCTGCCCAAAACGGGGCTGTTCTTCTCCCTGGCCGCCGGGGCCACCAACATTGTGATGGACTACGTCCTTATCAAGCCCCTGAACATGGGCATCGCCGGGGCGGCCTGGGGGACTGTGCTCAGCTACGCCGTGGGTGGCCTGCTGCCCCTGCTCTACTTCCTCCGCCCTCCCCGTGGTGCCCTGCGGCTGTGCCCCACCCGGCTGTATTGGCGGGAGCTGAAAAACGCCTGCGCCAACGGCTCCTCCGAGCTCATGAGCAACCTGTCCGCCTCGGTGGTGAGCATTCTGTTCAACCTCCAGCTCATGCACATCATCGGGGAGCAGGGGGTGGCGGCCTACTCGGTGATGATGTATGTGGACTTCGCCTTTGCGGCGGTGTTTCTAGGCTTTTCCATGGGCAATGGGCCTATTGTCAGCTTCCACTTCGGGGCGGACAACCGGGACGAGCTGAAGAACGTCTTCCGCAAAAGTATCACTGTGATTGTGCTGGCCTCCCTGGCCATGGTAGCCCTGTCTGAGCTGCTGGCCCGGCCCCTGTCCGCCGCCTTTGTGGGCTACAGCCCCGAGCTGCTGGAGTTGACGGTCCACGGCTTCCGCATCTTCGCCCTGAGCTACCTGTTTGTGGGCTTCGGCATCTACGGCTCCGCCTTCTTCACCGCCCTGTGCAACGGGCCGGTGTCCGCCCTGATTTCCTTCCTGCGCACCTTCCTGTTCCGGGGCGGGCTGGTGCTCCTCCTCCCCCTGGTGCTGGACCTGGACGGCATCTGGCTGGCTGTCGTAGTCGCCGACGGCCTGGGGGCCGCCGTGGCCCTGGGGCTTACCTGGCGGTATCGGAAGCGGTATCACTACCTTTAAAATCCCCTCTCTGAGAGACTTTCTGCACCTTACCCCCGGACAGGCGCATCCTGGGGGTAAGGCGCTTGCTATTTTTCCCGGCTTCTGATACGCTTACACTGTCCCGGGACAGGAGGTAACACAATGAAAATTACAGTGGAACACATGGATCTCCCGGAGAACGAGGTGATTCTGCGCTGTCCGGCGCTGGACGAGGAGATGCTGGGGGTGCTGTCCCTGCTGCGCTCCGGCCTTCAGCGGCTGTGCGTGTGGGACGACAGCCGCCGTACCACCCTCCTCACCCCCGACGAGGTGGTCTACTGCGAAACGGTGGACGACCGGGTCTTTGTCTACACCGGCCAGGCCATGTACCAGACTGCCCTGGGCCTGGGGGAGCTGGAGAGCCGGTACAGCGGCCTGGGCTTCTTCCGGGCGGGCAAGTCGGCGGTGGTCAACCTCCACCACATCCGCAGTCTGGTCAGCCAGGGGGCCGGGCGGATCGAGGCCACCCTGGTCACCGGGGAAAAGCTGATTGTATCCCGCCGCTACGCGCCTCTGCTGCGGGATCGGCTGGGACTGTGAGAAAGGAGCCGTTATGGAACAATTCAACCGATTTTATCTCTGGGGCGTCAACACCAAATACCGCATGGGCCTGTACTTTTCCGCCGCCGTCTTCTTCAAGGGGCTGGTTAATGCCCTGCTCGGGCTCTGGACGGTAGACACCCTGATTTTACTGGAGATGCTGCTGGCCTGCTTTGCCTTTGCCTGTCTGGAGACCGCCATCTTCCCCCATGGGAAAAACCTGCTGGCCGAGAAAAAACGGGTGGCCCTCTGGGCCGTGCTGGCCAATGTGATTTTCCTCGGCTGCGGCTGGATGCTGCGCTGGTTCCCCGGTATCCCCCTGTGGGGCGCTCTTGTGCTGGTCCTCTTCCTGGAGAGCTCCCTGGGGGGCATGTGGTACGCCCTGTGGCTGAAGGAGAAGCGGGACACCGCCGCTTTGAATCAGGGCCTGCGGCGGTTTCAGGAGGGAGCATAGAAAATTTTTCCGTTTCTGGTTGACAAAGGGTTTTTCTGCTGATATAATGTCCTCATCCTTAATGCAAATAATTATCGCTAAGAAAGTGAGGACTACATTATGCCTGAACTGAAGGGAAGCAAAACCGAACAGAACCTGTGGACCGCCTTTGCCGGGGAGAGCCAGGCCCGGAACAAGTACACCTACTTCGCCTCCAAGGCCAAGAAGGAGGGCTACGTCCAGATTGCCCAGCTCTTTGAGGAGACCGCCGCCAACGAGAAGGAGCACGCCAAGATCTGGTTTAAGCTGCTGGGCGGCATCGGCACCACCGCCGAGAATCTGGAGGCCGCCGCCGCCGGCGAGAACTTCGAGTGGACCGACATGTACGCCACCATGGCCCAGGAGGCCCGGGAGGAGGGCTTTGACGACATCGCCGCCCTGTTCGAGGGGGTAGCCAAGATTGAGAAGGAGCACGAGGAGCGTTACCGCCAGCTGCTGGCCAACGTGAAGGACGGCCTGGTCTTCTCCCGTGACGGCGACATGATCTGGCAGTGCGCCAACTGCGGCCACATCCACGTGGGCCCTAAGGCGCCGGAGGTCTGCCCTGTCTGCGCCCATCCCCAGGCCTATTTCCAGCTGAAAGCAGAGAACTATTAAACTGTATCAGAAAGCCGCCCCCTTCCAAAGCGGGGGCGGCTTTGCCCTGTTTTTTGCCGTCGGAAGCCCCCCTTGCACAGGGTTTTCTGTAGGGGCGGACATTGTCCGCCCGCGGGCGCACAGTGTGCGCCCCTACAGGCGTACCAATTCACGTGACCGCGATAAAATACGCAGCTGGACGCTCCCTTGTCGCTTTCCCCCTTGCAACCGCGTATAAAAAGGGGTATAATACCTCTGTTACAGGGTCGGAAAAGGCAAACCCTTCGCGGCTGCGAATCCCGTCCCCGGAGGTAACAAATATGGTAAAAGCAATCGTAGGCGCCAACTGGGGCGACGAGGGCAAGGGCAAGATCACCGACATGCTGGCCCGGCAGTCCGACGTAGTCGTCCGCTTTCAGGGCGGGGCCAACGCCGGCCACACCATCATCAACGACTATGGCCGGTTCGCCCTGCACACCCTTCCCTCGGGGGTCTTCTACCCCCATGTCACCAACGTCATCGGCAACGGCGTGGCTCTGGACATCGCCAAGCTGGCCGGCGAGCTGGAGAGCGTAGAGGCCCAGGGGGTGCCCGCCCCCCGGCTGATCGTCTCCGACCGGGCCCAGCTGCTCATGCCCTACCACATCCTCCAGGACACCTTCGAGGAGGCCCGGCTGGGCGGCAAAGCCTTCGGCTCCACCAAGAGCGGCATTGCCCCCTTCTACTCCGACAAGTACGCCAAAACGGGCATCCAGGTGTGCGACCTCTTTGACGAGCCCCGGCTCCGTGAGCGGCTCACCGCCGCTGTGGAGCTGAAAAACGTCATCTTTCAGCACCTATACCACCAGCCCGGGGTGGACGCGGAGGCGCTTATGGACCAGCTACTCGTCCTGCGGGAGCGGGTCCGCCCCTACGTGGGGGACACGGTGACCTTCCTCCATCAGGCCCTCAGAGAGGGCAAAACCGTCCTTCTGGAGGGCCAGCTGGGCTCCATGAAGGACCCGGACCTGGGTATCTTCCCCATGACCACCTCCTCCCACACCCTGGCCGGCTACGGCTGCGTAGGGGCCAGCGTCCCTCCCACCGCCATTGAGGATGTGATCTGCGTCACCAAGGCCTATTCCTCCTGTGTGGGCTCCCAGACCGAGCCCTTTGTCAGCGAGGTGACCGGACCGGAGGGGGATGAACTGCGCCGCCGTGGCGGCGACCAGGGGGAGTTCGGCGCGACGACAGGCCGTCCCCGCCGGGTGGGCTGGTTCGACGCGGTGGCCACCCGGTACGGCTGCATGGTCCAGGGCGCCACCCAGGTGGCCCTCACCTGTCTGGACGTGTTGGGCTATCTGGACGAGATTCCCGTCTGCACCGGCTATGAGATTGACGGAGCCGTTACCCATTCCTTCCCCACCACCCCCCACCTGCTTCGGGCCAGACCCGTCTTTACCACCCTCCCCGGCTGGAAATGTGACGTGCGGGGCTGTACCGACTACAACGCCCTCCCCGCCAACGCCAGGGCCTACGTGGACTTTTTGGAGACACACATCGGCGCGCCCATTACTATGGTGTCCACCGGCCCCAAGCGGGAGGAGATCACCTACCGTACCCCAAAGATTTAAAGGAGAATACCATGAAAAAACTGCTTTCCTCGCTACTGGCCCTGACGATGGCCCTGTCCCTGGCGGTCCTGCCCGCCTCCGCTCTGGAGCTGGAGGACGCCAAAAAGCTGCTGGCCATCCACTATGTGGACGGCGTGGCCCCGGAGGTGCTGGAGCTGGATTCCCTGGACGCCATTCTGGAGGCCATTGGCGACCCCTACACCTTTTATATGACCCCGGAGCAGTACCAGTCCTTCAACCAGTCGGTAAATGGCCGGACGGTGGTGGGCATCGGCGCCACCGTGGAAACCGCCTATGACGGCGGCTATCGGGTCATGTCCGTCCTGCCCGACTCCCCCGCCCTGGAGGCGGGCATCCAGCCCGGCGACATCCTCACCGCCGTGGACGGCGTGCCCACCTCCCCCGACGTAGACCCCCGGGTCCCTGTGACCGGGGAGGAGGGCACCGTGGTCACCCTCACCGTCAACCGGAACGGCCAGGTGCTGGAGTTCACCCTCACCCGCCGGGCGGTGAACATCCCCATCGTCACCTATGAGCAGGTGGGCTCCGCCGGTGTGATCGACTGCATCAGCTTCGGCGCCACCACCGCCCAGTCCATCCAGGAGGCCATCCGGGAGCTGGACGACGACACCGCCGTGTGGATCATGGACCTGCGGGCCAACCCCGGCGGCGACAGCGGGGCCACCGCCACCTCCGCCAGCCTGTTTACCGGCAGCGGCATCATGCTCTACTTCCGAGACGGCTCCGGCCGGTACAACTACAGCTACACCATGCCCGGGTTCCCCGATATGACCGACAAGCCGGTGATCGTCCTCACCAGCGAGCACTCGGCCAGCGGCTCCGAGCTGTTCGCCGGCGACATGCGCACCTATCGGGCGGGCATCGCCCTGGGCCAGCGCTCCTTCGGCAAGGGCACCGCCCAGATCATCTTTGACGAGACCAACAGCGATGTGATGGTGGGCGGCGAGGCCATGAAAATCACCACCTACCGCTTCTTCTCCCCCGACGGGGCCACCAACCACGTGGTGGGCGTGCTCCCCACCCTGCTCATCTCCCCGGAGAACACATCCGCCGCCGCCCTCCTCCTCACCAGCCCCAAGCCCGCCCGGGCCAAGGACTTCCTGAAGCTGGAGCTTGCCGGGCAGACCTTCTACATCGACGTCAAGGAGGCGGTGAAGGCGGAAAACAAGGCCGCCTTTGTGGAGCTGCTGGAGGCCCTGCCCCCCTCCGCCAAGCTGTATGAGGGCTCCGGGGTTCAGTCGTGGACCCAGCTCACCCCCGCCCAGCTGGCCCAGCAGCGGGGCCTGACCTTCACCTCCCGCTCCTTCTCCGACACGGTTGACTGCACCTATTCCCGGGAGATCGACACCCTGGCCGCCTACCACATCCTGAACGGCTATGAGGACGGCAATTTCCACCCCGACGACACCCTCACCCGGGCCCAGTTTGTCACCCTGGTGGCCTCCGCCCTGGACCTCCCCGCCGGCAAGGGCGGCCAGTTCTCCGACGTGCAGGAGGGCCAGTGGTTCGCCGCCCCCGTCTCCGCCATGACCGACATGGGCTTTCTCTCCGGCCGGGGGGACGGCACCTTCGGCCCCAACGATACCATTACCTATCAGGAGATGGTAACTGTCCTCTCCAACGTGGCCGCCTGGACCAGCATGGACGGCTATGACCTGAACAAATCCGACCTGCTCCCCGAGGAGCTGGTGGAGTACTACGACTGGGCCGAGTGGGCCCGGGTCCCCGCCCGCAATCTGGACGCCCTGGAGGCCCTCACCGGCGAGCTGGCCCCCACCGACCTGGTCACCCGGGAACTGGCTGCTGCCACCCTCTGCCGCCTGATGGAGAGCACCCACCTGATTTGGAACTGATAACGGCAAACGGGCCGCCGGGAGCGGCGGCCCGCTCTATGTTGAAAACAGTAAGAAAGGACCTGAGCAAATTGACCAAGATCGACATTATTTCCGGATTTTTAGGGGCCGGCAAGACCACCCTCATCAAGAAGCTGCTGGACGAGAGCTTTAAGGGGGAAAAAATCGTCCTTATTGAGAACGAATTTGGCGAAATCGGCATTGACGGCGGCTTTCTCAAGGACGCCGGGGTGGAGATTACCGAGATGAACTCGGGCTGCATCTGCTGCTCCCTGGTGGGCGACTTCGGCGCGGCCCTGAAGCAGGTGCTGACCGACTACGCCCCTGCCCGCATTGTCATCGAGCCCTCCGGGGTGGGCAAGCTGTCCGATGTGGTGGCCGCCGTGGAGCGGGTCCAGGCCGAGAGCCCCGACCTGCATCTGAACAGCTTTGTCACCGTGGTGGACGCCGCCAAGGCCAAGGTGTATATGAAGAACTTTGGCGAGTTCTTCAACGACCAGGTGGAGCACGCCTGCGCCATCATCCTGTCCCGCACTCAGAAGATCGACCAGCACAAGCTGGACGGAGCCGTCACTCTGCTGCGGGAGAAGAACCCCAAGGCCGCCATCCTCACCACCCCCTGGGACCAGCTCACCGGGGCGCAGATCCTCACCGCCATGGAGGGCGGGCAGGACCTGGCCCACGAGCTGATGGAGGAGATCGAGCACCACCATCACGACCATGAGCACCATCATCACGGGCACCACCACGACCACGACGGCCATGACCACTCCCACTGCGACCACGAGCACGGCCACTGCGAGCATGAGCACCACCATGAGCACGAACATGACCACGACCACCATCATGAGCACAGCGACACCTGCACCGCCTGCTGCGGCCACGACCACCATCACCATGACCACGACGCCGACGAGGTGTTTACCTCCTGGGGCCGGGAGACCCCCCGGAAGTACAGCCGGGAGGAGCTTCAGGAGGCCCTGTCCGCCCTGGCGCTGGGAGAGGATTACGGCTATATCCTCCGGGCCAAGGGGATGGTCCCCTGCGAGGACGGGACCACCTGGCTCCACTTCGACCTGGTGCCCGAGGAGTTCCAGATTCGAGAGGGCGCGGCCGACTACACCGGCCGGCTGTGCGTTATCGGCTCCGATTTGAAGGAAGACCAGCTGGAGAAGCTGTTTTTGCTGGCGTAAATTTGGATGTACCGTATGTAGGGGCGGACATTGTCCGCCCGCGGGCGCACACTGTGCGCCCCTACAAAATATCCTCACAGAGGTGAAATAACATGCCCGATTCCCGGATACCTTTATATCTGATTACCGGCTTTCTGGACGCCGGCAAGACCACCCTGCTCAGCGACACGCTGAACATGGACTACTTCAACGACGGCCAGCGCACGGTGCTGCTCCTGTGCGAGGACGGCGAGGAGGAGTATGACCAGCAGTTTCTCTCCAGCCGCAACTGCCGCCTTGTCCCCATTGAGGACCAGGAGGGGCTGAACACCGAATTTCTCAAGGAGGTGGACCGCCGCTACCAGCCCGAGCGGGTGCTGCTGGAGTTCAACGGTATGTGGCCGGTGGACGTGCTCCGCAAGTGCCGCCTGCCCAGGACCTGGGGGCTGTACCAGGCCATCCATGTAGTGGACGGCTCCACCTTTGAGATGTACCTGAACAACATGCAGTCCATGTTCATCGACATGGTGAGCGAGGCGGACATGGTCCTGTTCAACCGCTGCACCTCCGACATGCCCCTGGCCGGCTGGAAGCGGTCGGTCCGGGCGGTGAACCGGATGTGCGAGATTGTTTTTGAGGACATCAACGGCGAGGAGCTGGAGGTGGAGGACATCCTCCCCTACTCCCTGGAGGAGCCCCACATCACCCTGGAGGACGCCGACTACGGCATCTGGTATCTGGACATCCAGGAGCACCCCGACCGCTACGTGGGCAAGACCATCACCTACAAAGCCCAGGCCATGACGGGGATGAAGCTGCCCAAGGGCTCCTTTGTCCCGGGCCGCAACGCCATGACCTGCTGCGTGGAGGATATCCGCTTTTTCGGCTTCCTGTGCAAGTATGACAAAGCCCGCGCCCTGCGCAAAGGGGAGTGGATCACCGTCACCGCTGAGATCAAATGGGAACACGCCGACGTCTACGAGGACGAGGGCGTCGTCCTCTACGCCCGGAGCGTGGAGAAGGCGGAGGCCCCCGAGGACCCGCTGGTATATTTTCGATAAAAAATTGGCGGCCCCTGGAGGGGCCGCCAATTTTTGTTAACCCGCGATAAATTTGTCCCAATACCCCATGATGAAGATGAACAGCACAATCACAGGCAGGACATAGCTGACATAGAACCGCACACCCTTGGGGAAGGCCAGGCCCTGGCCCTCGTTGGCCTCGGCCAGGAAGTGGTCCCAGCCCCAGCCCTTCCGGCTGGTGCAGAACAGCACATAGAGCAGGGAGCCCAGGGGCAGAATGTTCTGAGACACCAGGAAGTCCTCAATGCCGGAGACATCCATCCCCAGCACGGTGAAGCCCGACCACAGGTTGCACCCCAGCACGCAGGGCATGGACAGCACCAGCACGCCCACAAAGTTAATCAGCACCGCCTTCTTCCGGGACATCCACCACCGGTCCATGGTAAAGGAGATAATATTCTCAAAGACAGCGATCACGGTGGACAGGGCGGCAAAGGACAGGAACAGGAAGAAGGCCGCCCCCCACAGCCGGCCCATAGGCATGGCGTTGAAGATGTTGGGCAGGGTCATGAACACCAGAGGGGGACCGTTCTCGGTGGCCACCCCGTAGGCGGAGCAGGCGGGGAAGATAATCAGGCCCGCTACAAAGGCCACGCAGGTGTCCAGCACGCCGATGCGCAGGGCCTCCCCTGCCAGCCGGTGCTCCTTGCCGATATAGCTGCCGAAGATGGCAATGGCTCCGATGCCCAGGGACAGGGTAAAGAAGGCCTGGCCCATGGCGGCAAAGACCGCCTCGCCCAGAATCCAGTTGCCCTCAGCGTCGTAGGCCAGGTTGTGGAAGTTGGGCTGGAGGTAGAACCGCAGGCCCTCCTCCGCCCCGTCCAGCAGGACGGAGTTCACCGCCAGCACCACCATCAGGGCCAGCAGGCACACCATCATCACCTTGTTCACCCGCTCCACGCCGTTGCGCAGGCCCTGGACGCACACCAGCATGCCGATGCACACCACAATGACCATATACAGCGTCATGGTGCCGGGCGCGCCCATCAGCTCGACAAACTGTCCGGCCACCCCTTCGGTATCCAGGCCCACAAAGTCTCCCCGGAGCATTTTGACAAAGTAGTACAGCAGCCACCCGGCGATGACGGTGTAGAACATCATCAGCAGGTAGTTGCCGGCAAAGCCCACATAGCTGTACCAGTGCCATTTGCTTCCAGTGGGCTCCAGCCGCTGGAAGGACAGGGCAATGCTCCGCTGGCTGGCCCGGCCCACCGCCAGCTCCATCACCATAACGGGCAGGCCCAGAATCACCAGGAACAGCAGATACAGCAGCACAAAGGCCGCCCCGCCGTACTGCCCCGTGATATAGGGAAAGCGCCACACGTTGCCCAGGCCGATGGCGCAGCCCGCCGAGATGAGCACAAAGCCCAGGCGGGAGGAAAATGTCTCTCGTTTCTCCATATGATTGCCTCCTAACAATAAAACAACATTATTATTTTACCCATTTGTCCCCACCGGGTCAAGACCCACTTTTCCCTTAAAATTCCCCTTGACAGAGGATTTTTTTGCGCTATAATGATAGTACAGTTGTTCTATCGAACGTATTTTCTGACGGGAGGTCCCCCCTATGGAGCTGTTGGACAAGCTGAATATCCTGGCCGACGCCGCCAAGTACGACGCCGCCTGCACCTCCAGCGGGCTGGACCGCTCCGCCCGGCCGGGGACCATCGGCAGCACCATGGTGGCGGGCTGCTGTCACTCCTTCTCGGCGGACGGCCGGTGCGTCACCCTTCTCAAGGTGCTGCAAACCAACTTCTGTATCTACGACTGCCAGTACTGCGTCAACCGCCGGTCCAACGATGTGCCCCGGGCGGCCTTCACCCCGGAGGAGCTGTGCGAGCTGACCATCGGTTTCTACCGCCGCAACTATATCGAGGGGCTGTTTCTTTCCTCGGCGGTGATCCAGAGCCCGGACTACACCACCGAGCTGATGATCCGCACCCTGCGCATCCTCCGGGAGCACCACCGCTTCGGGGGGTATATCCACGCCAAGGCCATCCCGGGGGCCGACCCCCTCCTCACCCACCGGCTGGGCCTGCTGGCCGACCGGATGAGCGTGAACATCGAGCTGCCCTCCTCCCCCAGCCTGGCCCTTCTGGCCCCGGACAAGAAAAAGGAGGCCATCCTCACCCCCATGCGGCAGATCAGCGAGGGCATCGCCGCCTCCAAGCAGGAGATCGCCGTCTACCGCCACGCCCCCCGGTTCGCCCCGGCGGGGCAGTCCACCCAGATGATTGTGGGGGCCACCCCGGAGAGCGACCGCCACATTCTCACCCTCACCCAAGCCCTCTACGACCGCTACCAGTTAAAGAGGGTGTTCTACTCCGCCTATATGCCGGTGTCCTCCAGCCCCCTGCTGCCCGTCCCGGAGCACTTTCAGCCCCCTCTGCTCCGGGAGCACCGGCTGTATCAGGCCGACTGGTTGCTGCGGTACTACCACTTCCGGGCGGAGGAAATCCTGGACGAGTCCCAGCCCGACCTGGACCCCCGGATGGACCCCAAATGCTGCTGGGCCCTGCGCCACCTGGAGTTCTTCCCTGTGGAGGTGAACCGGGCGGACTACGAGGCCCTGCTCCGGGTGCCCGGCCTGGGGGTGCGGTCTGCCAGACGCATCCTGCGGGCCCGTCGGGTGGGTCCCCTCAACTTTGAGGGGCTGAAGCGGCTGGGGGTGGTCCTCAAGCGGGCCCAGTACTTCCTCACCTGTTCCGGGCGGATGATGCAGGGCCTGCACGTCAATGAGGATGGCCTCCTCCGCCACCTGGTCTCGCTGGAGGCCCCCGCCCTGGCCGAACCCGCGCCGGAACAGCTGTCGCTGTTTGATTCTGCCGTGTAGGGACACATCATGATGTGTCCGCCCCCCTTACCGGCAGGTGCGTTTTAACGGCGGACGCATCGTGATGCGTCCCTACAGAAAGGAGGTGTCCCCATGCCCTGGACTCAAATTTCCTGCCAATACGACGGCACCTACCCCGGCTTTCTCTCCTGCGTCTTCTACTGCTACGTCAACCGGGAGGAGCCGGTGGAGTTCCACGCCCCGGAGGACATGTGCTGCTCCCTCTACCCCCTGCGGCAGGTGGAGACCGACGAGGCCCACGCCCAGCGGGTCTTTCGGTCCTTCGCCAAGTTTGGGGCGGAGGGACAGCGGCTGGCGGTGCGGACCTTCCTCACCTGTCTGCCCGACAAAGAGCTGTGGCTGTGGCGGTTTCTCCGTCTGGCCTACGAACAGGGTCCTAAGATAGGCCGAAATCTCACCGACCCCACGGTGGACAAGGTGCGCAAGGCGGTGTGGCACCTGGAGCACGAGGCCCACATGTACAAGGGCTTCACCCGCTTTTCCGAGCTGGAGGGGACGCTGGTGGGAGAGATCGAGCCCAAAAACCGGGTGCTCCCCCTGCTGCGGGCCCACTTCAGCGGCCGGTATCCCCAGGAGCGCTTTGTCCTCCACGACCGCACTCACGGCGAGGCCCTGTTCCACCAGCCCGGCCCCCAGGGCTGCGCCATCCTGCCGGTGGAGGATTTTTCCATGGGCCCCGCCGGAGCGGAGGAGCTGGCCTACCGGAAGCTGTGGCGGACCTTTTACGACACCATCGCCATCGAGGGGCGGTACAACCCCAAATGCCGCATGACCAACATGCCCAAACGGTACTGGGCCATGATGACCGAGTTCCAAAAGGACTGGGACATCGCCCTGCCAGAGGTAAAGGGTGTGTAGCACGCTTGTCTTATCAATTTGGGGAAGCTGCCGCATGTAGGGCAAGGGCTCTGCCCTTGCCTTATTCTGATGCCGTTTTATCCCCTTACGGGGATAGGCAGGGGTAGAACCCCTGCCCTACAGGACGTACCGGCCAACATTTCCAGAAGCTTTCCATATTTATGAGACGGGCGCAGGCATGTAGCGGGCGGCCTTGCCTTTCTGCCTCAAATCAGGTATAATTCATCCCATGTAAACTGCCGGTTGACAAAAAAATAATCCCCAGTTGGTGGAAAATAGGGATTTCGGATGGTATGTTGAGGCAGAAAGGAGGGCGACGCTTATGACATTAGGCCAACGAATCGCCCAGAAACGCAAGGAGCTGGGGCTGTCCCAGGAGGGGCTGGGGGAGCAGCTGGGGGTGTCCCGGCAGGCTATTTATAAGTGGGAGTCGGACGCCTCCCTGCCCGAGATCGACAAGCTGATTACCCTGAGCAGAATTTTTTCGGTCTCGGTGGGCTGGTTGTTGGGGGTGGAGGAGGCCCCCTCCCCGGCGGAGCCCCCCTCCGGCGAGCTCACCGAGACCCAGCTGCAAATGGTCCAGGAGATTGTGGACCGCTACCTGGCCGTCCAGCCCAAGCAGGCGCCGCCCAAACGGCGGAAACTGGTCCGGCTGTGCGGCGCGGCGGCGGTGCTGGCACTGGTTGTGGCCCTGTTCAGCCTGTTTTCCAAGCTGGACCGGGTCACGCAGGACTATAACAATCTGCGCTACTCTGTGGACAACGTCAGCAACAACGTGAACAGCCAAATCAACTCCATCACCTACCGGGTGGAAGATATTCTCAAGAGCCAGAACAGACTGACCGCAGAATATTCCACCGCTCTGGTCTCCACCGACCTGGGGGGCAACACGGCGACCTTTGATATCCGGGCGGTGCCCAAGACCTATGTTGATGGGATGACCGCCCTGTTTGTGGCCCGCAGCGGGGAAGAAACCGTGGAGCTGCCGGTGGAGCCGGGAGTGGACCACGCCTTTTCCGGGGAAATCACCTGTCCCCTCACCGACGACATCTCCCTGACGGTAGTCTTTGTCACCGGCGACAAGCGGGAGACCCAGTGGCTGGAGGACTACTACGGCCTCTACACCTTAAGCTTCCCAGACCTGTCTCTGGACGGCCGCCTCTGGTTCGACATGGTCCACAAGAAGGACGATCTGCTGCCTCCCTCAGAAATGCCGGGGGTACAGATCGAGAATCACAATGATGAGGGCGGCCACCGTCCCTGGGGCTGGAGGCCGGAGCCGCCGGCCACCGTCCAAGTGGGCCTGTTCCAGGACCGGAAGCTGGTCATGTGGTATGAGGAACGGGAGGTGGAGATCAACATCAACGGCGTGCTCACCGCCGTGACCGCCTGGTTCCGCCCCCGGGAGGTGGAACTGGACCCCGACAGCATCTACAGCGAGGTGCTGCTGTACACCGATGCGTATGGCCGCCAGCACCTCTGTGACATTGATCACATCGCCTACAGCGCAGGGGAACAGCGCTGGGATTCCCCCCGCAACTACGATTCCAGCTATGATTTGTCAGATTGGACGTTTTAACCCTTGCTTAACCGGCCATGTTGTGTTATAATCTGGAAGAAAAGTTCCCAAAACACAATAGGAGGTATGCGCCATGAAATGTCCCTACTGCGGCTACCTGGAGAGCAAGGTTGTCGATTCCCGCCCCGCCGACGAGGGTGCCAGCATCCGCCGCCGCCGGGAGTGCCTGGCCTGCCACAAGCGGTTCACCACCTACGAGACCATGGAGAGCCTGCCCCTGATGGTTATTAAGAAGGATGGCAGCCGCCAGAGCTTCGACCGGGGCAAGGTGATGGGCGGCCTGATCCGGGCCTGCGAGAAGCGCCCTGTCTCCTACCAGACCCTGGAGGGGCTGGTGGCGGAGATTGAGCTGTCCCTGCAAAACCAGATCGACCGGGAGGTCAGCTCCTCCCAGATCGGCGAGCTGGTGCTGGAGCGGCTGAAGCAGCTGGACGAGGTGGCCTATGTCCGCTTCGCCTCCGTCTACCGGGAATTTAAGGACGTCGATTCCTTTATGGCCGAGCTGAAGCAGCTGATGGAGAATAAATAACCCAAAGCCCTTGTGCTCCCTCAGGGCAAAACCGGGGCAAAAAATTTTAAAAAAACAGTTGCTTTTCCGTCGGAACTGTGTTATGATACCAGTTGCGTTTACAAGAATATCCTCATAAGGAGAAAGAGGTGAAGATAAAATGAAGGAAGGCCTCCACCCCAACTATCAACAGACCACCATCCGGTGCGCCTGCGGCAATGTGATTGAGACCGGCTCCACCAAGAAGGACATCCGCGTAGAAGTTTGTTCCAAGTGTCACCCCTTCTACACCGGCAAGCAGAAGATGGTGGACACCGGTGGCCGTGTCAGCCGCTTCAACAAGAAGTTCGGCCTCGACAAGTAAGTCCCTGTGTACAAAAGCCGCACCGTGTATTCGGTGCGGCTTTTTGCGCATATACTGTATATGAATTGTTAAATTAGGAGGAATCACGCCATGCGCAAGATCGACCCCAAAACCCTGGACAAAAACGTCTTTTCCGCCATCGGAGACCAGTGGATGCTCATTACCGCCGGGACGGCGGACCGCTGCAACACCATGACCGCCTCCTGGGGCGGGCTGGGGGTGATCTGGAACGCCCCCTCGGCCACCTGCTACATCCGGCCCCAGCGCTACACCAAGGAATTTGTGGACCGGGAGGACTATTTTACCCTGTCCTTCTTCGGGGAGGAGCACCGGAAGGCCCTTCAGCTGTGCGGCTCCAAAAGCGGCCGGGAGGTGGACAAGGTGAAGGAATGCGGCTTCACCGTCCGGGCGGCGGAGTGCGGCGCCCCCTGGTTTGAGGAGGCTGAGCTGGTGCTGGTGTGCCGCAAGCGGTTTGCCCAGCCCATGGACCCCGACAATATTCCCCAGGAAATTAAAACAAAGTGGTATCCTGAGAAGGATTATCACACCCTGTATATCGGGGAGATCGTGGAGGTCCTGGTGAAGGACTGATCTACAGGTGGGGCAGGTTGGTCCGGTAGGACCGCAGCCGGTCCTCGCTCTCCCGCCGGATGATCCGGTCCAGGGCAGACAGGAGGGCCTCCCGGTCCCCGGGCAGCTCCCCCTGAAACTGGTAGGCGTTGGAGGCCCCCAGAGCGGCGAATGTGACGGGGATGGTCAGGTGAGAGACCAGGGTTTTCAGCTCCTCATACTTTTCCACCTCGCCGGCCTCCCTCCAGCTACCCGCCTGAATCTCCTGGTACAGACGGGAGTCGGGGTAAACGGTGAGCATGGAGGAGCCGATGAGCCTGGGGTGGAGCCGGTTGAACACCTCCGCGCTGGCTTTTGCGCTCCGCTCCCCCTGCCCCGCCCCGGCGATGCCGGTGAGGTAGAAAAAATTGTATCCGATGCCCGCCCGGTCCAGGCGCTGGCACTGGACTAGGACGTCCTCCGGGGTATAGCCCTTGTCCATGAAGGCCAGAGAGGGCCCGTCCCCGGTCTCCACCCCGATGGTCAGGCCCTCATACCCGGCGGCCCGGAGCTGCTCCAGCTCTCCGTCGGTTTTCAGACCCACATCGGTGATCCGGGCGAAGCAGCCTATGGTCTTAACTGACGGGAGATACTGCCCAATGAGCCGGGAAATCTCCAGCAGGCGGCCTGTTTTCAGGACGAAGGGGTTGGCTCCGGTGAGAAAGACCCGGTCCGGGCCCTCCCGGACGGGCAGGCCCTGAAGGGCGGCGGTCAGCTTCCCCAAGGGGGAGTGAAACGCCGTCTGAGCCTCCAGCAGGTCGGCCTCGATGTCCTCCAGAGGGGACATGCGGAAGGGGAAGGGCAGGTCGTTGTACAGGGTGCAGAATTTACAGCGGTGGTGGGTACAGCCCGCGGTGGCCTCGATGAGCAGGGATGCGGCCTCGTAGGGCGGCCGCCAGATGGTGCCGGTAAAGTGCATAGTAAACGCTCCTTTTCTGGATTGACCGGCGGGGGCCCGCCGCCGGCTGACATCACCTTATCACAGGAGGAAAGGGAGCGCAAGTACGGTCTTTTTTGAGAAATAGTACACTTTTTGATACCGTGAGGGGACAAGCATGGCGGACAACAAGTTTACCGCCCCCGAGGTCCTGGCCCGGTGCGAGGCCATGGGGCGGCTCCAGTCGGTGCTGGGGGGCAAGTGGAAAATTTTAATTTTGTGGTATGTGGCCTTCTACAGGGTCCAGCGGTTTGGCGAGCTACGCCGGCGGCTGGATGGCATCACCCAGTCCACCCTGACCAGGCAGCTCCGGGAACTGGAGGAGGACGGCTTCCTCCACCGTGAGGTCTTTGGGGAGGTGCCGCCCCGGGTGGAGTACACTCTCACCCCCTTGGGGGAGAGCTTCGCCCCGCTCCTCCACACCATGCTGGAGTGGAGCCGGGAAAATTTGACCCAGGAGGACGGACATGGAAACCCGCGACCTGATTCTGACCAAAGCCCGCTTTGAGGACTGGGAGGACATGTACCGCAGCGTGTGGTCCCGGCCCGAGACTGCCCGGTATATGCTGTGGACGGTCACGGACAGCGAGGAGGCGGCCAGAGCCCGGATGGAGCGGACCATCGCCTGGCAGAGCGGCCACGACGTCTGGACGGTCTATGAGAAGTCCGGCGGGCAGGCCATCGGCTGGGCCGGGCTGGCAGAGCTGTCCCCTGGCGTTTGGCAGGAAACCGGCATCGCCCTGGGACCAGACTTTGTGGGCCGTGGTTTCGGCCGGCAGATATTGGGACTGTTGATGGAGCTGGCCCGGGAGCGGGGCGGAACCGAGTTCCGCTGTTCCGCCTGGTCGGAAAATACGGCTTCCAAAGCGCTGGTTACTTCCTGCGGGTTTACATTGGCGGCGGCGGGGCCCTGTATTGACCGGCGGAACGGCAGGCCCTATGTGCTGGAAACCTATACACGGAAGCTGTCACAGCGGGCGGACAATGTCCGCCCCTACACGCCGTCTTTCCTGCAATTTAAACAGAAACGAGGAAATTTAGCCTATATGTCAGAAATGCAAGAGAAAACACAATTTAACCGCGCCGTCCTGGTGGGGCTGAACGCCTTCAGCCTCAGCCGGGAGGAAAACGCGGACGAGGAGTCCATGGAGGAGCTGGCCGCCCTGCTGGAGACGGCGGGAGGCAAGACGGTTGGAGTGGTCACCCAGTCCAAGGACAGCCCCGACCCCCGCACCTTCATCGGCGAGGGCAAGGTGGCCGAGGTGAAGGAGCTGGTCCAGGCCACAGACGCCGACCTGGTCATCTTCGACAACCCCCTTTCCCCCTCCCAGCAGCGCAACCTGGCCGAGGAGCTGAAGGTGGGCGTGCTGGACCGGTCCGCCCTGATTCTGGACATCTTCGCCCAGCGGGCCCGGACCCGGGAGGGCCGGCTCCAGGTGGAGCTGGCCCAGTACAAGTATCTGCTGCCCCGTCTGCTGGGCATGTGGAAGCACCTGGAGCGCCAGGAGGGCGCCATCGGCACCCGTGGCCCCGGCGAGACCCAGCTGGAGAGCGACCGCCGGGTGCTCCGGCGGAAAATCGCCAAGCTGGAGGGGGAACTGAAGGATGTGCGCCGGGTCCGGGCCACCCAGCGGGAGCGGCGCATCAAAAATGAGGTGCCGGTGGTGGCCATTGTGGGCTACACCAACGCGGGCAAGTCCACCCTGCTCAACCACCTCACCGGGGCGGAGATTCCCGCCAATAATCGCCTCTTTGACACTCTGGACACCACCACCCGGACCCTGGAGATTTCCGACACCTGCACGGTGCTCCTGTCCGACACGGTGGGTTTCATCCGCAAGCTGCCCCACCACCTGGTGGAGGCCTTCAAGGCCACCCTGGAGGAGCTGGAGTACGCCGACCTGCTCCTCCATGTGATCGACGCCTCCAGCCCCCAGTGGCGGGAACAGGCCGAGGTTGTGGACCAGCTCATCCAGGAGCTGGGGGCCAATGATACCCCCCGCATCGAGGTATTTAACAAGTGCGACCTGTGGACGGGGGATATCCGCCCCCACGGGGAGGACCGGGTATCCATCTCCGCCAAAACCGGGGAGGGGGTGCCCGACCTGCTGACCGCCATCGGCCGGGTGCTGGACAACGGGGCCCGGCGGGTTACCATCCACCTGCCCTACGACAAGGGGGGGCTGCTGGACAAGCTGTACCTGGAGGCCAAGGTGGAGCGTGTGGACTACGGCGAAACCATTGACGTAATTGCCGTCTGCACCCCCAAAGTCATCGGCCAGCTGGGGGCTCTGGTGGAGGGCTGGAAGCCCCATAAAGAATTTTGGGAGGAATAGATATGGACTTTGCCCTGAGAGAGTGGCGGCAATCGGACGCCGCCGGCGTGGCCAAATACGCCAACAACGGGAAGATAGCCTGCAACCTGCGGGACGTCTTTCCCCACCCCTACACCCTGACCGACGCGGAGTATTTTGTGAACAGCTGCCTGGAGGCGGACCAGGACCGCCAGCTGTTCCAGGCCATTGAAATTGACGGACACGCCGTGGGCAGTATCTCCTTGTGCCTGGGCAGTGATGTGTACGCCAGGACCGCCGAACTGGGCTACTGGCTGGCGGAGGAGCATTGGGGAAAGGGCATCATGACCCGGGCCGTCCGGCAGATTTGTGAGGAGGGGTTCACCCGGTGGGACGGCCTGGTCCGCATCTACGCCGAGCCCTTCGCCCACAACGCCGGCTCCTGCCGAGTGCTGGAGAAGGCCGGGTTTACTCTGGAGGGCGTCCTGCGCCAGAGTGTGTTCAAACGGAATGAGGTCTGCGACTCCTGCATGTATGCCCTGCTGCGGGAGGAGTGGCAACATACCGCTTCCGCCTCTCAGACCGATTTAAAATAGCAATACATTTCTCATTGGAACAAGCAGCACACCGCTTGTTCCAACTTTTTTACATCGGGGCGGCCTTGTGGCCCTGCCCAAAAGATGGTATGATAGACAGTAAGGACGACCGGGCAGCAGGCCCGGCCTCACAATTGATACAGAGAGAGGGACACATTATGATTACCGGCGAACTGAAGAACAAAATCAACGCCCTATGGGAGATTTTCTGGACCGGCGGCATTACCAACCCCTTGGACGTGGTGGAGCAGATGACCTACCTCATGTTCATCCGGGACCTGGACGACACAGACAGCCTGAAAGCCAGGGAGTGCGCCATGCTGGGCCTGCCCCACACCAGTATTTTCGGAGGGGAGGTGTCGGTCGGAACACAGACGGTTCCGGGCAGCCAGCTCAAGTGGTCGGTGTTCCGGGACTTCCCCGCCGAGCGGATGTACTCCGTGGTGCAGGAGCAGGTATTCCCCTTCATCAAAAACCTTCACGGGGACAAGACCAGCGCCTACGCCCGGTATATGGACGACGCCATTTTCAAGATACCCACCCCCCTGATGCTGGACAAGGTGGTCACCGCTCTGGACGATATTTACGACCAGATGGCCCAGCTCCGGGACGGCGACGTGCGGGGGGACGTGTATGAGTTCCTCCTGTCCAAAATCGCCACCGCCGGGGTAAACGGCCAGTTCCGCACCCCACGGCACATCATCAAGATGATGGTGGAGCTGATGGCTCCCGGCCCCGACGAGGTCATCTGCGACCCGGCCTGCGGCACCTCCGGCTTTCTGGTGGCGGCGGGGGAGTACCTGAAGGAGCACCACAAGGAGGAAATTTTCTTCCACAGCCAGAAAAAGGACCACTACATGAGCGGCATGTTCCACGGCTACGACATGGACCGCACCATGCTGCGCATCGGGGCCATGAACATGATGACCCACGGGGTGGACAACCCCACCATCCAGTACCGGGACAGCCTGTCCGACCAGAACCCGGACCGGGAAAAGTACTCCCTTATCCTGGCCAATCCCCCCTTTAAGGGCAGCCTGGACGCGGATATCGTGTCCGCCGACCTGCTGAAGCTGTGCAAGACCAAGAAGACCGAGCTGCTGTTTTTGGCCCTCTTTTTAAAAATGCTCAAGGTGGGCGGGCGGTGCGCCTGCATCGTCCCGGATGGCGTGCTGTTCGGGTCCTCCAAGGCCCATAAGGATATCCGTCGGGAACTGGTGGAAAACCACCGGCTGGAAGCGGTCATCTCCATGCCCTCCGGGGTGTTCAAACCCTACGCCGGGGTGTCCACCGGCGTGCTCGTCTTCACCAAAACCGGCCACGGCGGGACGGATCAGGTGTGGTTCTACGATATGCGCTCCGATGGCCTATCCCTGGACGACAAGCGCGCCCCCGTGGCGGAGAACGACATCCCCGATATCGTCGCCCGGTTCCATAACCTGGCCGGAGAGACGGACCGGGCTCGGACGGAACAGTCCTTCCTGGTGCCCAAGGGGGAGATCGTGGAGAACGGGTACGACCTGTCCATCAACAAGTACAAAAAGACCGAGTACGTGCCCGTGGAGTACCCGCCTACCAGCGAGATTTTCGCCCAGCTGAGAGAGCTGGAGGCGGAGATTCAGAAGGGGCTGGAGGAATTGGAGGGGATGGTGTGATGGCGAGATTTACAGACCTTTTTTTGGATGTTACAAAGGACGGTCATAAAATCCCTAAAGAAAACTATTTACCCCAAGGCAAGTATCCGATTATTGATCAAGGGCAAGAGTACATCGCTGGATATTCAGATGAAGCGGAAGGATTATATGAAGATGTCCCTGCCATTATTTTTGGAGATCATACAAGAATTATTAAATATGTTGACAAGCCATGCTTTCTTGGCGCTGACGGAGTCAAACTTTTAAAAGCTAAAGATTCCAGTTCAAATTATAAATACCTGTATTATGCTCTTTGCCACGCGAAAATACCGAATACAGGTTACAATCGGCATTTTAAATGGTTAAAAGAAGTTGATATAAGGCTTCCGAATAAGCATGAACAGCAGAATGTTGTTGGGGTATTGGACAAGCTCACTGATTTGATTTCCCTCCGCAAACAGCAGCTTGCCAAGCTGGATGAATTGGTTAAGGCGCGGTTTGTGGAGATGTTTGGAGATGAAAAGCAATTTACTTCTATGCCACTGTCTGAAAGCGTGGAGGAAATGTTTATCGGCCCATTTGGTAGTAGTTTAAAAAATGATTGCTTTGTTTCAAAAGAAGATGCATTTTGTATGGTTTATGAACAAAAGCACGCTATTAGAAAGACTATGGATGTGGAGACCCGCTATGTTGGACAAAAGAAGTACAACGAATTAAAACGTTTTATTGTAATGGGCGGAGATATTATTGTTAGTTGCCGGGGAACTATTGGTGAAATTTATGTACTCCCCGATAATGCTCCTTTTGGGATAATGCATCCATCAATTATGAAGATTCGTCTAAAAGAATCAGTTTACAACAAAAGTTATTTTGTCTTTGCGCTAGAACAATCTATGAAAAAACACAATGGTGAGGCCAACGGCAGCGGAGTTAAAATGGCTGTTACAGCAACGACTTTGGGGAAGGAGAGATTTGCTATTCCCCCCATGCCATCGCAACAACAATTTGCAAATTTTGTAGTACGAACTAACCGACAAAAGTTGACAATTCAGCAAAGTTTGGATAAACTGGAAGTGCTGAGAAAATCGCTGATGCAGGAGTATTTTGGGTGAGGTGAAATTATTATGAGCGATTGTACGGTATACATTGATGAGGCTGGCGATCTTGGATTTCAGCGAGGAACACAGTGGTTTGTTCTTTCTGCTGTGATTGTAGATAAAAATGAGGAACGTGCCATACGGACAACGATGTCACAAGTCAAAAGCAGACTTAATGTAAATGAAATACATTTAAAGAAAATACCTGATTTTATGAAACGGGCTTACATTGTGCGAGAGTTAGGAAGTGAAAATTTCACATACGTAAATATAGTTGTTGATACCGGTAAGTTGAATCTTGCCATGGCAGCTTCGGCAGCAACTGCATACAACTATATATGTAGAATGCTGTTAGAAAGAGTGTCGTGGTTTCTTAGAGATACAAATAGGATTGGTGATATTGTTTTATCTGCACGTGGAACTTCACGAGATGGTGAACTCATCACCTACATTCAGGAAAAATTGCTTCCTTTTACTGATAACCAAATTGTGTCCGATGTTTTTGGGAAAATATCAGCAAAAACAGCGAATAATTGGGATTTGTTGCAACTGGCGGATGTATGTGCGACTACCACTTTTTTAGCGTATGAAATTAATGGCTGGGGAATGAGAGCTCCATGCTATTTTAAGGTATTAGAAGAACACATATATCGGTATAATGGTAAAATTGAACGTTATGGCTTGAAATATTTTTCAGAAAATATGAAACCAGTTTCAGGCGATCTGAAATGTCACTATGCTTGCATGAAAAAAGAAAGAACCCCCGGCGCGACTACCACATGACAAGCATGCTGGTGAAACACCCTCGCGTTAGCCCGGCGACGTTCTTTCTACTTTTAGTATATGCGTTTGTAACCAAAATGTCAATAGTTATTTTAAAACATATGTTTGATTTTGAGAAAAAATTTGGGGTGACAATATGACCAACTTCGACCGCTTCCTCCCCGATCCCCAATTCGCCTCCTTTGCCCCTGCCGCAGTGGCGGCGGAGAGAATCCTGCACATCGACCTGGCCGCCTGTATGCTCAACTGCCGGCGGGCGATGGAGTGCGGGGTCAAGTGGATGTACTCGGTTGACAGCGCACTGGTCAAGCCCTTTCAGGACACCCTGGTCAACCTGATGAACACCGGGGAGTTCCGGGACATTGTGGGGAAGGACATCTGGAAACGGATGGACCACATCCGCCGCATGGGCAACGCCGCCGCCCACTCGGGCAAGGCGCTGACCCGGGCCCAGGCGGAGCTGTGTCTGGAGAACCTGTACATATTCCTGGACTTTGTGGCCTACTGCTACGGGTCTAACTACCAGGAGGGGCAGTTTGACCGCTCACTGCTGGAGGAACGGCCCGCCGCCCCGGCGCCTGCCCCTACTGCCCCCGACGTAAACCTGGACGCCCTCATTGCGGAGAACCAGGCCCTCAAGGCGGAGCTCACCGCCCGGCGGGAGGAGCAGAAGCAGACTTACGTCCCCAAGCCCCTGGACCTCAGCGAATACGACACCCGCAAGCTGTACATCGACGCCATGCTCCTGGACGCCGGCTGGACCCAGGGGCAGGACTGGCTGGACGAGGTGGAGCTCCACGGGATGCCCAACAAGTCGGGGAAGGGTTTTGCCGACTATGTGCTCTACGGCTCCGACGGTCGGCCCCTGGCGGTGATCGAGGCCAAGCGTACCTGCGCCGACGTGGCCCGGGGCCGCCATCAGGCCCGGCTGTACGCCGACATTCTGGAGAAGCAGTACGGCCGCCGGCCGGTGGTCTTCCTCACCAACGGCTTCGACACCTGCATCGACGACGGGGCCTATCCCGAGCGGAGGGTGGCGTCCATCTATTCCAGGCGGGACTTGGACAAGCTCTTTAACCTGCGTGCCATGCGCACCAGCCTGACCCATGTGGCGGTGAACAAGGATATCGCCGGGCGCTGGTATCAGGAGAGCGCCATCAAGGCGGTGTGCGACAGCTTTGCGCGCAGCCGCCGCAAGGCCCTGCTGGTCATGGCCACCGGCTCGGGCAAAACCCGGACGGTGATTGCCCTGTGTGACGTGCTCCTGCGCCACGGCTGGGTGAAAAACATCCTGTTCCTGGCCGACCGCAATTCTCTGGTCACCCAGGCCAAGCGCAGCTTTGTCAACCTGCTGCCCAGCCTGTCGGTGACTAATCTCTGTGAGGAGAAGGACAATACCGCCGCCCGCTGCGTCTTTTCCACCTACCAGACCATGATGAACTGCATCGACTGGGTGAAGGACGAGGAGGGCAAGCTGTTCACCTGCGGCCACTTCGACCTGGTCATCTGCGACGAGGCCCACCGGTCCATCTACAACAAGTACCGGGACATTTTCAACTACTTCGACGCCCCTCTGGTGGGCCTCACCGCCACCCCCAAGGACGAGATTGACAAGAACACCTACGAGGTCTTTGAGCTGGAAAACGGCATGCCCACCTACGGCTATGAGCTCAGCCAGGCGGTGACGGACGGTTTTCTGGTGGATTTCATGACTGTGGAGACCATGCTGAAATTCCTGGAGGAGGGCATCGCCTACGACGAACTGTCCGACGAGGACAAAGAGGCCTATGAGCGCACCTTCGAGGACGAAAACGGCGCACTGCCCGAGAAAATCAGCTCCTCCGCCCTCAACGAGTGGGTATTTAACGAGGGCACCATCCGGGAGGTGCTCCACATCCTCATGACCAACGGCCTGAAAATCGACTACGGCGAGAAGCTGGGCAAGACCATCATTTTCGCCAAAAACCACCGCCACGCGGAGAAAATTCTGGAGATTTTCGGGCGGGAGTACCCCCATCTTCCGGGCTATGCCACGGTCATCGACAACCAAACCGCCTACGCCCAGGACGCCATCGACCGGTTCTCCGAGCCCGGGAAGCTGCCCCAGATCGCCATTTCGGTGGACATGCTGGACACCGGCATTGATGTGCCCCAGGTGCTGAACCTGGTGTTTTTCAAAAAGGTGATGAGCAAGGCCAAGTTCTGGCAGATGATCGGCCGGGGCACCCGGCTGTGTCCAGGGCTGCTGGACGGGGCAGACAAGGAGAAATTTTACATTTTCGACTTCTGCGGAAATTTTGCGTTTTTCCGGGTGAACGACAAGGGCAGGCCTGCCTCCAGCCAGCGGGCCCTTCAGGGGGCGATTTTCAGCCTGAAGGCACAGATCGTGTACAAGCTTCAGGACCCAGCCTGCCAGACTGGGGAACTGACCGCCTTCCGCCAGGAGCTGGTGGAGGAGATGGCGGCCAAGGTTCAGGCGCTGAACCGGGAAAATTTTGCCGTCCGCCAGCACCTGCGGTATGTAGAAAAATTCAGCCGCATCGAGAGCTACGCCGTCCTCCGCTACGAGGACACTCTGCTGATTGATGAGGAACTGGCCCCGCTGGTGGCGCCCGACGGAGACGACCCAAAAGCGGTGCGCTTTGACGCGTTGATGTACGGCATCGAGCTGGCCTGCCTTGTCGGCGAGAAGCACACCCGGGCCCGAAATGACCTGTTGAAAAAGGTCCAGGGCATTGCTGCCACGCCCCACATCCCGGCGATTCAGGCGCAGTCTGAGCTGATTGACAAAATCCTCCACACCGGCTACCTGGACGACGCGGGGATCAACGAGTTTGAGCACATCCGGGAGGCTCTGCGGGACCTGGCAAAATACATCTCCGGCGAGGCCGCCCGCTACACCACCAATTTTAACGACGAGATCCTGTCCATGGATTGGCAAGAGTCCCAGCTGGAGAACGACGACCTGAAAAACTACCGGGCCAGGGCGGAGTTCTATGTCCGCCAGCACCAGGACGAGGCGGTAATCACCAAGCTGAGGGGCAATATTCCCCTGTCCCAAACGGATGTGGAGGCCCTGGAGCGCATCCTCTGGAGCGAGGTGGGTTCCCAAGAGGACTACGAGGCGGAGCTGGGCACCAAGCCCCTGGGGGAGTTCGTCCGGGAAATCGTGGGGCTGGATATGCGGGCGGCCAAGGAGGCCTTTTCCGAGTATCTGAACCGCGTCGATCTGAACAGCCGGCAGATTTATTTTGTGAACCAGATTGTGGAATATATTGTACACAACGGGCTGATGAAGGACTTTTCCGTCCTCCAGGGTCCGCCCTTCACCGACCAGGGCAGCGTGGTGGAGGTGTTTACCGACCTGTCCGTCTGGCTGGGCATCAAGGCAGTAATCGACAGGATCAACGCCAACGCGGTGTCGTGACCTATGGCAAAACAGGCCGTCTTTCTGGAATCATCCCCCTGCATTGTTCAGAATTGTACCAAAAAGCCCCTCCCGAAGGAGGGGCTTTGGCTTACGCTTTTTTGGCCCGGTTGATGGCGGCCAGGATGGCGCGCAGGGGGGCCAGGTTGATGTTGTGGGACAGGCCCACCCCCCAGTACTGCTTGCCGGTGCGCTGGTCCTGGAGGAGGATATAGGCCACGCCCTGGGAGTCGGAGCCGTCGGTGATGGCGTGGGATGCGTAATCCAGGAAGGTGAACCGGGAAATTTTCTCCCCCTGGATGGCATTAAAGAAGGCGTCGATGGGGCCGTTGCCCTCGCCGGACACCTCAAACACGGTGTCGGTGTGCCGCAGGGTGCCGGCAAACGCCACGTGGGAGTGGCCCTCCTCGTCCACCGTCTCCTGGAAGGCGTGCTTGAGCAGCTGGTAGGGCTCCTTCACGTCGATATACGCCTGGTGGAACAGCTCGTTGATCCGCTCCGGGGCAATCTCCTTGCCCACCTTGTCGGTCTCCACCTGGACGATATGACCGAACTCGGGGTGCATGGACTTGGGCAGATCGAAGCCAAAGTCGTGCTCCATAATATAGGCGGCGCCCCCCTTGCCCGACTGGGAATTGATGCGGATGATGGGCTCGTACTCCCGGCCCACGTCGGCGGGGTCGATGGGCAGGTAGGGAATTTCCCAGTACTCGGTGCCCGAGGACTTCATATACTGCACGCCCTTGTTGATGGCGTCCTGGTGGCTGCCGGAGAAGGCGGTAAACACCAGCTTGCCGGCGTAGGGCTGGCGGTCGCCCACGGGCATTTTGGTGCACCGCTCGAACATCTCTTTAATCTTGTTGATCTGGGAGAAATCCAGCTCCGGGTCCACCCCCTGGGTGTACATGTTCATGGCCAGGGTGACCATGTCCACGTTGCCGGTGCGCTCGCCGTTGCCGAAGAGGGTGGCCTCCACCCGGTCGGCCCCGGCCAGCAGGCCCATCTCGGTGGTGGCCACGCCGCACCCCCGGTCGTTGTGGGGGTGGAGGGAGATAATGGCGCAATCCCGGCCGGGAATTTTGCGGCAGAAGTACTCCAGCATGTCGGCAAACTGGTTGGGCATGCAGTTCTCCACGGTGGTGGGCAGGTTGAGAATCACCTTGTTCTCCGGGGTGGCGTGGAGGTGGTCCAGCACCGCCTGGCAAATTTCAACGGCGTAGTCCATTTCAGTACCCATAAAGGATTCCGGGGAGTATTCAAAGCGCAGATTCATACCGGATTCAATCATGGGCTGGGACATCTCATAAATCAAATCGGCGGCGTCGGTGGCGATTTTGGTGATGCCGTCGGTGTCCATGTGGAAGACCACCTTCCGCTGGAGGGTGGAGGTGGAATTATAGAAGTGGAGGATGACGTTCTTGGCCCCCTGGATGGCCTCGAAGGTCTTCTTAATCAGGTGTTCCCGGGCCTGGACCAGCACCTGGATGGTCACGTCGTCGGGGATATGGCCCCCCTCGATGAGCTCCCGGCAAATTTCATACTCCGTCTCGCTGGCGGAGGGAAAACCGATTTCGATCTCCTTCACGCCGATGTCCACCAGGGTGTGGAAGTACTCCAGCTTCTCGGCCAGATTCATGGGGTCCACCAGGGCCTGGTTGCCGTCCCGCAGGTCCACGGAGCACCAGGTTGGGGCCTTGGTAATCACCCGGTCGGGCCAGGTGCGGCCCCGGATGGGCTGGGGGGTAAAGGGGATATACTTTTCAAATTTGGGTTTCATAACGGTTTCCTCCTCGTAATTGGTCAAGGGACAAGCAAAACGCCCCTGACCCTATTTTTAAGGTCAGGGGCGTGTATCACACGCGGTACCACCCTGGTTCGGCGGACAGTTGCCTGTCAGCCCTCACAGCCTCCAACAAGGCTCTGGCCGGTAACGGGGCCACACGTTCCGCCCTACTTGACCTTCAGGCGGACTGCTCAGGGGCCAGTTATCCACAGCGTGACCCACACCGGCTCGCACCGCCCGCCGGCTCTCTGAGTGGGAGAAGGCTGTCTTTTTCCCCTTCATCGCATTTGCTTAGGGGATATTGTAGCGGATTGTTTTGGGTTTGTCAAGCAAAAATTCTTCCGTGTGTGTCCATTGGCAGTTTTACAGCGGAGCCCTCCGCATGTCAAGCGTTGCCGAACTCGCTGAAGAAGCGGTCGTGAATGGCCTGAACGGCCCGGTCGGCGTCCCGCTCGTCCACCAGGACGGACACCTTGATCTCGCTGGTGGAAATCATGTTGATGTTGATGCCGGCGGAGAACAGGGCCTCGAACATCTTGCAGGCCACACCGGCGTTGTTGGCCATGCCGGCGCCCACGATGGACACCTTGGCCACCTCGGTGCTCACCTCGATAGCCTTGCAGCCGATGACCTCCTTGTTCTCCTCCATCAGCTCCCGGGCGGACTGGGCGTCCCCCTCCGCCACGGTAAAGCTGATATCCTTGCTGCCGTCACGGCCGATGGACTGGAGGATAATGTCCACGTTGATGTTCTTCCTGGCCAGCAGGGAGAAAATTTTAAAGGCGATACCGGGCTGGTCCACCAGCCCAATCAGAGCGATGCGGGCCACCTCCTTGTCCTTGGCCACACCGCTGACATGGGTCTTTTCCATAGTCTTCACGACCTCCTTCACTTTTGTACCGGGCTTTCCGCTGAAGCTGGACAGCACCTCCAGATTGACGTTGTACCGCTTGGCCATCTCCACCGAGCGGTTATGGAGCACCTGCGCCCCCAGGCTGGCCAGCTCCAGCATCTCATCGTAGGTAATCTCGTCGATCTTTCGGGCCCCCGTCACATGACGGGGATCGGCGGTGTACACGCCGTCCACGTCGGTGTAAATCTGGCACAGGTCGGCGTGGAGGGCGGTGGCCAGGGCCACGGCGGAGGTGTCGGAGCCCCCCCGGCCCAGGGTGGTGACGTCGTCATACTTGTTAATGCCCTGGAAGCCGGCCACCAGCACGATTTTCTTCTTGTCGAGCTCCTTCTGGATGCGCTCGGTGCGCACCCGCTTGATGCGGGCGGCGGAGTAGGCCGAGTCGGTGAGCATCCCCGCCTGCCAGCCAGTGAGGGAGATGGCCTGGTAGCCCATGCGCTCGATGGCCATGGCGCACAGGGAGATGGAAATCTGCTCGCCTGTGGCCAGCAGCATATCCATTTCCCGCTTGGAGGCCCCGGGGTGTATCTCCCGGGCCTTTTCAATCAGGTCGTCGGTGGTGTCCCCCTGGGCGGACAGGACCACCACCACGCTGTGGCCCTTGCGGTAGGTCTCGGTGACGATGCGGGCCACATTGCGGATTTTGTCGGCGTCGGCCACCGAGCTGCCGCCGAATTTTTGTACGATCAGTGCCATGTATGGTATTCCCCCTAAAGGTTTGAATCGATTTCCCCTGCCTCCCCCCTCGTGGGGGAGGTGGCACGGCGAAGCCGTGACGGAGGGGGGACGGCGATGTCCATAAAACGGTAGAAGGGCGTCCCCCCCC